>BNJU01005114.1_pt1 | contig 33103 bp, 43 predicted proteins | sample 8539281 | NCBI WGS metagenome assembly BNJU01 (sample SAMD00202456, study PRJDB9452) | human saliva metagenome | isolation source: human saliva | place: Japan
CAGTTACGTATTGCTGGCGCTTACGCCTGAAATCTCGGAACATCACCAGGGTCAGTGCGCCTGAATGGCCCGTGGGCGCGCGCATAGGGTGGCGCGCAGCTCCCATCGGCGGCGAGGTCCTGCTGAGGGTCGGCGACGTGCTCGGCCTCAGCGTGGAAGCGCTCTTCACAGCCGCCGCGTGCGTCAGGTGGTAGGTCGGGGAACGGCGTCCGTCAGGCAGGCGCGGCGCGGTGGCCACGACCGTGGGCCGACCGCAGACGCAGGCGCGAGCGATACCAACGACCCCTCGGGCACGCGGCCCAGCTGGGAACGCAGGACCTCAGGTCCCTTCAGTGGCGTCGGTGGTGTTAACGAGGCTCATTCTCCGCTTTCTTGGCTGGCTGTAGGGGCCTGGGCCCGACTGGCTGGTCTCAGCCGACGGGATAGGCGTCGCGCTCGGCGGCTGGTCCGCCTTCCCACCAGGATACCGAGCACGCTGACCCAGGGGCGCGCCGGTCCGGTGGGAGCCGCTGCTGCCGCCAGCGCCGAGTCCTGGTATTGCGGCCCCGGATCCACCACCGTGTATTGGGTCTCACCGGGCGAACGAATCCGAGGCGCTCGCGCGCCTGCGTGGAGATGTAGTCGGGGTCATTCCACAGGTCAAGCTGACGCTGCATGTCGGCATTCTTCGCTGTTGCTCGGCGACCTGCGTCTTGATCTGCGCGAGTTCACGCGCCCGCTGCCACCACTGGCAAAGGCTGGGCACCAGCACGACCGACAGGATCGCGGCGACGATCAGGACGACGAGCAGTCGCGTGGACACGTCGAGGCCACCGATGGACAGGACCGAGGAGCCCTCCGCGGCGGGGCGCACAAACGAAGAACGCGACGTGTCCTCTCAGCGCCCTTATTCCTGCGGAAAAAGCTGCAGCTTTGCCCCTCATTCTTCTGCGCTCCCGCGCCGACTTCTGTCGCTTCGCCGAGGCCTCGGTTCCCTTCGAGGACTTCGAAGCCTTCGCGGCCGCCCCAGCTGGCGCTGACTTTCCGCGTTGATCTCACGCGCTCGTACGCGCCGCCTCGAAGCGAGCGACGACGCGAGGAGGGGCGGGAAGAAGGACGACGGCCAGCCATTCTTCATCGTGCCCTAAGTTGACCTCTTTGGCTGAACCCCACGTTGAAATCGCCGCGCGGACCCTTTCGGGCCCGCGCGGAGCTATGCGGCAGGTGCCCAGGCTCACTTGAAGCGAGGGAAGGCAGATGGCCGGCGTAAACGGCGAGCCGCCCCAGCTGCCCTCGATGCGCAGCAGCTGGTTGCACTTGGCGACGCGCTCGAACGAGCGGGAGCACTGGTCTTGATCTGGCCGGAGCTGGTGGCGACAGCCAGTGTCGGCGATCGTGGTGTCCTCGGTCTCGCCGGAGCGGTGCGGAGGTCATCGAACGGTAGCCGTTGTGGTGCGCTTCCCCGACGGCGTCGAGGGTCTCGGCCAGCGAACCGATCTGGTTCACCTGACGAGCAGCGCGTTCGCGGGCGCCAGCTCGATGCCCTTCTTCAGGCGGGCGGGTTGGTGACGAAACAGGTCGTCGCCGACCAGCTGGACGCGGCCACCGATCTCGGAGGTCAGGCCTTCCAGGCGTCCCACCTCGTCCTCGGACAGCGGGTCCTCGATGGAGACCAGCGGGTAGTTCGAGATGAGCTTCTCGTAGTACTCAACCATGTAGTCGGTCGAGCGGCCTTCGCCCTCGAACTGGTAAGCAGGCCGTCCTTGAAGAACCCGGAGGAGGCAACGTCCAGGCCAGGGCGACGTCCTCGCCCGGCTTGAAGCCGGCCTTCTCGATCGCGAGACGATCAGGTCGAGGGCCTCAGCGTTGGAGTCCAGGCTGAGGCGAAGCCGCCTCGTCGCCCAGACCGGTGACAGGTGCCGCGCTCCTTCACGACGCCCCGAGCGTGGAGACCCTCGGCGCCCCAGCGCAGAGCCCTCACGGAAGGAGGGAGCGCCGATGGGGGCGATCATGAACCTCCTGGATGTCAACGTTGGAGTCCGCGGGAGCCACCGCTGAGGATGTTCATCATGGGACGGGCAGGACGTGAGCGTTAGCGGGCCCAGGTACTGTAGAGGGCAGGTCCGCGTACTTTGCGGCAGCCTTGCGACGGCGAGGGAGACGCCGAGGATGGCGTTCGCGCCGAGCTTGGCCCTTTTGTTGGGGGTGCCGTCCAGGTCGATCATAGTCTGGCCGGATGGCGCTGATCGTCAGCTTCCCCGCCGATGAGCTCGAGAGCGATCTCGCTCGACGACGGCGTCAACGGCGTCCTGACGCCCTGCCGAGGTAGCGCCCTTGTCGCCATCGCGACGCTCGACGGCCTCGAACGCGCCGGTGGACGTGCGCCGGAGGAACGGACGCGCGCGCAGCGGTGCCGTCCTCGAGGACGACCTCAACCTCAACGGTCGGGTTACCGCGCGAGGTCGAGATCTCGCGCACCAATGCTCTTCAATAACCGCCACGTCATTCTCCCAATCGATGCTGCAGTTGCGGAAGCGGTCAGTACAACGGGTAATACGGACCGCCATATGTGGTCACCCCGGCGAGGGGACGCTGTGGTTTTTGGGGCTGTCAACTCCCTGTTGTGCGCCCGGAGCACGCGACATTAGTCCTCGCCGAGGCGCTGTGAGCGAATACTCATAACCCTCAGTGGCCGCCACCACCCAGGAGCGCGGCCGCGGGATCGTCCTTGGCTCCAGACACGGCGTCACCGAAGAGGGGCATAGTCGGCGCTTGGCCTCCACCCAGGGAGGGCTGAGCGAAACGCGGATTAATTCGCGCGTTCGCCGCACCGCGGGCCTGCTCAAAGGTCTCGTTCATGCCAGCCACGGCCGTCGGGTTGGCCTGAGCGAACTGGCTGAGCCGTTGATTCAGGAGCACGGAACGCACGGTCGCTCGCGTGCCACGGCCGATCGCGGGCACCTGAGCGCCGGTCTGCGCCGCAGTCTGCTCGATAGCCTGGTCGATCTGCTCGTCGGTCACACTGAGGCCCACTGAGTCAGCCACTGCGACGAGCTGCGGCTCGTTGATCAGGCGAACGCGCACCTCGTACGCGTCAATGGAAGACTTTCCAGCCGTCACTCGTGGCGATCTGGCTCACGGCCTCGTCAACTTCCGCGATGCTGTAGTCGCCGTTGTTGGTGCTGACGGCAGCGCCGGATGGGCGAGCACGCCCCCATTCCCAGTCCTGCAGCCACAATCAGGGCGGCGGTGGCGAGCTGGCGTGTATAGCGCACGAGCATTCCTTCCTCAGATGTGATGCGACGCAATAGGACCAGTGTATTCCACCACAGGCACTACTCGCCAAAAGGCACGAGAATCTTTGAGTCAGAGTCTCCACCACTCCAGGAGAGGGCTGTCGGTGAGCGGGGAACCGCCGACTCGCGAGGTGAGCGGCAGCGGCACGAGAACCTGGCGAACGGCGGCTTTGATGACCGTTCCGGGGTGCAGACGCTTGAGGCGCATGACCTGGGAATCGCGCTAGTTCGACGGGCATGACCCGCAGTACTCACTCGCGTGACGATCTCGGTGATACCCGCGCGGCGCATCGATCGCGCAGCCGTGCGACAGCGAAGAGCAGGTCGACCTGGGGCGGATGGGACCGTAGCGGTCGACGAGTTCCTCGCGCACGTCCGCTTCCTGTCTCGGGCGTGAGATTTGCCGCGATCTTGGCGCAGACCTCGAGGCGCAGGCGTTCGCCGCGCACGTAGCCGTCGGGAATGTGCGCGTCGACCTGCAGGTCCATGCGCACGTCCATCTTTTCGGTGGGGGCGTCGCCTCGGTAGGCGGCGACCGCGTCGGAGACCATGCGCACGTAGAGGTCGAAGCCAACACCCTCGACGTGGCCGGACTGCGCCCCTCCCAGGAGGTTTCCGGCGCCTCGGATCTCGAGGTCGCGCTGAGCGACAGCCAGGCCGGCCCTGCAGCTCGATGTTCGCGGCAATCGTCTTGAGGCGCTCGTGCGCGGTCTCGGTGAGCGCCTTGTCGCCGGGGTAGAAGAAGTACGCGTAGGCGCGTTCGCGGCCTCGTCCGACACGACCACGCAACTGGTGGAGCTGGGACAGACCGAAGGTGTCGGCGCGGTCCACGATGAGCGTATTCGCGTTGGAAATGTCCAGGCCGGTTTCGACGATGGTCGTACACACCAGGACGTCGAACTCGTGGTTCCCAGAAGTCCTGGATGACGGCCCTCGAGCTGGTGCTCGCTTCGATCTTGCCGTGGGCCGTGCGCACGCGTGCCTCGGGAACCAGCTCGGTGATGAGGGCGACCGAAGAGATCGAGCCGACGCGGTTGTGCACGTAGAAAACCTGGCCGTCGCGCAGGAGCTCGCGTCGGATCGCGGCGCTGACCTGGGCGTCCGTGTAGGCGCCGACGAAGGTCAGGACGGGCTGGCGTCCTCGGGCGGGGTCTGGAGGATCGACATCTCGCGGATGCCGGAGATCGCCATCTCGAGGGTGCGCGGGATCGGGGTGGCCGACATGGACAGGACGTCGACGTCGGTGCGCAGGGCCTTGAGCGTCTCCTTGTGCTCGACGCCGAAGCGCTGCTCCTCGTCGATGATGACGAGGCCGAGCTTCTTGAACGAAACGGTGCCGGTCAGCAGCGAGTGCGTGCCGATCACCAGGTCGACCTCGCCCGAGGCCAGCGGCTTTGACCTCCTCGGTTTCCTTCGGGTCGAGAAGCGCGAGAGCGTGCCGATGCGCACGGGGAAGCCCGCGTAGCGCTCGGCGAAGGTTTCGCGTGCTGGGTGACCAGCAGGGTCGTGGGCACGAGGACGGCGGCCTGATAGCCGTCCTGGATGGCCTTGAAGGCGGCGCGCACGGCGATTTCGGTCTTGCCGTAGCCGACGTCGCCGGTGAGCAGGCGGTCCATGGGGACGGGTTTTTCCATGTCAGCCTTGACCTCGTCGATGGTGACGAGGCTGGTCGGGGGTCTCGACGTGGGAAGTGGGCGTCTCGAGCTCTGCGCCGCCAGGGCGTGCCGGGCCGAAGGCGTGCCCTTGGTCTGCCGCTGGCGCACGGCGTACAGGCGGATGAGTTCCTTTGGCGACCTCGTTGACGGCCTTCTTGGCGCGGGCCTTGGTCTTGGCTCCGAGTCGGCGCCCGCCCATCTTGGTCAGGGAGGCTCGTCGGATCCGGTGTACTTCGAGATCTGGTCCAGCGCGTCGGTGGGCAATGAAGAGCCGGTCGGCGCTGGCCGCGCTGGAGGGCGCGTATTCGATGACCAGGTAGTCGCGCGTCGAGGCGGCGTCCCCGCGCCCGATCGTGCGGGAGACCAGCCGATGAAGCGTCCGATGCCGTGCTGGTCGTGGACGATGTAGTCCCCGGGGTGCAGGGTCAGCGGGGTCGACGCCCTTGCGCTGCGCGAGGGCATACGCCGATGCGTCGCGCGTGGACGCGCCCGCTCGCTCCGGTGAGGTCACCTTCGGTGAGGATCGCGACCTTGAGGTGGGGCGCGACGAAACCGACGCCGGCCTGCGCTGTCGCGTACGGTCACGAGGCCGGGGTCGGGGCGCGCTTCCACGCTGTCCGCGAGCGCGGCCGGGCACGAGGCGTCGGTGAGGATGGAGCGGATGCGTCGGCCCGGGAGCCTCGGTGACGACGATGCGCCAGCCGTCGCGGGCCAGGTCGGTAGAGGGTCGGCGGCGGCTCGGGCGAGTCTCCGCGGTAGGGTGCACGTCGCGGGCGCCACGCGCATGAGGGTGTGTGACGACGACGGGCGCGGGGCCGTCCGCTGAGGCGAGTCGGCCTCGGCCTCGCCGATCGCGGGAGGCGAGGTCGAGCGGGCGGCAGGTCGGTGAGCTCTCACCAGGGCGCTTCCGCCCCCTGGCAGGTCGGCCAGGTCGAGGAACGAGGCCTGGAGGCCTCGAGCGGGTGTCTGCTGGGCGGCGGTGCCCACGCGGGCGGCGAGGAACTCCTCGGTCGTGGCGACGAGGTCGCGGCGCGGGCGCGGATGCGTTCGGGGTCGGAGGCGAGGATCGGCGAGCCTGCGGGCAGGTCGAGGAGGGACTCCCATGCCGCCCCACTGGATCGGAGCGAGGGATCTCGATACCGCGGCGATTCCTCGGCGGCGAGGCTGAGCATCTCGGCGGCGCGGGCAGGCGGTCGGCGGCTCTCGTGGCGCGCACGCACTGCCTGAGTGAGGAGGAGTTCTCGGCGGACGGCCCACAGGCCGTCGGCGGCCCTCGCCGAGGTCTCGCTGATCGGAGACGGAGAAGGCGCGGATGTCGTCGACCTCGTCGCCCCACAGCTCCACGCGCAGGGGTGGGGTTCCCGGGGAAGACGTCGAGGATGCCGCCCGCGCACGCTCATCTGGCCGCGGCCTTCGACCATGTCGACGCGCCTCGTAGCCCAGTCTCGGCCAGGCGGTTCGTGTCCGGTGAGGTCTGAGAATGCGCCGGTGCGCACGCGCACGGGTTCGAGGTCCGCCAGGCCGGAGATGATCGGCTGGAGGAAGGCGCGATGGGACGACGAGGACCGACACGCGGCCCGGCGCTGTCGTCTCCCGTGATCGGGTGGACGAGGCGGCGTAGGACGGCGATGCGACGCGCCATCGTGCCGACCTGGGGCGAGAGGCGCTCGTGGGGCAGGGTCTCCCACGCGGGCAGCATGGCGACGCTCGGGATCCACGAGGCCAGGGCGTTGGTCAGCGATTCGGCGTCACGCCCGGTGGCCGTGAGGACGACGAGGGCGGCCGCGCGCGAGGCGACGGCCGCAGCGGAGGGGCGGCCGGATGCCGACGGGCGCGACGATCGTGCTGAGACGGCCGGCTTCGACGGAGTCGATGGCCGTCTCGATCGCGGGATCGGTGGTGATGTCCGGAGGAGTCCGGTGAGTAGCACGCGCTGCCTCGCGGTGAGGTGCGGCGACGGCCAGGCGCGCTGCCTGATCAGGACCCGCGTGCAGGGCCATCTGGGTAGCGAATCCTCGTCACGATGTTTCGACGACGTCTGCGGCCTGCTCGAAGGTCACGTCCCAGCCGGGGCGTTCCTTGGAGGGCAGGGTCGCGAGCACGTAGTCGGCGGGATCCATGCGCCCCGGCGGGCGGCCCACGCCGATGCGCAGGCGGGCGTAGTCGCGCGTGCCCAGGTGCTGGCTGAGGGACTTCAGGCCGTTATGGCCGCCCTCTCCCCGCCGACCTTGAGGCGCAGCGTGCGCGGGCAGGTCCATGTCGTCGTGGATGACGAGGATGCGTGAGGCTCGATCTTTGTGGAAGGTGGCGAGCGCGCTGATCGGGCCGCCGGAGGTGTTCATGCGTAGGTTGTCGGAGCGCGCGAGAGATCACGCGGGGCCAGGCGCCGCCGGGGCCGATCCCCCAAGCGGACGTCGGCGGTGCGTGCGCGAGCGGTGCGAGGTCAGGGTCGCACCGCCGCGCGAGGCGAGCACGTCGAGGGTCAGGTACCCGACGTTGTGTCGGGTGGAGGCATACTGCGCGCCGGGGTTACCTAACCCGACGACGAGCCACGGTCCGTCAGTCGTCATACTTCCGATTGTGCCACCCGCGCTGAGAGGATGTCCCCATCAGGGCATCCCGACGACGGGGGCTGCCTCGCGTCGAGACGCGGCCCACGCGTCGGCGAAGAGCCAGCCCACTTGCGTGAGGCCGCCGAATCTGCGTGAAGCAAGTCCGCAGCGTGGTAGGCGAACGTAGGTCGGCAGGGTATTCCTGCGTGAGGGAACGCAGGTCGACGACGTTCGCGTCGCTGTCGGCAGACGGCCGCCGCGATGCGGTCGGACATGTCCTGCGCGCGACTTTCTCCTGAGGCATGATGCCGAAGGACGGGATCGTGAGACGAGGGCGTTCGCAGGCAGAGCGGCGAGGACTCGACGCAGGCGCTCTTCGAACTGGACCGGGGCCATGTCCTCGGTCATGACGTCGTTGCCGCCGATGGTCAGCGTCACCAGGTCAGGGCTGTACGGGCCGTCCAGCAGGCCCAGGCCGCGCATCTGCGGATCTGCGTGAGTTCCACGGACTCGATCGTGGCCCCGGAGAGGGACAGGTTGAGCAGAAGGACCTCGCGATCCCATCTGCGCGGCGATCGAGGCGAGGCGCGCCGGGTAGGACTCGGTGACGCGCGAGGCGCCTCACGCCTGCACGGAGGAGTCGCCGAGGGAGATGACGGTAGGGACGCTCACCCTCAGGTTGCTCGTCGAGCTCGCGCAGGCGGTCCCAGGGTCGCCAGGTTGTGGTTCTCCATGCCTTGCGGTAGTCACCGCGCTGGGAATCCAGCCGCAGGGAGGCGTCCAACTCGTGAGGCCGCCGCCGAAAGAGGCTCGCGCCGCCGGCTGCCGCGCCCGCACCCGCCATGCTCGTTTGCTGATCCCCATCGGAGTGTCCTTCCTCGTGTCTGCTGGTCCTCAGTGTAACGAGGCCGGGGCCGGTGCTTCAAATGCTGAAGCACCGGCCCTCGGATGTCTCAGATCGCTCAGTCCAGGCGTCCGGCGGGAGCTCCCGGGAGGGATCGGATGAAGTGGGGAGGCTCCCAGCCTCGCTCCGCGTAGGCGGCCGCGACGGCTCGCGCCACACCTCCACGGCGTGCGCGTCGACGAGCGCGATCGCGCTCCGCCGAAGCCGCCGCCCGTCATGCGCGCCCATGCGCGCCCGCAGCGCGGGCAGCCTCCACGGCCACATCCAGCTCCCTCGCGGAGACCTCGTAGTCGTCGCGCAGCGAGTCGTGCGAATCGTTCAGGAGAGCGCCCGCAACCGCCAGGCGCGTGCCTCGAGCGGCCCCTCGTCGAGGAGCTCGATGGCCGCGCGTGCGCGCGATTTCGGAGACGACGTGGCGCGTGCGGGCGGCCAGGCGCTCATTACCCAGCGCGGCCGTGGCCTCGTCGAGGTCCTCAACGTCCACGAGCTGGCCCACTCCCAGGATGCGCGCCGACTCCTCGCAGTCCGCACGGCGCGACCCGTACTGGCCGTCCGCCAGCGAATGCTTGGCGCGCGTATCGATGACGAGAAGCTCGAGGCCGACCGCGCTCAGGTCGAAGGGAACCTGGCTCGTCGACATGTCGCGGCAGTCGAGGGCCAGCGCATGGCCCTCGCGGCAGCGCAGGGACGCCGTCTGGTCCAGGCCACCCGTGTTCGCGCCCGCCACCTGGTTTTCCGCGGCGCGGGCGGCATCCACGAGCACCTTGCGCCCCTCGTCGTTGGGGGCCTCGATCGTGCCCGCAAGGCCCAGGGAACACACCTCGTCGAGGGCGACCGCGGTCGCACACTCGAGCGCGGCGCTCGACGAGAGGCCACCACCCAGGGGCACGCACGACCACAGGGCCGCGTCAAAACCGGGCAGCGGCCCAAATCCAGCCTGCTCGAGGGCCCACGCAACGCCAGCCAGGTACGCGGTCCAGTGGTTCGTCACCTCGCCGGGGGTCCCCTTCGGGCCGATCACGTCGAGATCGAGGACGTCGATCGCCTCGCGGGTCTGCGGCGAAATCAGGCGAATCGTCCGATCCTTGCGAGGCGATAGCGCCACGTAGGCGCGGTGCGGCAGAGCGATCGGAACGCACGGACCGCCGTTGTAGTCCACGTGCTCGCCGATGATGTTGACACGCCCGGGCGCGCTCCACACGCCCCGAGGCTCGTAGCCAAACGCGTCACGGAACAGGTTTGCGGCCTGCGCGGCCCCTTCATCGGGAGTAGCGGCGTCGGCCCACACGAGATCAGTCACAAGATCCTCCTTGGTCTCACTTCCTCAAGGCTACGTGAACGCCCTCACACCCTTCAAGCGCTACGGCCTCATCGCTGGCGCGCCGACACCCGGTACAGTGGAGCCACCACAACCGCGACACAGGCAGGCCCCATGTTCCTCCCCCAACGACTCCCCGGCCAGGACTGGCTCGGCGTCGTCGTCGCGATCCCCGAACCGTGGGTCACACAGCTCACCGACCTACGCCTTCGCCTGGGAGACCTTGCAGGATCACGCATCCCCGCGCACATCACGCTGATGCCGCCCACGCCCGTCGCACGAGAAGCGCGCGCCGAGGTCATCGACCACCTGCGCTCCATCGCCTCGAGGCATTCCCCCTTCCGCGTCACCCTGTCGGGCACCGATTCCTTCCGCCCCGTCTCCAACGTTGCTTTCATGACGCTGGCCGAAGGCGCCTCCGACTGTACGGACCTCGCCGAGGAGATCCGCTCCGGCCCCCTCGACCACGAGACGCGATTTCCGTATCACCCTCACGTAACGCTGGCTCAGGACGTCGACGACGTCGCCCTCGACATGGCACTCGATATCGGCGCGACCGTCGAGGCCTCGTGGATCGTTCCCGGTTTCCGCCTGGACCGCATCGACCCGTCGGGCATCTACTCCTCGATGGCACTGTTCGACTTCGACGCCTCCGGCCACTAATTCGCTGCTTACCAAGCCTTTGCACGCTGGCGTTCCGGGCGCCGGAGGCACCGGCCATCCACGGGCACCTCAGCACACACACGAAAGGCCGCGGCCTGGGAACGACTCCCAGGCCGCGGCCTCGTCGTCGAAACGTCAGATCTCGTAGGTCACCGAGACCGGCGCGTGATCCGAGAAGCGCTCCGCGTACTCGTCGGCGCGGCCGATCTCGAAGGAACGCGCGCGCTCACCCAGGGCGGGCGTCGCGTACTGATGGTCGATGCGCCAGCCCGCGTTGTTGACGAAGGCCTGACCGCGCCACGACCACCACGAGTAGGGGCCCTGCACGTCGCCGGCCAGGTCGCGCACAGTGTCGCGCCAACCCTCCTCCACCCACTGATTGAGGAAGGCGATCTCCTCATCGAGGACGCCGGCGCGCTTGTTGTGGTTCGGCTTCCAGTTCTTGATGTCGGCCTCCGAGCGCACGACGTTGAAGTCGCCGCATACGAGGGAAGAGATGCCACCGGCGGCCTCTTCAGCAATCAGCTCTGCCATGCGAGCACCGATGCGGGGCAGGTGCGCCATCTTGGCCTCCTGCTTGGGGGTATCCTTCTCGCCCGAATGGAAGTAAGCGGACACGACGCGCACGGGGGTGTCACCGCCCTCGGGACGCACGACGGCCTCGAGCCAACGGCCCGAATCCACGTCCGTCTCGGCCTCGTCGAGAATCAGGCGAGGCTCGCCCTCCAGGACCGCGCGCCCGCGTCGCACTGCTACGCCCACGCCCGCGCGCCCCTTGATGCGGCAAGGAACCCACACGCTCTCCCAGGCCTCGCCCATGATCTCGCGGGAGATCTCCTCGGGCGCGCGCACCTCCTGCATGAGCAGCACATCCGTATCGCTTGCCTCCAGCCAGTCGAGGAAGCCGCGCTTGTGGGCGGCGCGGATGCCGTTCAGGTTCACGGTGGTCACCGTCAGAGTCATCGTTTTCTCCTTACGCGAGTTTTCTTCAGTCTAGAGGAACGAGGAGGCGCGGCGAGGAATGGACATCCTCACCGCACCTCCGCCGCGTTCGCGCGCTCACACCTCGCTTTCCGAGGCCACGCGCGCCTGTCAGTTCGCGCTGATTCCCGCCTGACGTTCGGCCGCCTCGACGACGTTCGTCACGAGGAGTGCCCGAGTCATCGGGCCAACGCCGCCGGGGTTGGGGCTCAGCCAGCTGGCCACCTCATCCACGCCGTCTGCGACGTCGCCCATCAGTCGAGCCTTGCCATCCTCGCCCTGCACGCGGCTCACGCCGACGTCGAGGACGATGGCGCCGGGGGCGACCATGTCACGAGTGATGATCCCAGCGGATCCCGCCGCGGCCACGATGACGTCCGCACGACGCACGTGATCGGCCAGGTCGGTCGTGCCCGTGTGGCACACGTCGACCGTCGCGTTCACTTCCTTGCGCATGAGCAGGGAGGCCGATCGAAAGCGACCCACGGTCACGCCTCGACCGATGACGCACACGTTCTTGCCGGCCAGGTCGATCCCGCGGCGTTCCATGAGCTCGATGACCGCGCGCGGCGTGCACGGCAGGGGTGAGTCGATGGGACCCGAGCCTCGCAGCACGAGGCGTCCGAGGTTCATCGGATGCAGCCCGTCCGCGTCCTTCGCGGGGGTCGATACGCTCCAGAAACGGCGTTCGTATCGATGCCGCGCAGCGGCAGCTGCATGATGTAGCCCGTGCAGGCGGGATCCGCGTTGAGCTGGTCGATCGCGGCCTCCACCCTGTTCCTGCGTCGCGTCGGCGGGCAGGTCCACGCGGATCGACTCAGCGCCGATCTGCGCACAATCGCGATGCTTGCCGGCGACGTAGGCGACGGACCCGGGGTCCTCGCCCACGAGGATCGTGCCGAGGCCCGGGACGACCCCTGGCCTCGCGCAGACGATCGACGCGCTCCTTCAGCTCCGCCTTAATGGCGGCAGCGGTCGCCTGCCATCCAGGACTGCACGGCGGCCTCCCAGGGAGCCCTCACGATCAGAGCCCGGCGTACAGCGGGTGCTTGTCCGTCAGCTTCTTGACGCGGGCGCGCAGAGCGTCCACCTCAACGTTGCCGCCGGACGCGCCCTGCGACAGGGTCGTGCCGATGATGTCCGCAACCTCGGCGAAGTCCTCGGCGTCGAAGCTGCGCGTCGCGAGAGCGGGGTGCCGATGCGCAGGCCCGAAGTGACGGCCGGCGGACGGGGTCGAAGGGAACGGCGTTACGGTTGACGGTAATACCGACCTCGTGCAGCAGATCCTCGGCCTGCTGACCGTTGAGCTCGGAGTCGACCAGGTCAACGAGGACGAGGTGCACGTCGGTGCCGCCCGTGACCAGCTTGATACCGGCCTTCTTCGCATCGTCAGCGCCCAGGCGCTCGGCGATGATCTGCACCCTCGAGGTGCGGCGCTGACGATCCTTGAATTCGTCGGTCTGCGCAACCTTCATGGCGATGGCCTTCGCGGCGATCGCATGCATGAGGGGGCCACCCTGCTGGCCGGGGAACACAGCAGTGTTGAGCTTCTTGCCCCACTGCTCGCCGCGCGAGGACAGGATCATGCCGGAACGAGGACCACCCAGGGTCTTGTGGACCGTCGTCGTCACCACGTCGGCGAAGGGAACGGGGTTCGGTGCAGGCCCGCGGCCACCAGGCCGGCGAAGTGAGCCATATCCACCCAGAGGGCGGCGCCAACCTCGTCCGCGATGTCACGGAAGGCCTGGAAGTCGAGGTGACGCGGGTAGGCGGACCAACCGGCGATGATGACGCGCGGACGCTCCGCGAGGGCAGCCTCACGAACCTTCTCGGGCTCGATGCGCATGGTCTCGCGATCAACCTCGTAGGCGACGGCCTTGTAGTTCTTACCCGAGAAGTTCAGGCGCATGCCGTGGGTCAAGTGACCGCCGTGAGCCAGCGAGAGGCCGAGGATCGGGTCGCCGACGTTCGCCATGGCCATGAGTGCGGCAGCGTTGGCCTGCGCACCGGCATGGGGCTGAACGTTCACGTAGTCGCCACCGAAGACCTGCTTCGCACGTTCGATGGCGAGCGACTCTGCGACATCCACGAACTCGCAGCCACCGTAGTAGCGGCGGCCCGGGTAGCCCTCGGCGTACTTATTGGTCAGGACCGAGCCCTGCGCCTCGAGAACGGCGCGGGACAAAGTTCTCCGAGGCGATCATCTCGAGAGTGTCACGCTGGCGACCAAGCTCGGCGTCCAGAACAGCCTGAATCTCAGGATCCAGCTGCACCGTGTCATGTCATTGAGGGGAATCCATGGGGTTCTCCCTATTGATCATCCGATGATGGTTGGCGGTGGCCTCTCAGCCCTAGGCGGGCGGCTATCGATGCCGACGCGTCGCTCCCCGGTGGTGGCCCACCTGTTCGCCAGTCACGACACATTAACCAGTCTATCGCTCGGCGGTTTTTCCGCGCATTCTGCCAAGGTGTCAGCAAGCTACCAGCCGGTCATGCCACGTTCAGATCTGACTTGCAAAAACTCGTCAGGTGCACGAAATCACAGCCTTTTTCGCTTGTACGTTAACCCTTTCGGTTATAGCCAAGCTAACCATATGGATAGACTAGGGTTAACACCTAACGGTGACTGAGTTGCGCCAGGGACATTTACCTAGTAAATATCCCAGTCCAGAGCGGATTTTCCGCCTCTAACCGACATGCAGCATTTGAGTTTGATGAAGTAGAAGGAAGACGCACAGATGACAACTTTGACGAAGCCCACCGCACGAGCCGCATCCACGGCTCTCGCATTCGAGCACGCGTCGGATCTTGCCGCCTCCGCCGACAATGCCATCAAGCGCATGTGCGACATTTTCGCAGCTCTTTTCGGCATTATCCTGCTGACCCCGCTGTGGATTATTGTCGCCGCAATGGTGCGCCTGAACGACGGCGGCCCCGCTTTCTTCACTCAGGAGCGCGTCGGCCTCGACGGCAAGACTTTTACCATGTTTAAGTTCCGCACCATGCGCGTGGACGCCGAAGAGCTCAAGGCCTCCCTCATGGAGGCCAATGAGGCCGACTCCTCCGCCGGAAATTCGATCATGTTCAAAATGGCCAACGATCCGCGCATTACGCGCATCGGAGCCTTCCTGCGCAAGACGTCGATCGACGAGCTGCCCCAGCTGTTCAACGTCCTGCGTGGCGACATGTCCCTCGTGGGCCCGCGCCCCCGCTCCCCAGCGAGGTCGCACAGTACGAACCCCGCGTGATGGGCAAGTTCGCCGTCCGCCCCGGCATCACCGGTCTCTGGCAGATCTCCGGCCGCTCAAACCTCTCCTGGGATGAGACCGTCCACCTGGACCTGTCCTACGCCCAGCACCGCTCCCTCACCCTTGACGCATGGATCATGCTTCAGACCATCCCCGCGCTCCTGCGTCACGAGGGCGCCTACTAAGCCTTTCCTCTCTGTGTGTGATTGGGTGTGGCCCGAGCCGATTGGCTCGGGCCACACCTTTATCACCAACGCCCACCACGGCCGCAAATCCCCCACAACCACGAGGCAATTCACAGCTGCTTGAACCACGTGAGCAGGGCCCATCGCAGCACCTCGCGGCATCGACCACCGCTCCACTTCCACCCCTCAGCCACACGTCAGAACCGGCTCAACGAGGCTCACGTAGGCCACCTCACCCATTTGCAGATCACGCCGTCAAACTCGCACATTGCACTAGCAATCGATTCACTTGCACGACAGTGTGCATACAGCGGCAGCTCATCAGTCTCAAGGGAGTTTGACACCTACGCATAAGAGCACCATTTGCCACCCACATCAGGGGAGCCGTCACACCCTCATAGTGTTTTGTGTGGGCTACCATTCACTGCATAACCCTTTTAAGCATCTATCCGGAAGCATTTTTGAGACACGCTCAGCGCCACTCCTCCCCCGCTCGCCCCTTGATGCTCCCAAAGCCGACCAGGGCACTCACACGAAAGAGCCCTGACCTGTCGCTTTCACCGTGATGCAGTGCGCATCGCCATATGCGAGACCAGCCGCAGCATCCAGAGACGCCGACAACTGTCACGCAGCCCATCACTGGCGATGCGAAAGGAGGCCGGACCCCCGAGGTCCGGCCTCCTTCACTAACGACAGCGTCAACCTCGGTCAGTGAAGCGTCACGCCGCCGACCAGTCCGAGATCGTCGAAGCTGCCCATCGCCTCGAGCCGCGAGATGAGCTCGGGCGCGTGAGCGACGAAGTCGAGGGCTTCGACGTGTAGCGCTCGTGAGGCGCTGGGCTCGTGCGCGATGCGCCAGGCCCACCCGAGGCGGGCGGCATGCACCCAGTTCGGGAAATAGTCGTCGGCAGCGCGCGCGTACTGGTCGATCCAACCGCCCGCGGTGCACACGGATGCCTCGGGCGGGAGGTCGAGAACGAAGGACGCGACGACCTCCTGGAGACCGGCCCCAGGCCGACGATCACGAGGCGCGGATCGAAGGCAGTGAGCACCGAAGGATCGGCCTTCAGCCGACGAAGCCCTTCATATCCGTCGATGACCTGCACGTCGAAGCGGTGCAGGCGCTCGGCTGCGGCCTGACCAGCCTCGGGAACAGCCCCGATGAGGGTGATGCGAGTGCCATCCTCGAGGCGTTCAAAGACGTGCGGCAGGACGAGGTCCGCGGAGGTGCGGGCGACCTCGTGGCCTGCTGCGCGCAGACGCATCTGCAGGAGGGTCCCGTCGAAGCCGACGGTGTGCATGCGGGCAAGCGCACGGAAGTCGGCGTGCAGGAGGGACCAGTGGTTGAGCCACGTGGTCGTGTGCCCTCGGGTGAGCACGCGCTGCGCCATCGCGTCGAACGCGGGGTCGGTCGCAGGGGTGCCGACCGCGCCGGCGGCTTCGGGCTGAGCCTCGCCACCGGCGGGGGTTGACGTCGCGGTCATGGAGATCACCTCACCAGGCTTGCCGTGAGATCAAAGGTCACGGACGATGCTTTCGCGTAGTTGGCGTGAGACTCAACGGCGATACGGTTGACGCCATCCTTGAGCAGCTTGCGGGGCACCGTGATGCGCACGAGCTTGTTCTTCGCCGTAGTGAGGCCCACGTTGGAGGAGGCTCGCGTGTTGGCGTCGATCGTGCCCTCGGGCATGTTCACGCGCTTAATTTCGGTGCCGTTCACGTAGATGACTGCACCATCGTCAACGCGGACATCGAGGGTGACCTCGAAGTCGGCGCTGAGGGTACCGAAGTTGACGTCACGCACGAAGTAGTTCGTGATGGCTCGGTCCGCCGCAGGCATCGTGAAGGGCGTACCGGCGTCGCGGTCGCCCCAGCCGAGCGGGCTGGCGCCGTGCTTCCACGAGGACAGGTCGGCGGTGGAGTTCCACTTGGCGTCGGGCGCTTCCTTGGAGTTCCAGTAGTTCCAGTACATGCCCGAGAACAGGAAGGGTCCGAAGTTAAGCGCAGACACGTCGAGGACCTCGAGGGGCTTGTCCGGGTCAGGCGTGAGCGGAACATCCGGCTGCGGCTGGGGTGCCGGCTCCGGTTCGGGCGCGGGAGCGGGTGCCGGCTCGTTGCCCTTAGTGACGACCTGGACCATGCCGTCGATGGTCATCGACGAGCTGGAGCGGTAGTTCAGGTGTGTTTCGACGGCCAGCGTGTTCGCGCCGGCGACCAGCTTGTCCGCGGGGACGAAGACCAGCTGTCGGTCGGCTCGCGCAGAGGGCGTCGAGACAGAGGCGGATGCGAATGTAGACGCGTCAACCGTTCCATCGCCCATGCGCTGGCGAGCCACCTCGTTGCCGTTGACGTACACCACGGCACCATCGTCAGCCGTCACGGCGACGTTGACGCCGCCGATGGCGGTGGGATCAGCGACCGTGAAGTTGATTCGCGCGTAGGTGGTGACGGGGCGGGTCTTGGCCGTGCCCGGGGTCAGCTTCGTGTTGAGGCCGGGGCCGCCGTAGCCGATCGGGGATGCACCGCGGCTCCATGCAGAGTCGTCGAACGAGGTCTGGGCCCAGTTCTCGGCGACCGGATCGGTCGACCAGTGGTACGCCCAGGTGTCGTCCTCGTCGACGAGCAGCGAAGAATCGTCGGGCTGCGCGGGCTTACCGTTGGAGTCGACCACGTAGGCATGCGTGGACGCGCCGCGCAGGCCGTCGGAGGCGACAGCGCGCACGAAGAAGCGGTTCTTGCCGCCCAGGGGCACGGTCACGGAGTTCGAGGTCGTGGTGGCGATCGGACGATCGTCACGCAGGATGTCGTAGGAGACGGCACCCGGGCACGGAGGACCACTTGAGGGTCACCTGCTGGGAGTTGCCGTCGGAGGCGCGCAGGTTGGCGGGCACGGCGGGTGCGGTAGCGTTGCGCGCAGGCATGCGCACGAAGCCGCCGGACCACTGTCCCGAGGTGAGCGACGTGTAGGAGTAGTTGAAGTCGCCGCCTGCCCACAGCGCGCCGTCGTCGCCCATTTCGAGGGCCCACGCGCCGGTGAAACGCTGGGAGCCAGGCGGTAGGGGTCCAGCCGAGCTGGCGGCCCGTGGCCTCGTCCCAGCCGCCGACCCACTGGATTTCGTCGGCGCGCGTCCAGGAGGTGCCCAGCGTCAGGTAGTGGTAGGCGTCCTGGAAGGCGAAGTCGGAGCAGTGGCACGAGGCGTAGACGACACCCGTGGCGGAGCGGGTGCTCGCCTGAACGTCTCCGCCGTTCTGCATGGTGATGGAACCCGAGGTGCGGGTCATCGAGTCGGAGTTATATCCGAAGAGCGAGTGCTGCGAGGCCGCCGAAAGTACACGCGGCCGTTGCGCGCGGTGACGGTCTGCTGGTACTTGCCGATCAGGTAGGAGTGCTGGAAGGTCCAGGACGAGTCCAGCGCAGCGCCGGCGGCTGTGGACAGTCGACCCGCATTTTCGACGACACGGTTGTGACGCGCGCGTGAAGTAGCCGGCAGCGTAGTAGTGAGTCTCGTTTCTCGTCAACGTCGATATCAATGACGGTGCCGTTGAACTCGGGGTTCCACGAGCGGTCGGGCTTGCCGTTGATATCGAGGCGCGCGCCGTTACGGGCATAGGTCCACGACGCACCGTTGCCCTGGAAGTGCGTGAAGATACCGCCCAGGTAGATGTGGTCGTTGATGATCTTGATGGACTTCACCGAGACGCGGCCACCGTTGGCGCCGGTGCGCGCCTGCAGGGTCCACGACGGGTCAATCTGACCGGTCGCCGGGTCGATCAGAACCGTGCCGACGTGGGTCTCACCATTGACCCGGGTGAAGTCGCCGGCCACGAGGGAGCTTGCCGTTAGGCAGCTCAGCGAGTCCTTGACCTGGTTGTTGAAGGAGAAGGTCTGTCCGTTCCACTCCCCCGTCGTCGCATCGAAGCCGGCGAGACCCGAGGATGCGATCTCCTGGCCGTTCTTACCCTTCTGCACGCCGGTGAAGTTACCGCCGACGTACATGGTCGAGCCGATCTGCTCGAAGGCCTGGACCTGGATATTGCCTTCCTTGTCAGGAACCGTTGAGGTTGCCGGTCACGCCCCAAGACATCGGCGAGGCGAACTCAGAAGCGGTGTCCTTCTGCTTTTCGGCGGGCGTGCCGCCGTCGCCGATGGCGCGGAAGCTGGCATCCGTCGAGCGCAGCTGCGGGCGGATGTAGGCCTCGGCGTAGGGGTTGATGATCGAGCCGTTGTAGTGGAAGTACGACGTCGAGGAGGACGTGTCGGCCCACGACGTGGCGAGAGGGCCGTAACCACAGCCCATCGTGTACTTGTTCTGCGCGGAGGCCGTCAGGTTGACGTATCCCCAGCCAGTGTTCGTGCCGAAGCCCGACCAGACGATGCCGCCGTTGACCCACCACTCGCGGTTGAACTTCACGTCCACGGGGTGGGCGCTCTTAAAGGGCCAGATGAAGTCGCGCATCTTCGGGAAGCGCATGCGTACCGTCTGGTAGGCGGTGCCCCTGTGGTTCCAGGCGCGCTGGACCATGATGCCGTCATCGAGGTCGGAGACCGCGGTGCCGCCGAGCAGGCCGTTGACGGTTTCGTGCGAGGCCTGGACGACGTCGAAGTCGCCGGCCGAACGCGGACGGGTCTTGAGCTTCTCCTGGTCGCCCTTCCCTGGCTCCACGTCTCCCAGCCTTCGCGGCCGCGACCGATGAGGACCCAGCCGCCGCCGTCCGTGGTCTGGTCGCAGAAGAACTGGCCGGGGGCCTCCATGGTGGAGGTCTGCAGCCAGTACGTTCCGTTCTGAGAACGCGGGTCGTTCTGCTTGATTTCCCAGCACGAGGCCGCAGCGGTAGCCTCGCTCAGGCCATCGTGGAGCGGGTCGGTGGCTGCGTGGGCAGCCGGGGAGAATGCAAGCACGCTCAGGCCGGTCACTGATGCCAGTCCGAGCGCTAAGCAACGGCGCATAAAACTCATGGGGTCCTCACAGGTATCGTGTAAATGGTTACTTCTATAGTGTCACGATAATTGCCACCGTTCAACCACTTGGTTAGGACAACGTGAGAGTCGTTTACCACATACAAGTCAACCCCCGCCAAAAAGGCGGGGTTGTACCTATCAACACGATTCACGAGTTGGGATGATCCATTTTCTCTGGCTCACGCCTCGCGCAAACGCGGGCGAAGAAGAACGATTCTTCCCTTATTTCACAAGAGTCGCGTTCAGGTCGAAGGTCATCGAGGGCGAGCCCTTGTGGTTGAGGTGCTCCTCGACGCCGATGCAGTTCACGCCGCTTTGTCAAGAGGTTCGCGGGATGGTGACCTCAAGCAGATCCGCGGACGCCTTGCTGGCACTCACGGCCGCATTCGCGTAGGTCGTGTGGTAATGTTTCCATCGGACGTACGTTTCGTGTCCAACGATCTTGCCATTGACTCGCAGGACGACGCCGTCATCCGCGCGCACCTTGACGGTCAGCGAGGTGTTCGGGGTGATCGCGCCCAGGTCGATGTCGCGCGCGAAGTAGTACGTGATCGCACGGTCCTTCTTGGCAATGTCAAGGGCGGTCACCGCACCGGAGTCTCCCCAGCCGATCGGACCGGAGCCGCGGTTCCAGCTCTGGAGGGAGCCGGTCGTGGCCCAGTCGGAGGCGGGGGCTTCCGTCGAGGTCCAGTAGTTCCACTCGTCACCGGTCTGGATGACCGTGCCGGACTTGACGGAGGCCGCGTTGATGGGCTGCGTCGCGTCGGTCGGATCAGTGCTGCGCTCGCCGGGAACAGAGCTGTTGTCGTCCGGGGTGCCCTCCACGCGGAAGATGGAGGCCTGCATGGACACGGTCGCGGTGCGCATGTAGTTGACGTGGGTTTCCACGGCGATCACGTTGTCACCGGTCTTCAGCGCCGATGCGGGGACGAAGATCTCGGACTGGGAGGCGGAGGCCGCAGCGAAGTTGGGAGCGGAGTCGGCGCGGGTCGTGTAGCTGACCGTGCCAGCACCCATGCGGGTGCGGTCCACCTCGACGCCGTTGATGTAGACGACGGGCGCCATCGTCGGCCAGGTACTGACGTTGACGCCCGCGAGGGCCCTTCGCGTCAGCCACCTGGAAGTGCGTGCGATGGTAGGTCGTCACGGGGCGCGAGCCCTGGTGGCGATCTGGGTCGCGATCGCGGAGTCACCGTAGCCCAGGGGGGCTGCGCCGGTCGGCCACGCGGAGTCGTCGAACGAGGCCTGGGCCCAGTTCTCGGGGGCAGCGCTGGCGTCAGCGCGGTAGTTCCACGTCGCATCGGCCTCGAGGAGGACCGGGTTGGAGGCGTCCACCTGGCCCGGAGCCGGAGCGGTGTAGACCGCGGTGGTCGCGGAGCGGTTGCCCTCGGCGTCGACAGCGCGCACGAAGTAGCGGTTCTCGCCGCCGCGCGGCACCTCGACACTGGTGGTCTCGGAGGTGGCGATCGGACGATCGTCGCGCAGAATCTCGTAGGACACGGCGTCAGCGACGCCTTCCCAGGCGAGGTCACGGTGGAGTCGTTCGACGCGGAGGAGCGCAGGTAGGAGGCGCCTCGGGCGCGACGTTGTCGCGGTTGTCGTAGCGAGCGAAGCCCGCCGTTCCACTGGGTGCGCGTGGCATCGGTGTGGGAGAGGTGAAGTCGCCGCCCACCCACAGGTTGCCGTAGTTATCGGTCGTCAGCGCCCAGGCGCCGGTCTTGCGCCGCGAGGAGAGCTCGAAGGGGGTCCACTTCAGGCTCTCGCCGGTGGTGGCATCCCACGCACCGACCCACTTGATCTCGTCGACGCGCGACCAGGAGCCGTTCATCGACCAGACGTACATGTCCTGGTAGGCAGCGTCGGAGCAGTGGCAAGAACCGTAGATAACGCCCTTGGCGGAGACGGTCGTAGCCTGGAGGTCGCCACCGTTGCTGAAGGTCATGGCGCCGGAGACGCGCTGGTTGGTGGCAGTGTCGTAGCCGAACAGGGAGTGCTCGGAGCCGCCGACGTAGACGCGGTTTCCGCCGTGGCGATGGTCTGCTGGTACTTACCGGCAGTGGCGCTAGAAGGCTCGAAGTTGAAGCCCGTGTCCACGGCCGCACCCGGCTGCGTGGAGAACTTGGCCGCGTACCAGGCGCGCTGGTTGCCGTGCGCCGTGGTGAAGTGACCGCCCGCGTAGAAAGCGCTGTTCGCCTCGGAAACGCCAACAGCCTGAACGGCACCGCTGATCTCGGGGTTCCACGAACGGTCCGGGCGCGCATCGAGGCCAACGCGGCCGGCGTTACGGGCGTACACCTTGGTGCGGCCACCGCCGGAGAGGTGGGTGAAGGAGCCGCCCATGTAGACATTGCCGTCGTAGTAGGTCAGGGCGCGCACGCTCACGGCGCCGCCGCGCAGCGCGTTGGTGACCTGCAGGTCCCACGAGGGGTCGATCTGGCCGGTCGAGGGGTTGATGACGACGGTACCGGGTGGGCCTCGCCGTTGACGCGGGTGAAGTCACCGCCGACGAGGAGTCGGCCGTCGGGCAGGGCGAGGAGGGCCTGACCTGCCCGTTGAAGTCGAAGGTCTGGCCGGTGAAGTCGCCGGTGGCCACGTCGAAGGCCGCAAGGCCGCGCGAGGAGATCTCGGCGCCCTTCTCACCCTGCTTAACGCCGGTGAAGTTGCCGCCCACGTACATGGTGGAGCCGACCTGAGCGAAGGCCTGGACCTGGATATTGCCCTCACGGACGGAGCCGTTGAGGTTACCGCTCACGCCCCACGAGGTCTTGGCGGCGTACTGCGAAACGGCAGCGGAGACCGTCGAACCACTGAGGCCCTCATCAGGGATGCGAGTGAAGGCAGAAGAGTCCGAGGAGATGCGCGGACGCACGTAGAGCCTCGGCGTAGGGGAAGACCGTCAGGCCCGACTTGCGGAAGTAGGAGGACGCCGAGGTGACGTCACCGGTCCAGTTGGCGGCGAGGCACCGTAGCCCCAACCCGTCTTCCAGCCCGTGGTACGGGCAGAGGGGTAGGTCTGCAGGCCGTTCCACTCGTTGTCGTAGCCGGTCAGGCCCCACATGAGACCCGAGCGCCAGCCACCCTTATCCAGCTGGACATTGACCGGGTGGGCCATCTTGAAGGGCCACACGAAGTCGGTCATCTTCGGGAACTGAAGATCCATGGTCTGGTAGGAGCGGCCCGATGCGCTCCAGGAGCGCATGACGCGCACGCCGTCAGCCTGGTCCTTCACCGGCTCATTATTAAGCAGCTCGGTGACGGCCTTGTTGGACAGCTGGACGACCTCGAAGTCATCGGAGGTGCGCGAGCGAGAGGTCAGCTTCGCAGGATCACCCTTGCCACCGCTCCAGGATTCCCATCCTTCGCGGCCGCGGCCGATCAGGACCCAGCCGCCACCATCTGTCGTCTGGTCACAAAAGAACTGGGCGGGGTGATCCATCGCGGGAGTCTGAGCCAGTAGGCACCGTCCGCTGCCTCAGGATTCCGCTGCTTAATGTCCCAGCACGACGCGGCGGCAGTCGCAGCGCTCGAACCGTCGCGAACGATAGCCTGACCGGGTGCAGAATCTCCCTGACCTGCACCAACAGCGTGAGCCATCGGAGCGAGCGCGAGGGAAGCGCAGGCGACAATCGGCGCAGTTGCAAGGATTGCAAGGCGCGAAATCGCAGAAGCCATGACACGACCTTTCGGAGGGAACGGAAACTTGTTGCATAAATAATTACACAACAATCCCTATCAGATCAACCGAATGGTCAAGTCAGACTTTCACAGGTGCACCACACGCACCCCATTCCTACCCCCGTCGGCGCCTCGCTAGGGACCCAAGTCCCGACAGGTGCAGACGATCCCTGAATGCCCAGCAAACACAGGCGAAAACCAGGACCGAGAGTGCCGAGCCACCAATGGTCGCAACGAAAGAATCGCGCCCCAGCCACCACGCTATACACCCGCCCGGAATCACCGCAGATACGCCCACAACCAGAATCGGCTTGACCACTTCCGACAATTTCGGTGTCACACCGATAAACCGCGAGACCTGAACGGTCGCCATGGCCGCGTCAAGCACCATGCACACGGCCCAGACGATCGCCGCGGCGACCATTCCTCCGCGAGGAATAAAGATGACGTTACCCACAACGTTGAGGGTAAGGACCACGATCTTGTTGATCGCTGCCCACCCGGAGCGTCCACTCATGATGAGCAGCGAGTGAATGTTTCCCGCCGTGAAAGTCACGATGGAGCCGATGCACAGGACCACGAGGACGTTCGCTCCGGGAGCGAAGCCGTCACCGAGGATGCGCATGAGCGCGGGCGCGTAGATCGCCATGAGGGCATAGATGGGGGCGGCGAACAGGACGAGCCAGATCGAGGCCGTGCTGTAGAGGTCGCGCAGCTCCTTCTTCTTACCCTGGTGCAGGAGTTTGGAGAACTGCGGGGAAACGACGACGCGCAGAGCCGTGTCGACGACCATCCCCGCCTGGATGAAGCGAATGGCGCCACCGTAGATGCCCGAGGCAGCATCGCCCGCCAGGAGACCGACGAGGAGGACGTCGAGCCACTGCAGCGCCTGCTCGAGGCCGGCTGTGAGGTGCGAGGCAGGGCGAAGGACACGACCTGACGACGCCGGTGGGCGGTCGGCCATCAGCCCCACCGAGTCGGCCGCCGAGGGCATGTGCGCAGCAGCAGCCACCACGCGGCAACGAGGACGACGACGAAGGGCAGCGCCCGGGCGACTAGACACGAGGCCAGCGACCCGGTGAACGCGGCCGCGAGCGCAACGAGGAGCGGGCGCAGGCCGGGCAGCAACAGGGTTCTGAACGAGGACGTGCTCGCGCATGTTGCCGAGCGCCCGCAGAGCGGCGGATGCGACGAGGGTGAGGGCGCCGATCGGCACGAAACCACAGGACCGCACGCGTGGATGCCGCAACCTCAGCGTTCCAGATCAGGGGGGCCACGGCCTCGAGAATGAGGACGCACACGGTGGATACGCCCACCGTCAGGGAGGCCATGAAGGACAGGGTCGCACGGATCTCTTCGGGAGCATCCAGGGACAGGCGAGGCATCAGGTAGATGGCAGTGGAGTCGAGGCCCACCTTGGCCAGGGCCATGACGATCGCGAAAACGCCGGTCGCCTGGGTGACGATACCGGCTCCCTCGGCGCCCAGCATGCGCGACAGGATGATCGTGAACGCGAAGCCCAGGACCGCGGAGGCGGCCGCTCCGACGAAGCCAACGATGCCGCCGCGCGCGAGGAACGCCTGGCTTGATTTGCCTCACTCATGATTAACCTTCCCGCTACCGCGCGGTAGCCTTTCTCTATAACCTACCGATGGGATACACATGGACTTCATCAACTCGCTCTCCCCTGCCCGCAAGAAGAGCCTGCTGGCAGCCGCGATTCTCCTCATCATCGCGCTCGTCATCGTCTGCTTCCTGCGCCTGACGGGCTCCTCTGAGACAGATACGGCCGCCTCCGCGGCGTCCGGTGCGCAGAGCGCCGAGGAGGACCCGCAGTCCGACATCCCGCAGTCCGTCGCGAAGACCATCACCCCGCAGTCGGGCGGGCCCGCGAACAGGTCCGGTTCGCTGGCCACGGACGCCGAGGCCGCCGGGCAGGCCACCTTCGTCATGAACACCCTGTGGGACGCGTACACGGACCCCGAGCAGGCTCGGGCGACCGACCTGTCTTCCGTGCTCACGGCCTCTGCGCTGGAGAGTTCGACGCGCAGGCTCTCGAGTGGACGAGGGACGGCACCCACACCACCGGCTCACCCACCCTCGAGGACGTGCACATCCTCAGCGATGACGGTGCCGGAAACGTCACGGTCTCGGCGTGCGTCGACTCTTCTAACGTTCGCGTCCTCAACGACGCGGGAACTGCGCTGACGGACGACACGACCATGACCCGCGCCCTCACCTATTTTTCTGTTTGTGAAGGACGGCGGCGCTGGAAGCTGTCCGGCTTCTCATTCCCCGACGACCCGACTTGTTGAGTCGAGCAAGCATGTGGTGGCAAAAAGCCCCGTCGTTCGCGGCGGGGACTTGTCGATGCCCCATGCGCACGGCGCGCTGGGCGCGGACGGTTCCCGCGACGCCACCGGCGTTCGCGCGCCATCGACGCTCGGCCTCGGCGCGCTTGATCGGATCGCTCTCCTCCTCGAGGTGGCGCGACAGGAGCGCCACCGCGACGACGGAGATCATCGAGGCCGGTGTTCATGCCGTAGTAGAACTGCTCCACCAGGGTCGCCAGGATGATGCCGCCCAGGATCGAGCCGTACACGTCCGTGGCTCGCCAGATGCGCGGGAACATGCGCAGGAAGGGCGAGGAACAGCGCCAGGCCGACCAGGCCGTAGGAGAAGATGACCGTCCAGAACTGGCCCTGCGTGCCCAGGGAGGGCAGCCACGGCGAGGACGAGGGCGCAGGGCACCGAAGCCCAGAGGCGAGGGACTGCTGGAGCTCGTAGAGCGTCTCGAGGGTAGTTGAGGCGCGGTCTTCCGTCGAGGAGGAGGCCGCGACGCCTCGAGGAGCGACTGCGAGGCCGGGGTGGCCAGCCACGCGATGCACACCCCGACGATGGCCGCAACGATACCCAGGACGGTACGCCAGGCTCCCGCACGCAGGCGCTGGAAGCCCACCACGACGATGACGATGCAGGGCCGATGTACGATGCCGCGGTTGAGCGTCGCTGCGGCCGGGATAACCGACAACGCGCACACTGCGGCCACGAGGAAACGCCACTTGGAGCGCTCGCGCCACAGCACGTAGGCGAAGACGAGTGCGAGCGGGAAGATCAGCGAGTAGACGTTGCCGTAGGTGTTGGAGTAGATGAAGGGAGCCGACGGGCGCGGGTCGGAGAGGATCCACGACGGGGTTCCACTGGGTGGTCGCGCGCTTCGTGAACTCCTTGACGAAGTCGTTGGAGTGCAGGGCTCGCGGCACCAGGTAGTACATGAGCGTCTTGAAGCGCAGCGTCGGCGCCGCCATCGCGATGAAGCCGCCGATCGTGGTCGATGCTAGGAAGCCCCACATCGTGCCTACGATCGTGCGCACGCTCAGGGACTTGCGTGCGTTGAAGGCGTAGACCGCGAAAGATGCCGGGCGAGCTCCAGCAGGAAGCGATAGAACGCGCCGATGACGCGCCCGCCCGTGTCGAGCATGGTCATCGAGGCCAGCACCCGCCAGGAAGAACACCCACAGGATGGATCGGGCGGGAAACGCAGGGCCGTGTCGGCCGATCATGAACACAAGCATGATCGACGCGAACAGCGAGCCACATCAGGTCACCGGAGCCGAGAACCCACCACAGGAAGTACGCCGCATAGGCCACGACGAAGGGCCACGCGGGTAGATCCTGCGCGTCCTCTCGTAGCGGCCCGATTTGGGCGGGGGCGGGTTTGGCCCAGAGTCCTCGGCGTGGGCTCACGCGTTACCGTTCCCTTCGCCGGTCGTCTCCGTCGCGGACGAGGCCTGGGCCTCCCTCAGCGCTGCTCGGTGCGGTCACACTATCCGGCGCGGGGCCGGGTTCAGCCTGGCGCGGGCGCCAAGCTTGTGACGCTTGCGCGACGACAGGTAGAGGAAGGGCCCCTCGAGGAAGCCCTTGATCTCGGACTTGGTGAGCGAGCCGGGCACGTCCTCGTCGGTGCCGGCGACGCGAGCGCCACCGGGCTTGACGCGGTTGAGGACGCCGGGCACACGGGTCGCCAGCGTGCCCGAGCACGGAGGAGCTTGGGCGATGATCGCGCTTCGTCAGGAGCGCCGCCATGCCCGAGCCGTTGCCGCGGATCTGCTTGTCCAGGCCGGCCTCATCGACGCGGTGACGGTGGTGCAGCAGAGCGTCAGGGCGTGTGGACGATGACGTCACCGTGGCCAGGATGCGCGCGAACATGTCGAGGTCCTCGCCGCCGCGCGTCGAGGTGCCGGCGCCCAGCGCCGGATCGAAGGGCCGACCTCCATGAGGACGTCGCGACGCATGGCCGCACACGCCTGCGCCCACCGGGCCGTCGTGATCGGGAACAGCGGGCCGCCGTCGCCTTCTCGCCCAGGACCTCCAGGCCCTCGGGGATATCGCCGACGCACCACACGCGCGGGACATGTCCCCTAGGGAAGCCGCCGCGCGACTCGAACCAGCGCTGGGGCGCGTAGCGCCTGCTCCAGAGGGCAGCGCAATGCCCGTCGTGGCGGCCACGTACGGCGAGGCCGTGAACGGGTCGATCATGGCGGTCAGCCAGTGCGGGTCGACGATCGCGTCGTCGTCCGTGAAGACGACGACCTCGCCGCGAGCAGCCAGCACGCCGCGGTTGCGGGCGCGAGACAGGCCCGGACGGGACGCGGGAGACGATGCTCAGGCGCGTATCGTCGATGCCCGCGAACTTTCGCGCGTCAGGCCCGTGTGCGGGCGTTATCCACCACGACGAGCGTGAAACGCTGGTGATCCTGCGCCAGGATGGCACGCACGGCATCCTCAAGCATGTCGCACGAGCCAACCGTGCACATGACGACAGTCGCGTCCACGTCGGCGCCAGCGCCCTCTTCCCAACCGCGTGCAGGGGCGGGTTCGACCTCGAGCACGCGCGGATCGGTCTCCGGATGGTCCGTACCCTCGATCTCGACGAACGCCGAGTTACGGCCATTGTCGCGCACGAGCACGAGCGCTCGCGGATCCGACGGGTCGCCCGAAATCAGCTGGGAGACGCGCGCAGTGCGGTCAACATGCCAGATCGAGGCGGCCTTTTCGTCGGCCACGGTGGTCTCCTCGGCGGTCATTTCTTGCCCTTCTTCGAGGAAACCTTGGCGTCCGACTTCTTGGAATCGGACGTGTCTTCCGTTTCATGGTAGGCGTGGATTCAGCGGCATCGACCTCATGTTCCGAGGTCTGGGCGGACCCAGCCGGTGCCTTGTCGCTGGGCTCGATGACCTCGGCCGACTGAGCGGGAGCGGTCGGAGCGGAGGCAGGGCGCGGCCACCTGGTCGCCCAGGTAGATCATGCCGTTCACCTCGCGGTTGATGATCGCGAGCTCGTCGAGCAGGTGGTGCAGCTTCTTCAGATCGTGACCCTTACGCACGGCGACGAGGACGTGGCGGGAGGGCGGACCTCGTCGAGAGCGAGGCGAGGGGCTGGTTGATGTCGATGAGGCGCGGGGCGGGTACGCGGGTCTCGGCCAGCGAGGCGGACAGGACGCGGTGCAGGTCGTGGGCCTGCGGATCGGAGGCATCGACGATCAGGTCAACCAGTGGTCGCGGTCGATCGCCATCGCGAGCATGCGGGTGGGGCGAGCCACGGCTCGGGGGCGCCCTCCTCGGCACTCCACACGGGCAGCGCCGTCGGGTCGGCGAGCTGCGTAGGCGAGATCAAGGAACGCGAGCGGGTCTCACGGATGAGGACCAGGACCAGGCCGGCGAAGAGGCCGACAACAGTCGAGATCAGGATCAGGCGCGCCTTCGAAGGCGAGACCTCGTCACTCGACGCAGCGGCGGAGGTGATCACGCGGCCGGCGGTGGCGTGGTAGGGGGCGAGCTGCTCGGCATCCTTGGCGAGCTTGGTCAGCTCGGTACGGATCTCAGCGGCACGCGGATTCTCCCTTCGCGTTGCCGTCCTCGTCGACCAGGGGTCAGGCCGGCGAGTTCGGTCTCGAGAGCCTGAATCTGCTCATTGACGCCGGCGGCCATCTCGTCGGCGCGCTGCTCCACGAGAGCGGTGCGCTCGGTCAGGTAGGCGTTGGCGATCGCGTCGGCGGCGTCAACGGCCTGCTGGCGCGTGGGAGCCACGTACTCGATCTTGACGATCGTGCCGTTCGTGTCGCCCGACACCTCCATGTTGGAACGAAGCTCCTCGGCGGTGACGCCATTGCCGAGGCGCGCGGCCACGACGTCGAGGACGGCGGCGGACTTCGCGATACCCTGCTCGGTCACCATGTCCGTCGTATTCGACAGGGAGGCGCGCACGGCGGGAGCCGGGGTGATCGACGGAGAGGTCACGGTCATCGACACGGCCGCCGAGTGCGACGTGGGGACACCAAAGGCGGCTGCGACACCTACGACCAGGCCGGCCACGGTCCCCGCAACGATCGAGGTCCAGCGGCGTGCCAGCGCGTGACGAAGGATCTGCTGGCCGCCCGTGGGCGGAGGGGTCAGGATCATGACTGTTCTCCTTGGAGGTGAGAGCGCACCCACGCGGCGCGCGCATTGAGCCGGCGCTCGAGAGCGCGGCGAGACGATGCGGGTCGAGACGCGACCCCCTGAGTGTAGACCTGCACGAAGCGGTCGAGCTCACGCTCGGCCTCGTCGCGAGGAAGCGAAACGAGCGAGACCAGGCGCGGCAGCTCCTGGCCCGTCAGAGATACCGACAGGTCAGCGAAGGCCTGTGCCTGCTCGGGATTCTTCCACGAATCCGAGCGCCACGAGGCGTTTCCGGTGACCTGGCCCGGGTGGATACGGTACAGCAGCCCCCAGGGCGCGATGCGGCGGATGCGACCGCCCGCGGACGCCACGCGCATCCACAGGTCGTAGTCCTCGGCGGGAACGCTGCGGTAGCCGCCGACGCGGTCCATGATCTCGCGGGTGGCGAGCATGGTCGGGTGGCACACGGGGTTGGTGAGCAGCGGGTGCCAGCCCATGTCCTCGGGCGTGATCTCATAAGGCATGCGGGGCACCGGGCGGGAGCCGCGCAGCTCGATCATCTGCGTGAAGACCATGTCGTCGCCGCGCTCAATGGCGCGCATCGTGCGCTTGAAGCGACCCTTGAGAGACACGTCGTCGGCGTCCATACGCCCCACGAGGCGCGAGTCGGTGCGCTCCATGAGCTGAGTGAGGACGCGAGAGACGCCGCCCTCGCCCGGGGTGATGTCCTCGATGCGCAGGCGAGGATCGACCACTCCCCCACGCGACGCGCCGCGGATCGCCTCGCCGACCGTCGAATCCGACGACGAGTCGTTGCCGACGACCAGCTCGGCGTCGCGCGGCATGGCCGCCAGCGTCGAGGCCACGGCGCGCGTGATCGTGCCCGCAGCGTTGCGCGCGGGCAGCAGGACGGACAGCTCAGGCACGGGACTCCCCCTGCGTGGCGGCCTGCTTGGCGGCCGCGTCCAGGGCGCGCAGGTCGCGGAAACGACGACGCAGCGAAATCGAGGAGTGCGCGACCGCGATGACGGCGAGGAACGTGTAGAGCACCATGAAAGGCACGCCGAAGCCCCACAGCACGAAGGACCAGCACAGCACACCCGGGTCGGTGGGCAGCAGCACGAAGGAACGCAGGTTCCCGCCACGCGTCTGCTTGCGGCCCGCCGCGCGAACGAACTGCTCGGCGAGGATCTGGCTCATGAACTGGCCCGACGTCACCCATCCGTAGACGAGCGCGACGACGGCCAGCCACCACGACTCGGGGCGGTAGATCATGACTGCGGCGGCGGTGCAGAAGTGGATCGCCGGAGAACGGAACGCGTCGGCGACGTGATCCACCCACTCACCCGTCTTCGACGAAGCGCCCGTCACGCGCGAGACCTGGCCGTCCGCAGAGTCGAACATGAAGCCGACCGCAAGAGCCGTGCCCACGATGAGGCCCGTCCACCACGCGGGTTCTAGCGCGACGAGGACGATGAGGCCCAGCGTCGAGAAGCACACGGAGATGAAACTGACGAAGTTCAGGGGTCCAGCCAAAAGCCGCGCACGCCGCGGCCACAACGCGCGCAGCGCCGCGGTTCACCCAGCGCATGTACGCGGGAACGCCCGCGCCCGGCTTCTGCGCGGCAGCCAGCGCGGAGCGGTAGGCACTAAAACGAGTCCCCCGAGGACCCGGCTCAAGCACGACGGGCAGGGCTCACTGCGCCTCCCCTTCCACCGCCTGGTCCGCTTCCTTCGCCGGGGCCTCGTCAGAAAGTCCTCGGGCGCGATGAAACGGCGCAGCTTCGTCGACGACGTCGACGGCGTGTACGACAGGTAAACGACGCGCGCCCCGACCTCAGCCATTTCGGCTTCGAGTGCGGCGCCCTTCGGGGTGTCCTTCCAGTCGTCACCCTTGAAGAGGACGTCGAAAGGCTGGAGACGCCACGCGAGGCGCTTGTCCTGGTCCAGGTCGACGACAACCGCATCCACGAAACGCAGCGACGACACGAGGTCACAGCGCTCCTTGAGCGGGATGACGGGGGCGCGGCCCTTCATACGAATGAGGGCCTCGTCCGAGGTCACGCCGACGACGAGGCGATCGCAGCGCTCACGCGCGGCGCGCAGGATGTTGAGGTGTCCCTGGTGGAACATGTCAAAACCCCCGGGCACGTAGCCGGTGATGGGGGTGCGTTGCTGAGTCGTTTCGTCCACGTAACAAGTGTGCCATTTATCAGGCGGTCAATGCGACACTTACCCACTAAATGACCGAAAGATCACGTCCCAGCGTTCCCCACCAAGTGACAAGACGCTCCGCACAGGGGCGTCATATCGCGCAAATATGACCAGATGGCCGCACGTTACCTTGTTACAGGGGGCGACACGCCAACCGGGTGTCACGAGGCCGGCGCGCCGGTCGGGCGGTCAGGCTCAGCGTGCGCGCGGACCGCGCCCCGGCCTCGTTACTGCGTGCGCGAGGGGACCTCAGCGCGAGAAGACGACCGTTCGGTTGCCATTCATGAGGACGCGACGCTCCGCGTGGAAGCGGACGGCCTGGGCGAGGACGCGACGCTCCACGTCCTGGCCGAGGGCCACCATGTCCGGCGTAGAGTCGGCGTGGGAGACGCGGGTGACGTCCTGCTCGATGATCGGACCCTCGTCCAGGTCGGCGGTCACGTAGTGGGCGGTCGCGCCGATTAGCTTCACGCCGCGCTCGTGGGCCTGCGCGTAGGGGCGCGCGCCCTTGAAGGAGGGCAGGAAGGAGTGGTGGATGTTGATGACGCGACCCTGCATGGCGCGGCAGACCTCGTCGGAGAGGATCTGCATGTAGCGCGCCAGGACGACGAGCTCAACGTTTTCGGAGGCGATCAGGGTCGAGGGCTGGCGCTCCGCCTGAGGCCTTCGTGTCCTTCGTGACGGGATGTTAAGGAAGGGACGCCGTAGAACTGGGCGACGGGCGCCAGGTCCGGGTGGTTGCCGACGACCGCGATGACGTCGATGGGCAAGCCCTGCGTCTGCTGACGGTACAGGAGGTCGGTGAGGCAGTGGCCCTCGCGGGAGACCATGATGATGGTGCGCAGCTACGGCCCAGGTCGTCGACGCGGTGGGTGGCGGCGAATTCCTCGGCGACGCAGGGCCAGGCCCTCGTCGATGGGGGCGCGAGCCCTTCGGGGAGTCGACCTCGACGCGCATGAAGAAGGTACCCGTGTCGGAGTCGCCGAACTGCTGGGACCTGGATGACGTTACGCGAACGCTGTACGTAACTTCC
>BNJU01002158.1_pt1 | contig 33090 bp, 54 predicted proteins | sample 8539281 | NCBI WGS metagenome assembly BNJU01 (sample SAMD00202456, study PRJDB9452) | human saliva metagenome | isolation source: human saliva | place: Japan
TTTTTTTCTATATTTAAGACATATTTATCCTCATGCGACAACTCCTTATACTGAAACGTATTTTTTTACTTTTTAGCCCCACCATGTATTCTTTTTCAATATCCCTAATTCTTCGAGTTCAGTAAAATCCCGCCTCACTGTCATATCTGAAACATTTAAACTTGTAACTATTTCTGAAACTCTCACCGTCCCTTTTTTTCCTCAATTATTTTTTTGTTATCGCCTCTAATCGTTTATTCTTATTTAACATCTGAAAGCACCTTCTTTTTTTGATTATCATTATTTAAAATATAAAAAAACTTCCCTATTAATATTTTTATCAAACTTCTTCAAATTTTTTTAAAGCACTAAATCTTTAAATTGCAACAAATGTATAAATATTCTAAACTTTTTTTATTTCTCTATTTTTTAAAATTATTTAATTATTAAAAAAACGCAAATATAATTATAGTCTACTAGATTTTTCAGTTTCTGCCTTATATGGTATTCGTTCTGAAAGTTTTAATAAAAAAATTTTTCTTTTTTTCCTTCAGATATTTTTTTATCTCTTATCACAACTTTATCTTTTGAAAATCCTAAAACCCCCAATAATAAAAAAAACAAGATTAATTTATTCATATATACTCCTTCAAAACTTCATAAAAAAATCATAAATCCAGCACTTATTTTTTTATCATCCCTTCACATAAACAAATTTTCTCTCATCTGACATCTCTTCATTAAAAACATACCCATCCAAAGTAATATTTCTCAATTTTTTTCACATCACTAATCTTATTTTTTTCACAATATAATTCAAAAGTAAAACCTCTCATTTTTCTTCGAGTTCGTACTCACTTGCTTCAATTTCCCATTTGAATCTTCCCAAAACTCAAAATCAATCAATTTATCAGAGTTTATAAGTTTAGAATATTCCTTTGAGGCAAGATTTAAAATAACATCTTCCTTTTCAAAATATTCATTTACACTTGATTTCCAAACCTCATAAAGCGACTTGTTCTCAAAAATCGAATTTGTCATATCAAGACGATACTCCTTCACATTTGTATAAGGAGTCAAAATACCGTATAAAGCAGATAAAATAACTAAATACGACTCCAAATATTCAAAATCACTTTTATCAAATGTTTCAATCTTTATAGCCTTATACGCAACACCAGTATAACTTGCCAAAGAATTTCCACTTTTTCTCGTTTTCATAATTTTTGATAAAATTCCAATAACTTTTGTGCCTTTTTCATTTTTCAATTTAAACTTTTTTCTCAATTTCCTCTACAGAAAAAGGTTTTTATTCTTTCAATAACTTTCATTCGTTATTTCTAGATAAAAAGGCTCTTTTTTTCAGTTAAAGAGCCGCTGTCTTTTATTGGCAAATTGTTAATTTTTTTAGTTTTTGCTTGGCGATATTATAATTTTTCATAGATTAAATCTCCATAAATTTCATCAGTATATTTCGCTTTTATTTTTTTCAAACCATATTTCCAAATCTTTTTCTTTTTTTCAATCCTTATTCTACTGGATTCTCTTCTTTTATTATTCAATTATATGACTTCGAAGAAAGCTCATATAGGTTTCAATCCTTATTCTACTGGATTCTCTTCTTTTATAAAAGAATAATAGTCAGAGGTGCCAAACCAACGTTTCAATCCTTATTCTACTGGATTCTCTTCTTTTATCCGTTCTACAGAGCAGACTCTTTATTTTTCAACTCTTATAGAGTTTTTTTGAGAATCTAACTCTATTAAAATTAACAGATATATGACAAGATTTTTTTATTGTTTTTTCCACTTATTTCCGTAACTTTTTTTATTTCCCAATTCCTTTATTTTTAGCTACTTTGCAAGTAAAAGAAAATTACAATTAAAAATATAAAGACAGGGTAATAATTACCATGTTCATTATATCATATCTATTTAGCTTTTATCAATTAAAAATATTTAGTTTCATATAATTTCATAAAAATTTATTTTTTTGACTTTCACAAACGTTCCATAACCTAAACTTTTTCTTTTTTTCCAAGTGAGAAATAATCTGGAAATTTCATATTTGTATAAAAATTTCCAATAAATGCTATCATATTTACATTTTTTTCAAATCTCTTGAAGTTATTTTGCAAATCTGCCGAAACATAAATTTTATTTTTCTTTCTCAAGCCAAATTCCCAAAGCCTTTTTAATACTTCTAAAATATTATTCGTAATCGCTTGTTCCAATGTGTACTCTCTTCAAGTATTTAGAAAAAAATTTTTGTCATTTAATGGTAAATACGGCGTCACAAATCTATATTCATACATTTTTATCCCCCGTAAATTCTATTTCATCATCAAAAATTTCAATCTCCTTCTGAATATCAAAAATCAAATTCCCATCAATATTCAAATAATCAATTTCTTCAAAAAGTTTCTTATTTATCTCAGTAACATCTTCACCAATTTCCATTATAGAAAGCATATTTTTTTAATCAGTTTATATTGCAACTTAGGATATGAATAATTATATCCATCTGATAAATGATTATGGAATAACACATTTTCTTTATATTTATCTGCCAAAAAAAGCCTCTTAATTTTTTCTAGGTCTCTCATTGAGTGTTTTTTTCGTTTCTTTTTGAATTTTTAATATTGAGTATTTCACTGATAACTATCCTTTCAATATTTTTTTCTTAATTTCAACCAATACAAATTTATAACTACATATTTGAATTATTTCTTTTTATTTTTTTACTTAACTTTTCAAAATTATTTCTCCAAATCCATATTCTTTAAACTCACCTATTCCAGCATATCTTAAATGCTGAAGAAGTACTAAAAAGAATTCTCCATAATATCCATATAATTCTATTTCTATATCTCCTATATACACTTTTTTTATATTATCATTTAATAAATTTACTTTTTTTCTCGATAAAATTCTCTTTTTACTGTAATAAAATTTAATATTTTTTTCTTTTTAGTACTTTTTATTTCTACTTCTTCTAGTTCACTTTCCATTTCTTTTTAAAATAATTTCTAAAACTTTTTCAAATCCAAAAAAATTGATTTTTCCATCTACTAAAAATTGGGGTAACAATTTTTAAATTTATTTTTTTAAAAAAATTAAATTTATTTATATCTAAATTTTTTTACTTCTTTTCTAAAAATCATACTCACTACACCAAATATCGTTCTTTGTTATAATTCCAGCTAACTGAAATATTCCTTCTCCTATTACTATATTTTCTTCATTTATAGCTAATTGAAATAATTGATCTCGTAACTTTTAAAAAGTTTTTTTCTTGTGTTTTTGGTAGTTATCCTAATTTTTATATTTTTTTCGTTTTTTTCTAATTCTATTCTTTTCTTAAAAAAATTCCCCAAAAAAATATTAGATACTCTTAAATCATTTTTTTATCTTCTACTTCTAACATTTCAGAAATTTTTTATGAATTTCTAAACCATATTTTTTTGTATTATCTATTATTTTATTTTTCTAATGCAGAAAGTTCTAAAATTATACTATTCAATTTTTCTCCACTTCCATTTAAAAAAATTTAAACTTTTATAATCTCTATTATTCTTTATTTTCTTTTTTTCCATTAATTTTTTTATCATAAACTTGATTAAAATTTAAGTTTCTTTTTACTTTATTAATACTTTTTATTTTTTTCTCTTTTTCTAATGTATGCCACTCCATTTTGCCTTTTTTTAATTCATTTTTTTGTTATTCTCTCAAATTCCATCATTGTTGAAACACAATTTCTTCCTTTTTCCTGGAATATCTAATTTCAAATTATCTTTTTCAATTTCAATAACTAAATCATTTTTCTCCTTTTTGGTGAAATAATTTTTCCATCTTCATCTATATATATTTCATCTCCCATTTCTTGTAATTTTGTAATTATATATTCTCTCAAAAATCTCTTCATTATTTTTTTCTCTTCAAGTTTATCTTGATATTCATCATAATATTCTGTTGTTTTTATCATAAATTTCAAAAATTTCAGAAAAATTTTATAGTTTCATTCAATTTTTTTAAAAAGTTCTTGATATTTTTTTAACTTCTTCTATTTCATTTTTACTTAAAAAAATAATTTATGTATTCATTTATTGCTGATGCACTTCATAAGTGAGATGTTTTTATAAAAAGTTATTTTTTTAAATTTGTTTTTTTCCAAGATAAATTGTTTTTATAAAAATCTTTTGTTTCCATTTTTTCTTATGACTCTATCTATATTTTTCACTAGAATAAATGTCTAATTTTTTTCAATTTCTTGTTTTTTTAATTTCATTTTTCTTTTTCAAAATCACTCTTTAATATTTTTTTGTGAGATCTTCCAAAGCAATTTTTTTAGCATTGATTTATTGTCTGGAGATGTTATCATTCTTTTTTAAATTTAATTTATTTTTCACATTCCATTAAAGAACCTACATGATCTCCATGTAGGTGCGTTAATATAAATAAATCTATATCATCGTTAATTTCTTCAAAAAAATAGGATATTTATCTTTAACTTGTCTTGCTCCTGAATCAATTAATATTCTCTCACCTTTCCAGTACAGAAATATTGATGTTGCTCCAACTTCTGAAGCTCCTCCTAAATACTGAATATAAATATCTTTCTCGTTTCTTTTTTTATCATTTATAAAACCCCTTTATATGTAAATTATTTTCATCAATCTCTATCTCATATAAATTTTTCAACATCAAAGTCCTTTTTTTCTTATATCTATTCGTAAAATAAATAATTTTTTTGATTAGAAGAACCCTTAAACTCTCTATTTATAGCTAACTCTTCCACATAAAGACCATCAATTAAAAACATCAACATACTTAAAAAGTTCTTCTACATTTTTTATTTTTTTCATCCCTTTTTAAATCTTCATATTCAAAACCTGTATAACATAATACTGATAAATCATTTTTCTTGACATTTTTTTAGCAATTTTTAGTAAGTTGTTTTTGCTTGTAGTCAAAGGTTCTCCTCCTAAAAAAAGTTACCCCCTTCTATTTTTATCCTTTACCGATAAAATATCCTTTATAATTTCTTCTGTATCAATCAATATTTTTTTCCCTCAAAGGATTGATACTCTACATTATAACATCCTTTACATTTAAAAAAAACATCCCTGTACCCAGATTATATATCTTTTACCAGATCCTAAGACTCTACAATTTTTATCTATTTTTTTGCAATATTTATTAACATCTAAATTCAACCTTTTCATCTTTTATAAAAGCTATAATTTCATTTTCTTTATTATCTTTTTTTCAGTAAAAAAATATAGAAAATTCATTTATAAAATAAGTTTCTATAAGCGTATTAACTAATCTCGCACCAAATTTTTTTGAATCATGCAATTTTTTTAAAAAAATCGTTTCATTTCTTCCATATTTTTCTATCTCTAATTCTAAATTTTTTTATTCTCTTTTTTTATATTTTTCTATTACCATTTTTAAGTTTATTTTCAATAATCTCTTCAAATATATCTTCACTAATATGATTAAAGACAACTTTATTATTACCAAATCTATTTAAAATTTCAACTCTTCCAACTTCTTTTTCAAAATATCTATTCAAAGCGTCTAAATAATGCTTTTTTAGGATTTTTTTCTCAGCCTCTTCATCAAATTCGGCATTACCTATATTGAAGTAAATATAATTATTGATTCTGTAAAATATCCTGTATTTCCTTTATTATCTGTTAATCTTCCATCCTCTAATATTTGAAGAAATGTATCCCATATTTTTCACATTTGCTTTTATCTATTTCATCAAATAAAATTACTGAATACGGATTTGACATAATCCAATTTGTCAATTGTCCACCTTCATTATATCCCACATATCCTGGATCAGAACCAATTAATTTATTTATACTTTCTGGACTTTTATATTCACTCATATCAAATCTTTTTAAAAGCACTTTCATCTCCAAAAAAATACATTCTGTAAGTGCCTTTGCCAACTCTGTTTTCCCAACACCAGAAGGCCCAGTAAAAAAATATAACTCCTGTTGGCTTTTGTACTATATGGTTTGCATAACACCATTTAAATTTAGCTTGGCTCTATAAATTACTTTTTTTACAAATTCAATTGCTTCATCTTGTCCTTTTTACTCTTTTTTTAATTTTTGTTTCTAATCTTTTTATTGTACTATTCTTTAAATTTACCCATGGTGATTTCTTTTCACCAAAATCATAATCATTAACTATTTCTTTAATACTCTTTGAAGGATCATAAATTGTTTTAGTTTTTACCGATTTTTTTAAAGATATTAGCTATTTCTTTTTAGTTTTCTTTTTTTCCTGTTATTTTTTTAGGAAAATATTAAAATCCTCTTTTATAAAAACTCGATTCTTGTCCATTTTTTTCTCTATGATAAAAAAATTTTAGAAAAATCTTTAATATAAGTTTCTCTTTCATCTTCTTCTGGATAATCAATATAAATCGTTGATACATAAGGATTATTTACTGTCAATTTTTTCAGGAAAAATCTCCCAAATTTTTCACAAATAAAAAAATTATTTTTCCTATCATTTTTTTCCGAATTAATATATTCCAAAAAAATATCTCAAGGTATATGAATAGTCATAGCATGAAGAATCTCCAAAAAAATAATCTTGGATCTTTAATAATTATATTTTTTTCTCACTTGAATTTTTCTAATTTTTGAACATTTTTTTAAAAAAATCAACTCTTGTATTTAGAAATACCCCATTAGATAAACTATTTATTTCATTTTCTTCATCTTGCTGCTCTTCACTTTCTATCATTTTTTTCAAAATAATCAGTTCCAAAAAAAATAAACTCATCATCTCCAAATTTTTTTCAAAAAAATTCATTTATATCACAAGTACTCTCTTTCTGAACCTCCCACGACTAAAGTCGCAAGATTCTAAAAATCTTTAAAAGTATTTAAAAATTTTCTAGAAGTCTGATAGCTTTACACTACCCTTATTCTTTTAGGCGTGTCCAGCTCACCTCTATTGTATAGGACACTTAAGTCCACAACTTTACTTTTTCTTAGAATATTTAATGCTCCATTACAATCTGCATTTATGAGTTTACCCGCACTTGTTTGATATAGTCCTCTTTTTATTCTTTTTCCACTGAATACATATTCTTGTAGATTTTTCTTTATCATATATTGGAATTTCATCTCCATCAAAGAAACTTGCTTTTTGATGTATAACTCTCTTCTTGTAGTTTAAATTCTATTCCATATAGTTTACATAGATATATTAATTTATCTCTTAATTTTTCCATATGGTATATTTACAAAGTTCTGATTATTTATACTTCCAATATTTGAATTTCTTTGAAAAATCTTCATTATATCCTAGAACTAGTTTTTCCTATATCATTATTAAGACAATAATTTACAATTGTTCTTGCTGCTTTTGAAAGATAATCATTTATACGATTATTTCTCTTTCTAGTTATTCTCTTTTTGCCTTAATGTTGTGCGCTCAATTTTTTTGCTTATCTTTTTATACTTTGTAATTTTGCATTTATCTTATTATAGTATTGATTAATAGATTTTAATTTTTCTACCATCTATTATGAATAAAGCTCCAGTATTTGTAACGCAAGTACAAAGATTATCTATACCTAAATCAATTCCTAGTGCATTTTCTTTATTTAATTCCCTTTGAACTTCTTTTGCTTCGTAAGTATATTGAATTTCAAAGTACCTAGAATATTGTTTTTGGTATTATCCTAATCTCTTTTATCTTCTTGTCTTTTAATACTGATGGTAGCTTAATTTTTAACTTCCTGATGAGTTTTCTTAAACGAATTTGAATAAGGAACTATCAGAATATCAGCTTTTAATCTTACAAAACCTATAACAAGAGTTGTAAATCCATCTTTAGCAAGATATTTAGGTAATTTTTATTTTTTTATTATCGTATTGACCGTTCTTAGCAAGTTTTAAAAGTCCAAAAAAATGATTTGAAACTTCCGTCTGCTTCTTTTTAGAATTTGTTGAGCCATATTAGAATTTAATTTTTTTATAGTTCTCGCTATTTTTTTAAGCATTTTATAGTTTTCGTTATAACTTAAATACTTTTTTTATTTTTAAAATAGTATTGTCTAATATTATATATAGCTTCATTAGTTAAGTTCTTGGCTATATGAGATAAATATTTTAAATTCCTAAACTCTTTTTTTACTAAGATGTTTTTACCTGTTGTTTTTAATGTTAAATACATATATAATCACCTCCTTTTTCATCAGAGATATTATACCATATATTCTACATTTTATCTGTCAAAAAAAGTAATATTTTTTTATTTATTTATTTTTTTAAATATTTTTTTAAAGTTTTTAAAACCCCACAACAGCGGGAAGTGTTGTTCACATAAGTTCGCTACTACTTATGCAGTTCTCTTATGAACTTCTTGTTATCTCTAACAAGCACAGACTATATCTTATCCTTATCCTATTTCAAGGACTTAGGCGAAACCACTTCCAATACCAGTCGCTTGTATTGTACTCCCCTCACGAGGGATAGTCGTTGAGCTTTCCTTTTCAGGCTTAGCTGCTGATTGTCTATTATCATAATGTTTAGGATTTAACCTTGCACCATCTAGTATATTTTTTCTGCTTTCGCCACCATCACACTTATACCATATTTTAACGAAGGTATTATGTTGTGGTCGTACTAGCTTTAAGAGTTCCCAGCAGTTCAGTTTCTTTGTTGCACGGTTTTGCTCCGTGTCTACATACAAGTTTCCTTATATGCTTACTAAAATTTCGTGCAATTCATCTCACAACTAAAGTTGCGAGTGTTCTTGCACTATTTAATAAAAATAATCGTCATCTATACTTCCATATAAACAAAAAAACTTTTTTTCTTTCTAATTCACTTTCAAATTTTTTTCAATCCATCTACTCTTTTCTATCATTTTTACCTCTTTTTAAATAACGAAATCCATGAATTAAGTACTTCTTTTTAAATATTTTTGGAAATTCACTATAATTTATTAAAGGTTTGCTAAATATCACTACACAAACTATTAGAATAACCATTGTAGCTATTTCTAATATACTTTTTTTCCCTCAAAACTAATTTCAAATATACCTCCAGCAAATAAACCAACAATTGCAAATAGAATTCCAAATCTTTCTATTTTACTTTGGTTTTCTTTTTCTCTTTCTTCATCTCTCTTATCGCTATCTCTTTCTAATTTTTTTCATTTAAAGTTTTTTTATCTTCAAATCTAATTCTTCTAACAATTCCTTTATTCTCATTTTTGAAAAAAATCATATAATTCTATTCCTTGTTCTTGCTGTGTAATTTCAGAAAAATGCATTTTTTGATAAATAAGTTAGATATTCTTTTGTTTCTTCATTACTTTCATAAGTCTCGTCATCTTTTCCATTAATTATTCTATTAATTAAATTATTCATTTTTTTCATTCAAAAGAAATAATAGTTGCTTTTTGAGCGACTACTAAAAGAAACTAATTGAAAGTAATGATTTTTTTCATGTGATTATTTATAAAATCGCTACTTGACCAAGCAGAAAACGAATATCTAGAAATTCCATATAAAGTTTTATAATCCTTCCAACGTACATATGTAGAATTTTTCCAATAGTTCCTTCATCATTTTTTTCATCTTGACACGTTGGATCACTCAGTATCTATAAAAAAATATTTATACCAGTTTTTAGATTTTTCTCCATTCATCAATTTGTTTTTTTCTTCAAAGAAAAAAATCTTCTATTCCTTTTTCCTTTTTTTGGTTCAGAAATATAATGAGACATTACAAACATCCTGTCATCTAGTATAATCTCTATATCCTCTGTTTTTTAAAAAAATAAGAAATTATATTATTTTTTTAGTTTTTCAGTTTTCTTTACAATATCTGCACTATAAATATCTTGACTTACTATTTCTCTTCTATTTGTATCATACAAACTTATTTTTTTGGACATTCTTCTCTTGTATATGCTCTATATAATTTTCTTCCTAAATTGTTTATATATAAAAATATCTTCTATTTCTTTATATTTTCTATTATTTAAAATAAATGATAACGTACCTATATTTGTATCAAAACATTTCAGTTTTATATCTTCTATTTCCAATAAATATTCTTTTTTTAAAACTTTTTTTCTGCCTCTTTATCATTGTGTTCAAAGTAAATTTTATATATTCCTTTCTGAATATCTTTATAAATTTTTTTCTATTACTTTATCATCATTACCACTATCGCCATAATTTGAGAATAGTGCTTCTTTCGCATATTTATTTAAATATTTTTTTCTACATCTGGATTAATTTTACAACCTTCCCATTTTTTTCTTTCTCTTTAAAAGCAACTCTATCCTATCTATATTATCTGGATTCAATATCTTAAATGGCAAAATAAAAAAATATGAGTTGAAATCAACTTTTTCTGTTTGTTCTTGTTTCTCACTCTCTTCTGAATTCTTACTTTTTTTCACTATCTATTTCTTCTTTTTTTATGATTTTTCCATTTTTTACCTCTCTAAAAAAATACTTTGCTTCTCCATATTAAGAATTTATAATTTCTTCTAATTTTTTTATTTTTTTCTTTTGTTTTTTTACTAGGTTTTTTTATCATTTTTAAATCTGATAAAAAAATAATTTTGCTATTTCTTTTTTTCTTCACCTTCAAATTTTTTTCTATTTCAGAAACTTTTCCTTTTTTTAGTTTGTTCATTCCATTCATTTTTTTAAATTCATAAACAAACTTTTTCAAAATCACTCATATTTTTCTTTTTTTGTTTTTGTATTGCTTCTAATTTCTCTTTTTCTTGTTTTTTTATTTTTTTCTTCTTCTTTTTTTCTTTTTTTATTTGTTCTACTTTTTTTATTATCTCAGCACTTTTTTTCCACATTAAAATGACCATAACCAACATTTGTCTTAGCACCTAATCCTGTTAAAGATAAAAATTTCTGTAAATAAATTTTTTTCTTTTTGTTCTTTTGTAATAATTATGTCATTTCCCTCAGATTTAAATATTTTTAGTTTCATTTAATTGAAATAATATTTCTATTTCTGTCTCTGGCACTATTTTTTTAAAATCTGTATTGGTACAGGATTTTTCTAATATTTTTTTATGAGGTGTAATATAATCTTTATCTAGAATTTGTTTTTCCATCTTGAACCAGTATTCTTCCTTCAATAAATTTATCTCTTTTTAAATATTGGTAAAAATTTTTTTCTTCCTCTAAATTTTTCTTTTTTTCTCTAAAATCTCTTCCATCAAAAAAATAGATTCTTTTATTTTTTTCAATCTCTTCAAAAGAATAATTTGATTCCAAAATTTGATTTATTAGTTCCATTTTAGCTTCATTTTGCTCTTGATATTTCAATTTTTCTTTTTTTCTGAATAATTTTTTTATCTTCGATTTTTTTGAGGAAAGAAATCTCTAATCACACCTTTTATACCACTTCCTGGAATATATGGAAGACCAGTTGTATAATCAAAAGATAGACCTGTTTTAAAAATTATTATCTTTTTTTCTTTATTAAAAGGTGTATATTCAATCGTTGTTCCTGTCCCAATCAATAATCCTGGATAATTTACTGAAAAAGTAAATTTTATCAATATTTATTAAATCTTCCAAATTTTTTTGATTATTATTTTTTTATCTATTTTTTTATTACTTCAAAGCGAAAGCTTTTTCTTTATATTCTTTATCTAAATAAAACTTTTGTAATCTTGATTTCATATAATGAAAAACCTAAATTAATATTATACTTTTTCCATTATACCCCTCCTATTTTTTTCTTCTAAAAAGTTCTTAAAAGCTAATTTTTATTGCTATTGAAATATCTATAACTTTATTTTTCAATTTCTCTCAATTTATCTTTTACCATTCTTTTTTTGATTGAATTTCTTCAGATAAATACTGACATAACTTTTTTTATTATCATTTATTTTAACTATACCTTTTACTTTTTAAAAAAATTTTTTTACTATATTCGATATTCTTTTTTTCTGTTTCCTTTTTCATTTGCATCATTTTTTTCAAAAATAAGCTAATGCCGGTATCAAACCATTCTGAATTACCATAGCTCCAAATGTTGATATATACCCCTTATATTCCGAAGGTATTCCTTGACCTTTTATTTCTTCATAAAATTCTTTATTTACCATTTCTAAAAATACCAGGAAAATATTTTTTTCTACTCTTCTATTCATCCTATTTCACCTCTTCAAATTTTTGTAAATCCATAACCGATTGTTGCATTAGCACCAATTTGAATCAAATTATCTTCTAATTTTTCTACAAAAAAATCTTCAAATTTTTGCAGTATTTTTGTGAATTAACAATTCCTGTATAAAAATACTGATTCTCTAGGTACTACTTCTTCATACCATAAATTCTTGCTTACCCCATTTTTCAAGACAATTTCTTGCAATTACTGGTAATCTTCTTGAAATCTCGTCTTTAAAAAAATTTCTTCTTTTTAATATAACTATATCTTTTATTCCCAGCACTTTTACTCAATATATCATCCTCTTGATAAAAACCTATTTCATCATTTTCAAAACTTTCTATTAATAACCCTTCTTCTTGACTTCCAATCACACAAATTTTTTTCTATTTTTTTCAGATAGTTTTTTTCTATTTTTTTAATTCTTCTTCTATTTCTTTTTAAATTCTCAGTATTTTTTTCCAAATAATTTACTAAATTCTACATATTCTTTTTATTATCTCTATTGTTGTACCCATAAAAATATGACTTTTTATTACTTCTTACGGGAATTGATAATAACTTACCTTCAATAAAACTTACTTCGCCTTGTTTATTATCTTCCTTTTCAGTATTTTTCTGAACCAAAAAAATTTCTCTCACATAGTCTTTATTTTCGATTCCATCAAAAAAATTCTCTTAATGCACCTTTTTATCCCTGAAGGATGCATATTTGGATATTCTGTAATCGGATCTCTTTGCACCTGATTATCTATAAAATTAAAATTAGCTTCTCCACTTCCCATATGTAAATTTGTAACTAAACGCATTCTAAATAATTTTTGCTTCCATACTATTTATCTCCTTCTATTAATTTATAATCATTAAATCCTACTTTTTTTATAATTTTTATATTTCTCATTTTTCTAAAAATCTTAATAACTTCATTGTTGCTTATTAGAATACTTCCTCTTTTTTATTAAGTTCTGTGAATTTTTTTATTTTTTTATAAAATTCACTATTATTATCATTAATAAATTTAAATTTACTATTTTTTTAAATTTATTCCTTCACTAATTCTAACAATTTATTTAAATCATCTTGTTCTATATACATATCACTTGTAAACAACATCAAATTATTTTTCTTGATTCACATTAATCTCTAAATTCTTTTTCTGTTTTTATTTTTTTGCTCAACTTCTAAATAAAAAAATCGAATACTTATCTCCTAATTGAACAAACCCATTTTTTTATATTGACATCTTTTTAGAATTACATAAAAACCAAAATAAATATTTCTTTCTTTAAATAAATATCTTTGCTTTTTTTAAATAAACTGTTATCTTTACTTTCTTTTTTTGCTTATCTATTCCCAATTCTGCAACTTCGTTAAAAATTTTTATCTTTACTTTTTTTATCTTTATTTCTAAAATTCACAAAATATTCTCCAAAAACTTTTTGGATTGTATTCTAATAACCTTTTTTTCCATTTTTTTATTAGTAAAAATTTTTTTATATCAGAAAATTTTTGCATTTGTTTCCCTGTTTTTATTATCTTCATAAAAAAATAATATGGAATATCGTCAATATAAACTTGTACTGAACTAATACTCTCTATTTTTCCCAAATGTACTTTCTGAAATTTTTTTAGTTAAATTTCCTATGTATTCTTTTTTTCTCTATTTTTTTGTCCATTATTCCTTTTTCGCATTGCCTATTAAAAATTCCATTATCTTCCAGTATTTTTTTCGTAACATTCCTAATACAGCTGTTTGCTGCGGATACATATTTCCTTTTTAAGAAATATGGCTTCTTATAATCTTTATCATTTTTTTATTGTCATCAAAACTTTTTGTACTCCCAAAATAAAAAGGATTCAATGGTTTTCAATTTTATAAAAATATTCTACCATATTATTTTTCCCCTCTATCTTCATAAAATTTTTATCAATTTAAAATATGAAACTATTTTTTTCTAATTTTTTTCCTCAAATTCTTCTTCTGATTTGGAATTTTCTTTTTCCAACATAAACTAATAGCTCGTATAAATCATTTAATAATTCATTATTTTTCTTTTTTTACTATCAAACAGGTTACTTAAAAAAATTATTTATTTGTTCTGGACTTGTAATAATTTCTTTAAAAAAATAAAATTATTCATATAAACTTTTTGAATAATTGTATTCAGTAATTTTTCCTTTTTCTTTTGAATAAACTTGACCTTTTTTTCTATATTTTTTTAAATAACTATTCATTTTGTTAAAAAATATTCTTTTTATCATTAAATTCCATATCTTTAACTAAATTATTTATTATAAATTCAAAACTTTGTCCGCTATGCTTTTTGTACTGATACTACTGCTGAATTTTTTTCTCATTTATTTCTTTTTGCCTTATCGAATAATAACTCATGAGATTTTTTTCAATAGATTCCTTTAATTGGATTTTTTTATCATAGCAAATAAATATTCCAAAAGACACACTTAATGCCTTATTTTTCATTTCCAAAGCACTCTTTTAACAATCTACAAGCTTTTTCAATAAACTCAAGTATATATTTAGGATTCAAAAATAGCTAATATATCATCACCAGCTGAATACAAAACTAATCCTTCTGATTTCTCTTTTTCTTTTTTTAGATTCTATAAATTCTTTTTAATTTTTGAAATATAGTTGTGTATCCTAACTGAAACATCTTTTTATTTTTTTCAATTTCTTCTTGAGAAAAATTTCCCCATGTTGTCTAAATCAAGAGAAATAATTGCTCTGTAATTATTTTTCATTTACTAAAAACTATCTTCTCTCAATTTTTATTTTTTTCAGATAAACTATCTGCTATAATTTCATTTATCACTTTTTTTCATTGTATTGAATTGGAAAGTTTTTAATTAACTCTATTCCGTCTAACTTTGAAAAAAATTTCTTTGATATCTTCTTTTTTTCTACATTCATCAAAACAATATTAAAATTTATATATTCTTTTAATAAATCTATTTGCTCTTCATAGTTATCCCTGAAACTTTTTATTTTTCCTTTTTTTAATAATTTTATTTATTTTTTTCTAAATCTTCTAAAAATGTTATTTTTTTAGTTTTTTATTTTTTTATTTTTTTCTAGAAATTCCTCAAAAACTTCATTTTTTTAAAATGTTCTATTTCTTTTACTATATCTTCATCACTTTTTTCCTATTTCTTCTTTTTTTCTTCCGCCTTTATTTTTCAAAATGGCTCGATCAGGATATAACTTATTCTCATTTTCTTTATTTTTCAAAATGAGGTGTTATTATCTCATAATTTTTTTGAAGAACTCACTTTTTTTAAAAACTCATACATGAATGTTGAAAAAAAGCCGAAGCATTTGCTATTTCATGAATTTTTCTACTTTCTGAAATGGTTTCTACTATTGATCCTAATGTAATCCCTACAATTTTCATTATTTTTATTCTCCTTTCATTTGTTGTTCTATATACTTATTAAACTCTTTATAATCAAATACTTCTGGTTTATAAGTAGGATCTCCGGTATACTGAACTCTTTCGTTTGTTTTTTTGTTTCATATTTTTATCTTCTTTAGTTAATGCTTTTATTAATTCTAAATTAGGTACAAAATATAATCTATAATCATTATTTTTTTGGTTTTCAAAATTTTTCATTGCTCCTAATGATTCTTTCCTGTCTATATCGATTCTTAAAAAGAATTAATGCTTTTTTTGGAAATTCTATCTTTTATTTTTTTGTATTAAATTCTAAATCTTTTAATATTTTTTTCAACATCATTTCCTTTTTAATTTCAAATATTCTTTATTCTCTGCATCAGTCTTAAAGAATTTGTAATCTTTTAATGCTTCAATCTCATCTATATCTTTATAACTTAAATCAGTTTTAGAAATATAAAAAGAGCCAAAGCATTTATTTTTTTCTTTTTCCCAAAATTTGTTGTCGCTAAAAATTCAGGCAAATTTTCTTTTTATTAATTTTATCATTTCCGAATTCAAAGAAAAAGAAAACTATTTCCAATTTTATATTTTTCTTTTCTAGCTTTATAACCTCCTACTTTTTTCCCACCTGCTGTCATAAATATTCTATACTCTTTACGATTGTCATATTTTTCCCCTTGTTTTTAATAGTAACATTATAGTCAAATGCTTTTTCTCTTTTTCCCCATTGCTTTCTAATAAAAATTTTTTTCTATATCTTTTTCTTTATATTTTTCCAGCAAGAAATCTATCGAGATCTAGGTTTTAAACTCTGTCGGTCTCAAAATATCTTTACCTTCTCCATCTATTTCATTGACATAAGGTGTTATCTGCTCTAATTCTACTTCATAAATATATTTTGAATTTTTTTCATTTATTTTCTCCTCTCATTTTTTTATTTATTAATTTTTTTCAACGAAAGAATATTCTATTGTTATTTCATTATTTAATTTTTCTGTATTATTAATTTTTTAAAAAAATAGAATTACTAATCTTTTTTTAATTTAAACTAATATTATTAGTATAATTATACCACATCTTTTTAATTTTTTTCATCACAACTATAAATTGTGATTAAATATTTTTTTCCTTGTTTTAATGGATTCACTTCTTTAACTGTTAAATTTATTAATCATATAAAAGAAGATTACGATTTATGGTTTCAATCCTTGTTTTAATGGATTCACTTCTTTAACACAAGTAGCATTAGACACAATAAAGAATTTTTGCTGAAGAAATTTCAATCCTTGTTTTAATGGATTCACTTCTTTAACCCGTACTTTCAAGAAAGCCCTTTATTTATAGGTGCTACAGAGATTTTTTTCAGACATTAAAATCGTATTTTTTTGATTAATTTTTATCGTTTTTTTGCTGTTTTTTTAGCATTTTTCCGTAACTCCTAACCCTCATTTTTTTATTGACTTTGAGTAGATTTTTCTTTCTCTTTTTTTATTTTTTTGATAGTGGTAGGAATTTTTTTACCACGAACTTATTTTTACCATACTTTTTTTATTTTTTTCAAAATTTTTTTGACTTTTTTTGCAAAAAAAGAAAAATCTATTTATGATAATTTTTACTAAAAAAATGATTTTTCTCTATTTTTTTATTTTTTTAATACTATCTTCCACAAATTTTTTTGTAATAGCAATCTCGGCATTTTGTACCGCCTTCTGCTTCTATCGGGTATCGCTCAGTTTCAATTATTTTTTAATACTTCCGCAGTACTTTCTTTTTACTTTTTCCAAATCTTTATTTGTACATTCTATTTTCTTTAATAATAAACCATCTAAAAAAACAAAAATATACCCTTTTTTGAGATTTAATTTTATACTCTTCTTCAATTAATAGTGAACTACTCCCGCTTCTAAAAGCGGGAGCTTCTTGGGAAGTATCTGCTTTTGCTAGCCAAATATATTTACCAAGCTCTTTGGACAGTCCCTGCCCTGTCTTCTTTTATTTTTAATATTCCAACATTTCTTTTTCCAATGTTTTTTTATATTCACTGCAGCATTGTAATCTCTATCAATCTCAATTCCACAGCACTCACATTTATAACTTCTTTCTGATAATTCCAGTTTCTCTTTAACATTTCCACATTTACTACAAGTTTTCGACGATGGAAACCATTTATCTATCTTCAAAAATTGTTTTCCTAAAAACATCAGTTTATACTCAAGCATCCTCAAAAACATTCCCCATCCATTATCTCCTACACTTTTACCAAAATTTAATGCCTGGCTCATCCCTTTCATATTCAAATCCTCAACAGCCACAGCATTATATTCTTCAGACAATTTTTTTCGATAATTTATGTAAAAATCTCTTCGACAATTTTTTTAATATATTCATGCAATTTTGATATTTTTGCTTTTTTTGATTATACCAATTTTTTTAGAAAACTTTACTTTTTCTCGATAATGATTTCTGTAATTTCTTCAATTTTTTTCCTCCAACATCCTAAAATATCTTGGATAATCAGCCCTTTGGTTTTCAGAACTGACAAATAATTCAGACATTGAAAAAAATCAAGTCCAATTACTTTATCATTACTTGGTATTTTTTTGAATTTCTTTTTCAAATTCCGTCAAAACAGAAACATAGTAATTTCCATTACTGTTTGTTAGTGTTACCGACTTTATTCTGTAATCCTTTGGTATTTCTCTATGATATTTTAATTTGACTTTTTTTCAATTTTGGCAAAAACCAAATATTTGTTTTTCCTCAATTCGTATTGAATTATTCACACAATTTGTCGTGTAACTTTTAACATTATTCTTTTTAGATTTGAACCTCGGAAATTTCGCTCTCTTCTGAAAAAAATTCGTAAACGATCGTTTTACATTCAATTGAGCATTTGAAAGTGCCAGACTATCTACTTCTTTTAGAAATTGATTTTCACTTTTCAAACTGGCAGGTGTAATTATTTTATTTTTTCCAGTTTCTTCATAAAATTTATTCGCAGTATACAAAATCGTATTGTAAACAAAGCGAACACATCCAAAAGTCTTGTTTATCAACAATTCCTGCTCTTTATTTGGATAAATTCTGTATCTGAATGCTAAATTATATTTCATAAAATTACACCTCCTTTTGATTTTTGAATATTATTTCTAATTATTTCTCTTCAATATTTTTATACAAAAATTATATCATAAGCGTCTCCTTTTTTTCAATAAAAAAAGCAATTCATCTCCCACTTATAGAAAGCCTACGACTTCTTACTATCTTTTTGTTAAATCAAAAAAACAAGCGATTTTTTTCCCATAATTATCTGTATGAATTATTCCAACATAAGGATCAAGTCCCGCAATTATACAAGCTTTTTCAACTTTACTGTATAGTATTCCAAAAGCATAATTTAACATTGCATTAAATTCATCTTCTGCTGGATGCATACTTCTTTTTTTCAAATTTAAACTCTTCTGGTATTAATTCCGACAATGTTTGATAGTATATTTTTTTGCTGCATTTCCTTCATACCCCATCAAAGTTCCTCTTTTTTTCACTAACATTTTCCTTCTACTAATTTTTATTTGATAAATATATCTTTTCATTTCTTTTTATTTGTTTATCCAAAAATGCTTTTTTCGCTTCTCTTTTTATCTTCAAATCTTCCAAATGTTCTGTACAATTTTTAATTTTTTGTATCAATATCTGTTTTGCCAATTCAATTCCCTTTTGAGTCCTAAATATTTCCAACTGTTTTTCTTCTAATATTAGCTGTTGAACCAAATTTACTTTTGCCAAAAATCTTCCATAAGGATTTCCAAAATCATCAACAATCACTATATCAATATTATTATCCACTGCCAATTTTATTACATCTGTTGTCAAAAATATCCCTTTAGATAGCACTAATGATTTTTATCTTCTGTGGAGCCACTGCCACTTTTTTTCTCACTCGTAGTTATCTCAAACAAATCATCTCTCTTTTTACCACTGTCCCCAAATCCGTTATATATAATTCCATAGTTTTTTTATCCTTTCTTAGATATGTTTTTTTAATTTAATATTTATTTTTACTATTATTTTACCTTATCAATTAAAAAAATCAAATTTTATTTTTTTATATTTTTTTATTTTTCAAAAAAAATCACAGATACTACTGTGATTAAATTTCTTTAAACTTTTTATCCTTGTTTTTAATGGATAAACTACTTTTAACAGCTTTAAAAACAATTTTTTTCAAAAATTGATTTTTGAATCGTTTCAATCCTTGTTTTAATGGATAAACTACTTTTAACTCACAACAATAAAGAGTATATCATTAATAATAAGAACTTGTTTCAATCCTTGTTTTAATGGATAAACTACTTTTAACCCGTACTTTCAAGAAAACCCTTTATTCATCAATGTTACAGAGATTTTTTTCAGACATTAAAATTGCTTTTTTTGCTTAATTTTTTTCAATTTTTTTGTTGTTTTTTTAGCATTTTCCGTAACTCCTAATCCCCATTTTTACTAGCTTCGAATGGATTTTTCTTAACATTTTTTTATTTCTTGTAGTGGTAGGAACTTTTTCTACAAACTTATTTTACCATATTTTTTTCTCTTTTTTTCAAAAATTTTTTTATTAAATATTTTTTTCAAAAAATGGAAGCCCATAATCAAAACTTCCATTTTCACTTATCTTCTAAATTTAAATCAATTCATCTGCATCTTCATCATCAAATTTAAAATCATCATCATGCAAATGAACAACTTCCAACGCTTTTTCATAGTTTGTAGATTTTTTAGAGAAAAAATCATGTTGAGTTGTTTCCACGTTTAATCCATTTAGCACAATTGGATTTACATTTTTTTACTTCAAATTCTTCTTCAAATCCTAAATTCATAAGGGCCTTATTTGCATTGTAACGAATATACTCTTTTACATCTCCTGTAAGTCCAACATCTCCATACACTTCATCAGTATATCTGCTTTCATTTTCATACAATTCATAAAGCAACGTATTCAACTCGCTTCTTATTCCTTCTTTAGTTTCCTCATCAAACGAATTATACAATTCTTGGAATAGCAATCCAACAAATACTCCATGAATCGATTCATCTGCAATAATTTTTTTAATGATATCACAACTTGCAACCATGTCTCCTTGTCCTGCAAGCCAAAGCGGTAAAAAGAATCCGCTATAAAATAAATAAGTTTCTAAATAAACTGAAGCTGCCAAAGCCATTGCGATATCTCGTCTTGAAGCCTCAGGATTATTCATCTTTTGATAATATTCATCAATTTTTTTAGCTTTGTATTGTAAATGAGGATTTTCTTGAACCCATTTAAAAGTTTCATTTATTTCTCTAGTCGATGCTACAGTTGTAAATATTGTCGAATAAGATTTCGCATGAATCGACTCCATCATACACATATAAGAAAGAACTGATCTATTTTGCAACGAATCAATATGATCAATAATTTTAGGCATCCCAGTATGACTTTGCAACGTATCAAGCATTGTAAGCCCTCCAAGTGCATGTAAATAAGCCAATTTCATTTCAGGTTTCAACGCATTCCAGCTATCAATATCCCTCGAAGGAACATACTCCGTATCAATCCAAAATTGTCTTATATTCTGCTCCCAAAAAGTTTCCACATAATCATTTTCAGGGGTATTCCAGTTTACTGCTTCGTATATTTTTCTTTTTCCATTTTTTTATTTTTTTCCTTTCTTGATAAGTTTGTTTTATCAATTTGCGTTCTCAATTAACCCTCATATTTTTATTAATCAATTAGTTTATCACAATTTCTATTTGTACCAATCTTTTGGAAAATCCATTTTATATAAAATATTATTTATATCTATAATGTCCTTTAGTTTAAATTCAAGTAACCTTAATAATTCTCGTAATTTTTTTCGTTAGACTTTCATATTCTTCTTTTGATAAAAAAACAATTTAAGTCCCTCGTATATCGTAAATAATTTTTTTGTTTCTTATTATTTGTTATTCCCATAATATTATTTATATTTACAATATTTTTTTGATGAGAAATCATACATTCTTTTCATTATGTGCTGCTATGTTTCTAAATAATGAACTTGCACGTAAAAAGTTTTTTTATGAAATTATTGTTTTAAATTAGGTAAATTTGTGTACTCATTTTTATACAAATTTCTAAAATGGCTTATTATTTTATTTTTGTATTCTATGCTCTAAAATCAAATAAAATCTGCTCATTTCTCCAAATGTAAAAAAATTAATTACTATCCAAAATGGTATGTTATCTTTTTGTTGTACTATAATGCTTTATTATACTATTGCTTTTATTATTTCTTAAAAAAATTTAGTTTCTTTACTAAATGTGAAATAAGATGTATATTTTTCATTTCTAACTCCAACATAATAATTATTAAGTTCCAGATAACTTTCTTTAATTTGCATAACATTCCGAATAATAATATGCAATTGCTGTTTTAAAAGCTCTTTTCCAATTGTGTCAAAACATCAAAAAAACAACATTCTCAAACTTTTATCAAAATCATACAACGCTTTCAAATGATTAAAATGAACTCCCGATTTATAAATATCATTTCCTTTTAAATCTTTCCCTTTTTAAAAAGGTTCTTTGTAAAAATTTATAATGGAATAATAATTATTCCTCATTAAACAATAAATTGTTTCATCATCAGTTTTTACCCATAGTTTATCTCCATTTTCTCCATTTAAAATCTCAACTTGTTCCTTAAAAAGTTTTTAAATGGCTTGTCCATTCCCTTTCCCCTTTTATCTCAAAAATGCAAAAAAAGCCCTATCAAAATTGAAAGAGCTTTTTCTACAGTCTACAACAACGCACAATTAAGTGGGTTATTCTTGTAGTACGATCACTAAAATTATTATACTCTATATTTTGATATTTGTCAAATGTAAAAAAACTTTCATTTTGCTTAGATTTTTTTATAAAATAACATTTGCCTTTATTTAACTATTTATCCCAATCTCTTGGAAAATCCCTCTCTGTTTCTGGATAATCCTCAAATCTCTTTTGATAAACTTCCTTCGGATTAATTCCGTTCTTTTTTTAAATATTCTTCAAACTTCATTTTTGTATCTTCATCAAAATATTTATAATACATCCAAAAAAAGTATTTTTCAACACTCTTTTCTATAAAAATCAGCAAGTAAATTGTAATTTGATTCAACTTGTGCTGTTTCTAAAAGCAGTATAGTATTCATCTCTATCTTCATTTCGTATAACTGTAATCGGATAACCATTTTTCATAAGCTCCAAATTCAAAAGTAATCTCCTAGTCCGTCCATTACCATCAATAAATGGATGAATCTTTCCAAAATCAGCATGAAAACAAGCAACCTTCATTATCAAATCATTATTTTCACTACTATTGAATTTTTCAATCAACTCCGTCAACTTCTCTTCAACAAGATAATAAGGTGTCGTTTCAAATCCAGCACCCAAAATTTCATTATTACTTTTCTTAAACTTCCCTCTATTCTCAATATCATCATTCAACACAAGAGCATGAAATTCTCTTATCAACCTCAGCGATAAAGATTCATTTGTTTTTATAACTTCCTTCAGAAAATTAAGAGCATATTCCTGCCCCTTCACTTCCTCATGCTCCTTCAAACTTTTCCCTTTCACAGTAACCCCATATTGAAGAATAATATCCGTTTCTTTCAAAGTAAGAGTGCTACCTTCAATCGCATTTGAATTATAAATAAAATTTGTTTTAAGATTATTTTTCCAATTTTGTCAAAATCCCTTTATTTAAGGGTCTTTCTTTTTTTCTAAAAAGTTTTTTTAAAAAAATTTCAATTTTAGATATTTTAACCATTTTTATCTCCTCCCCCTTTTTTTATTTTTGTATTCACTAAATACAAAAAGCTCTATCAAAATTGAAAGAGCTTTTTCTACAGTCTACAACAACGCACAATTAAATGAATTATTCTTGTAGTACGTTCGCTAAAGTTATTTTTGCTCTATATTTTTGATATTTGTTAAATACAAAAAAATTTATTCTTAAATCACTATATACAACAGTTCAAATATCAGCTACAAAAAAATCGAACTAATTTTAATATTTAATTTCTATTTTTATTATAATGCTATAATGTTTTTTTGATTATCTTTTTCTAATACCTTTACATTCCAAAAATACATAAGGAGAAGTAAGTTTTAACATTAAATTTCTTAAAAATACTATAATCATATTTTTATATTTTTTTATTTTTCTTGCAGAACAGTATATCTTTCAACTGAGTATTCTACAAGTGCAAATCCTAAAATTTCAATATTTTTCAGCTATATGGCTACATAATTTACCCCAATATAAATGTCCTTTTTATGCCCACAATTACTTCTTAAAGATATTCTTTTTATTACATATAGAACATCTATAAGATTTTACTAAAAGTTCTCGACTAAAAAAATTTTTCTGTAAATAGTACGAAATAAAATTTCATATCCTGTAATCATTTTTTTCAATAAAGCATAGATTATATATTTTTTTCAAATGATACATTTGGTTTTAGTAAAATTATATCTGTGTCTATTTCATCTAATAACAACCACGCTTCATAATAACTTTGTTTTTTCAAACTATTATACATTTCAAAATATTTTTTTGTATTTGATAAATTTTTTTCTAAACACCATATTTCGTTTAATAATTTTTTTATCAAAATTAAAAAGAAGCTTTTTTTCTTAAGTTTTTTTATTTTTACTATAAAATTCTTTATCATTAAATTCAAATTTATAGGTTAGTAAATACGTCTTTATTTCTCCTAATTCCCCCATGTTAGTCCTCGTTTTTCATTAATTTTTTTAGTATTTCTAACTTATCTATTTTTTCAAAGTTCTCTACAGTTCCTTTATAATTTATTTCTAGACTTTTTTTATCTTTTTCAACAATTATCTTACATTCTACCTCGACTTCTTCTGAACCCTTATTTTTCTTTTTTTAATTTATCTATTAAATAACTTGAAATTAAATTGATTGCAACAGGTAGTATAAAATCTTTTTACTATAATAGTTGCAATTCTAATAATATTAGAATGTAATTCTAATTCATTAAATTCGTTATCTGAAATACAAATTTCAATACTTGTTCTATTATCTTCCCTTTCTTTAATATATTGAAAAAAATCTCTAGTTCCTTCAGGAAAATACACTATACCTTTATTTCTAAATCCTTTATTTGGTATTAATAAAAAAATTTGAATTTTTATTTCATTCTCATATTCTTTTGGAATATAATTTTTCTTTAAACAATTCTTTAAACGTAACTTCTGTATTTTTTTAATTTTTAACATTTTACAAAGCCTCCTGGTAATTTTATTTTTTTCTTCATTTTTAAATAACATTTATACCGAGCAACTTATACACTCCTCAATCGTAGCCTTCCTAGTCCGTGTATAATAAAGCGACTTCAACCCCAGCCTATGTGCATAAATATAAAGCCTAGCCAAATCTCTAGTGCTATCTGTACTCTTTGTATACAAAATAGTCGAGATTCCTTGATCTACGTGTCTTTGGATTACAGAAATTAGTTTCAAGATATTTTTTTGATCCATATCGTATGCTGACTTATAGAAGAAGTAGTTGTCGTTTGTTAAGTAAGGCATTGGGTAGAAAGTTGTGCTGTCTCCGTATTCTCTTACTTCGATTGTGTCAACTACTGGCATTACTGAGGCTGTCGAGTTCATTATGTAGGATGTTGACTGGTTTGGAGCGATTGCCATTCTGTAGGCGTTGTAGACTCCGTGTTTCATTACTTGCTCTTTTAGGTTTGCCCAGTCTTCTTTTGTCGGGATGTAGATTCCTTCAAATAGTGATTTTACTTTTTCTGTTTGAGGCATGTATTCTTTTGTTACATATTTATTGAAGTAGTTTCCGTTGGCGTATTCCGATTTTTCAAAATCTTTGAACGTTTCTCCTCTTTCTTTTTGCAATTTCCATTGATCTTTCCAACGAATAGAAATTAACCATCATAAAGAATACATTACAGAAATCAAGTGCTTCTTTGCTTTCATACATAATAAAGTTTTTAGCTAAAAATCCATGTAAATTCATTGCTCCAAGTCCTACAGAATGTAATTCCTCATTTGCTTTTTTTATTGTCGGAACAACATCAATGTTTGTTAAATCCGAAACCATTGTAAGTGAATCAATTGCAGCTTTTGTTACTTCTTTAATTCTTTTGTTTTCCATAACTGTTGCGATATTTAGTGAACCTAGATTACATGATATTCCTCTTCTTATTGTATCTTTTTCATAGTACGCATTGATGTCTGAAACTTCTGATAATTGCATAATTTCAGTACAGTTCCCTAAAAGCATTCCATTGAACATTCCCATATGTCTTTTTTCTTCAGTAAAGCAATATGTATCGTAAACTCCATCAATTTCTTCTACAGCGGTTATTTTTTCAAAAGCACAAGCATCTCTATTTGGAGTATGTTCCAAATCAAATTTCAATCTAAATGTTTCAAATCCTAACTCCACAAGTTTTTTTGTAAGTTTTTTATGTGTTATAAGTAATCTATATAATGGATTACATTCAAATTCTCCACATTCGTCTGTTCCGTTATTTAATGGTAATTCTCTGATTTCAGTATCTCGCATTTTATTTATTTTTTTGAATGAATACCAATTTCTTGAAGTAACAATCTAATATTAGAAAGAAATTCCAAATTTGTTGAAGCTATTTGTAATGAATTATTTCCATTATTTTTTTGAAACAGTGCCATCTGCATCTGCCAATCCGCTTAACCATTTAACAATACTTGAAATTTCATAATTAAAAAGGTACAAAAAAATTTATCTTTCAGTCCCTTACAATAATTTAAAATTATTCTATCTTCATCTTCTGATTTACTATATTCTAAGTCATCAAATTTATCTAAAAGTTCTTTTTTTCTCCATATAAATAAATCATTTTTATTTGTAAGATTTTTTTCTATCTTTCACATCATATTCGCAACCATCACCTGAATAAAATCCATTTGCATAAGCATTTTCAAGTATTTCACGATTTTTCATTTTCATACTTTGGCAAATCAAATTTTATAAGTCTGTCTCCAACTTTAAGTTCATGTGCTCTTTTTTTCAACAACTTTTTTTCATTTTCATCTTTAATATAAAATTTGTGATATGGTGTTACATCTACAGTTTGAAAATTGTCTGTACTAACTTTTAATAACTTTTTGATCAGTTCCTGTTTTAATAACTGTAGTTTTACTCCATTCTTCTCCATTCCAAACATGAACTTTTTCATTTTCATGCTGTCCAATTTCTGTATAACCGTATTCTTTTGTTAAAAATTTTTTTGTATACGGAGCAACACAAATTTGAGAATTTAACTGATCCAATCTCTTTCAAAAGCATGTTCTTTATTTGCATTATCTTTAAAGAACAAATAAGGATATCCGCTTTCTTTTTTTGTGTTTGAGAAATTTTTTTACAAGAAGTTCTCTTGCGTTTATTTTTTTTCTTTTTTTAACATTTGGATTATCAACTAATTTTTCGTACATTTCATTCATATCCATTTTCATCCAAGTATTGTCCATATTCTAGAAAATACTGTGTGTGGATTAAATGTATAGCAAACTTCATCTTCCATTGCTAACTGCATAAATTTGTCTGGAACGATAACTCCGATTGATAGTGATTTTATTCTAATTTTTTTCATCTACATTTATTTTTTTACTATCTAAAAATTCGTTAATATCTGAGTGAAATACATTCAAGTAAACTGCCCCAGCTCCAGCTCTTTGTCCCAATTGATTTGCATAAGAAAAAATATCTTCTAAAATTTTCATAATTGGTAAAACTCCAGAGGCCCTACCTTCTACACCTTTTATAGATTCACCTCTTGCTCTAATTTTAGACAAGTTAATCGCAACTCCTCCACCAATCGAAGACAATTTCATAGATGAGATCAAAAAAATATCAATTCCACTCAAATTATCTCCCATTTCATCTAAAAAGCAAGAAACAAGTTCTCCTGATCTCTTTTTCCCAGAATTTAAAAAAGTAGGAGTAGCTGGTTGATACTCTTGATTTATTAACATCAAAGCATATTCTTTTGCCTTCTCAAAGTTTCCCTGTGCCAAATACAATGAAACAGCCGAAATTCTATCCTCATATCTCTCTAAAAATTTCTCTCCAGTATCATCCATCAACGCATAACTTTGATAAAATTTCGAAGCACTCATAAATGAAGCAGATCTAAATTTCTTATCATAAACCATTTTAAAAAGCTCTTTAATTTCATCATGACTATACATTTGATAAAAAAATCGATATAATAGTCATTTTTTTATTAAATATCTCATTTTTTTCTTCTAAATTATGAAAAAAAATACAGTATTTTTATTTACATAATCCACAAAATATGAATAAACAGCTTCTTTATCCTTTTTCAAGCTGAAAATCTTCACCTTTTTAACCATTATTTCATTATTTAAGTATATCCACTTTTTTAGCTCTGTTATCAACCATTTTTCATCTCCTATTTATTATTTATAATTATTTTTCCAGATAATTTATATAATTTTTCCACTTCCGTATTAGTTCCCGACAATTCAAATTTCATTAAAACTGGAATTCCATATTTTTTTCCTGAATTTTTATCAGCCGCCACTGCAAAAAAATACTCCCCAGTTTCTATTTCCGCTGGAACTTACTGATTTTATCAATTTTGCTATTATTTTCATTTTTCCAAAAAAATTTATCTGTCGTTTCTGGAACTTCTCCAATTTTTTTGTTGTAAATGTCAAAAAAATGCCCTTCATTTTCAATTTTCAGATTTGGATCTATTTTTAATAAAATGCCAATCTGAACGTTGTCTTTCCATTTTTTTACAAATCTTTGGACATTTCCTGTTTTTGAATCGTAATATATATACATTGATTTCACCTTACTTTTTTTCATTTTTGATGAATTTCCTGATTTTTTTGTAAAAATATACTCAAAACTGAATATTTTAATAAAAAAATTGTTTTGAGTAGTATTATTGATTAATTTAAATTGTATTATTAGCTCAGATTATTTTTTTATTACATCATTGAAATAATCTCATTAATTTCTTCAGGCTTGAATCAATTGTTCTTTTTCACTTCTTCATTTTCTTCAAATAAAATTACTGTTGGAACACTTCTCACTCTATATTTTACAGCCAATTCCGGATTATCAAAGGGATTTATTCTTTCATATTCTACACCTTTTTTTATCTAATAAGTCCGACACCATTGCACATGGATTACAGTCATTTTTTTCAAATTTCACTAATTTTTTTCATTCTCTTTTCTCCTTTAAATTTATATATATTTTTCATTTTATTATACAAAAACACAATATGTTGTGTTTATTTTGATTTTTACCGTATATGTAGTGTATCTTATTTTTTTGAAAAATTTTTTTCAATAAGATTATTTTTTTAATTTTTTTGATTAAAGAGTTTTTCTAAGTTGATAAATAAAAGGGATTTATTAATTATATATTTTATATATGGAAAAATGATTATTTATTATTATTTCTAAAGATATAGGAAAAAAATGACGATTGGAGATGAAATAATAAAAATATATAAATTTATGAAAAAAATAAAATTAATTTCTATATACACACAGATTTTTTTATGATAGAATAAAGTAATATAAATTTACTTACAGGAGTTGAGCAAATTATGGAAAATAAATATAAAAATTCATATAATTTATTACAAAATGATCTAAAAAAATAAAATACTAATGCTGGATGGAGCAATGGGAACAATGATTCAGCGAGAAAAATTTGACTGCTGATGACTTTGGCGGAGAAAAAAATATGAAGGATGTAATGATTATCTTGTGCTGAAAAAGACCTGATATTATTAAGAATATTCATAAAAAATATCTGGAAGCTGGAAGTGATATTATTGAAACTAACAGTTTTGGAGCTTTAGAAATTGTATTAAAGGACTATGACTTGGAAGACAAAGTTTTTGAAATGAATAAAAGGGCTGCGGAACTTGTAAATGAAGCTATTTCAGAATATAGAAGTGAACATCCTGAAGTTACACGAAATCTTTATGTTGCAGGAGCTCTAGGGCCTTCTAACAAGTCAATCAGTGTTACTGGCGGAGTTACCTTTGAAGAACTTATTCATAATTATTATACCGCTGTTTCAGGGCTTCTGGCTGGTGGAGTCGACTTGATTCTATTTGAAACGATCCAAGATACAAGAAACTTGAAAGCAGCTTATTTGGGGCTTAAAAAGGCCATGGAAGAAAATTATACTGTTCCGTTAATGCTGTCATTTACGATTGAAAGTACAGGAACTACGCTTGCAGGGACAAACTGCGGATGCCTTTTATTATGCTGTAAATCACATGAATCCATTTTCTGTGGGGCTAAATTGTGCGACTGGACCTGAATTTATGACACAGTTCTTAAAAACATTGAATAATGTTTCAAATACTTATATTTCAGTTTATCCAAATGCAGGATTGCCTAATGAAGACAGGGGAATATGAGGAAACTCCAGACACATTGTCAGCTAAAATTGAGCCGTTTTTCCAAAATCATTATTTAAATATTGTTGGTGGATGCTGCGGAACTACGCCTGAACACATTCAAAGAATTAAGGAAAAAAGTATAAATTATGAGCCAAGAGTTATTGATAAAAAAATAAAGTTTTTAACGATGTTTCTGGATTAATAGCCTTGGAAACACCAAAAGATCGTCCAGTTTATGTAGGGAGAACGTACAAATGTAATTGGTTCACGTATTTTTCAAAAATTTAATTGCTAATGAAAAAAATTTGATGAGGCGACTGAAGTTGCTAGGCTTCAAATTAAAGGGCGAGCAGATGTAATTGATATTTGTCTTGCAGATCCTGATAGAGATGAGATTGCCGATATGAAGTCATTTTCTGGATAAAAGTGGCAAAAATTTTGCAAAAATTCCGCTTATGATTGACTCGACTGATATAAATGTCGTTAAGGAAGGGCTTACTTACTTGCAAGGAAAAGGAATTATAAATTCGATTAACCTTGAGGATGGAGAAAAGAAATTTGCTGATATGGCAAAAGTTATTAAGGATTTTTGGGGCTTCTGTCGTTGTTGGGACTAATTGATGAGGAAGGTATGGCTGTTTCTGTTGAGAAAAAAATTGAAAGTTGCTAGAAGAAGCTATGAACTGCTTACAAAAAAAATATGGGATTGATGAAAGGGATATAATTTTTTTGACACATTAGTCTTCCCAGTTGCAACAGGGAGATCAAAAGTACATCGGCTCTGCTACAGCAACAATTGAGGCAATTAGGTCAAATTAAAAGCAGAAATGCCGAAATGTAAAGACAATTCTTGGGAGTGAGCAACGTTTCATTTGGACTGCCGATTGCTGGAAGGAAGTTTTAAACACTTATTATATGCAAAAAGGCTTATGAGGCTGGACTTGATTATGCAATTATAAATACAGAAAAAAAGTTATTCCGATGAATGAAATTTCAGATGAAGAAAAAGAACTGTCAGAAAACATTTTTATTTCATACAAATGATGAAAATGTATCAAAATTTGCAAATTTCTATCGTGAAAAAAAGGCTGTAAAAAAAGTTGCTGATACAAGTAACCTAACTACTGAAGAAAAAGTTGCAAACTTGGTTGTAGAAGGAAGTAAAAAGGATTTGACAATTTTGCTGGATGAATTATTGAAAAAATATTCACCAATTGAAATTATAAACGGGCCTTTAATGACTGGAATGGATGAAGTTGGAAGATTATTTAACAACAATGACTTAATCGTTGCTGAAGTTCTGCAAAGTGCCGAAGTTATGAAGGCTTCTGTTTCACATCTGGAACAATTTATGAAAAAAGATGAGTCATCTGTAAAAGGAAAAGTAGTTATGGCAACTGTAAAAGGGGATGTCACGACATTGGAAAAAAAATCTGGTTGGAATAATTATTGGAAATAACGGTTATGAAGTAATTGACCTTGGAATCAATGCTTCTGCAGAAAAAATCCGTGAAGCAATTATCGAACATAAAGCTGATTTTCTCGGGCTTTCTGGACTTCTTGTAAAATCTGCCACAGAAATGGTAAATACTATGGAAGTTCTACGTGAAGCTGGAATTGATATTCCGATATTTGTGGGAGGTGCTGCACTTACAGAAAAAAATTTACTGTAAACAAAAATTGAGCCTGCCTATAAAAAAATAATATTGTAATTTACTCAAGAGATGCAATGACTGCACTTTCTGATTTAAATAAAAATGATTGATGAGAAAAAAAATTTGAAGAATTTAAGGAACACTTGCAAAAAAACGTAGAGAATTAGTAACAATTAAAGATGCGAAAAAAACTTGAACAGCTGAAGGTTAAACCGACAGTAAGTGATATTAAAGATGCTGATGGAACATTCGACTTTTCAAAAGTTGAACTGCCGAAAATATAACTTTGAAAAAAATTTACAAGCCGCAAACTTTGAATAAGCAAATTTTAACAAATATAAAAGGCAAAGGATGTATTTCCATTTGTAAACTTGCAAATGCTTATTGGAAAAACATCTTGGAATGAAATGGATTGTAAATAATTTGATTGAAAAAAACAAGATCCTAGAACAATAAAACTATACAATGAAATTTTTAGACATTGTCGAAAATGGCGATGAATACTTTGATATAAAAGGCTATTTATAAATTTTTTTCCCTGCACGTAGAAAAAAAGCTGGAAAAAGAAAAAGATGACTTTAAAATTGAAATTCTATCAGATGATTTGTCAACAGTTTTGGAAACTTTTGATTTTCCAAGACAAAAATATGGACAATATTTATCGCTAAATGATTATGTAAGTCCAGAAGGAATCGACTACATCGGATTTTTTTGTCGCAACTGCTGGAGAAAAAAATCAAGACTTGTTTTCCAATGAATTAAAGGAAAAAGGCGAATTTTACAGAGGGCATATTGTAAATTCTATTGGACTGGAGCTTGCCGAAGCAACATCTGAATATATTCACAAAATGATGCGTCAAGATGTTGGAATCATTGACAAAAATATCTCTCTAAACGAGATTTTAAATGCCCAATATCAAGGAAACCGTTATTCTTTCGGCTATCCAGCCTGCCCAGACTTGAGCGACCAAAGAAAAACTGTTTAATTTATTGAAAACCAGAAAGATATGGAATTACATTGACGGAAGAATTTATGATGTACCCAGAAGCGACAGTAAGCGCAATTGTATTCTCGCAACCATTCTGTAAATATTTTAATATGTAAAATTTTGTAAGTGAAGTGTATTACTCTAAAATTGTAATGCACTTTTCTTATGAAATAGATTCCCATTAGAGCAATAGATTAATAACCTCTATTTAACAAGGGGTCTTTGAACTCCTTGTAATAAAAAAATAAATTAAAAAAATTAGGATGATAAAATCAATCATCCTAATAAAATCCATCATATTTTTTTAAAAATAATTATCTTTTTATTATTTTTTTCTTTTGCAGTCTTGCTTTTCTT
>BNJU01001595.1_pt1 | contig 33066 bp, 48 predicted proteins | sample 8539281 | NCBI WGS metagenome assembly BNJU01 (sample SAMD00202456, study PRJDB9452) | human saliva metagenome | isolation source: human saliva | place: Japan
GCAAGACCACGCTGCTTCCTGCATCGCCCGTAGGGGACTGGGAGTCGTCGGGTTGGGTATGCGCGGAGGCGACGTGCGGGGAAGGAATGCTCGACGATATCGAGATTCGTTCAAGGCATGCGGCGGCGCATCTTGTGCCTTCGCCCGATCGCGTCCGCATAACGAGCGTCGGTGTGTCCGACGTCGCGTCCGTGGGTTTCGAGTTCGTCTCCGAGCAGGACAACTGGCGCCGTCGCATGGAATTGATCCTCGACGATGGGCTGGATAAAACGGAAACGGGCCTTCTCATCACGGTCGACGAGGTCAACGGCAGTCTGGACGAGATGATTCGCCTCGCGACGGTCCTACCAGCATTTCGTGAGGGAGGGACGCAAAAGGTCTCGCTCGTGATGGCGGGGTTGCCGCACAACGTATCGTCCCTGATCAAAGACAAGACCGTTTCATTTCTCCGTCGCGCTCAACGAGAAACGCTCGGCAGGATCGACGATTTCGAGGTCAGAGACGCGCTAAGAAGACCATTGAAGAGACGGCACGACGATCGGAGGTTCCGGCCTCGAACGTGCGGTTGAAGCGGTGGACGGATTTCCCTTCATGCTTCAGCTCGTCGGATATCGGATGGGATGAGAGCATCGAAAGCCAGGCCATTTCGGATGATGACGTCGAGCGGGGCATAGCGGCCGCGCGCCGCGAGATGGAATCGAGGATTCTCGGCGCCACGTACAGCGAGCTTTCGGATGGGGATATCGCATACGTGAATGCCATGCTGGAGGACGAGGGAGACAGCAAAACGGGCGATGTGGCCGCCGACTCGGCATCTCGACCTCTCTTGCCGCGCAGTGTCGTCGCAGGCTCATCGATGCAGGGGTCATCGGGGGCCGGAGCGCGGCGTGGTCGGGTTCGATCTCCGTATTTCGCGAATTCCTCGAAAGGCGGAGGTGAGCCCACGGCTGCTCTCGCAGCCTGCATCGTTTGTCTCTTCCGTGAATCCGAACGATATGGTTGAACATGTTCGAAGGGCTTTTAACTCGCTTCCCGCCTTTCCAGAACCGCTCGCGTCGCGAATCCGCCGGCAAGGCCGACCGCGACGCCGAGCACGATGCCTGCCGCGACGTCGGTGGGGAAGTGGACGGCGAAATATGCCTTGAAAAACGCGATGACGGCGGCAAGCGCGAACGGCGCGACGCGCAGCGCGCACGCACAGCCGCGCGCACCTTCGCGTCGTTCGGCGCGTCGAGGCCGATCGGCACGAGAGCCAGGAACGCGGCTCCCGCGAACGACGATCCCGCATGCATGGACGGAAACGACGGCGATGCAGGGATCCTCACCACGCTTGTGGCGAGTGCGGGGTCGAACAGCGGCGGCCGCGGCCTCACGACGAGGTGCTTCAGGCGATCTCCGAGCACGCCCACGGCCGCAAGCGTCACGAGCATGCCGATTCCCAGATCCTCGTGTTCTTCCGTACGGCGAGCACGAGGCGCGATCGCGGCCCAGACGGCACCCGGCGCTTCCGATGTGCGTGAAGAACGCCATGATCGCATCGAGCGTCGGGTTCGCGAACGCACCATGGATGGCGTGCAGGACGCTCGCGTCCCAGGGCGTTATGGATTCAAGCACCGCGTTTCCCTACATCGCCTCGAGCGCCTGGGCGACGTCGGCCACCAAATCGTCGGTTCCTTCGATGCCGCAGCTCAGACGCACCATCGAAGGCGAGATGCCGGCGCGCACGAGCTCGCCGTCGGTCATCTGGCGATGCGTCGAGCTGGCAGGATGCAAGCAGCAGCTGCGCGCATCGGCCACGTGCGTCTCGATCGCGCACAGCGAGGCGCGGCCACGAACCGTTCCGCATCGGCGCGTCCGCCCGCGACATCGAAAGCTCACGACGCCGCACGTTCCGTTGGGAAGGTACTTCTGCACGAGCGCGTAGTCCGGGTCGCTTTCAAGCCCGGGGTAGCGCACGACGGACACCTTGTCGGATGCCTCGAGGAACCGTGCGACGGCCAGGCCGTTTCTGCAGTGCTGCGGCATGCGCACGTGCAGGCTTTCAGCCGAGGTTCAGATAGAAGGCGTTCTGGGGGCTCTGGATGGATCCGAAATCGCGCGCGAGCTGCGATGTCGCCTTCGTGATGAAGGCTGCCGGCCAAACCGAACTTCTCCGCATACACGATGCCGTGGTCGACTCGTCCGGCTGCGTGAGGCCGGGGAACCTGTCGCCCTGCGCCATCCAGTCAGATCGTCCGGCGTCCACGATGGCGCCGCCCACGCCGCAGCCGTGCCCGTCCATGTGCCCGGTGGTCGGGTGCGTCACGATATCGGCGCCCCATTCGATCGGGCGGCAGTTCACGGAGCGTGGGGAAGGTGTTGTCGACGATGAGCGGCAGCCGTGGTCATGCGCGGCCTGCGCGAACGTCTCGATGTCGAGCACGGCGAGCGCAGGGTTCGCGATCGTTTCGCCGAAGACGGCCTTGGTGTTGAGCGGAAGGCGCGTCCAGCCCTTCGAGCGATGCGTTCGGCGCGACGAAGGTGCATTCGATGCCCATCTTGCGCATCGTATGGGCGATCAGGTTGAACGTGCCGCCGTAGATGGTGGAGCTCGCCACCACGTGGTCGCCGGCTTTCAGCGATATTGAACAGCGCGAAGAAATTCGCCGCCTGCCCCCGAGCTCAGTGAGCATCGCCGCGCTGCCGCCCTCGAGCGCGCAGATCTTGGCCGCCACGGCATCGTTCGTGAGATTTCTGCAGGCGGGTGTAGAAGTAGCCGGCTTCTTCAAGATCGAACAAGCGTCCCATCTGGTCGGACGTATCGTACTTGAAGGTGGTCGACTGGACGATGGGAATCTGGCGCGGTTCCCCGTTGCCGGGTGTGTAGCCGCCCTGGACGCAGGTCGTCTGGATTGATGCGGTCATGCGGTCTCCTATCGATTCGAGCGGGTTGCGACGCGACGGGCGCGTGCCGCCCTGCAGGTCCGAGTTCGCGAATACGCGCATCATACGCGCGCTGCCGGCATGTGCGCGCCATCGCCGACGGTTGGACCACAATGTGCCGCAATGGCTCGGCCGCGCGTCCGAGCCGTGCCCGCCGCGCCTCGATGTGCGGTGCAGCAGGCGCGATGCATCATTCGAAAGGACATGCCATGCCCATCCGCATTCCCGACGCCCTTCCGGCGACGTCCATCCTCGAGAGCGAGAACATCTTCGTCATGACCGAGCATCGGGCCATGCATCAGGACATCCGCCCGTTGCGCGTTCTTCTGCTCAATCTCATGCCCACCAAGGTCACTACCGAAACGCAAATCATGCGCAAGCTTTCCAACACGCCGCTTCAGGTCCATATCGACCTCATGCGCATGAAGAGCCACGCGTCCAAGAACGTGTCCGCCGAACATCTGGAGACCTTCTACCGCACCTTCGACGAGGTACGCGACGAACGCTACGACGGCTCGATCATCACCGGCGCCCCCATCGAGACGTACGATTTCGAGCAGGTCGATTACTGGGACGAGCTCTGCGAGGTGTTCGACTGGTCGGTCGACCACGTGCACTGCTGCCTTTTCATCTGCTGGGGCGCCCAGGCTGCCATGAAGCATTTCTACGGCGTGCCGAAATACATGCTTGATGGGAAATGCTTCGGCGTGTTCGAAAACCGTCTGCTCAAGCCTTCGTCTCCGCTCGTACGCGGGTTCAACGACATCTCCCGCATGCCTCATTCGCGCCATACCGAGGTGCACTACGAGGACATCGTCGCCAACCAGGACCTCGAGGTCGTCGCGTTCTCGGACGCATGCGGCGTGTCCATCGCGAAGAGCACGAACAGCAAGCACATCTTCGTGTTCGGCCATCCCGAGTACGACCGCGACACGCTGAAGCTCGAATACGATCGCGACGTGGCGGCCGGCAAAGACATCGCGGTGCCCGTCAACTACTATCCCGACGACGATCCGACCAAGCGTCCCGTCGTATCGTGGCGCGCAGAAGGCCAGCTGCTGTATTCCAACTGGCTGAACTACTACGTCTACCAGACCACGCCCTACGACCTGGCCGAGATGTAAGAGGCGCGCGTGGAGTTCATGTTCGGATGCGAAGGCGTCCATCTGGAATATCCGACGAAGAAGCGTCCTCGACGGCGTGACGCTCGGCGTGCACGAAGGCGACAGGATCGGCGTCGTCGGTCAGAACGGCGAAGGAAGTCGTCCCTGCTGAAACTGCTCGCGCGCTCGATCGAGCCTGACGAAGGCACGCGACGACGCGCACGCGCGAGCTGCGCATGGGCGTGCTCGACCAGACCGATGCGCTCGACGATGCGTCCACCGTGAGGGAATCGATCGTCGGCGACGCGCCCGAATACGTCTGGGCCTCCGACGCGCGCATTCGCGAGATCGTGTCGAGCCTTGTCGCCGATATTCCGTGGAATGCCCAGGTGAGCATGCTTTCAGGCGGACAGCGCCGCCGCGTCGATCTAGCGCGGCTGCTCGTGGGCGACGACGACGTCCTGCTTCTGGACGAACCGACGAATCATCTGGACATGCGGGCCATATCCTGGCTCTGCCGCCCATCTGGCGCGCCGTTGGCCGCGCGGTTCCGGCGCCCTGCTCGTGGTGACGCACGACCGCTGGTTCCTCGACGAGGTCTGCACGCGTATGTGGGAAGTGCACGCGGGGCGCGTCATCCCCTTCGAAGGCGGCTATTCCGCCTACATGCTGCAGCGCGTCGAGCGCGACCGCGTGGAGCGCGTGACCGAGCAGCGTCGCCAGAACCTCGCGCGCAAGGAGCTCGCTTGCTCTCTCGCGGCGCCCGCGCCCGCTCGACCAAGCCCAAGTTCCATGTCGAAGCCGCCGAGGCCCTGATCAACGACGTGCCGCCGATGCGCGATCCTTCGAGCTCAAGACGCTGCGATGCAGCGTCTGGGCAAGCAGGTCATCGACCTGACGGGCGTGAGCGTGTCGTTCGGAGGACGTGCGGTCCTCAACGGCGTCGACTGGTCGGTCGGCCCCGGCGACCGCGTCGGCATCCTCGGCGAGAACGGCGCGGGCAAGACGACGACTCCTGCGCGTCGTGCAGCGTTTGCAGCGCCCGACGCGGGCTTCGTGAAGATCGGCAAGACGGTGAAGTTCGCCGTGCTCTCGCAGCGCCTGGACGAGCTTGCCGAACAGGATGCGTATCGCGTGACCGAGGTGCTTTCGCGCTATCCGGCGCGCGTCGTGGTGGACGGCAAGGAGACCACGCCCGCCAAGCTGCTGGAGAGGCTCGGGTTCTCGTCGAAGGCCCTGTTCTCGCGCGTGGGCGATCTTTCGGGCGGTCAGAAGCGGCGTCTGCAGCTCATGCTCACGCTCATTCAGGAACCCAACGTGCTCATCTTAGACGAGCCGGGTAACGACCTGGATACCGACATGCTCGCGATGCTCGAAGACGTGCTGGATACCTGGGCGGGCACGCTCATCATGGTGACGCATGACCGGCATCTGATGGAGCGCGTGACCGACGACCAGTATGCGCTCATCGGCGGAAAGGTCGTGCACGTTTGCCCGCGGCGTGGACGAATACCCTGCAGATGCTCGAAGAGCGCGATTCGTCGCGCGGCATCTCGTTCGCAGACGTGATCGGATCGGGATCCGCCTCTTTGGGTGCGGCGTGCGCGGGTTCGGATGAGGCTGCATCTTCGGGTGCACGCCCGTTCCCAGGGGCCTTCGCATCGTCTGACGCATCCGTGTCCTCGAGTACGTCAGGGTGCGCGCATTCTCTGATATGCTCTGCGCCTTCGGGTCGCGTGCGTCCTGCTGCGATGCATTCGCGTCTTCGGGCATGGCCGCATCATCGGGATGCGCCTGCGTCTCCGCGTCTCTCGAACGCCGAGATGCGCGAGCTGAAGAAACGGCTTTCAAGCCTGCAGCGCCGTATCAATACCGCGTCGAGCAAGGTGGATGCCAAACGCGCGGAGATGAGTGCCGCCGACCCGACCGATTTCGTTCTTCTGGGCAAACTGCAGGCTGAGCTCGACGCGCGTGCTGCTGAGAAAGAGGCCCTGGAAGACGAATGGCTGGAAGTTGCCGATGCGCTCGGCAGAGACATGAGATTCGAGCACGGCGATCGTCCACGAGATTCAAAGCCTGATGCAGAACATGCATCATACCAGGTAAAAAGCTGCCGCAACCACTGGGTGCGAAATTGAACGGTCGGATTGGTAGTCTGCAACCGCACGTTTTCCTACATTCAGGCCATCGAAGGCGCCGAAGGATCTGCATCGTACGAAGCGATGCTGCGGGCAGGTGCGAAGCATCGCTTCGGGAGAAACGGCGCTATGGGAAGATGAAATGAAAGGGAACGATCGCCATGATCCTCGCGGATAAGATCATCATGCTGCGCAAGAAGGCCGGCATGTCTCAGGAGCAGCTGGCCGAGCGGCTCGGCGTTTCTCGCCGAGTCGGTTTCGAAGTGGGAAGGATCCCAGTCGATGCCCGATATGGATAAGGCCGTCAAGCTGGCCGACCTCTTCGGGTTGAGTCTTGATTCCCTCATCCGCGACGATCTCGATGTGGGAGGATGGAGTCGAGGCGCCTTCCGTTTCCGCAGATGCCGCCACCTCCGATGCGGATGATGCGCCCTATCTCCAGTTTCGTTCGACGAGGGCGAATGCGTTTATCGACGCGACGGCTCGTGCGGCGTCCGCTGGCCTTCGGCGTCTGCCTGCATCCTCGCCTTCGTCCCCATGTTCCTCCTTGTGGGCGCGAGCGCGAACGGCAGCATCGCCCCTGACCGAAGACCAGGCTGGTTCCATCGGCATCGCCGTCCTTCTGCCTGTCGTTGCAGCTGCTGGGATTGTTCATCGTATCAGGGGCATGCGTTGAAGCGGTTCGAGCGCATCAAGAAGAATCCTATCGACACGGCATACGGCGTCGAGGGTATGGTTCGCGAGCGCAAGAACGCCTTTTCCGGAACGCATCTGCGCGAGATGGTGACAGGCGTCGCCCCTATGCATCGCGGCGGCCGTTCCCGTGATTGCCGTGAACGCTCTCGAGGAGTCCGAAGCGAACGGCCTGTTTTCCATGGTCGTTCTTTTTGATCATCGTTTCTTTGGGCGTCGCTCTCATAGTCCATGCGTCGATCATCTGGGGCGGTTTCGACGCCCTGCTCGAAGAGGAGGACTACCGTCGCTCCGTGAAAAGGTTCAACAGAAGCGTGGCGGGACCGTACTGGTCGGTCGTCCTGGTGCTCTATCTGCTTTCGAGCTTCGTCACGATGCATTGGGAGATCACGTGGATCATCTGGCCCGTCGCCGGCGTCGCGTATTGGATGATGTTCCAGTTCCGCCACGCGTTCAATCGCTGAATGCGGGCGTTTTTCGCATGCGGGGTCGGGCGGGTTGCGCGGGGGCGTTTCCGCGTGCGGAGGTGGCAGGCTGCGCGGCGCGTTTTCCATATGCGTTCAATCGTTGAATAACCAGGCATTTTTCGCGTGCGCGGTCGGGCGAGTTGCGCGGGGCGTTTCCGCATGCGTTCAACCGTTGAATATCCGAGGCGTTTCCGCATGATTCCTGCCGCCGCCTCGCGGTATGTTGTTCAGTTTTCATCTATGGCAGGGGTCTGAGTCCGTCGGACACGCTCTTATTCCACGCTGAAGCGCGTTTCATCCATGGGCAGGGTATAGCTCTCGACACCGAGCGCGCCTGTTGAGCCTGATGTCCGCCGGACGGTTCCATCTATGGATGGGGTATAAGATTTTTGAGACGGGCAGAGTGGAGAGGGCTCGCAGTTCCATCCATGGATGGGGCGGGGCGTAAGATGCAAGCGTAGCTGATCGGCAACCCTGAATGTGCCATCCATGGATGAAAAGGGTATAACGCGAGGAAGCCAGGATGAACGTGATGAGCTGTGATGACATGATGGCGCGATGTTGTGAGACCATCCATGGATGAGGGGGTATAGCCCTTTTCGACCATCGAATCTCGACGCCGATGACAAAAATCGCTGTTTAGAGAATCTGCGCACTCATTTCTGTTGTATCCACAACGAAACTGCTCTTAATCAAGCGTCATTTCGTTGCAATAACAACATATGGACTGAAAAATATACCCCTATAGGGTATACTAAAGCGTCGATTTTTGGCATCGAGGAAGGGTTTGACTTACGGCCTTCGGCGCATGACCGCACTACGACTCCGTACGACCTGCGCGGATCGGAACGACCCCACGTCACGACGTGCCCCCTACGACCGCAACCACAGCGCAGGGCTCGCATCTGCCTGGAAGCACGTCTGTCTCACCCGATCCCACCGGTGCGGAAACGCAGAAATCTCCGCAGACTCTCGGAACCCCCGGCGCCACCCGTGGGGCGCGCTCTTCGATGCTCACCCGCTCGCGGCCCGCCCGCGAATGCCGCTCTGCGGTCCGGCATACGCGCACGCCTGCGCGGTCGCATGCCCTGCAGCCCGCATGACCCACGCCTGCACGGCCTGCACACGGCCCGCACGGCCACGCGCGAGCCGCAGAGCGGCCGACCGCGGTGCCTCCGTTAGAATGCGGCGTCGAACGGCTCGCCGACCTCGGGCATCACGGTTCCGCGGGAAAGCTCGGACACGGCGACGGAGAACGCGTCCTGCATCCCCGTCGAGCATGCGCACGCGGCAGGGTGACGGCATCCGTCCAGACGGCGTTCTGCATCTTCGCGCCGAATTCTTCCACGAGCTTCGCGAACTGGTCGTAAAGGGCGTAGGGAACGCGGCAGGGTCGCGTCCACGCAGCGCGAGATCGTCACGATCTCGGCCCGCGCGACGGCTTCCTGGGCCGCTTGGGAATAGGCGCGCACGAGCCCGCCCGTGCCGAGCAGCACCCCGCCGAAGTAACGCGTGGTCACGCAGACCACGTCCTGGAGCCCGGCACCCTGCAGGACCGAAAGCGTGGGAAGCCCTGCGGTCTTCTGAGGCTCCCCGTCGTCGGAATAGCGCGTCCGTCCAGGCCCCCGTTTCGCATCGCGTATCACGTAGGCGTAGACGTTGTGGCGCGCCATGCGGTTCGCGGCACGCACCTCCTCGATGAACGCGAGGGCTTCCTCTTCGGCCGCGACGTGCGCGAGGCTCGCGATGAAGCGGCTCTTCTTGATCTCGACCTCGGCCGTGGAACGACCGGATATGGTGGCGTAGGCGTGCATATGCGGTACTATAGCGCACCGGCGGCAGCTCGACGCAACCTGCAGGCGCAGACATGCGTCGCGCCGTTCCTCAGCATCCCCGCGAACGAGGCCGCGTCGATTCTCGTACAGAACGTGATACGTGGTACCATAGCGTGCGGCGCACGTCCTTCACGCCCGCCATCTTCCCAGACCATCGCGCCTTCGAGCGCACAGTAGATTGGATACGCGCATGCCCAACGAAGGCAGCTTCGACGCGAGTCTCAAACGCAGCAACGAGATTCGCGCAGACATCAAGGTCAATCCCGGCAACTATCGCATGCTCACGGGCGACCGCCCGACGGGCCGTCTGCACCTGGGGCACTACTTCGGCAGCATCCAGAACCGCGTCGCCATGCAGGACGCCGGCGTGAATTGCATGATCCTCATCGCCGACTACCAGGTCATCACCGACCGAGACACGACCGAGCACATCCAGGACAACGTCTACAACATGGTGATGGACTACGTGGCCGCCGGCATCGACCCTGCGCGCACGCCCATCTTCACGCATTCCGCCGTGCCCGCCGAAAACCAGCTCATGCTGCCGTTCCTCTCGCTCGTGAGCGAGGCGGAGCTCAGCGCAACCCCACGGTGAAATCCGAGATGGAAGCCTCGGGTCACGAGCTCACGGGGCTGCTGCTCACCTATCCCGTCCATCAGGCCTGCGACATCCTGTTCTGCAAGGCCAACATCGTGCCCGTCGGCAAAGACCAGCTGCCTCATATCGAGGTCACGCGCCAGATCGCCCGTCGATTCAACAAGCGCTACGGCAAGGTGTTCCCGGAACCCGAAGGCATCCTGTCCGACGCGATCGAGATTCCCGGGCTCGACGGTCGCAAGATGTCGAAGAGCTACGGCAACTCCATCATGCTCGGCGCCACGGCGGAGGAGACGGCGAAGCTCATCAAGAAGTCCAAGACCGATTCCGAGCGTCATGATCGCCTTCGACAAGGAAGGGCGTCCGGGCGTGTCCGCGCTTCTGACCACGGCGGCGCTCTGCACCGGCCGCACCGAGGCGGACATCGCCGAAGAGATCGGAGAAGGCGGATCGGGGCAGCTCAAGCGTTATGTCACCGAAAGCGTGAACGAATTCCTCGCTCCGCATCGTGAGCGCCGGCGCGCGCTCGAGGGCGACCTCGACTACATCAAGGACGTCATCCATGAGGGCAACAAGGCGGCCTGCGCCATCGCCGAGCAGACGCTCGCGGAGGTCCGCGAGGCCATGGGCATGGTGTATTAGAGGAACGCCTCTCAGCCCAGCAGGTCGAGCAGGTCTTCCTTCGTAAGGGGATGCGAGCGACGTTCCCGCCGCTGCCGACGATGCGGTCGGCCAGGTCAGATTTCGCATCCTGAAGCTTCAGGATGCGTTCCTCGATCGTGTCCTTCGCGATCACCCGGTACACGTTGACGATGCGCGTCTGTCCCATGCGGTGCGCGCGGTCGGTCGCTTTGGTCCTGCGCCGCGGCATTCCACCAGGGATCCGCGTGCAGCACCACCGATGCGCCGGTCAGATTGAGTCCCGTGCCGCCCGCTTTGAGCGAGATGAGGAAGACCGGCGTATCGTCGGCGTTGAAGGCGTCGACGAGCGCGAGGCGTTCTTCTTGGGCGTCGATCCCGTGATGACGTAATGCTTCACGCCTTGCTCGGAAAGCTTCGCTCCGATGATATCCAGATAGCTGGTGAACTGCGAGAACACGAGCATCTTCTCATCCGAGGCAATGCAGGACACGATGGTGTCCATGATCGCCTGCTCCTTCGCGCCGCCTCCATGGTAGTTGGCGTAGAGCAGGCTCGGGTCGAGCGCGATCTGGCGCAGGCGCGTGAGTTCGGCGAGTATCTCCACCTTGCTTCGGCCGTCGTCCCCCTCTTCGCCCTCGTGCGCGATCTTCGTGCGAAGCATCTGCTCGTGCGCCTGATAGAGCGCGCGCTGCTCGCCCTTCGAGCCGGGCATAGACGACCGATTCCCATTTTTTCGGGCAGATCGGTCAGGACGTCCGCCTTCCGGCGCCGCAGGATGAACGGGCCCACGAGGGCGGACAGCCGTGCGGCCGCCTCTTCGTCGCCGTCCATGATGGGCGCTCGAACCCGGTCGCGGAAGCGCGTGTACGATCCGAGCAGCCCCGGCATCAGGTAGTCGAAGATGCTCCAGACCTCGGAGACGCGGTTTTTCGATCGGCGTGCCCGTCAGCGCGATGCGATGCGCGGCGTCTATGGCCTTCACGGATGCGGCTGCCCGCGTCTCATGGTTCTTGACGTACTGGGCCTCGTCGAGTACCTCGCACCAGAAATCGCATGCCCGCGTAGTCTTCGATATCGCGCTTGAGCAAGTCGTATGATGTGATGAATACATCGACGTCCGCGCTGCGGCGCGCTTCCGCCCGCACGTCGGCGTCTCCCGCCACGACCGCGGCGCGCAGGTCCGGGGCGAACCGTTCGAACTCCGCCGCCCAGTTGTACACGAGCGACGCGGGGCAGACGACGAGGCTCGGTCCTGTCGCCCGCGCCTCGTCGTGGCGCGCGAGCAGCAGGCAGATAAGCTGAAGCGTCTTGCCGAGCCCCATCTCGTCGGCGAGGATGCCTCCGAATCCGAGATCCATGAGGTGGGACATCCATCGGAATCCGGCCTCTTGGTAGGGGCGCAGCGTCGCGGCAAGCCCATCGGGCACGCGGTAGGCGTCCTCGTCTACGTCTTGAAGGCATCCATCCCACGCGACGAACGAGGCATCTTTCGCGCCGTCATCGGCAAGCGCGTCGAGCGCGAACGCATCGAAGGTCGGCGCCGTCGCGCGTCCGGCATCGAGTTGCGCCCTCGAGGCGTTGATAAGGCTCGCGGCCTCGTCGATGCGTGACAGGTCCACGCCGGAGATGCGAATGATCGTGCCCGTCCTTGAGACGATGGTAGTCCTTGCGTCTGCGATAGCTCGCAAGCGGGGCGGAAAGCTCGTCGGCGGGCATGCCTTCGACCTCGAAGCCGACGTCGATGAGCGACGACTTCAACGAGAGGCCGACCGATACGCTCCGGGCGGGCGGACGAGGCCAGGCGGTTGAATTCGGGCGTGGCGAACACCTCGCCGATGCGTTGCAGCTCGGAGACGCCCTCGAAGGCCAGGCGGCCGAGCGCATCCGTTTCGTCGTCGGGGATGACGCAGACGCCGTCTTCCCCGATCTCGGGAAAGTAGCGGCGAACGATGTCGCGTGCGGGAGCCTCTCACGGCCTCATCGGCGTAATCCTGCCGTCCGAGCGCGGCGAAGAGCCCGTGGGATTGCGGTCCCGTACGTTGCGACGGGCGGCATTCCACGCCGTCGGCTCTGCGGTCGATATAGAACTCGAGCGTGCAGGGGCCGCGGTCTGAGCTCTTCGAGTCGAGGCGGAAGGCGCACGTCGATGGCTCCGTCGAGCGAGGCGGCGACAAGGGGAACGAATCGTTCGGCGTCGTCTTCGGTCAACAGAGCTGGCGCACGGGGCTCGCGTACACGTCGAGCAGGAAGTCGGCGGCCGCACGCATGGTGGGCGAGCAGCGGTAGAACGTATCGTCCTTCCAGGCGTAGAGCGTTCGGCCGCAGTTCACGAACCGTACCTGGCCGGAACGAACGAGCTCGAAACCGTTTTCGCCAAGGGGTTTGACGACGACGGAAAGGGGCGGATCGGCTTCGACGACGTTCATGGCCCGTCCGCGCGAGGTTTCCTTCGATCCGTCGCGCAACCGGAAGCCCTCTTCTTCGAAGAGGCGCACGAGCTCGTCTATCTCAGGCGGGGAGATGTGCAGGTCGCGCTCGATGCGGCGCAGGCCGAGCCCCATTGGGCGTGCGCATCCATCGTGCGGCGGGATGCAAGCGCACGGTCGAGGAACGCGAGCACGTCCCGTCCGTGCGCCGAGAACGCGTCGGGCGCATGGACGAATCCGAGCTTCTTGCCGTACGAGACGTATTCGCCCGCCTTCACGTTGTCGAGCACATCGGAGATGCTCGGCAGGATGTAGGACCCATGCGCGCCGCGGATCTTGAATCGCGCGTTCCATGCGCCGAGGTCGTAGGTAAGTTCGAGAGAGAAGTCGATGCTGCCCCGATCGTCTCCGTCCGTGCCGGCGCGCACGCGCAGGGCGGGCGTCGCGCGGTCGAGATAGTCGGCGATGCACGACGACGTCTTGATGAAGCGGGTGGGGTCGTAGCCTTCGTACGATCTCATGTTGCGGTTGTAGTCGAGCGCGACGGCCATGCAGTGCTTGCAGGGGCCGGTTCTGTCGGCACGGGCCGCTTCCGTGCAGCCGCATGCGTATCCCCGCGACCGATCCGTTCGATTCGTCCACGGTGATGGATGCGTCCACCGACCCCGTCGGCGTTGTCGCGTCGTCGATCGAGGCGTGCAGGACGGTGAGATGCTTGCGGTAGGAAAGGCGTCGGTTGAAGATGGGATAGCCGCGCGCGGCGATGGTGCGTGCGCGATTGAGCGCGAGCGATCCTCCCAGGCGTTTAAGGATGTTCTCTGAAATCATCGACGTGCGCCTGCGAGGTCGTCGGTGTCGAGCCAGATGGTGAAAGGACCGTCGTTTTCCAGTTCGATCTGCATATCCGCGCCGAACTCACCGGTTTCCACGTGGTCGACGTCGGCGCGGGCTGCGGCCACGAACGCCTCGTAGAGCAGGGACGGCCGCATCCGGACGCGCAGCGTCGGAAAACGAGGGCGCGCGCCGCGCCGGCAGTTCGCGTACAGGGTGAACTGGCTGACGATCAGGACGTCTCCTCCGATGTCGGCAAGGGAGGTTGGCTTTGCCGTTCCGTCGTCGAAGATGCGTAGCCGCACGATCTTGTTCCAAAGCGCATCCACGCAGGCTGCGTCGTCTTCGTGCCCGATGCCGAGCAGTATGACGTAACCGCGCCCGATGGAGCGTTCGATATCGCGGTCGATCGTGATGCGTGCGTGCGAAACGCGTTGGATGAGAGCCCCTCATGCTCCCTCCTTGCCGTCGAGCGACGGCGGCGTGCAGCCGTCTTCGTGGTTTCTTGAACATGATACCCTGCTCGGTATGACCAGGAGGTTCACGTACGCAACGACCAGAAGCCGTGCTGTTCGACAACGACGGCACCCTCGTCGATACCTACGATTTGATTCTCGCGAGCTTTCGCCACTGCACCCGCGAGGTGCTGGGCGTCGAGCTTTCCAGAGGATGAGCTCATGAGCAACCAGGGCCAGCCGCTCGATGTGCAGATGACGCATCTGAGCGACGATCCTGAGACCCGACGCCTGCTCCTCGACTCGTACCGCGCGCATAACCATGCGCACCACGATGCCGCAATCTCCGCCTTTCCCGGCGTGCGCGAGGGGCTGGCGCGCCTCGCGGATGCGGGCATATCCTGAGGCGTCGTCACGTCCAAGACGCATTGGCTCGCGCAACGCGGCTTTCGAGATCCTAGGCCTGGGCGGCTTCTTCTCCGCGCTGGTGGGAAGGGAAGACACGGTGCGGCATAAGCCCGATCCCGAGCCGATCGCGTACGGTGCGGCGCTTCTGGGCGTCGATCCTCGCCGGTGCGTCTACGTGGGCGATAGCCCCTTCGACGTGCAGGCGGGGCGGGCCGCTCACGCCGCGACCATAGCCGTGAGCTGGGGGTCATTCTCCCGCGAGAGGCTTGAGGCCGAGCATCCCGATGCGATCTGCGACACCTTCGACGAGCTTGCGGATGTCATCCTCGCCAGCTTTCCCTCGCTATGGCGAGGAAGAAAGGAAGTGAAGATGGAACTGCTCGAACGCATGCGTCGTCATTCTCAGAATATTCCCGACGCGCTCGCGGTGAAGACGTCCGATGGTGAATTCGCCACGTATCGTGCGCATTGGGAGCGCCTCGAAGCCATCGCCGCCTTCCTGCGCACGGCCAACATCGCCGCCCATGAGCCCGTCGTGGTCTACGGGCATACATCGCCTCTTATGACCGAATGCTTCCATGCCTGCATGAAGAGCGGCCATCCCTACGTTCCTCTCGACTGCCATACGGTCCCGAGCGATCGCGTCGCCAATATCGTCGACCAGATCAGGGAGCCCGACCGTGCTTGCGGTCGAGGTTTTTCCCGCCGTCGCGACCCGGGGCCTTGTCATTCCTCGCGCGGAGCTTGAGCGCATCGTGGCCGACGGCGTGCGCGCAGGCGCCGTATCCGATGAATCCGCCTGGATTTCCGGAGAGGATCTCTGCTACATCCTGTTCACGAGCGATGCGACCGGCGCGCCCAAGGGCGTGCAGGTCACGGCCGATTGCGTGGATAGTTTCGCACGGTGGGCGCTGACCTTGGGCGGTATCGGCAAGGAGGGTCTGACCTTCTTGGACAAGGCATCCTTCTCGTTCGATCTCTCGATCTTCGGCCAGGTCATGTCGTTTCAGGCGGGCGGAACGCTCTATAGCCCTGACGAAGTCCGCACAAGACGATTTCGTGAAGCAGTTCCGGGCGTTCATGGAATCGAAGATGGACGTGTGGGTGTCGACGCCTTCGTTCGTCGACGCATGCCCTCGCCGAGAAGACGTTCGACGGCGCGCTGCTCAAGAACCTCAAGCTCTTCCTGTTCAGCGGCGAGACCTTGGCGAATGCGACGGCCTGTCGTCTGCTGAAACGCTTCCCGAAGGCGGTCATCGTGAACACCTACGGACCCGCGGAATCGACGGTCGCCGTGACGAGCGTCACGGTGACGCCCGAGATGGCCGAGGCCGATGCGCCCCTTGCCGTCGGGCTGCCGAAGCCGGGCACGCGCATCCGCGTCGTGGACGCGCACGGATCGGACGTGCCTGCCGGCCGGCATGGCGAGATCGTCGTCGAGGGCGACACGGTGGCCAAGGGGTATTTCGGTCGCGAGGATCTGACGGCGAAGGCTTTCGGCATCGCGGATCTCGATGGAAAGCCCGTGCGCACGTATCGCACGGGCGACGAGGGCTGGTTGGACGCCGACGGCATGCTGCACTATCGCGGGCGCCTCGATCGGCAGGTGAAGTTCAACGGATTTCGCATCGAGCTGGGCGATATCGAAGAGAACCTGCGCAGGCTCGACGCCGTCGAGACGGCTGCGGTCGTGCCTGCGATGCAGGACGGGCGCATCGCGCATCTCATCGCGCACGTGGTTTCCGCCGATCCGCGCGTCGAGTCCGATTTCCGCGAAGGGCTGAAGCTCAAAGGGCGCTCAAGACGAATCTCCCGCCCATATGATTCCCCGCAAAATCGTCTTTCACGACGCGCTTCCCCATGACGCCGGATGGCGAGGTCGATCGCGTGGCCCTTGCGGCCCTGTAGACGAAGGGGGCGCATATTCACCGACAACGCGCCTATTGGTTTCGCACGTGCAGCCCTGTAGACGAGGGGCGCCGTTCGGACAAGGCCGGCTGCGGCGCAGAGGGCAGGGAATGGCTTCGCAGGCGATAGGCCGGCTTGCAGGCAGGAAGAGGCTAGGCCCAGGGGTCGCGCTGGAAGACAGGCTCGGGCGTGGGCGGCCGGTCGGAGTAGGGATCGTAGCCGTCGTCGTCTTCCTGCTCTGCGCGCGCGAAGGGATCCTGCCGGAGGGCGCTGCAGACGGCGGAGGGATTTGCGGTCTGCTCCGTGCGCGTGCGGGATCGCCGGGATTCTTCCGCGCCCATGTCCCGCCGCCTGGATTCCTTCGCACGATCCGCCTGGTCGTCAGCTGCGCCGGCCCTGTCTTCGTTCCCGGCCTTGGCATGCAGGGGTTTGCCCGGTGTTTCCTTGCCACGAGAACCAGAGGGGTCCGGTTTTTCCATCTTTGCCGGTCGCAGGTGCACGATCTTCGCAGGCTATGCGTTCGACTAGGGGCTCGATGATAGGCGATTGCGCCGATGCGCACCGTGCCGGTCCATGCGAAGGCGAAAGGCGTCGAAAGCCCCGGCTTCATCGCGAGCATGGTCACGGTCTCGTCGGCCTTGATGCAGGGACGCACCGCGCGTCCCGTCTGGGCGGAAAAGGCCGCTCGGCACGTCGGCGGCGATGATGGAGGCGCCCGCGTTCCGCGCGCGCACGGCCGATTTCGATCCACGCGTCGAACGGCGCGGCGACGAGCCGCCCGAAAACCCGGTGCCGAGGATGGCATCGATGATGACGGCAGCGCTTTCCATCTCGGATTCAAGCGTTGCAGGATCGGGGGAGACGAGGATGCGCGCGCCATGGTCCTCGAGCGCGGCCAGCGCTTCGATCGCGGCATTGCGTGCCGGCTGGGCGCGCAGGTCGTCGGCTCTTTCGCACAGATGACGCTTACAGGCAGGCCGGCATCGGCCAATATGCGCGCTGCAACCCATCCGTCTCCTCCGTTGTTGCCGTTGCCGCAAAGCACGACGATCTTGGATGCGTCGCACGCCCGACGGCGAGCACCGTCATGTCCGGCGCGGGGTTCGTCCGAAGGGTGCGGGCAGGAGCGAGCGTTCGTTTCGCTCGTCTGGTTCGTTTCGGTCGGTTCCTTCGCGTCGTCGCACAGCGCTCTATCCTCGCGATGGCGCGATGCGCGATCCATGTTCCCCGCCCGATCCATGAGGGTTGAAAGCGGCGTGCCCGCGTTGGCGATCTCCTGCTCGAGTCTCACGACATCGGGCACGTCGAGAAGGGAGCCTCGATGCGGCCGCGGCCGCAGCCAGCGGCCGGTATGCGTCCACGAGTGCATCAAGCCCCATGACGGCGTTCGCGGGGCTCGTGGAGGGAAGCTGCACGCAGGCGATTCCCGTTTTCGGTTCGCTGAAGCGACGATAGGGCTTGCGCAGCGGCGGCACCGGTGCAGAAGACGGCCGTGACGGGCGCCGCATCCATGATGCGCGCAAGGTCGTTCGGCACGGCATCGCGGATGCTCGCGTCCTTCGCGCCTTCGATGCGGCATGAGGCGAGCACGTCCCACAGCGCGATATGATGGCGGAGCAGCTGGTCGATCCGTTCCTCGTTCGTGCGCGCCAACGGTTCGTCGAAGAGCTGCGCGAGCACGCACCAGAACCGGTTGCGCGGATGCGCGTAGTAGCCTTCCTCGCGCGACCGGGGCGAGGGCATCGTTCCCAGCACGAGCACCTGCGACCGTTTGTCGAACACGGGTTCGAACGGATGCGTGACGTCCTGCGCGGCGGGCATGCGGAGCTCCTTCTGCGAGATTCTCTTCTCCATGATGCAGTTACTCATGATAAAGCCTGAGCAGGCGGACAGGCTATGGTCGGATTTTCGGAAGGTTCCGGCAGGTGTGCGGCTTTGGGGCATGCGGGCATCGCGAGGCATATAGAATGGTTACGTAAGAATGCTTTGCGAGCGCGAGAGGCGCGGTTCCGTTTTCCGCCGCCTTCTTCCGCATGATCGTGTTTCAAAGGTCGTGGCCCATGCTTGATGAACTGCATGTTCGAAACATAGCCCTCATCGAAGACGCCGACTTCCGTCCGAGCGAGGGGTTGACCGTCGTTACGGGCGAGACCGGTTCGGGCAAGTCCGCCCTCCTGTCCGCGCTGAAGCTGCTGGTAGGGGAGAGGGCCGATGCCGCAACGGTTCGCGAAGGGCGCCGTCTGCCCAGGTGGAAGGTCGGTTCTTTTGAAGGGCGAAGCCGCTGCTCCCGACGGGCATGTCGTCGCGCGCCGCCTCGGCGCTGACGGACGCAGTCGCGTATCCGTCGATGGCTCCATGGCGAGCGTGCGCGAGCTGTCCGAGCGCTTCGGCGTCACCGTCGATCTGTGCGGGCAGCACGAGCATCAGCATCTCATGCGTGCCGCGAACCATGCGGCCATGCTCGACGCCTGGGGCGCGTCGACGATCGCACCCGTTCTCTCCGAATACCGGAGTCGTTTCCGTGAAGCCGAAGCCGCCGTTGCGCGGCTCGAAGACCTGCGCGAACGCAGTAGGGTCACGTCTGCGCAGGTGGAAGAGGCCCGCTTCATCCTGAGGCGCATCGATGAGGTGGCGCCCCTGTCGGGAGAATACGAAGAGGTCATGGATCAGCTTCCGCGTGCGGAAAACGCCGAGGAGCTTGCGCGCGCATCCGCCGTGGCGTATGACCGCATCGCCTCGGAGGGCGGTGCGCTCGAGCTCATCAACGAAGCTGCGGGCGCGCTCGAGGCCATGGCCGGCGCCGATCCCGCCTTGGCGGGAAACGCGGAGTCGTTGCGCGAGGCGTCGTATCTCATCGAAGATGTCGAGCGCGATGTGCGCGCGTATCGCGATTCGATCGACCGGGACCCGCAGCTGCTTATCGACCTGCAGGAACGAGTCTCGGCGCTCCAGGGGGCTGATGCGAGCGTACGGCCCGCGCATGGAAGACGTCTTCGCCGCCCGAGCGCGAGCGGGAGGATCGTGTCGTCCGTGGATCACGGTGCGGAGCTCGTCGCCCGCGCGCAGGCCGACGTCGGCGAAGCCGAATCTGCGCTCGTCTCGGCGGCCCATGCGCTCGATGAGGCCCGCGAGGCGGCCGCGCCTCTTTCGAAGCGCGCGTCAACGAGCAGCTTTCCAGCTCGAGATGTCGGGGGCGCAGCTCGTCTGCCGCGTCGTGCGGCTTGATCGTGCGCGCTGGACCGGCTCGGGTTCGACATCGATCGAATTCCTTTACCGTGCGTCCGAATCCATGACGCCCCGGCCTCTGTCCCGCATCGCGTCCGGCGGCGAGATCAGCCGCGTCATGCTTGCCTGCAAGGTGGTGCTCGGAGCGGTGGATGATCGGGAGACGCTCGTGTTCGACGAGGTCGACGCCGGTGTCGGCGGGTCGGTGGCGAATGCGTTGGCCGATGTGCTTGCGAATCTCGCGAAAACGCACCAGGTCATCGTCGTCACGCATCTTGCGCAGGTTGCCGTGCGCGCCGACTCCCACTACGTGGTGCAGAAACAGGATGGAGAGGACGATCAGCCCGTGACCTGTCTTTCCTCTGTCGAAGGGGATGCGCGCGTCTTCGAGATCGCCCGCATGCTTTCAGGCGGTGCGAGCGCGGCGTCCCTTGCCCATGCGCGCGAGCTCCTCGGGAGCGCGTAGGATGGCGCAGTGTAAGCACAATGCCGTCTCATTGACAAAATATCGCCGCTTAGGGGGATTTCCCGAGTGAATTTGCGTGGATTTCAGCTCGATCGGCATCAGCGGTTCTTTCGCGCGCTGCGTTTCTCCAGGTCGAGCATGGTTTACGGAATGCTTTATCGCAGGCTTTTCGGCGCAATACCCCTAACCTCTGAAATTTTTGGCAGCGAGGGCGGGATCGGCTTGCGAAAATCCCCCTAAGCAGCGGGATTTTCTGACAGGTTCCGATCGCTCGATCGGATCAAGATCGCGAATCGCCGCCGAACCCATCGCCCGGACTCAGATCGCGAATCGCCTCGAACTTCCTCGTGCGGGGAACGATGTCCTCGGACAGCCGGTATCTGCAGTCGCAGAATGGCGAGCCCTCCGTGCGGAGAGCGATGTCGAAAAAGCGACCTACCAAAGCATGATCGGATCCAGACTGCGAATCGCTCCCGAATCCGTCGTCCGATCGGGCCCGGACAACCAATCGTCCCTAAGCCCCGTTGCCCGAGCCCGGACAACCAATCGCCTTCGAGCTCCGTTGCCCAGATCTGGACAGCCAATCGCCTCCGGCCCCGCCGTTCGCTCGGCCGAGCCCGGTCTTGAATCGCCTCTGAGTACCGCTTGAATTCGCCCGTTGGTGATGAACGGGGTTGTGGCCACATGACGAGATATGGGGTCATCGGCATGGGGCCATGGGACGAAACGTGGGGCGAAGCATATGACGACATATGGGGCTATGGGGCGAAACATGGAACGAAACATATGACGACATATGAGGCCATATGACGAAGCGTATGGCGAAGCATAGGGCTATGGACGAAACATGGGACAAAACATATGGCGAAGCATAGGCTTGGCTCCATGACGAAACGCAGGACTATAGGCCGAAAGGAGGTTAGGACGCTTTCCTGGAGACTTTCTCCAGCGCATCACGATGCTCGGCGATGGTCATCCCTTCCGGCCTTGATGTGATCCTCCTGTTGTTGCAGAACCCGACGCCCGCGCCGATCGCGGCTTCAAGTCGCTGGTCCTTCTCAATTCGATGCCGTAATGCATCTCTGTCTTCATCTTCCCCGAAAACGCTTTCATGCAGGCGGCGGTTCTTTCGATGCATTGCCTAGAAAAAAGTTGAGGCCCGATAGGGAGTCGGGCCTCGAAGGGAAGGGTGTACGGCGGTCATGCCGCCGCTTCTGCTGGGAAAGCAGGCAAGGGGATAAAGGATTTGAAAAGGAGGGAGGAATCCGCTTTGCAGCACGTAGTATAACCGTCGGGTTTCAAGACCGTATGAACCGCCTGTGGACGTCTCATGGAAGCGGTTTCGTCATGAAGTGAAGACGCGTCCCGCTACTCGCGTCCGGACGCTGGGATACAATCGAATCCCGACCGGTTCCAGACCCTGCGTTGCATCCGCGCGCATTCGATATGACGTCGGCACGTGCAACAGAGGAGGCCGCATGGCAGACATCGAGCTCAGATTCCATCGCGATATGCTGGTCCTTTCCGCTCCGATCGACTATCGCCTGGCCGAGCGCGGGGTGGACGTGGACGCCGACATGGAGTTCATGAGCCTTTTCGAAGACGACACCGTGTCCGATCTCCTGTCCATGGAGCAGATCGCAGGTGCCGCATGCCTGGTCACGAACACCGAGGGAATCTGCCGCGCGCGCCTTGCCCATCGCCGCATGGAAGATGCGGCCGCAGATATCGCCTCGGGCGCGCTCGCCGCCGCAACCGGGCTTGCCCCCCAGCACGTCATCTGCGCTATCGGCCCCTGCGGCCTTCCGCTCGATCCGTCCGACGAGGGCCTCCCTCGAACGCACGCGCGCCCAATACGAAGGCGCGGTCAGGGCGTTCGTCGGCGCTCCCTTCGACGCTATCCTGCTCGACGGCATGCGCACCGTCCACGATATGGCCTGCGCCATCGAAGGAGCGCGCCGTGCGACGGATCGGCCCGTGTTCGCGTCGGTCACGCTCGATGCGGACGGAACGTTCGACGGGGCGCCTCTGGAAAACGCCGCTTCATGCATGGCCGCCGCCGACGTCGTCGTCGGCATACGCTCGTCGCTCGGCATCGACGCCTTGACGGATGCCGTCGCAACGCTCGCGCGCGTCTGCACCCAGCCTCTTCTCGCGCAGATCGACGTCGCCCAGCCGACGGACGCCGAACGCCGCATGCGCAAGCTCGGGCGCACGATCGAAGGAATCCCTACCCCGATCCCGACAGCCTCGCCGATGTCGCCGTCGCCCTGCGTGCGGCCGGGGCCCAATTCCTGCGTGCGGTCGGCGAGGCCACGCCCGCCTACACGGGTGCGCTCGCCGTCGTCTGCGTCGGCGCGCAGTCGGTCCGGTAGGCATCGCCATGGCGCTGCTCGAACGAAGCGAATCCTACGGCGAACTGCAGAAGGTCGTCGATTACCTGTTCCGCGATGCGCGCGTCGTGCGCCGCCTTGACGTCATCATCGCCGCGGAGATCCACGACATCCATCCCGACCTCATGTCCATCTGCGAGCTGCTTCCTCCGGATCGTTCACGCGCGATGCGCTCTGCGTGCAGCTGAACTCGTCGATCGCGGGGCATGCCTGGGGATACGTCTACGGGACCGTGGAATAGGCCGGCGCATCCATGAACGCACACTATGAGAAGGTCATCGTCGCCTGCGCGTTTCTGACGCTCTTCGTGAACATCGGTTTTCCGAGCACCTCGTTCAACGTCTACATGCCCTATGTGGTCGGCGAGGTGGGCGACGTCGGCGGCTCGCTCGTCCTTGCATTGCGCACCCTTGCCTCCATGAGTGCGGTCATCGTCGTCGATCGGTATTTCCATCTGTTCGACCTGCGGGTCGGGCTTGCGCTCGGGTTCGCGTTCACGGCTACGGGGTTCGCCGTGTACGGCTTTCGCCTCCACCCTTCCCGTCTTCCTTGCCGGAGGCGTGATCACGGGCCTCGGTTACGGTCTGGGCGGTATGGTGGGCGTGACCATGCTTATTCGCCGCTGGTACGCATCGGGCTTCAGCGGCGCCATCGGCCTGGCGTCGGTGGGAAGCGGCGTCGCTTCGGTGGTCGTCCCTATCTGCGCGGTGCACCTGATCGAGGGCCTGTCGCTTTCTATCTCGTTTCGCATCCAGGCCTTCGTCGCCCTCGTTATCGGCGTCATCGTGTTCCTGGCCATGCGCAACCGTCCGGCGGACATGGGTATCAAGCCGTTCGAACGCGACGACGGCACCGGCACGGCGAAGCGCGGCATGTCGGGCGCCGGACGCAACGTGTCGCCGCGCACGCGGAAGCTGCTGCTGGTCGCGGTCACCTTCGTCGGCATGCTCTGCGTGGGCGGCCCCAGCTACCTTTCCATCCTCATGGGGGAATGCGGCTTCGATTCGGTCTTCGCCGCCGCCGTGCTCTCTGCGCTCGGCGTGAGCCTGACCATAGCGAAGTTCGTTTCGGGGAAGGTGTTCGACCGGTTCGGCACGGCGCACGGGTCGACCATCTTCTTCATGGCGTTCGTTTGCGGGCCGGGACTCTGCCTGCTCAGCCCCCTGCATCTCGAACCCGTCATGGTGCTCGCCGCGGTGCTCTACGGTGCCGGCGCCGCTCTCGGAACCGTGGGCGTGTCGGTATGGTCGATCGAGTTCGCCGATCCGAAGAACTATGCGCGCTCCATCAAGAACTTCCAGCTCGCGTATTCCGCCGGCGGCTTCATCGCGAACACGTTCCCCGGTGCGCTTAAAGAGCTGACCGGCAGCTATATGGACACGTACGCGCTCTTCTTCGTTCTGGCATTCGCCGCCATGGCCATCGTCGTCGGCATCTACGCGAGCCACAGGCTCGGGAACTGCGCCGTCCGGCCGCGTAGGCGCGTCAGCGCATGTGAGGAGCGAAACGGTTTCGTTCGCACCCATCGGCGTCTGTCGAACGAACGAGGGATGCAGGCATGATGCATGCGCAAAGGCGCGAGCGATCGCGTGGCTTCGCAGTTCGGACTAACCCAGGACTGCGGACGAGCCCCGGACTGCGGACGAGCCCCGGACTGCGGACGAGCCCCGGACGCGGACGAGCCCCAGGCATATCAACGCTTTCGTAAGGGCCCGAGCGTCGCATTCGCGCTCGGGAAGGAATGCGGGTATGCTTGCAGGCGTTGCAATCGAGGATCGTCGCCGGAAGAAAGGGAGGCGCATGCCTTCGTATGACTATCTGATCGTAGGGCGGGCTTTCGGGCGCGACGTTCGCGCGGAGGCGACCGACGCGGGCAAGCGCGTGCTCGTCATCGACCGTCGTCCGCGTGTCGCCGGCAACGTCTGCACCGAAGAGGTCGAAAGGCATCCAGGTTCATCGCTTCGGCGCCCATATCTTTCACACCTCGTCGCGCGAGGCTTGGGATTACATGAACAGGTTCGCTGAGTTCAACAACTACGTGAACAGCCCCATCGCGTATTTCCGCGGCGAAGTTTACAACATGCCCCTTCAATATGAACACGTTCTCGGGATGTGGGCGTGGTCACGCCCGACGAGGCGAAGGCGAAGATCGCCGCACAGATCGCCGACGAAGGCATCGAGAACCCCGAGAACCTCGAGGAGCAGGCGCTTTCCCTCGTCGGGCGCGACATCTTCGAAAAGCTCGTGCGCGGCTACACCGAGAAGCAGTGGGGACGCGACTGCCGCGATCTGCCGGCATCCATCATCCGCCGCCTGCCGTGCCGGTTCACGTACGATAACAACTACTTCAACGATCGCTACCAGGGCATTCCCATCGGGGGCTATACGCGCATGGTCGAGCGCATGCTCGAAGGCATCGATGTGCGGCTGAACGTCGAATACCGCGACCTCATGCGTGATGAGCCCGACATCGCCGCGCGCATCGTGCACTGCGGGCCCATCGACGAGTTCTACGACTTCGATCTGGGAACGCTCGAGTACCGATCCTGCGCTTCGAGACGGAAGTCCTCGACGAGGAGAACCACCAAAGGCGTCTGCCGTGGTCAACTACACCGACCGCGAGGTTCCCTACGCGCGTGATCGAGCACAAGCACTTCGAGTTCGGCCCGGCAGCCGAAGACCGTCGTGACGCGCGAGTATCCCGCTTCATGGAAACCAGGGGACGAACCGTACTATCCGATCAACGACGCGCGCAACACGGCGCTGCACGAGAAGTATGCGCATCGCGCGGACGCCGACCCCAAAGTCGTCTTCGCAGGACGCTTGGGCGGATACAAGTACTACGATATGGACAAGGCGGTCCTTGCGGCCCTCGAGCTCGCTCGCACGGAGCTGGGCGCAGCGTCCTGAAGGCATCGCATGCTGAGCATCGAAGGAAGGCATCTATCATGATCAGGCCTGCTACAGCGGAAGACCTCGACGCCATCGTCGCTACCTATGCCGAGCTGCTCGACTATGAAGCCGAGCACGGCAGCTTCTCGAATTGGGAGAAGGGCATCTATCCGACCAGGGATTACGCATTCGACGTCATCGCGAACGGGGATATGTACGTGCTCGAAGAGGACGACGCCATCTGCGCGAGCATGGTGTTCTCGCGCACACAGGCGCCCGAATACGCGGACGTTCCGTGGAAGCACGCGGCTCCCGACGACGAAGTCCTGGTCAGCCGCACGCTCTGCATCCCGCCGTCCCAAGCTCCAAGCACTACGGCCTTCGCATGGTCGAGTACGCCAAGACGTATGCGAAGATCCTGGGCGCGACGGTCATTCGCATGGATATATTCGAAGGCAACAGGCCCGCGCAATCGCTGTATGCCAAATGCGGATTCACGGTCGCGGGCACGGGAGAGCTCGCCCTGACTCCTTCCACGTCGCAAACGCAGACGTTCATGGAATGCTTCGTCGGCTGACCGACGTTTTCTAGAAAACCACCGATCGTTCAAGTAGACTTAAGCGCTATGCCCGCCCCGAAGTGGGCAGAGCGCTTTTTCGATGACACGGCGAAGGGTTGGGAACGTGGACGGAACGCAGCGGGAGCAGTTCGGATCGAGGCTCGGCTTCATCCTCATCAGCGCAGGCTGCGCCATCGGCCTGGGCAACGTCTGGCGCTTCCCCTATATCACAGGGCAGTACGGCGGCGCGGCATTCGTCATGATGTACGTGCTCTTCCTGATCATGCTGAGCCTGCCGATCATGGCTATGGAATTCGCCGTCGGCCGCGCGAGCCAGAAGAGCACGGCGCGCTCGTTCGACGCCCCTCGAGCCGGCCGGTTCCGCATGGCATCGCTTCGAGTGGGTGAGCATCGTCGGGTTCTACCTGCTCATGATGTTCTATTCGACGGTTGCCGGCTGGATGGTCGCCTATATCTTCAAGAGCGGCTCGGGCGTGTTCGCCGGACAGTCCGCCGAAGCTGTCGGCGACGTTTTCAATGCGATGCTCGCAAACCCCGTCGAGCTGGTCTTCTGGACGCTCGTCGTGGTCGCCATCGGCGTCGCCTGCACCGCGGGCGGCCTGCGCGGCGGCGTCGAGCGCGTGACAGGTCATGATGGTGGCGTTGCTCGTGGTCCTCGCCGTGCTCTGCGTGCGCGCGGTCACGCTGCCGGGCGCCGAGGCGGGCCTGAGTTCTACCTGGTACCCGACTTCGGCAAGCTCTTCTCGGGCGACACGGCGCCGGGCGGTTCTCGACGTTCATCCAGGCTGCGTATGCGGCATTGGGTCAAAGCGTTCTTCACGCTTTCGGTCGGGCTCGGCTCCATGTCCATCTTCGGCAGCTACATCGGCAAGGACCATACGCTGTTCGGCGAGGCGCTGCGCATCGGCGGGCTCGACACGTTCGTCGCGCTCGTGGCCGGGCTCATCATCTTCCCGGCCTGCTTCGCGTTGGCGTCACGCCGACAGCGGCCCCGGCCTCGTGTTCGTCACGCTGCCGGGCGTCTTCAACCAGATGTGGGGCGGCCAGATCTGGTGCGCGCTCTTCTTCGTGTTCACGAGCTTCGCGGCCCCTTTCGACCGTCATCACGGTGTTCGAGAACATCATGAGCTTCACCGTCGATCAGTGGGGCATCTCGCGCAGGAAGGCCGTTGCGATCAACGGCGTCTTGCTCGCCGTGCTTTGCCTGCCCTGCGCACTCAGCTTCAACGTCTGGTCGGGTTTCGAGGTTCCGGGCCTAGGGAACATCCAGGGCATCGAGACTTCATCGTCTCCAACAACCTGCTGCCGCTCGGCGCGCTCGTGTTCCTCGCGTTCTGCACGTGGAAGCGCGGCTGGGGTTGGGACAAGTTCATCGCCGAGGCCGATACGGGCGCGGGCGTCAAGTTTCCCGCGGCGCTGCGTCTGTACATGAAGTATTTCGTGCCCGTGCTTGTGCTCATCGTGATCGTCATGGGGTGGATTCCCGTGGTGAGCGCTTGGGTCGGGGCGTAGCATCGGCTCCGTTCGCCAACAGCAGCGACGCGAGGCGGGACCGCAGGCATGAGAGATGCGGCTGCGTCGTCTGAGGCTTTCGGTGCGTCGGGCGGCGATATGCTGCGCTGCGGCAGCCGCACCGCGTCGGTCGGCGGAACGTCGCCGCGGCATCGGTGCCGCATCGGTAAACGTTCGATTCCCCTGGGTGCGCCCGGGGCGTTCGAAGGGTTGTGCAATGGAATCTCAGAGGGAACGCTTCGGCTCTCGTCTTGGCTTCATCCTCATCAGCGCAGGCTGCGCCATCGGTTTGGGCAACGTCTGGCGCTTCCCCTATATCACCGGCCAATACGGCGGAGCGGCGTTCGTGCTTATCTACATCCTGTTTCTCGTGATGTTCAGCCTTCCGCTGCTGGTCATGGAATTCTCCGTCGGCCGCGCGAGCCGGAAGGGCATCGCGCGCAGCTTCGACGTGCTCGAACCCGCCGGCATGAGGTGGCATGCGTTCAAGTGGATCGGCCTTGCGGGAAACTACCTGCTCATGATGTTCTATACCGTCGTCGCGGGATGGATGCTCTCGTATGTGCGGCGCAGCGCGACGGGCACCTTCGAAGGCCTTGACGCGGCGGGCGTCGGCGCTGTGTTCAACCAGCTGCTCGCCAGCCCCCTCGAGCAGGTGTTCTGGCTTGCCGTGGTCGTGGGGATCGGCCTCGCCGTCACGGGAGCAGGGGCTGCAGCAGGGGCGTCGAACGCGTGACGAAGATCATGATGGGCGCGCTCTTCGTCGTGCTGCTCATGCTCTGCGTGCGCGCGGTCACGCTGCCGGGCGCCGAGGCGGGCCTTGAGTCTACCTGGTGCCCGACTTCGGCAAGCTCTTCGCAGGGACGGTCTGGGCGCACAGCTCTCGACCTTCTCAGGAAGCTGTGTACGCGGCCATGGCCCAGGCGTTCTTCACGCTGTCCATCGGTATCGGCTCCATGTCCATCTTCGGCAGCTACATCGGCAAGGACCGCTCCTTGTTCGGCGAGGCCCTGCGCATCGGCGGTCTGGACACCGCGGTCGCGCTCGTGGCCGGACTCATCATCTTCCGGCCTGCTTCGCGTTCGGCGTCACGCCCGACAGCGGCCCCGGCCTCGTGTTCGTCACGCTGCCGGGCGTCTTCAACCAGATGTGGGCGGCCAGCTCTGGGGAACGCTGTTCTTCCTGTTCATGAGCTTCGCGGCCCTCTCGAGCGTCATCGCCGTGTTCGAGAACATCATGGGATTCTCCATAGACCAGTGGGGCTTTTTCGCGCCGTCGTGCCGTCATCGTCAACGGCATCGCGCTCTTCGTGCTGTCGGTGCCGTGCATCCTCGGATTCAACCTGTGGTCGGGCTTCGAGTTCCCGGCATCGGCAACGTCAATCTCGAGGACTTCCTGCTGTCCAACAACATCCTGCTCGTCAGCGCACTCGTCTTCCTGCTGTTCTGCGTATCGAAGCGCGGCTGGGGCTGGGAGAGCTTCATCGCCGAGGCCGACGCGGGCGAAGGCGCGCGGTTCCCGAAGGCCGCGTATGCCTACATGAAATTCGTGGTGCCTGCCCTGATCGTCGTCGTGTTCGTGGCAGGCTGGATTCCCGTGCTCGCAACCTGGACGGGGTAGGGAAGCGCTATCATGCACGCGTGGGCGCCATTCCGGCGCGTGCGCATCTCGTCGTAGACAAGCGAGGGCGGGCTGCTCTCGCGCATCGCAGAAACTCCGCCCTCGTCGCCCATGCGCGATGCTTCTGATATTCGGAGTCTTCTTCATCGCCGGTCGCCATCCCGGCTCGTGGAACACGGGCGTGATCGTGACCGAAGAGAATCGCGACGCCGTCTACCGCGTGCTTGGCAGGCTGATCGCGTCCATCGAGGCCGTTTCCGCGTTGTGGCTTGCCGCCGTTTCGTTCATCCAGGTGGAAGAGGTTCGGCAGCTGTGGTTCCTGCCGCCTGCGATGCTTGTCCTGCTGCTCGTCGCGCTGGCGTTCTGGATTCGAAGGCTCTATCGCTTGAAGTAGGCGCTATTCCTCGTCTTCCGCATGGATCTCCGCAAGGCTCTTCGACTTCCGGCCGTTGACGCATGCGGCTACGGTGCCGGACAGCGCGATGAGCGCGATGGCGTTCGGCAGCACCATGAGCTGGTTGAACATGTCGGCAAGCTCCCAGACCAGATCGTTCGAGGCAGCGATCCCAGGAAGATGAAGACGAGCGCTATGGCGAAGAACGGCATGACGCCCTTCTTGCCGAACAGGTATTCGACGTTCAGGCGAGCGAACAGGTTCCAGCTCAGGATCGTCGAGAACGCGAAGAACAGCAGGCAGATGGCGACGAACGCGTTTCCGAAGCCGGTGCCGAAGAATTCGCTGAACGCGTACTGGGCCATGTTGGTCTTATTGATGCCGGCGGCAAGGCCCGTGGCATCCACGGTCGAGAGCGCCGTCGCCCACGTAGAGCGCGGAGATGACGACGAGCGCGGTCATCGTGACGACGACGAAGGTGTCGACGAGACGCCGACCATGAGCCGTGACGCGCTTGATCGTGGGGATCTTTGACGTTCGCCATGGCGTGCGCGTGCGGGTGGAGCCATCGCTGGCCTCGTTCGAGAACAGGCCGCGCTGGCGCCCTGCGAAAGGGCTGCGATGATTCCGAAGGTGACGCCGCCGATGGAGGCGTCGGGATTGAAAAGCGCATTCGAAGATGAGGCCGATGGCGGGAAGGATCTCGTGCGCGTTCATGATGAGCGCGACCAGGCCGCCGACCAGGTAGATGACCGCCATGACGGGCACGAGCTTTTCCGCGACCGACGCGATGCGCTGGATGCCGCCGATGAGGATGAACCCGGCGACCAGCACGATAAGTGCACCGATAGCCCAGGTGGGAATGCCGAAGGCGGTGTTGACCGTCGATGCGATCGAATTGGATTGGACCATGCTGCCCATGAACCCGAGCGCGGGGATGATGGCCACGGAGAAGAATCCGGCCGGGAATTTTCCGCCTGCGCCCTTGAAGGCCGAGCGGATGTAGTAGAACCGGGCCGCCGTGCAGATCCGTCCGCGTCCACGGTGCGGGTCTTCTGCGCGAGCACGGCCTCGGCGTAGTTCGTCGACATGCCGAGGAAGGCGATGAGCCACATCCGAAGATGGCGCCGGGCCGCCGACGAGGATGGCTCCGCAGGCGCCGACGATGTTGCCGGTGCCGACCTGGGCGGCGATGGCGGTGGCGAGCGCCTGGAACGAACTCATGCCGCTTGCGTGCCTTCCTCCGTTCAGCGAGAACCCGCCGAACACGCGGCGCATCTCGCCGAAGAAGCGCACTGCACGAGCCGGGTGCGGATGGTGAACACCAGCCCCGTTCCGATGAGCAGGGAAGATGAGCACGTAATTCGAAAGGTATTCGTTGATGGTTTGAACGACATGAAGCAATGCGTCCATCAGGGGAGCGGCCTCCTTACTGCTCGTGAACTGACGATCTGAAGAAGGCCGTACTGAAAAGCTTGACCGAAGCCGCGGCAGATGAGTTCCTTCGCGGCGTCTCGTCCGTTTGCCTGAGAGATTCGGCCGGTCGAAACCTGCCTTGCACTTCGAGCACCCATTTAAAGAGATTCTCCAGGTTTTCTCCACCTTCGGTTTCCCCCTGCAGGGATCCTCAAGGCTTCAGCGAAAAATGCCTGGGGCGCATTGCGCGAGCATCATCGGTTGCGCAATGGAAAACTTCGACGGTTTCGTGGAACAGGGGTCGGCAGCAGAGCTGTTCGGCGTTCCAGGCGCTGGACGGCTCTGCCGCAGAGCATGACTGCGGCGATATGCCGGCATCCCAGCGTGCTGGACGGCTTGGGCCGAGGCCTGCGCCCCATGAGGAAGCGCGTCGGAGCCGCATCGGACGATGCGCTCTTCGATAACGGTTCGGCAACGAATCGCCGATCACGGTCAACGGGAGATATTGGCAGGGTCGAAAGCCGCGGTTCGCGCCTACTCATAAGGATTAAGCGTGTCGAGGAGAAGACCATGTCGCAGAGAGTTTTCGATCGCCCGTCGCGCATGAGCGTCCGCATGCTCGCGCAGCACTGGAAGAAAGCGCCTCTACGTATCGGCGTCCGTCAGCCGACCGTCGGACGTCGCGCAGTCGGCTCCGAAACGACTGGCGTCTTCCCGTGCGGTCGGCGCGCATGGGGTCCAGAGGACCTCTGGATCCTCGGGAACCTATGGGACGTACGGGGCGTCCGGTTCGCGGATCTATTCGCGCCGCGGCTTCCTTGCGGCGGCAGGTGTCGTCGCCGTCGGAACCATAGGCGTGGGGAAGGCGCGTATGCCCTATGCGCATCGGGATATCGCCGTGATGCTGAACGGCCGGGAACTTCATTCCCCGTCGGCACGACGCTGCGCGCGCAGCGATGGAATCAGCGGGCATCGCGCCCAAGCCGGGCAACCTGCTTTCTCTGGGCGGCGCCATCGCCGCCGAAGGCAGCGGGACGACCACGACGGTCTCTCTGAACGGGGACGAAGCCGATCCGACGACGTGCTCGACCGCGAGCTCAAGCGCGGCGATGCGGCGACCGTTTCCGACAGCGCCGACGTGACCGAGGACTTCCGACCGATAAAAAGCAGATCGATCCCAAGCTCGTCTTCAAAGACGACGGATCAGGGGCAATCGGTGCAGTACGTATCGCAGTGGGGCGTGGCGGGACGCAGGAGATCCGCTACCGGCAAAGGTGTCGGGCGAAGTCGTCGAAGGGCGACATGCTGTCGAAAGCCCAGGACTGCATTGTGACCTCCATCAACGTGAAACCAGACGGCGGCGCGAAGATCGTCGGCCTTTCGCTCGACGACGGCCCCAGCGAATACACGCAGCGCTACCTGGACATCCTCGAATTCGGCGCTACGGCGACGTTTTTCAATATCGGGCGCAACATCGATTCCCTCGGCGGCGATCTGCCGGCGAAGGTCATCGCCGCCGGCTGTTCGATCGAGCCCATACCTATTCGCATCCGCCGCTGACCACGCAATCGTCCGACCAGGTCGAAAGATGAGCTTTCGCACGCGCGACCTGATCAGGCGCTACGAACGTGCGCACATCCATGCTTCGGCCGCCTTATGGCGATTTCAGCAAGCAGGTCTGGCTGGAATCGGCAGGATTGCTGACCTCGAGCATCCTTTGGACGCAGGACACGCTCGACTGGAAGCAGCCGGGAGCCGACACGATCGCGCATAACGCCCTGTCCGGCATCAGGCCGGGCTCCATCATCCTGATGCATGACGGCGGCGGCAAACGCGATCAGGACCTCGATGCCCTGCCGAAGATCCTGAAGAGTCTGACCGACGACGGGTACAAGGTGGTGAGCATCCAGGGGCTGCTCGCCTCCGACACCTCCATACCGCACGCGGTGGCGGAAGGCACGGCCACTTTGCCCGACGGAGCCGTCTGGCCGACCGAAATCGCGTAAATCCAAGAAAGCCTTCGACCGCATCCGATCGGAGGCTTGCCTGTATGCGAATCCTACACGACCCGAACCCTATACGATCGTCCGGTCTTGCGGGAGTGCGACCTATGCACCAGTCGCTGGGCGCGCCCCGCGTTCA
>BNJU01003817.1_pt1 | contig 33040 bp, 51 predicted proteins | sample 8539281 | NCBI WGS metagenome assembly BNJU01 (sample SAMD00202456, study PRJDB9452) | human saliva metagenome | isolation source: human saliva | place: Japan
ATGTCGTTTTTGGTATAATAAAATGTAATATTTAAAACAACAAAAAAACAACCGATATTAAGCTGTTTTTATTTTTAATCGTTAATAAATTCGTCAAAAATTAATTTGAAAAATTTTAGCCACATCTTCAGCGGCTTTCATTCTCATATCGTCGGAATAGTGAATGTAGACTTTAATAACTGTACTGACTTCGTCACCGAGTAAGCTCGCTACAGTCTTTATATCGACTCCGTTAGCTAATAGCTTGGTTGCGTATGTATGCCGAAGGTCGTGGAACGTCTTGCCGGGGACGTGCTTGCCGATAATCTCCGAAGGGTAAGCACTGTAACGCTGAGGGAACAGCGTCGGCGTTCGGCTTCGGCTCTTATATTTTGCCAACATATCGCACAATACCGGCGGGATTGGTATCGTTCTGTATCCGTTTGCGGACTTCGGCGGCTTAATTCCGCACTTTTTAACGCCTGTCTTATTTAGTTGCTTATTAACGATCAGCGTTCTTTTACCAACGTCGATATCTTGCCATGTTAAGGCAAGTACTTCACCAAGACGGCAACCAGTATAATAAGATATGGCAATCATCATGCGATGCCGTTCTTTCACATTATCGAATAATATTTTTATTTCGTCGTCCGTAAAGACGGCGATTTTTTTATTGTCTAGTTTTCTTCTAGGAATCGACTTAAACGGGTTTGTCGCAATGATATGATACGGAGATACTGCATAATTCACAATTGCGGTTAATGCTCGAAGGTGCGAATTAATTGTTGCGGGGGCTTTGTTTGTCTCTTCCAACGCCTTGGAAACGTCTATATGTGATATTTTACGAAGCGGGATATTTGCCAAATCGCGAAAAGAATTAAGTGCGGTCTTATACATGATATGCGTATTATGCGTAAGGCTTGCTTTTTCTCGCAAGTATAACGAAGTGAATTCACCGAGCGTTATATCCTTTAGATTCTCGTCAATTGGCGTTATTTGCGTTTTTAAGGCTTCTATTATCTGTTGTCCGTACTCTTTTGCTTCTCTTTGTGTTCTGAAACCCTGTTTTGATTTTTGCCGCCATTTTCGCCCATCTTTATAACTGACAATGACTTGATATGCGTTATCCTTTTTACGCGTCGTTATATTACTTTGCATTGTCTTCAATCCGTTCCATAAACTTCTTTAGTTCATGATTTGTTATAAGCTTAATCGGAATATATCCGACCCAAAGCCCAACGCCTGCAATGAAAAAACCAGTTTTCCCGCCGTCTTTGACGAATGCAGAAACAAAAAAACCAATGATAAATGCCGCCAAATATAACGGTAAAATAGACCCGCTATAAAAATCCTTAAATTCTTTTAACATATAATCACCTACACAACTTGGCAATAAAATTCAATCCCTTCAGCTTCGGGATAATATCACTTCGGCGAATCATTTCTTCAATGAGATTAGCCTGTATATCTTTGCCGAAGTCATTCCCAATAATATGTCCTAACTCGTGCATAACTTCTTTCTTGGCCTGTTCACGGCTTAGCGACTTACTCATAATAATAGAATAGCTCCCGTCTTCATTTTCTGTTAATACTGCTTTCGCATTCGGAACAGGTGCAAAAATTATATTAATCGTCATTATGAGTTTTCCTTTGATTTTAGGGTATTTTATATAGTCATACGTTTTCTTTCATTTGTTCTTTTTGTAAGGTCGCGACTTGCACTGAACAATACTCGCAAAATCTTTGTTTGTCCGCAATTCTTCGGCATATTCAGCCGCTTGAGCGTCGATATAATAGCCGCTGTCAGGATTATCCCACCCCATAAGATAGGCGGGTGAAACACGGTATAATGCGGCTAGGCGTTCAAGCCTATCGCTAGGCACAGCAATGTCTCGCCTGTTCATACCTTAATACGGTTACTTTACTTACGCCGATTATTTTTCCCAACATCTTCAAGAGTAAGGCCGGCCGCTTCGCGAGCGTCCTTTAATCGCTTCGCAAGCCCTTGTTGTAGGTCTGTTATTTCTTTTGCCCCCAACGGTTTGTATCAGTCATTCTATTCACCTCTTTGTACACAACTATCGTGCCAATAATATACCATCAATAAAACCTAACAGACAACAACTATTACATAAATGTATAAAAAGTTTCCTAATTTCCTTTACAAAAGAAGGAAACAAATGTTACAATTTAGTTACCTTATAGGAAAGGAGATGACAATTGTGATAAACGTAAAACAGGCTCAAAAGGCGAAATTGTAGCGAAGGGAATGACCCAAAAACAAGTTGCGAACGCTATCAGGGATTAGCGATAGAGCTTTTCGGGCAAGGCTCAAAAACGGACGGTTTAACACCAACCAAATTGAGAAAATTGCCATAATTCTGGGACTTAAAAATCCTTGGGATATTACTCATGAAGTTACCTAAAATGAAACAAAAGGAGAAGATTAAAATCACGAAAGGAAACGCCGTAATGACGGCGAAAGAAGTAGCCGACTTCTTCCAAATATCCGTTAATGCAGTTTACGCCATGCGGAATGAAGGAAAGCTTCACGCCTTGGAAGTGCCGGGGCTGAGGTTCTCGCGGGAAGAGGTTGAAGCGTTCGCAACGCTCAGGGCTGAATATTCAGCCACAGAGTGCCGAAGGCTTAGGGCTGAGTGTGAACGGCTACAAGATGAAAACAGATGAGCAGAAGTCAAATCAGGAAGATTACAAGCGACTTGCTTGTAATTAGTAATGAGATTTAGAGAGGAGATGACAACATGAGAGGACTCACGCAGCCGCCCGCATGGGTAAATTCCCGCCATGGTCGGAAAGAAGGAAAGGAGATCCGTTTTACAGAAGATAGCGAGGTGACGGAATGGAAAGAAACCGCGGCTTTATGGCTGTTCGTTGGCGGCATGATTATTTTCGCCGCAGCACTGTAAATAAGAAAAGAGCCGTGACGGCGGCAACCATCACGACTCAAGGTAAATGACCCAAGGAGATTATAACACATGAAAAACGAAACGGAAATATTAAGGCGAATAAATGCTATTCAGAGCATAACAACAATGCTTTTTACAAGAACAGGGTAAAGCTTGTGCAACAACAAGAAAATGTTGCACTGGATTCTTAATGACTTAGGAGAAGGGCTCATACAAATCGGTGCTAATGCCGACGTTGTTGAATGGCTTGTTACAGGAGAGGAGAAAGAAGAATGGCAACATTGTACGAAAATAAACCAAAACATATTGAACTGCATAACGACAGAAGAGGGAATGACCGTAAACACAGAGACAGGCGAAGTAATCGACGTGGCCGCATTGGAAGCCTTGGAATTAGAACGGAGCGAAAAAATCCGCAACATAGCTTTGTGGATTAAGAACCTGAAAAAGCGACGTAACAGCACTGGACGCGGAAGAAAAGGCGTTTAAGGCGAGAAAGGACGCGGCTAAGAAGAAAGCCGAACAGTTAAGTGGCTACCTGCAAGTGTCTTAAACGGCGAGAAAGTAACGGGGACGGACTTCGCGATCAGTTGGCGTAAATCGACAGCGGTCAACGTGACCGACGAGAAGGCAATCCCGCCGACGTTCTTAATCCCGCAACCGCCCAAGGTTGATAAGACGGGAATAAGCAAGGCACTGAAGAACGGCGAAGCGGTGAGCGGTGCGGAACTCGTCGAACGTCATAATATGACAATTAAATAGAGGTGATACAGATGAAAGAAATACCGTTATTGACGGCTAATGATGTTGAGTGCCGCATAAAGAAGATAACGAATGAAGGAGCAGTCCTTTTGCTGTACAAGACCGCAAGGGTAGATATGCGTATTCTCGACGAGGTGTACGGCTCGATGAACTGGCAGCGACATCATGAAGTTATCAATAATAACTTGTTTTGCACTATATCCGTATGGGATTCAGAGAAGTCTCAATGGGTAAGCAAGCAAGACGTTGGCACTGAAAGCAATGCCGAAGCGGAGAAAGGGCAAGCGTCCGACGCGTTTAAGCGTGCCGGGTTTGCTTGGGGGATTGGTAGAGAACTCTATGACGCTCCGTTTATCTGGATATCTGGGAAGGTCAGCAAATATGACCGCTTCCATGTAACTGATATCCAGTATGACAGAGAGAAGCAAGAGTTTATCCGGCTCGTGATTTTCGACGATAAGGGCAAGGAACGGTATCGCCTTGGAACAAAAACAGATCGCCCGCAACCGAAGGATTCGACAGATGACCGCCGACAAAAAGGCATTGCGGCAATCGTTGAATTGGTAAAGAAGAACAACGCCGCCGAAGCCTTCGCCGACTTTTTGAAGCAAACAACGAAAAAGGACGATTTAAACGCCTTGACGATTGATGAACTACAAAGCGTATATAAGGGCTTTAAAAAGTGGCTTGAAGGCGGCAAATAATGAAATTCACAACAAATGGAATACAAGTAATTAAGTCTTTCGGAGTCGGTCTATTTATTCCGTCTCCGAAGGACAACGAATTAAGTAAGATTCTGCCGACGGAAGAATATATGGTAGAGATTAGAAAAGTATGCAAAAAACGGAGCTTGAACGCAAACGCCTTTTGTTGGGTTTTGTGCCAGCGAATCGCGGAGCATTTAAGCCGCGACGGGCAGTATTCAAGCCGTGAAGATGTCTACCGTAAGGCAATAAAGGACTGCGGACACTTCACTCCGATACCTGTACGAGCCGAAGCGGTTGAGCGATTCAAGGCAATTTGGGCGGCTCATGGAATAGGTTGGCTAACGGAAGACATGGGCGAAGCGAGGAAGGCGAAAGGGTACAGGGTTCTCGCTGCCTATCATGGCTCAAGCACATATGACACTGCCGAGATGACAAGGCTCATTGACTGCCTTTGCGATGAGTGCAGCCAGTTAGGCATACGGCTTGAGCCGCCTGAATACATGACAGCACTACTTAACGACTGGGGGCAAACAAATGATAGTCAATCAGTACGGAACGTATAAGGAACACGGACACCGACATACACGGCTGTACAACATATGGAGCGGTCTTAAAGCCCGTTGTAATCGCAAGAACAACCCTGATTACAAGCTCTACGGAGCAAGGGGCATAAGGGTATGCGACGAGTGGAATAGCTTTATAGATTTCTACACATGGGCGATTACTCACGGATACAGCGAAACGCTCACAATCGACCGTATCGACACGGACGGAGATTACACGCCGAGCAATTGCCGTTGGGTCAATTGGAAGGCTCAGGCGAATAACAAGAGGACGAATCACTACATTACGTTCCAGGGCAAGCGGGCAACCTTGCAACAATGGGCTGATTCTGTAGGGATTAAGGCAAACACTTTGCTCTACAGACTTCGCCGAGGTTGGAGCATAGAAAGGGCGTTGACAGAATGAACAAGAACACTAAGCAAGACCGCGAACTATTCCGCAAGACGAAGCGGCAAGCGATTGAGCGGGACGGGAATTGTTGCGTGATATGCGGCAAATACGGGTGCGATGTTCACCATATTATTTTTCGCTCACAGGGCGGTAAAAGCACGCTTGATAACCTTGTTTGCCTGTGCCGTGATTGCCACAACACGAAGGCACACGGAGCGAAAGCAAGGATATACAGAGAGATGTTCCAGTTGTATACAGCCGGATTTTGATTGAAGGAGAACAAATGGGGAAGGATAAAAAATACTACTGGTTGAAATTGAAAGCGAACTTTTTCGACAGCAAAGAAATGTTACGGTTACGAAGCATTGCGGGCGGTGATACATACACAATTATTTATCTGAAGATGTTGCTGTTATCGCTCAAGACTGACGGGCTTCTTGAATACGACGGAATCGACGCAACTCAAGACGAAGAAATAGCGTTACTACTTCGCGAAAACTTAGACAACGTAAAACTTACAATTGCGTTTTTGAAGCGGGTCGGATTACTGGAAATGGTGAACAAAAACGATTTTTTTCAACCAAGTGCCGACGCTCACAGGGGGCGAAACTCAAGGAGCAGAGCGGCAAAGGAGACATCGGGAGAATGTAAAAGCGTTACAATGTCACGCTGACGTAACGCCGTCGTCACAAAACCATAACGCCAGAGATAAGAGTATAGAGATAGAGAAAGAGAATAAGAGTAAGAAGGATAAAACATATAGTCCTTCCCTACCTTCGGTAGCTGAAGATATTGTGACTTTTCTAAACTCTGTAACTGGAAGCAATTACAGAAGCACGACAGACAAAACCCGTAAACTCATCGCCGCACGACTTGCAGAAGGCTTTACGGTTGATGATTTCAAGACGGTTATCACAAAAGAAAGCTAAAGAATGGCAAGGCACTGATATGGCACAGTATTTAAGGCCTGAAACCCTGTTCGGTACGAAATTCGAAGGCTATCTTAATCAACCCGAACGGAACAATAGGCGATCGCCTTTAAGCCGAGCAGAGCAAGAACGGCAAGAAGGGATAGACGCAGTCAATAGGCTTATAGCCGAATATGAAGAAGAGGAGCGACAGAATGAACAAATCGGACATAACGAAAGCCATAGCACCTTTACAGCTGGCATATAAGGGTGCGTTAGAAGAAGAGCGATTACGACTATACGTCATGATGTTGTCGGACATACCGCCGCAGATACTGGAAGCGGCAGTAAAAAAGCTAATTATGACAAATAAGTTTTTACCGAGTATTGCCGAGATACGCGAAACCGCATACGGAATCAAAGGCACGATAAGCGGAACGGCTGCACCTGATGAATCCGAAGCATGGGGCGAGGTTGTTAAAGCGATACAGTCAGTTGGGTACTATGGCAAGCCGAAATTCAGTCATGAAGCGATAACGGCAGCTGTTAATAATATCGGTTGGCAAGATATATGCACGACTCCGAACGAGGGAACGAATACGCTACGGTCACAGTTTAGACGGGCGTATCAACTAGCAGCACAGCGGCAGAAAGATAACCGAGATAATGCCGTACTGGGGATAAGCCCGAATAATGAGAAGCTGAAGCAACTCACCGGGAATCTTGTGAAGCGGTTGAGTTAATTCAATTTATGGTTGAGTTGAGAGGAGAAAAAGCATGAAAAAGACAGAGAAGCGGTACATGACAATGAAAGAAGCAATGGAGTATACGGGCATGGGCGAATTAACGCTTCTAGAAACCTTACGTGTTATCGACGCATACCCTATACAGCCTAATGGCGAGGGTACACGGCGATTTATCGATAAGACAGATATTGATGAAGCGTTCCGAGTGCTGAAAGACCAGGAACGAGTTAAACGACACACACAAAGCGGACGGCACCCGTTTTAATTAAGAGATTTGAGAAAAGGAGACCCAAAAATGAACACAATACAACTTGAAGGCAACTTAGCAAGAGACATAGAAATCAGCTTCACGAAGTCGGGAATGGCGGTAGCAAGGGGAAACGTTGCGTGCAATAGACGAGTAAGGACGGGGACGAGTGGAAAGACACAGCGGACTTTGTTCCGTTCGTAGCACTGACGCGTTGGCAGAAGGAATGAACGAATGGACTAAGGGTACACGGGTTTGGGTAGTTGGACGGTTCTCGACAACGAAATACGAGAAGAACGGAGAAACCCGATACTCTTCGAACGTAGTCGCTACAGGAGCGGGGACGGCGATATTTCCGTTCAAGAAGAAAGACGGAAATAATTCGGGATTTAACGGATTAGGTACAGAAGTCGATGAGGAAATTCCGTTCTAATATCGAATAAATTAAAAATTTGGCACTTCTGACGAGTTTTAAAGTAGCGGACGATAAATTTATCACACAAAACCATAAAACTCGTTAGAAGCCAAAAATACGACGAAAAAGGAGTAAATAAAAATGGACAATAAAAACGAACGCGACGAAATTTTGGAACTTGTAGAAGAAATGATGAAAGAGTTCGGATTAACCGAGACGAGTTTACGCAATCCGATTAACGGACAGATTGAAGCGGACGATATTAAGAGCCTAAGCCATTACAACTGGCGAGGGATTGAATGCAAGGACGTTATACGACAGTTACTGGGTTCTGAAGGGTATAAACGATATTGCGAAGGGAATGTCATCAAAGTATCTGTATAGATATACACACAAGGGTACACCTGCAACGGACATTGCGAAAGCCGCGGAGTATCTGAGAATGATTGCAGAAGAGGAAGCGGGGAACAATAAGCATGATTATAATTACTGACAAACAAATATTATTAGCACACGATTATAAAATATTTGAACACCTTGGTTGTATTCAAATAATCGAAGACAGCTTTATTCGTAATATTAAGTTTGATAATGAAAAATGGCTAAAACAGCACTTCAATTGATTGAAGAAGAAGTAAAATGGCAATCGTCTTCTTGCCGGTGTGAAAGTGTTATTGATATAGATGAAATTAAGAACATAGTTGAGAAAAGGATAAAAACATGGATTTGTACGAAGTCGGAAGAATTACGGGAATTATATTGTTAGTGTATTTGGTGACAGGTGTATTCCCTGATTTGATTAAAAAAATGGATCTTCCGAAACAAGATAACTATTGATATCGGGAAAAACGTGAAGCAAAAAGTATATGTGTTTATCGACAAAAGGCGACAATTACGAAGCCTTTGAAAATAAAACGGAAGGGAATAAGCATGAATAAGGCTGAGCGTTTGGCAATAGAAGAAGCAATAGACTTGCTGAAACATGAAGTTGAATGCAACGGAAGAGGTTTTTGGATTGGGAATATATTTGTAGCGGAAGAGGACGAAATAAGTGAAGCGATAAAAATATTAAGGAATAGTTAAAACGGAAGGAGATAAGCATGAACGGACTTGAGTTAATCGGTTATGTGTGCAAGTCGGTAATGTTATTAGTGACGGGCATGATTCTGATTATGATATATGCGGAATGGAGTAGCAGAAGATGATACGAAGTAAAAAGACAGTAATAGACGGGATAACGTTCGATAGCAAGACGGAAGCGGAGTATTACGAGTATTTAAAACAACTGGAAGTAGACAAAAAAATACACCTAATTCAGTGTCACCCTGAATTTTTATTACAGAAATCGTTTGAGCGATACGGACAAAAACTACAAGGCGATTAGGGTATATAGCCGATTTTTTATGTTACGACTCGAGAAAAAGCAAATGATTGTTATTGACGTTAAAGGATACGCAATGGAAGACGCGAAATTGAAGCGGAAAATGTTCGCGTATATATACCCGGCGTACAAGCTTGTATGGGTCGCAAAGTCTAATAAGTACAGTAAAACAGGTTGGATTGATTACGACGAATTGCAGAAGCTGAGACGGAAGGCGAGAAAGGAACGATGAAACTATCTAAAGCAAAAGTTGCAAACATAAAAGAACGGATAGAGGAAGCAATCTATTGTATAGAAGAGGGTGCAGACCGAGCGTGTTTTTGCGATGTTGGGGATTATGATGCAGAAACGCTGATGCATGATTTCAAGCTCGCGATAAAACGAACTCAAAAGAAATTAAAAAGATTCTTGATAATGAGGGGGTACGCAATGGCACGAAGAAATAAAAGACGGCATTACCAAGCCCCGCGGATAGTAATCCTTGGCAAAACCGCGGAGAAGAACCACAAGCCGCGTGAATCAGTTTCACGGTGTGCGTTCTGCGGCAGACCTTTATTCCGTGAGTCCGCATGGCACTGGATATACGACGAGTTCGGACAACGGGTGAAGAAGTGCAACAACGAAGCAATATGTAGAGAGTGCAGAAGTCAAGAAGGCGAGGACGCGTATATTACGGCGGTAACAGGAAGGAGACCTAAACATGACGATGAAGAAGTACACGAAACGGAAGCCTGATATAGTAGAAGCAATTCAATTTACGGGCGAAAATGAATATGAGATATTGAGAGAGTTCTGCGGAAGCTGGGGGGCATTTTTCGTTTGATGTTACGCGAGAAATGCAAGAGGACGAAAGAAACATAAAAACATTTATAATAAATAGTGAGCGAGCGGGATTTTATAAACTTCTGGAAACAGACTACCTTTTAAAGACCGCAAGAGGAGAACTTATCGCTTACGACGAGGATAAATTTTTGGAAATTTACAAGGAGATAGAATGAACGGACGGGAATATCTTGAGTATGTGAGAAGTTTAAACGTCAGACTGAGAATAAAAGAAGATCGCATTGAACAGTTGCGTAAAGATATATGTACACTACAAGCGATTGATTACTCTAAAGACAGAATAAGCGGAACGAGTTCAAGCGATATAAGCGACAAGATTATTCGACTTGATGAGTTGATAAGTAAGACGTATACCGAATGGGATAGGCTTATCGATGAACGAGAAAAAGCCGAAACGCTTATCAATTCGTTAATTAATGTTCAGGAACGGAGAATACTGCAACTGCGATATGTCTATTGTAAGAGTTGGATCGATGTAGAAGACGGTATAAGCATGTCGCACGTACAGACGTTCAGACTACATAAACAGGCGGTAAAGCATTTTAATCTTATATATCGAAAAGAAAGAAGGGTATGATATGGAATTATCAATTAAGGGTGAATTCAGGGGACGTTATGACAGCCCTAAAAAGATGGATTACGGAAAACAATAAACAATTTAAATACAAACGGTATACAATCGGTAAGAATAATTTTTTTATGTATCGTTAGTGAATATCCATTTTTACTCTCAAAAGGACATTCGCTTGATTTTTCCACTGTGGAGAAAAAGAAGGAATTGTATACTTCACGCAGATAGCGGAATTATCAATGCTTAATAATAATGAGGTGAAAATATCATTTGACGTAACGAGAGAAGGAATGAAAACACAGTTCTAATATTTTTCAAGATATTGACATACGAGATTATGAATCTACAAGTCGCCAGAGAACAAAAACAAAAACGGCGAATAAAGATGATATAAGATGGAACATAATGGCACAAAATGGTACTGGAATGGTACAACGGAAGTATGATATAGTGTATATGTGAAAAGTAGGGGATGAAGTTCATGCGTAAACGATTCGAGGAGACAGCTGCGGCGAGTCTCAACCACTAATTTTATATGTAGTTTATTTACAGGTTGGGGGCGGTCAACATGGCCGCCTTTTGCCTTAGATGACATAAAAAAAGACCCCTCGTTATGAGGGGTCTAGCTGTTTACCGCTTGTAGTAGTCATCGCCTTTGTGTTCGGCGATCACCTTACCGAATCCGTCAACAACCTGAGTTGCGAAGTTCGTCGTTCCTTCTTCTTTATCGACTTCCAATTGATTTTGATATTCGGCAAGGCATGCTTCCTTCGTGCCTTGGTAAACCGTTTCCCAACCGGATTCAATCGTGCTTACTCTTACTTCGTATGTCATTTCTTTTTCCTCCTTAATTCTTACCAATTCTTTAATAATTAACCGCTCAGCCCATTCGGGCGTTTTGCGGCGGTCATTCTCCCAATCCTGGAGCGTCCGCAACGGATACGGAGTAATTCATATACTTCGGCTTGTGTAAGTTCCGCGGCTATTCTTGCCGCTTTAATCTTATTCGTCACCATCGTCATCTTCCGCCTTTTTCTACTGTAAATTCTACGCCGGGCAAAACGATATAGCTTGTTCCGTGTTCGTCATCGCTTGCTACTGCTTTATATCCGCGGTTTGCAGCGAGTACACAACGGAGCCGCTGGGCTTCCCAGCCGATATCCCCGGCTTGGTGTCCAGGCTTATTCCACGGCGACGGTTTTTACCGAACATTGCTGTGTAAAATTTTTCAATTGTTTCGTCGTCATATTCATTAGTAAACGAATCTTCTGCTATAAGTTCTTCGATAATTTCAAGTGTGTCTTTATCGCCGTTAAAGTTTTCTTCTACGAACTTTATGATATCGTCGTCGTAAGAAGACATGCTGTACAAAATATCGCCTTCGTCGATTTCTGTTACGAGTATTTTGCTATCGTCGTCATCTGAATCCGTGTGAGAAAGAGCCGCTGAATACTTCGATGAGAAAAACATGCCGTAAAACATATCATTTTCTAATACTTTGTTTCCGACTCACTTCGTAAAAGTACAACCGTGATACAATTTCATTTTTATTTCTCCTTTTCGTCTGTCTATTGCCCTTGCTGTTGAGTACATGATATCATGCAATGCGTGGCATGTCAAGAGAGAAAATGAAATTTTTTTAAAATATTTTTATTCATTATAAACGGCACAACTAAGCCAATAGAAAGAAGGTGAGAGTATATGAATGAAGAAAAAGAGTGAAAAATTAAATCCGAAGCAAGAGAAATTTGCTATTGAATACATTAAAGACATGAATATGACAAAAGCAGCGGAAAGAGCGGGATATAGCAAAAAGAGTGCGATAATGCACGGCTCAAGATTGCTTACGAATGCTAAAGTACGGGAAAAGGTCGCAGAACTTGAAGCGGAAGTAAAAAATGAAGCGATTGCAACGGCTCAAGAAGTTGAAGAGTTCTTGAGTGCAGCAATGCGTGGACAGTTAACAGAAGAGAAGAGTTATATAAGCGACAAGAAGAAGAAAGAACGACGGATCACAATGAAAGAGCGAATAAAAGCGGCTGAACTTCTCGCTAAGCGTTACGCGTTGTTGACCGAGAAGACAGAGTTAAGCGGTAAAGACGGACAGCCGATTGTTATAGAGTTCTCGCATATGAGACGGAACGAAGATACAAAATAGTCTTATATGCATGAGGGAAATGGAAACACTGAAAATGATAGAAAAATTCCTTGGAATTGTATAAAAAGTATCGTATAAGCACGGGATAGAAGAAGAAAAACGGAATAAATATGAATATTACAATCGATTACATGCCGAATGTGCGGCAAGATGAATTTCATATATGTAACGCTCCGTACGCGGTTTACGGCGGCGCAAGAGGCGGCGGCAAGACAAAAGCATTAGTTATGGACTGCTTGGCGTACTGCTTAGAGCATAACGGCTGTAACGCTTATCTATTCCGTGAAACATATCCGAACTTAGAAGCAAATGTTATTAGAGAGTGGAAACGTTCAGTTCCGAGAGAGTTGTACGAATACTCCGAGCAAAAACACATTGCGACGCTTATAAACGGATCTAAAGTATTATTCAGATACGTTCGCACAGAAAAAGACGCAGAAACGTACCAAGGTCAAGAGTTTGATTACTTAGGTATTGATGAGTTGACGAAGCACACGGAACGAACAGCTGAGTTATTAACGGCGTGTCTTCGTTCGTCTCGCGGCTTTCCTGTCCGCTTCCGTGGGTCGTGTAATCCCGGCGGCAAGGGGCATGGCTGGGTTAAACGTAAATACGTAGAAGCAACTGAATACGGCAAGCATGAAGTTATCGACAAAACGACTGGACTAGAAAAAATGTTTATACCGGCTCGTGTGTATGATAACGACGTGCTTATGAAGAATGATCCAAATTACGTAAAGCGTCTTGAAGCGTTACCGGAGCAAGAGAAGAAAGCGTTCTTATACGGTGATTGGGATGTATTTATCGGGCAAGTTTTCACGGAGTTCAACAGAGATAAGCACGTAGAAGAGCCGTTTACAATTCCTGATGACTGGTTAAGAGTGCGTTCAATGGACTGGGGGTTTTCAAAGCCGTTTTCAATACATTGGTACGCAATCGATTACGACGGCGTAGCCCATTGTTATCGTGAATATTACGGCTGCACTGGAGAGCCTGACGAAGGATTAAAGCTAACGCCTGACGAAGTAGCCGCTGAGGTCGTAAGGCTGTCGGGCAATGAACGATATTCGTATGATGTAGCCGATAAAGCGATATGGCAGAAAGATGACCGTATGAAATGGAGTATCCAGGGTGAAAGCATAGCCGAGATTTTTGAACGCCACGGGATTTACTTCACTCGCTCTAATTCTGAACGTATTGCGGGTAAACTTATGGTCCATCAATACTTAAGAGAAGTAAAAATAAAATTCTTCTCGACGTGTAAGCACATGTTGAGGACGCTTCCCGAACTCGTATACGATGAATCGAAACCTGAAGACGTAGATACAACTCAAGAAGATCATGCATATGATGAGTTGCGGTATTTCTGTATGAGTAGACCGATTAAACCGACACGGCCGAAGAAGGAATTTAGCGACGGGTATAAAACGATAGACGAAGCGGAAGAGGTGACAGCATGGGGGATTTAAAGAGCTTTGATATAGAAGCGGCACGGCGAAGGGTAAAAAGTGCATTAAGTGCTACAAGCGATTGGCGAGAACGAGCGAAAGAAGATTACGAATTTATGCAAGGCAAGCAATGGGCTGACGCGGATTTATCACGCATGAAGAAGGCGGGAAGACCGGCAATTACGATTAATCGGATCCGACCCGTTATAAATCTTCTTTGCGGATATGCAGCACAAAAACGAAACGGAACCCGACTTTCTTCCGAGGTCTGAAGAAGACGATAGAATAAGCCGAGTTGCCAAAGGGATTACTAAGTATTGTCTTGACCGTGCTAATTATCAGCGAACAAAGAATAAATGCTTCAGAGATAAAGTCATATGCGGTCTCGCGAATTACTGGATTACGTATGATTTCGATTATTCAAGACTTGACGGGACTATCAAGATTGATAGAGTCAGCCCGTTCGACGCATTTATAGACCCTGAATCACAGCAAGAAGACTTGAGCGACGCTCAATATTGTGGGCGTTACTCGTGGGAAAGTCCTGACAAGTTACGGCAAATATACAGCGACAAGCAGAAAGAAATAGACACGCTACAGCATAAACTTGACAGCACGGAAACGGCTGTTGACACGATAAATACGGAAAAACTTTGGTATGATACCGACTTCAAGAAAGTACGAGTTGTTCAGTATTGGTATAAAGAGTATAAGACTCAAGAAGTTTACATGACTAAAGAAGGCATTGTTACAGAAGACAATCCGTTATTTACACAGCTTAAAGCGACAGGAACGCCATCGACAACGATACCGAAGACGGTTATACGATATGCAACGTTTTGTGATGATGTATTGTTAGAAGAGGGTGAAAGCCCGTATAAACATGGCAAATTCCCGTTGGTGCGTGAGTATTGTTATTACACGGGAGAATTGTCAGACGCCGAGTTGGAACCCGCGGGTGTTGTGCGAGATATAAAGGACGCACAGAGGGAGTTAAACAAGAACCGTAGTCAGCGTATGCATGTTGTCAATCAGCAGTCTCTTGGCGTTAAATTCTGGACTGGTGTCGTTGATGAGCAGTTAAAGAAAACGATAAAAGAAAAGGCAACAACGCCCGGAGCGAATATATTCTTACCGAACGGGGTAAGCTATCAAGACGGTACACCCGCTTATGACAGTTCAGCGAATATAAATCTTGAACAACAATCAAGCAATGATTTTTACGCTATAAGCGGCATAACTCCTGAGTCACTAAGCGGTAGCGTTGGAGCGATGAGCGGCAAGGCGATCGACTTACGTCAGTCAGTAACGACAGTGCAGACAGCGGGAATATTCGACCAAACAAAAGAAACAGAACGGCAGATTGTTATGCTTCTTTGGGGTGACAAGAACGCCGAAGGACTTATACCGCAGTTTTACAATCAAGATAAAGTAATGCGGATACTTGGCGATGACGGACAGAAAAGAGTTTATACAGATTACGCCGAATTTAGGGCAACCTATGCAAGAACAGTTTGCAGTTGACCAGGTAACAGGAATGCCGAAAACAGACGAAGACGGCAACCCGATTAAGAAGATATTATATGACCTTTCTTGCTTTGATTTTGATATCGTCATTACGACTTCGCAAGCGTCTGCAACGGCACGACGGGCAAACCTGTATCAACTTCTTGAAGCGAAGAAATCAGGCGTTGATATTCCGATGGATATTATCTTGGACTTCATGGACTTCCCTGAAAAAGAAAGCGTTAAGAAGAGAATGCAAGAAGCGGCGGAACAACCGAATTTGCCCGATGTACGTATAAACGGACGGCTTGCGGATTTACCCGCTGAAGCGTTAAGTACAGCCCTTTCAAGTATAGGCGTACAGATGTCTCCTGAAGAGATATTGCAAGAACGGTTAGCCATGAAGGGATACGCACCGCCACCGCAAATACAACAACCGCAAGGCGTACAACAATTAGGGCAAGACCCTCAACAAATGCAGTTATTGCAGAATATGCAACAACTATAATGTAAAACAGACCTGGACACGTCTATAAACTGTCCCCTCCTTTTCTCGTCCTTAGCAAGACGTTAAACGGCTAATTATAAACCACACTCGCCCGGCAACGGCGTTAAACTGCAATTATATTATTCGTCCCGCAATGACGTTAAACGGCAGAAAGGATATTACTATGGACAACAATGAAATGGTTAATGCTGAAGAAATGGGCTTTTACTCAAAGAAGATTTGGAAGTCGTAAAAAGACGAAATGGAACAGGGCAACCCTGAAGAATCCGACAGTAAAGAACCTGAAACGCAAGAAAGCGGCGAAAAGCCTGAACGGTCTGAACAGTCTAAAGATTCTGAAGAACAAGATGGGCAGCCTAAAGAAGCCGAAGGCGAAGAACACGCCGAGAATTTAAAAGCGGCACTTGCTCAAGAACGGGCAAGACGCAAAGCGGCTGAAGAACGGGCAAGGACGTTACAGGCACAGCAAGCACCCGTTACATTACCTGAACAGGAAATAGCTAATATCCGAGATTTTGCAAAGCAAGAAGCGTTAAAGCGATTAGGGGTAAAGGCTGAAGACGTGGAAGGGTTAATGTATGAAGATGAGCAGAAATACAAAGACCTTTTGAGACTACAGACGCAAATTGAGTATGTAGTTTCTAACCAAATGCACAGCCGATACGACCAGATACAGAAGAATCAGACGTTTGTGAATGAAATTAAATCTCTTCCGAATTTCAACGAACTGTATCAAGACGGCGTAGAAGCCCTTAACGAAATGACGCTAAAAGACGCAAGACCGATTAACGACGCGTTCGCCAATAATGACAACGGTGAAGGAACGGAAGCGGACTTTGAAATCGTCCGTAAATTCGTAAAAGAGTTACAAAACAAACGGGCGGCAACAACCGTAAAGGACAGCCCGTTAGATGTAGCCAAAACTTTACCGAAGGCGGGAGCGTTAAGCGGCGGCAACAACACACCGCCGAAGTTAAGCGATGAAGAAATTTTGGAAGCGTATCAGAACGGAGAAGCGGACAAGCTCCCCGAAGATGTACGCAAGTATTTTTGATAATTTACTTGAATAAGGAGATAAACACATGGCAAACGAAATTCAAATTCCCGCTAATTTAGTACCGAAGGTATGGGCTGCGAAAGTATGGACAGAAGGCGTTAAAGCGTCTTATTTTGACAAGTTTACAGACGCAAACGGCAACAATGTAATTCACAAGAATGTGAAATTAAAAGGCGTTAAAGGCGATAAGGTATACTTTGGACTTGCAATGAATCTTACGGGTGACGGTATCAAGGGTAATAACACACTCGACGGACACGAAGAAGAATTACACATTTACGATTTCGCTGTTCCCGTTGAACTCGTTCGTAATGCTGTCGCTCGCTTTGTGGCCGATGACCAGAAAAGCCCGTATGAAAACCTTCAGGTTATTAAACCCGCTCTTCAGCAGTGGGTTACGGATTGGCTTGATGATACCTTCATTAAGAAGTTAACCACTTCCCCGACAACTGGAGAAGTTGTTTACGCTTCGGCTGCAGGTACTGAAGCCGGCACGACGGCAAACGATAAATTAACGTGTGCCTAATTTCCCGTGCAAGACGTAAAGCAATGCTTCACGCTCGAAGGTGAACCCGGTGAAAGTAGACGGTCAAGACCGTTATATTATGTTAGTTTCGCCGTGGGCGGCTAAAGACCTTAAAACGGATCCCGTATGGATTCAGTCTCAGGCACAAGCAAACGTCCGTGGCCGAGAAAATCCGATTTTTACGGGTGCGTTAGGCGAATACGACGGCGTTATCCTGTACGAATATGAACGTATCATAACACAACGACAGGGGCAAGCAGTCGCCAATGTATGCCATAACATTGGCAGGAAACAGGCTGCGTGCTTTGGCGTTGCGAAAAAGCTACCCCGATTAAACAGGTCAGCGACTATGGCAACCGTGAAGGTAACGGTATTTCCTTGTATGCGGGCATTGAAAAATCGAAGTATAACAACAAGGATTACGGCGTAATTCAGTGTTACAGGTGGCACGGTAGAAAATAATGAACCCAAAGAACAAAAGGGGAAGGGATAACCTTTCCCCTTATTCTTTTATGAGGTGTATATGAGGGTTAGAGATTTAATTAATAGGGCGTATATGCAAGTGGGCGATACGTCGCAAGAGACATACACGCCTTATCAGTTTTTAGAGTTTTATAATGAAGGCAACCAGTTATTAAACACTCTCATGGGAAAATATTGCCCTAGCCTTGGAGTCACTACGTATGAAGATAGAGGAGTCGGGCAAATCTTTCTACCTAATCAGTGCGTGGCAATTAGAAAGGTTACGGCAGACGGGCAAGAGGTTAGCGGGTATCAGGTTCTAAACTTACAAGATATACGGTTTAAGGCAGATAAAGAACAAGCTATATCCGTTGATTATGTGCCGTCGGCAGAGTATAAAAATTTCGATAATAACAGTAATTACCCAGCAGAGCTTGAGACGCTTTTAGTTGATTATATGGTTGCCCGTATTATGAACATAGACGTATCGGGAATTACAGGAAGCATGATAGAGATTTTACGGTCGCTTAATAACAGTTCTGACAGTGAAAGCGGCTACGTTCTTTCTAAGGGGTATTGGGATTATGACAGTACAAGAATTGATTACACTGATTAGTGTAGAAAGCAATGAGATACTGGACGATAACAACGACTACATTCAGTATATAAACGCTGGCATTGATTACCCTCTATGATACTGGTTTCAATCCGTGATAATGAAGTGGTTAAGAGTATGACGATAACGAACGATAGCGACGTTCCTACCAACTTTATGGGGTTCGTACCTAAAAGCGGGTATCCCGTGCGGATTGTAAACGGACTGTTCTTAACGTATGACGGTGAAGACGTACAAGACGTGTTTTACAGTATCCGCAAAAACCATATAAATTCAATGGATTCGGCCGTTCCGTTTAGCGAGTTTTTTACATCGTATCTTGTGCAAGTCGTTTCCTTTCTGATTAAAAAGAAGTCGCTAATGATTGATTACGCCAATTATGATAAAGGATTTATTGACCACTTGACGGAGTTAATCAAGGCGGCTAGAGGGCTTACATAATGGGCGAACGAGCAATAGCAAGTACAAACGGATACAGGCTTGGCCTTGACTGGAGCAATCCGCCTGAAGGGATTGATATACAGGCACTTACTCAAGCAATGAATTGCGAGTTCGACAGAACGGACAACGCCTTAAGAACGGTATCAGGGGTAACCATTGCATATGACGCGGGAATGTCGATAGATACACTGTATTACGACGTGTACCGGCATAAGTGGTATTTTACTCACGGAACAGAGTTATACGAAACGGATCTAAAAACACGTAAGCGATTAGGAACGCTCACAGGACAGCACAAGCCTAAGTATCACGCTTACAGCGGTGATATTCTTATCGCAAGCGGCGGGAAACTACAAGCCATAAGCGGAACGGGTGAATTATCAACGGTAGACGGTTCTCCGTCTTGTGAGATTGTAAACAGCCATGCGGGTCGTGTTCTCATTGCGTCTATTTATTCTCATCGGCTAACGTGGTCGGCTATTGGCGATTATCACAGTTGGGAGAACAATAAAAACGACAGCTCAAGCGGACAGTATTTAGACGTAGGATATAAAGACAAGGGGGCAATAGTTGCCGTCGATTTTCTTACACGTGCAATTATTGTATATAAGGAATACGGCAAGGTTTATCAGGTCGTTGGAACACCTGACGAAGGGAATTTGTCCGTATATCCTTTGTCTAGCACGGGTTTTTGTAGTGGTTCAGCGATTAATATAGACGATAGAAGTTATTACCTTGGAGAACAGGGCTTGATGTCGTTTATGCCAACTAATACATACGCAGAGATACAGCCGTTTGAGACAGGGTTAAACATTAACTCTTATCTACTTACATACGTTGGAAAAGATTGCGAGATGTGGCATTGTCCGAGCCGTAAGCAATTATGGATTAAGCCGCATAACGGCGGCGGTATTTTCCTGTATCACTACTTGCCGAGGTATCAGGACGGCCGAGGAGTGTTTACGTCACGGCAGTTTGTTCATGATGTACATGACGTGGTAGACGTGAATAAGAACATTTACGTTGCGTACGGCAATAAAATAGGGGTACTTGATGACCGCACAGACTTAGATGACGGACAGCAGATAGAAACGTCTATAGTAAGCGGAAACAGACTTGCAATGCGGCTGTTCGTTCTTATTATGAATTACAATTTTGTAACTCATAACCTGATAGACGGCTACGGTAGCGTACAAATATCGGACAAAACTCCGAAGCCTGTAACGTTTGCTAGTAAGTCAACTAGAACGTATTATGCTGATGAACGTACTTTTAGTGCTGATGACAAGTTAAACGTTAATGAGTACACGAAGGTATATAAAATTGGCGGCGGTGCTAACCGTAACGTACAGTTTAAAATCCATGTACAAAAGGAGCTATTTCCTTACGGCAGTTGGATTACACATATGAAGAGGTATAGCCTATGGCATATAAAGAAAAATACGCACTTGATATAACGCCTCAAGGCGATACGGTGCGACAAAGTATTAAAAAGAATCGTGACGAAATATTAGAAGTCGCTAGAGCGGTAGAATTAAAAAGCGGCGGCGGTGCGACGGGTCTCCGTAATAGATTTCTTAACGGCAAAATAAGCAACGGGGAATATTCCTTTTTGACAGGTGACAACCTAGGCGTAACGCTCGACGGAACGCAAACACCCGTAATTGTATCGTTTGCAGACGGGTATAACGAGTTTGGGGCAGTTGATTACGTAGCGTCTATTGATAGTAAGGTTAGTGCTTGGAGTTTGCTGCCAAATAAAACGCAGTACATATATGTAGAGCAGACTGGAAGCGGTGCCGTGAGTTATGGCAGTACAACCGTTAAGCCGGTGCGACAGTCAACGCCGCCTGATACGGTTTTAAACGCCATGTACTACAACGACATTATGGACATGATGTACGTATATAACGGATCTCAATGGGAACGTAAACAACGTGTACTTATTGCCGAGGTCGTAACGGACGGAACAAGCGTAAAGACCATTAAATATTATCAGCCGAGTATGAACGGAAGCGGCATTGCAACAGGCTCTATTACAAGTACGCAAATTGCTAACGAGGGCATAAAATCCGTAAGCATTGGAAGTGGAGAAGTAAAGACGGTAAACCTTGCGGATAAATCCGTAACCAAAGCAAAGTTAGCAGATGACACGTTAAAGTATATAAACGACGCTGACAACGCTGTTAGAAGTGACTTAACCAATCACAAAGCCGACACAGCCGCACATAGCCGATATTTGACGGGTTTGTAAAGTCAGCGGCTTATGACAACGGTAAGTTAAAAGTAACGCACGGGAGCGGCACAATTGACAACGTCAATATTATTACAAGCAATACCGAGGATACTAATTTATCGTTAGGCGTTTTCGCTAGAGGGCTATTAACTCGATTATTTCGGCTCTTCACATTAAAGACGGTAATGACGTTGTACAGGCATTGGGGAATACAGGACTGTCATCTATTGGCATGGAATTTAATACGAGTAATCCCGACTTGTGGTATATGAAGTTCGGTAAGGCGTTTAATAATTTCACTATACAGGGTGGAATAAGAGAAGTTGGGGAACAGTTTGATGTTAAAAGTGGGGAAATCCCCCCTAATCTTCCTGTACAAAAATTCAAGGTTCCTTTCACGGACAAGTGTTTGTGGGTTGGAGCTAGTATTTATAACGTTATTGGTGGTTTTTAGGGGGTAATTCTTCCGCGTCGATATTTATTCGCAAGGCAGACAAAAGAGACATTTACTTACGAGGTTCATTCGCTTTACAAGACCATGCTTGCCTCTTCCTCAACAATGAAATGGATCGCCGTGGGGGTATAGTCATGAAAACTGATAGCTTACAAGACATGGTAAAAGACTATGAACGGCGAACGGGTGAAAAGGTTTCATTTGATGGTTTTTTCTTTGACGAAGGCAATCATTTCCGAGATGAGAACTTTCAATACTTTAGCTTCTTCCCTAATGAGGGCTTCATATTTTGGGGGATTAACGAAGAACATGGGGAACGCGTGTTTAGCATTTTGCAGACATACGGCAATATGAAAAGTAATCGGAAGAAATTCATTGTAGACGTAATGGACAAGAACAATCTTGACACAATCGTTACGGCTACGGCACGAAAAGCGTAAACGGGTTCGTTAAAAAGTGGGATATGAAGCGGCTACCCGCCTATGACTACACCTATTATGGGAAGGATTATAAAGTTCTTATAACGAATAGAAAGCCTTGAACGCACTTTATAGGAGAAAAACATGATATTTAACTACAGCTTTTTCGGCGGTGGCGGTAAAAATCAAAAGTATCGCATACTGAAGCCCATTTGCCTGAAGCAAGTGTTGAAGAAAAGGACTACTTCAAAAACCAGTTAAACTGGATTAACGGGGCAAACGCCAGTGCTAACAGGCTTCAAGGTATGGGAGACGGAGCGTTAAACAACGCCGTCACGCCGAATTATCAAGACATGTATAACAATTATTTGGCTGCCAACAATGGCAACCAAAACGCACTGGCGGCACTACAAAATCAAGTATCGTCCGCGGGGACAAGGAATCTCACGGATAATACAAAGTATGCTCAGCAACTAGGAGCGGCAACGGACGGAATGGTAAATAACGCCGATAGCCTAGCTAATGAGTATAACGGAGCGGTGCTAAAGAACCAGACCGCCATGAACGACATTAGCCAAGGCAATATCCCTGAAGCGTACGCAAAAGCACGGCAGACCGCGTTAAACAACGACTTACAAAGTACCGTTGGGAATGCGTTATCAGGGTTGGCCAGTCGGGGGATTATCAACTCTTCACAGGCCGACAGTGCTATCAACGACATATCAAAAAAACGCAACGAATGCACTGGCAGCCCAATACACTCAAGACATTAATACGGCGGCTAACCTCAACAATCAGGCCTATACCAACGCTTTGAATGGCATTGGAGCAAAAATGAATTTATGGGGCAACCAATTCAATAACCAACAGTCTGGAATTATGAACCAAGCGGCGTTAATGAATCAGGGATATGCCAATCAGGTGAATAATGCGGGAACAGCCGCGGGACTTGTCGGACAGCGTGAAGGATTGGCGGCCGCTCCGATTAGTACAGGCAGTTCGACGCAACAGGCGGCAATACAGCCGGCTAAAGATTATTACACCATGGCACAGCTTAACAATTCCGATAATGAGGACTTGTTAAAAGCCTATATGCAAGGACGTTATGGATTAGCCGCACCCGCACAAACAACAGTGCGACAAGGAAGCGGAGGATTTTTAGGAGGATTTATGCAAGGATTTTGTTTTGCAAAAGGGACAGAAGTCGCAACGGTTGAGGGCAGTAAACCGATTGAAGAAGTTGTTACGGGTGATAAGGTTATATCCCTTGGGAAAGTGCTTAATGTTATTGCCATGCACGAAATGGGCGAATCTCCGACGGTACGACTTAACACGGAAGATACAGGCGTGGTTACTACCGCCAGTGAAAAGGTACTTACCAACGACGGCTTGAAGCTTGTATCTGAAGTTGAAGTTGGCGAGCCTATTATGACGGTACACGGTTGGCAGAAGGTCACAAGCAAAGAAGATACAGGCATTACGGAAACTGTATATGAGCTTGAATGTGACGGGGATAACCTGTTTTATGCTAACGGTATCTTAGCCGAAGGGATTAGCCAGGACGAATTACAGGCCTTGAGCGAAGGCGAAAAGAAGAAAGGCAGTAAGAAAGGAGAAGCCTAATGAGTACGATTTAGTTACAAGACTTTGAGCCGTGGGCGGCACTTGGTAAGCTTGCGGGAATGTACGCAACCCATAGACTGGGACAGCTAAACGAAAACAACATGGCAAAAGGGCTTAACGATGTTCTTGGCGGTGGTGGAAGCGGACAGCAACAGCCCGCAGACAAAACGGCCGTTGTAGATGACGGACGCAACGGATTATGGAATCAGTCGCTACCCGCTTCGCAATTTAATGCGGGGCAGTATATGAGTAACTCCCTTCGTAGTCAAATCGGTAATGGAAGCGGTGGATTGTGGGGATTTGGCCAAAGTCAGAACACAACGCCTATTACTCAAGCTGCACAGGCCACACCCGTAACACCTACACCGACAACAGCACAACCGATACAAAACAGTAACGCCGATACGACGGCGGCACCGGCTGCATTTTCTTCGACACCTTCGTTTAGTCAGCGTGGCGGGTTATGGGGGTTTGGCCAAACACAACCGCAACAGCCGCAAAGGGTATTTGGGCATGGTAACGGGGAATCCGAATTTTTTCGGTAATGCGTCCCGCGAAGTAGATAGCACTGATACGGATAACAAGACGCAACAGGACAAGCCTGGCTATCAAGTTCCGAATAAGAGCGATATTATAAAGGACGCACGGAAGCGGCTAGGGGCTGATGTATTAACACTCGTTAAATCGGGTATGGACTTTAAAACCGCAAAGGGGATCGCCGAGGAACTCTATAATACCGATGTGAACAACGAGTACACTAAACAGGCTAATGCGTTCTCCGATAACGTTCTTGCACCCATGCGAAATCAAATCATACAGAGCCTTATTTATACAAAGGATAAGGACGGTAATACGGTGGTTGATACGTATAATTCGCAGAAGGTTAAGGGCATAGCCGCAGCCGTCGATAGGTACAACTACTACGCTAATAAAATAGGTGCTGAAAAGATTGACATGAACAACCTTAACAGCATTTATGCGTTGCATGATGATTACAAGTTCCAACAGATGAGTAACGGGCATGTTGCCCGATTCAACATGACTCAAGGCACAATTGACGATGTTGGCAACTACGCAAAATCCAACATGCAACAAGCACAGAACGGCCAAATGTTCGTAATGACCGATGACGGCAAGATACAAAACCTTGGTAACTTCGGTAAGAAAAACATTAAGGTCATGAATGACGGCACAGCTTACATGGTAGGGGCTGACGGCTCAATGAAGTATGTTGGTAAATACGTTGACCCGACGAAAGCGGCAACGGCGAAGGCAGCACAACAGAACGCGGCCGTTAGAAACCTCGTTACGTTACATAAGGCATGGCAATCAAGTCACCCTGGAGAAGACGAATCTGAAAGCCCGTATTACGCTAAAATTAGAACGTCTATGGGATTGGCTAATCCGACATACTCCGAGGAAGAGCAACAGCAAGTTGCTGATAGAATCAACCAACTAAAAAGCGTCAGGGTATCGTCAGCACAGATTAAATCCGAGTTAATCGCAAAGGGTCTTAACAGGTACGCCGACTGGGTGCCTGATGATTAATAGAAGGGGCGTTTATAACGTCCCTTCTTGTTTATATATGAAAGGGCATAAAAACATGGGAGCGTTTGACAACCTTTTTCCGAACGAACAAGATAGTTTAAATTACACACCGCAAGGGTATTTTGATGATATTGTAGAAAACGGTATCATTCAGCAGCAGTTAGCTCAACAAGCGGCACAACAGCAAGCACAACAAAGCGGCAGTGGGTCTATTATTGATGGAATCGCCAACAACGTGGAATACGTAAAAAACGGCATTGCCAATAATGTGAATACGTGCAAAACGGGTTTGATAATGCCGCAAAAGGCGGCCCGCTGACCAAGCGGAAACAACGTTAACTAATGTGAGGAACACGATAAAAGACTGGGGAACAACGTAAAAACCGCCTGGGATAATTACAATTACCAAGTTGGCAATGCTGTTGTTAACGCGGCTAACGAAAAATGGCGGCGTTGTTCCTATGGTTGTATCTGATGACCCTGAAGCAACTCTTACGCAGTACGGCGGTACAGACTATGCCAACGCACGAAGAGACTTATATAACGAAGCTATCGGCAAGCCCGCTGCCAATCTTGCTATCACTCCGTTCATGCCGACACCTGTGCGGGCAGTAGCGGGAATTGCAGCCGCTCCGATGATTGCGGGAGACCTTGCAGAGATTGCAACGCAAAACGCTGAAGCCAAAGCCAACGGAGAAGCACCAGAAGGGATTATGGGGAATCCTGTCATAGCAACGGCAAAACAGTTTGCGATAGATCCGATTATAGACCCTGTAACACGTGCCGTAAGTGACCCGTCTGGATTTATTGGCAATATCGTTGATAACCCTACTAACCTTTGGAGCGATGTATTTTTACCCGTAGAGTTAACCAAAGGGGCAGTACCCAAAGGAGTAAAAGAAGGCGTTTATAATAAAGTCTCTGATGTAATCCCCGAACGAGTCGGGGAGATTAAAGAGAAGATAAGCGAAGCGGCAGAGAACGCACGTAATAAAGCGGCGGGAAAATTTGACGATATAGGCAGAGCTGAAGTTGCAAACGAAACGCCTGAACTTGCAGCCGCATACGAACCGCAAGGCATGTTTGAAGGCATTATCCCTGAAGAAGCCGTTAGCGATTATGTATCACCCGAACGCCCTGAAGGTGGTTACGAAGAAACGGGAAATCTTCAGAATGACATTTACAACCGTTACCGTGCAGCGGGATTTACAGACGTGGAAGCGGCAGCCCTCACGGGGAACATAGGGGCAGAAAGTAGCTTTGATACGAGAGTCGTAAGCCATGACGAATATGGATCAGAAGGGCTAATTCAATTTACAGATGACAGGCTACAGGGATTAAAAGACTTTGCAGCAGAAAGAGGTCTTGACCCTTATGACTCGAAAACGCAAATTGATTTCTCTATCCACGAGTTAACAGAGGGGGAACGAAAGAGCCGCATTAAATACTATGCGAGAACACCCCGACGCAACGCCAGAAGAAATGGCGGTTATTGTTCGTAGGGAATATGAAAGACCCTAATCCCAATGTAGCCAGAGACGAAGAACGTCAACGCATTGCCCGTGAAACTTTTGATGGCAATTACGGGGATTATAAGAGTACGCCGAGAAATGGAGTATCCGAAAACGGTGAATCTCGTCGAATCCAACAGGCTGAACGGGAAATTCTCATGAAATCGTGGAGAGCGATAAAAATAATTCTCAAGTAAGCGGAGATAAAGAAAATTTAAATATTTCGGCAAAAACGACTTCATAGAATCAGATTTAAGCCATGCTAAAGATGACTGAATATGAATACTAGCGCCGATAATACAAACGGCGTTAGAAGTGAAAATGAGGTGGTTTTTGATGATTTAGCCGAAAATAACGTAAAAAAGAGGTGACAAGTCAAAAATATTGACATATCACCCTAAAGAACTGGCGGACAAATTAAAGGAAATCTGAAGATTTTAATAGTGACCTCGAAAAACCAGTGAACAAAAATTTTTAGAATATAAAAATCAGTCCCAAAGCGAATTAATTGATACAATAAAAGACAATATACAAAAATTACGGCAAGGCGTTTTAGATCCGTTGGGTGATACGGGAAAAGTAGAACTTCGGAACGAATAGAAAAACTATTGACGGAATCACTAAACAACTGGACTCGAACGACAGACGGACTCTATAAGTGTAAAAGAGCTTTTGCGACGACACTGGTTAAAGATACAATTAAAAAGCCCAGATATTATATTAGAGAAATGTCACATGACGGAACGTCTTTTAAAAGAGCGTACGTAAAAGTATTGGAAGGACACAAATAATGTTGTCCGGTCTGTGTCTGTAGAAATGACTAACGGCGAAATGGGGAGAGTCGCAACCAACAATGTGGACTCCTTGGCAAGGAAAGTAGAAAAGGCCGACGCAATAGAATATGCTAGAGATAAAGCAGTCAATGCCGATAATACTGGCCGTGATAACAATACGATAAGTGAAGATGTTGAGCGACTGGGGCGGCCTGTTACACGACGGGAAATTATTAATACCGTTAATGATTTATTTGACCAACGTAAAAAATCGGGACGGCTTGGCAAGAGTAAAGACGTTCTTGGGTGGTATAACCGCATGACGGAGAGTAATCCGCACTCGTAATTTCAGGGGATATAAATACGCTTATGCACGAGCTTAGCCATCATGTAGACCACAAGAACGGATTCAGCATTGACCCGAAGTTTAATACCGAATTTTCCAAGGTTGTACATGACCGCTTCGGCAATGTGTATGACAAGCTGGGCGACGAAGGTATCCGCAAAGAAGGCTATGCCGAGTTTTTCCATGATTACGTAAGCGACAGAAACAAGGCAAAAGCCGATTTTCCGACGTTTTATGACCACTTCACGGAACGACTGGCGAAGGACAAGGAATTAAACGGAGCGATTAACAAGCTCGTCTAAGGTTACGCATGAATGGTTTAAGCAAGCTCCCGGAAGAACGGGTAAAGGGTTCTATTTCGTTCGATGACGGGAAGCTGTCTACAAGAATAAAAGACATTTCCGATAACGGCGGTTTCAAAGAAAAGCTTTCAGACTTAGGGCATAGCTTGTATACGCATACCGTTGACGAGTTACACCCGTTCGAACAGTTAATGAAGGAAGTAAATAAACAAATCGGCAAGGAAATACCCTTTGAAAACGACGTATATAAACAGGCGTGGTTATTCAGAGGTGCGACGGGTAAGGCTCAAGCCCTTGTTGAATTTGGCGATAAAGCGGCGGGGGTTAAAGGGCTTAAAGCTATACTAGAACCTATCGGAATCAAAGAACGTAAAAACTTTAGTGCTTACCTTGTGGCCAAGCATGATTTAGACTTCCACGCCAACGGGCAAAAAGCCACATTCTCTAAAGCTGAAGACGTAGCAACCTTACGGAAGTTTGAAAAAATGAAACGTTCAAAAAGCTGCCGACGAATTACAGAAATACCAACGGCACTTATTGCAACAGCTTGTAAAGTCTGGAATGTTAAAGCCTGAAATATACGCCGAACTTGTCAAGAAGTATCCGAATTACGTGCCGTTCTTCCGTGACTTTAAAGCGGAAAGCATGGATGGATTCCTTGCAAGTAGTAAGGGCTTTATTAACGTGGCAAGCCCTATTAAGAGATTCAAAGGGTCAACACGGGATATTATTGACCCGTTGCAAAGCATTTTGCGGAATACGTACCAGTTTACAAATGCCATTGAACGTAACAAAGTAGCCCAAAACTTCGCAAAACTTGCCGATATTCACGGCATGGGGCGTATCGTTGAACAGGTTAAAGAGGGTTCGGCAAGGGCAACGGACAATACTTTTACAGTATGGCAACGTGGCCAAAAGGTAGTATACGAAACAACCCCCGAATTAAAAGCGGCGTTAGAAATGAGTGACAAAAACGCAAGCAATTTGCTTGTAAGAATCATGCAAACGCCCGCCAGTTGGTTAAGAGCCGGGGCAACGTCTACGACAGGATTCGCATTAGCTAACCTTGTACGAGATAACGTAAGTGCGGCAATCTTCTCTAAGCATGGGTATTTACCTGTATTTGATACGCTTAAAGGGGTATCTCAATTCATTAAGAAAGGCGAATTGTATCAAGAATACTTGCGTTCCGGTGCTTCTGGTGCTGCGATGGTTTCGCTTGACCGCGATTATATGGGCGGGCAAATACGCGAAATCCTGAGGAAAGAACCGACATGCAGAAGGTTGTAAAGAATCCTATCGAAGTAATGCGGGCAATCTCCGAAGCGTCTGAAATAAGTACCCGTCTTGCCGAATACGACAACGCTCGAAAAGGGTATACAGGTCTTGCCAATAGGCTTTTTGGTAGTGAACGTAAATCACTCACACCGCAACAAGCAGCCATTGAAGCCCGTGATATTACAATCGACTTTAGCCGTATAGGGAAGAACACAAAGACAGCTAATAGGGTTGTGGCGTTCTTTAATGCGGCTGTTCAAGGGGCTGATAAGCTTCGTAGAGTGTGGAAGGAAGACCCTGTAGGGGCTTCTATTCGGGCTACTTTGTTTGTAACTATTCCTACGGTTGCATTGTGGCAGCTCAATAAGGATAACCCTGAATATCAGGAGCTTCCGCAGTATGTTAAGGATACGTACTGGATTCTTCCGAGCGGTGACCATTTAATCAAGATTCCTAAGCCGTTTGAATTGGGCGTATTATATGGGACAAGCGTTGAACGTATGCTTCAGTGGATGGACGATAAGGAACACGGACGAAAAGGAATAGGCTTTAAAGGGTACGGCGAACGAGTAGCCGACGTGCTTACGCCGAGCGTTATGCCGACGGCGTTTATTCCCATTGCAGAATGGGCGGCAAATTACTCATTCTGGCGGCAGAAGAGTATCGTACCGCAAGCACAACAAGACCTTCCCGACGCTTTACAGTACGGTCAAAACACGTCAGCAGTAGCAAAGGGAATAGGGTCGCTATTTAATGTATCTCCGTATAAAGTGGATAACACAATTAGAGGATACGGCGGTAACCTTGCGACGCTTGGACTTACGGCGATAGACGCGGCCACAGGCGAAACCGCAAACAGACCCGCAAAACGTTGGTACGAAATGCCCGAAATTAACAAGTTTACGGCAACTCCGTATCAAGGCAGTAACAGCGTACAACGGGTATACGATGACTTCGACGCACAGAACAAACTGTTCAATGAAGCGAAGATAACCAAGCAAAAACCTGAAGACTTTGATGTACGCCAATTCGGCAAACTCAAAGAAGCAAGGGAACAACTTACGAAGTTATCAAGAGCAAGTAAGGCGATTATGAACAATGAGAACATAAGCGGAGAACAAAAGCGTGAGCAGTTAGATCGCTTTAACGTTCTCAAAGCTAATATTGCCCGTAGAGTGTACGGGTACGACAGAGTTAAATAGGGACGCTTGTCGCGTCCCTTTTATTATGCAAAGGAGAGGGCAAATGAATTTTATCTTTGATACACTTTCGCACACGTGGGAAACGCTTACGACCAACTTTATTTTAAAAGCCGCATTGAGTGCTGCGGGCGGTCTTGCCCTGTGGCTTATCGGTATTCGTCACGTACAGATATTAGGGATTTTTATTATCCTTGTATTCGTTGATTTATTCACTAAATGGGCAGCAATTGCCTATCAAATGCTAATTGATGAGTATCAGTATAATCCTGAAGAAATTGCGGTATGGGAAAAGTATAGAGCAATCCCCATTGCGTTTGAAAAGAAACTTATTTCAAGTAGATACATGCGAAAAGGTTTTGTACAGAAGGTTTTAACTTACGTACTGGCTACCTTTGCGGCGATATTGCTTGACGAAATGAGCGGACAGCGTAAATTTGCTGTTTCTCTCGTGTGGTTATACTTGGGTTCTAGCGAGTTTCTTTCTATTCTCGAAAACCTTCGTGACGGGGGCAATGTTATGCTAGGCAAGTTTTTGGATCTAGTCAGAACAAAGATTGAAAACAAGGTAAAGTTTTAGAGAGGAGATTATTATGCGAGGAATTGACGTAAGCGAAAATAACGGATTAGTAGATTGGGGAACGGTCGCGGCAAATGGCTATCAGTTCGCAATTATTCGACTGGGGTACGGACGCAATACGCTTGATAGTTGCTTTTATGACAACATAAACGGAGCGATTAATGCGGGTCTTAAAGTTGGCGTATATCATTACTCTTACGCTTTAGATGAAGACGCGGCCAATCAGGAAGCGGACTTTGTATTGAACACATTACAAAGCTCCGGGCTTACCCCCGATAAATTACCGCTTGGCGTTTGGTATGACATGGAAGACGCTGACGATTACAAAGCCAACAGAGGAATGCCGAGCAATCAAGAATTAACGAATTTCTGTAGTATATTCATTAATAAATTATGGCGTGCCGGCTACGCAAAAACAGGGCTGTACGCAAATATTGATTGGCTTGAAAATTACTTATACCCCGAACAGCTTGGCGGGTGCGGCTTGTGGGTTGCTCATCTTAACCCGTATTGCGGCTATCCCGGTGCTAATATCTGGCAATATACCTTCAGTGAGAATATAGAAGGAACGAGTTTGACGCTGATATAGTTCTTGATTTCGACGTAGAATAAGGAGAAGACTATATGCCTATAATCGAATATGTAAAGCGATTTGCACCCGTTCTTATTGTCGTAAGCCTATTGTTTGTTGTAATTGCGGCTGGGGTTATCGTTCATAGACACTTACACAGGACGAAAAAGCCCCGAAGGTTATCACGACAGAACAGGCAAAGAACCCCGAACAGCTAGCAAAAGCCATTAACGTTACACCGAGGGACGCAACGACGATCATACGAGAAGTTGAACGGGCAACACCTGTAACGACTTACTACACGCCCGCAAGGACGGTACAAGAAGCGGCACAGATGACACGGCAACAGATTGCCCGCAATGACTCTTCTTTACCGTCTGCCGTAACGGCTAAGTCTGACCGTACTGTTATCGTCGAAAATACGGACAAACAAAAGGTAGATGTATATAAAATAAAACCTCCGCAATAATCATAAAATTAAAAAGTGGAGTAACGTATATTGACGGTAAAATGTATGGGTCGGTAGGTTATCAAGCGGGACGTGTGGAAGCGGTCGCACACGCTGACCAAACAGGAATTAAAGGCGGTACCGTCTTGTATACAATTAAAGAGTGGTAGTTGGTCAAGCAAAATGCGTTTTTACTGGACTAAGATAAAAGATAGTCAAGTAAATGGCGTTTTACTGGACTGTCAAAATAACAAAAAGCGGATTTTTGAGGTTTGAAAAATTTGAGACCTCAGAATCCGCTGTGTTTTTCAGACATCTTTAATATTAATGCCTTAAATAAACCTATTGGGCTTATATATTGATTAAATAAAGGTGTTTTTAAACGAAAGTACCCAATTTGCACAATACGCATTTTTGACGGCAAAAATCGGCAAAAATTATATGTAATTTATGTTGTTGTATGTAGGATTTTTTTAATTTTCCGTTCTTTGCCATTGTGCTATAAATACCGTATAATAACATATTAGAGAATTTAAAAAGAAATTGGATTAGAATAGAACGTACTGTACATTAATGTAAGGATGGTATAC
>BNJU01002738.1_pt1 | contig 33009 bp, 36 predicted proteins | sample 8539281 | NCBI WGS metagenome assembly BNJU01 (sample SAMD00202456, study PRJDB9452) | human saliva metagenome | isolation source: human saliva | place: Japan
TTTTTTTGTGTTAAAATCAGCACTTTCAACATAGGCCGTCTGAAAAATCGCTTTCAGACGGCCTTTCGACACGCTATTGATTTCATGAAAAAACATTTGTACCGCATTACGCTCGTCAGCATTGCCGCGGCCATTCTTGCCGCCTGTCCGAGCAAAAGCATTAAAAAAATCTTCCCGAAACCGACACCAGCGTTATCAAAGGTCCCTGACCGCCCCACCGGTACGCCCTGATCCCATCGGTACGACAGTGAGCGGGGGAGGAGCAAACTACACCGTTGTTTCCTACAACGAACTGCCGCACTGGAACACCCAACACTTCGCCAAAAGCCTGCAATCTTTCCGCTTAGGCTGTGAAAAACTTAAAAACCGCCAAGGCTGGCAGGACGTTTGTATCCAAGCCATGCAAACGCCGGTGCACCATTTCCAAGCCAAGCACTTTTTCGAGCGCTATTTCACCGCATGGCGCGTCGATAACGGCGGCAATCCTGCCGGCACCATTACCGGCTATTACGAACCGGTCCTGCACGGCGACGACAAATCCACGAGCCAATCCCGTTTCCCTATTTACGGCATTCCGAACGATTTTGTTTCCGTTCCGCTGGCTGCAAACTTGAGGGGCAGCAAAGCCACCGTCCGCATCCGCCAAACCGGCCCAAAACAGCGGCGTCATCGACAACAGCGGCACATACACGGCCGACTTTGTCCAGATTCCCTGATTACAGCACGCAGCACTGCGCTGAAAGGCCGTTTTGAAGGCAGCCGCTTTCGTTCCCTTACTACACCCGCAGCCAAATCAACGGCGGTGCGCTTAACGGCAAAGCGCCAATTTTGGGTTACGCAGATGATCCGGTCGAACTTTTCTTTATGCACATTCAAGGTTCAGGTCGTCTGAAAACGCCGTCCGGCAAATACATCCGTGTCGGATTTGCCGATAAAAACGAACATCCGTATGTTTCCATCGGCCGCTATATGGCGGACAAAGGCTATCTGCCGCTGGGTCAGACCAGCATGCAGGGCATCAAGGCCTATATGAAGCAAAACCCCGGCCGCCTTGCCGAAGTTTTGGGACAAAACCCAAGCTACGTCTTCTTCCGCGAGCTGACTGGCAGCAGTGATTCCGGTCCGGTGGGCGCATTGGGTACGCCGTTGATGGGCGAATACGCCGGTGCCATCGACCGTCACTACATCACGCTTGGCGCACCATTATTTGTCGCCACTGCCCATCCGATCACCAAAAAAGCCCTCAACCGCCTGATTATGGCGCAAGACACCGGCAGCGCGATTAAAGGCGCGGTCCGTGTGGATTATTTCTGGGGTTATGGCGACGAAGCAGGCGAAGTGGCCGGTAAAATGAAAACCACCGGCTATGTATGGCAACTCCTGCCCAACGGCATGAAACCGGAATACCGTCCATAAACAGCGGTTTAAAAAAAGGCCGTCTGAAACCAAGATTCAGGTTTCAGACGGCCTTTTTATTTTCTATAAAAAAATGCGGCAGGTTTTTAAAAACCCTGCCGCGGTATGGGGACATACAGCTCGGACGATAAGCCGGGTTCTGTCGCGGACAGTCATTCCTCTAGGGCACATCATTGCTGGTGTGCTCAGCAACCTACCCGAACGCTCGGCGAGCAGCGTCATCGCGTTCTGTTTGGTCTTGCTCCGAATGGGGTTTAGCCTGCTGCGCTTTGTTACCAAAATGCACGGTGCGCTCTTACCGCACCTTTTCACCCTTACCTGTTTTTGCCCGAAGGCAATCATCGGCGGTATTGCTTTCTGTTCCACTTTCCGTCGCGTTGCCGCGCCCGGCCGTTAGCCGGCATTCTGCTCTGTGGAGCCCGGACTTTCCTCCCCGTATGCCTTACGCGATACGCGGCGACTGTCTGTCCGACCTGTAGCGAGGTGCGGATTATAGCACAGCCGCCATAGGGTTCAGACGGCCTAAATATTTATTTTTTTCTTTTTTTAAATGCTATTTCGGTCAAACCCAATTCCTGTGCTTTTTTTGCGGACTGCGGATTCGGGCATTTCGCGTGCCAGGCGGCTGGTGCAGTATTCGGTCATGGTGGTGGCGCAGGCTTTGAAGTTGCCGGTAAAGTCGCTGGCGGCACTCAAAAAAACGGGATGAGGCGGCCGGCCACGATTTCTTCGGCCGGTGCGTCTGTTTGGGCGGATACGCGTCCGGACTCGACCGCCGAGAAAATTTGTTCGGTAAAGCGTCGGGCGAAGTTTTTCTTCTGTTTGGCAGTCTTGGAATGCGGTGTTTTTCGTGTTGGCAGACGAGGGTAACTTCGCCTTCCGCTTCTTGCAGCGGTTCGGCCAAATCGAGTTTGAGGGTTTGCTTGTCGGTTTGCAGCCAGGCGGTGCGGCCTTGGGCTTTTGATGATTTTTGCCGTAAACGCCGATGGCATCGTTTTTTGGGGATGTTTTTTTCTGTTCGGCAAGTTGCTGGGCCGAGAATAAGGGGCTTGTTCGGCAAAATGCGCCGCCGGTTTCGTGTTTGAAGTAGGCGGCGAGGTCTTGTTTGATGAGGGCTTGGGTCAGCAGTTTTTTTCGCCTTCGGTCAGGCGGTGTGCAAAGCCGTGTGTTTTTGGGGGCGGATGCGGCATCCGTGGTCTTGGTGTCCGGTGTGCAGGCGCTCAGGAGTAAAAAGCAGGGGAAGGATGTATTTCATGGTTGGTCTCTCAACAGGCCGTCTGAACCTATGGTTTCAAACGGTCAGCGTTGTTTATCGATAACGATAAACCCGGCGGGGATAAACGGGATAGGCCGGGTAATTGCGGACGGGTTCGCTGTCTTGATAGATGACGGTCGTCCCAGGCGGGGCGTTGATGGTCACGGTTTTGTTGACGGTGGTTTGCGAGTGGACGGGCAGGTCCAAGACGGCGGTGCGTCCATACGGGGTCTCGGTATAGACGCATGCGCTCAGAAAGATGGTGATGCTCAGGGCCAATGCCTTCATGTTTCAGACGGCCTCTTATTTAAGCAGGTTTTTCAAGGCCAGGCGTACGCCTTCGCCGACTTCCGTGCCTTTGGGAATGCTTTTGGTGGCGGCTTTGGCTTCGCGTTCGTTGTAGCCGAGGGCAAGCAGGGTGTTGATGATGTCTTGGCTTTCGTCGGCAACGGCATCAGGGGCAAACAGGCCGTCTGAAACGGTATGGGACACGAGTTTGCCGCGCAGTTCCAACACCATGCGTTCGGCGGTTTTTTTGCCGATGCCGGGGGCGGAGGAGAGGCGTTTGACGTCTTCCTCGGCGATGGCTTGCGCCAGCTCGTCGGCATTCATGGCCGACAAAATGCCCAATGCGGTTTTGGCACCGATACCGCTGACTTTGACCAGTTGGCGGAAAGTGGCGCGTTCCTCGGCCGAGGCGAATCCAAACAGCAAATGTGCGTCTTCGCGGATGACAAGCTGGGTGTAGAGATGGACGGTTTCGCCAACGGGGGGCAGGTTGTAGAAAGTCTGCATGGAAACGTCGGCTTCATAACCGACGCCGTTGACGTCGATAACGACCTGCGGCGGATTTTTTTCTCAATCAATTTGCCTGTGAGCCTGCTGATCATGGTGTTCCCCTGTGATTAAAAAGGCCGTCTGAAACCCTTGCAATCGGGTTTCAGACGGCCTTGTATTGTATCAAACTTCAGCGGTAACGCGGACGAAATCAGATGGCGGATGCCAGGTTCAGATGACGGGCGCGTTCGCCTCGCTTCGGCGGCACGTTCTTGGCTGCTGAACGGACCCCATTTTGACAACGTATTCGTAGTTGCGTTTTTTTCAAGCATGATTTTGCTGTCGGACGGCAGGCTTTGTGCGGCTTTGGTTCAAATAAGCCTGCGCTTCGCGTTGGGTACCGAAGGATTTCAAATCAACAAAAAAATTCTTTTGTTGTTTGGGGAAACAATGGTTTGAGCGGCGGTTTGGCCGGGGATGATTTGCTCAACTTTGACGTTGGCTGTGCCTTGGTTGATGAAACCCAATTGTTGGGCGGCGGCTTTGGAAACATCGATGACGCGGTTGCCGTGGAAAGGGCCGCGGTCGTTGACACGGACGATGACGCTTTTGCCGGTTTTGCATATTGGTCACGCGTGCGTAGCTGGGAATAGGGAGGGTTTTGTGGGCGGCGGAGAGGGCGTTCATATTGTAACGCTCGCCGCTGGAAGTTTTACGGCCGTGGAACTGGTTGCCGTACCATGAGGCTTTTGCCGGTTTGGCTGAAAGAGGAAACTTTGGTCAGCGGCGTGTAGCGTTTGCCGGCAACTTTGTAACTGCGGTTGGCAGAAGGATGCAGTTTTTCGACTCGGACCACGCTGTCGGCGACGGCGGCATTGATGGAAAGGACGCCGATGGTGGCGGCGGCTAGGAAAGGAGGGTTTTTTTAGTAAAAATCAAAACGGGTTCCGTTCTTGAGTTGATAACGCAGCGGTTTCAGACGGCCTGTTATACGCCGCCGGCAAAACCGTTTTGTCGCCATGCTTCAAACAGAATGACGGCGACGGTATTGGAAAGATTCATGCTCCTGCTGTCGGGCATCATCGGCAGGCGGATTTTTTGTCCGGCAGGCAGGCTGTCGAGAACTTCGGCAGGCAGGCCGCGCGTTTCGGGACCAAACAGCAACACGTCGCCTTCGCGGAAGGAAACTTCGTCGGGGCGGGTAGAGCCTTTGGTGGTCAGCGCGAAAATGCGGCGGCCTTCGAGGGCCTTGAGGCAGTCTTCGAAATTCTCATGTACCGTCAGTTTGGCAAACTCGTGATAATCCAAACCCGCGCGTTTCATTTTGGACGAATCCAGAGGGAAACCAAGCGGTTTGACCAAGTGCAAATCAGCACCGGTATTGGCGCACAGGCGGATGATATTGCCCGTATTGGGCGGGATTTCGGGTTGGTACAAAACTATGGTAAACATATAAATCAATCACTTATAGAGTGGCATAATGCCGAAATGTTCCATGGGTGTCAAAAACTTTAAGCTATTTTTTCATTGGTGGCCGCGCCAAACTCCAGCAAAAAATCTTACCTGCGCCTGATTTTTTTCAGCGTTTTCGCCAATTCGTTTAAAGTCGAGCCGGTGGTGAAAGACATCATCAATTAACAGAATATTACACGCCTTCGGCAATTCGGCTTTGATTTTAAATGCATTCTTGATATTTCGCAGACGTTCGTCGCTGTTTCAGCGTACTTTGCGGCTCGCCGTGCCGTCTGAAAACTGCGTGGCGCGGCAGCAGCGTCCAGCCGTAGCGTTTTGCCAAAGATATCCGTCAACGCCTCGCTTTGGTTGAATCCGCGCTTGAGCCGCCGCTCTTTGCTCAAAGGCATGGGCAGGACGAAAATCGAAAGTGTTCCGTCGCCAGCCAGTCCGGTGCGTTTTGGCACATTAAATCCGCCAACGGACGGCTCATGCCCAAATCGGCCAAGTGTTTCAGCTCGCGTATCATGCTGCTGACGGGTGGTTCGTAATACAGCGAGGCCCACATTCTATCAAATGCGGGCGGCTTTTTTTCTGACAACTGCCGCACACTGCCCCGCCCGCGATATGGCGGAAACACAAAGGGCAGCTTTGTGCCGCGTCGATAAAATATTCCGTCAAATCGTTTGCGCAGCCTCGGCAAAGGCCGTCTGAAACGGAATCGTGGCATAATACGCAACGTCGCGCATTGAGCTGTTTCAAACTGCGCCACCAAGAAAGAACATTCATGCCACACTCCGCCAAAAAAGTTTATCTGATACACGGTTGGGCGGCGAACCGCCATGTATTCGACGATTTGATACCGCGCCTGCCTGCCGATTGGGACGTCCGCGCGCTTGATTTGCCTGGACACGGCGATGCGCCTTTTACCGAACCGTTTGATATTGCCGCCGTTGCCGAAGCCTTCGCCGGACAAATCGACACGCCGGCACACATTCTCGGCTGGTCGCTGGGCGGACTGGTTGCCCTGTATCTGACCGCGCTTTATCCCGACAAAATCAAATCGCTCTGCCTGACGGCAAGTTTTGCCCGATTGACTGCCGACACGGATTATCCCGAAGGCTTGGCACAACCTGCCTTGGGCAAGATGGTCGGCGCATTTCCAGCAGGATTATGCCAAACATATTAAACAGTTTCTACAACTGCAACTGCTGCATACGCCGCATTCAGGCGAAATCTTAAACCGGGTGTTGCCCGATTTGGCGCGCTGCGGCACGCCCTTCCGCCTTACAGGCCGCGCTTGAAGCGGTCAACCATGCCGACGCGCGTCCATTGTTGCCGCTTATTCAAACGCCGTCATTGCTGGTGTTTGGACAGAAAGACGCCATCACGCCGCCGCGCATGGGCGAATATTTACACCGCCATTTGAGCAACAGCGAGCTGGTCCTTATCGACAAAGCCGCACACGCGCCCTTTTTAAGCCATGCCGACGAATTTGCCGAAACCTACCGCAATTTTGTCGAAAAGGCCGTCTGAAACAGACTTAAACCATAAAAACATTGTCGGGCAAAGCCCGCTGACACGACCCACCATGACCGAACAAGACAAACGCTGGCAGATTCACCGCCATCTCGCCCAAGACACAGACGAGCGCCTGCAGCTGGTCCGCAATGCACCCAAACGCATCATGCTGATTGGTGCCGATGCCGACATCAGCCGCAGCCTGCTGGCCGCGCGTTATCCCGACGCCGTGTTTGAAGAATACGATCCGAATGCCGACTTTTTGAAAACCGCCGCTGCCGCGCGCAAAGGCGGTTTCTGGCAGAAGCTGACCGGCAAAACCATTCCGCAACATTGCCAAGCCCTGACCGCGCCGCTGCCTGAATCATCCGCCGATATGTTGTGGGCCAACCTCAGCCTCAGCCGCGCCGACGATATTTTGCCGGTATTGAAAAACTGGGCCGCTGCTTTGAAAACCGACGGATTATTGTTTTTCACGCACTTTGGCCGCGACAGCCTGACCGAGCTGACAGGCCGTCTGAACCATGAAGGCATCGAATGCGAAGCGCCCACGCTGATTGATATGCACGACTTAGGCGATATGCTCGCCGACAACGGCTTTTACGATCCGGTAACCGATACGGCCAAGCTTGAGTTGAGCTATAAAAAAGCCGGGACGTTTTGGCAGGACATGGAAACCTTGGGATTGTGGAATGCGTTGAAGTTCAGCAATCCGCAAGCGGCCAAGGAATGTGGATAAGATTTTTTTGCCAAACGAAAGGCCGTCTGAACATCACGCTTGAAACCGTGTACGGCCATGCCGTGAAGAAAATTGGTGTTGCCGCAAGGGGAGAACGTGGTGCAGTTTTTCCCGAAACGGCAGGGCTAGTTTGGCGGTTGTGCCGGTAGGGTTTACGCCGCGATTGTGTGTTGAGGAATGCGGTTTGGCGTTTGTATCGATTGCCTGCGCTGTTTAATATGTATGAAAAAGGCCGTCTGAAAACTTTTCAGACGGCCTTTTGTTTGATTCCAAATTAAGCCTGTTTGGCAGCCCATTCGGCCGGAGTGGCGGCAACGGAAATCGACAGCGCGTGCAATTCGTTGCTTTCGAGTTGCGGCTTGAGACCGTCTTTAATCAGGCGGTGGCGGGCGAGGCGGGCTTTGCCTTCAAATGAGGAGGAAACGATTACGGCGAAGAAGTGATGGCCGTCGCCTTCGACTTCGACGTGTTCGCAAGGGGTAACGCCTTCAATCAGGGTTTTGACTTGTTCGGGTAAAAGCATGGGGGTTCCTTGGGAAATGGTTTGCTTGTAAAAGAGGGCATTATACCGAATCTTGATAAAAACAGGCCGTCTGAAAAACCAAACTTTCGGGTTTCAGACGGCCTCGGTCTTTTGAAGCGTCAAATGCTTATTCGTACACTTTCAGCAGCTCGACTTCAAAAATCAAAGTCGCGTGCGGAGGAATCACGCCGCCGGCACCGTGTGCGCCGTAGCCCATTTCGGAAGGAATGGTCAGCTTGCGTTTGCCGCCTTCTTTCATGCCGCCGAAGCCTTCGTCCCAACCTTTAATCACTTGGCCGACGCCCAGAGTGATGGTCAGCGGTTGACGGCGGTCGAGGCTGGAGTCGAATTTGGTACCGTCTTCCAACCAGCCGGTGTAATGTACGGTGATTTCTTTGCCTTTGACGGCTTCTTTGCCGTGGCCTTCTTGCAAGTCTTCAATAATCAGGCTCATGATGTTCCTTTCGGATGTATGGTGAAAATCGGCTCAAGATTACCATATTGTGTGGAATCGTGAAACAAAGGCGCCCATATGGCCGGCAACAAAAAGGCCGTCTGAAACGGATTTTCAGACGGCCTTTGTTTTGCGCTAAACCTTATTTGTTGTCAGGTTGGGATTTGACATCGTGGGAGACAGGCAGCTCAGGCATGGTTCGGGCAGACTCCGGAACATTGCCGGAGAGGGCTTTCAAGAAGGCAACGATGTTTTCAGTGTCTTCCGGAGCCAGAGTTTTACCCAATTGGGCTTTTGCCATGATGTTGACGGCTTTATCCAGTTCCCAAACGCTGCCGTTGTGGAAGTATGGATAGGTGCGCTCAACATTTCTCAAGCCGGGAACGCGGAAGAAGAATTCGTCTTCGGCTTTTTTGGTTACGTCCGCACGGCCTTTGTCGTGTTTAGGATCGTCGATGTGTTTCCAGTAAGGACCATCCACCAAACCGAATTTTTGGAACATGGCACCGCCCAAGTTGACGCCGTTGTGACAAGCGATACAGCCGTTGTCCATAAATGCGCGTACGCCTTTGCGTTCTTGTTCGCTCAGGGCAGATACGTTGCCTTTCAGGTAGTCGTCCCAACGGGTCGGAGGTCAGCAGGGTACGTTCAAACGCGCCCAATGCGGTGGTGATGTTTTTGAAGGAAACCGCGCCGTCTTCAGGGAATGCGGCTTTGAATTTTCTCTTGGTATTCAGGGATACCGGCGATTTTTGCGGCGGCATCGGCTTCGGTAGCGTTGGCCATTTCAACAGGGTTGAGCAATGGGCCGCCGGCTTGTTCTTCCACATCGGCGGCACGGCCGTCCCAGAATTGGCTGCCCAACAAGGCGGCATTCAGAGCAGTTGAGGGAGTTACGGCCGCCGAATTGGCTTTTTGTGGCCCGCGCTGGTCGGCATGTTGTCTACGCCGGCAGTTGCCAAGTTGTGGCAAGAGTTACAGCTGACGGTGTTGCCTTTTGGACAGGCGGTTTTCGTACCAAAGTTGTTGGCCGAGTTTGACCTGTTCTTCGGTAAACGGACGAACTTTTTGCATTTCGGCTAAGTCAGGCAAAGGTTTGAACGTAGCTTGCGCGCGTTCCAACAGGGCTTTGTCTTCGGCAGAAACATCGGCAGAATTTTGAGGGGCCGAAACAGCGGCGGTGCTTGCGGCAGCATCGGCAGCGCTCGCGGCAGAAGCCGCTTGAGGGGTTTCGGTTGTTTGAGCCGTTTTCTCGCCGCAGGCGGTCAGCGCGGCAGAAACGGCCAAAGCCAAAGCGATTTGGTGGAGTTTTAAACGTGGCATAGGAGGGTTCCTTTGTTATGCGTTTGTTATGTCATGGATTTGCTGATTGCACCAGCAGTATGCCAACTATAAAAGATAAGTTGCGTTTTAATTCTTTGTTGTAAATCAACCTTTCTAAATTTTGATAAATTTTGAAAAATATAAACTGATAGAGAATTTTATACTATGGAAACTTTTTTTATTATTTATTTACAATTAGTTATGTTTTTTTAAGGCCGTCTGAAAAAAAACAAAATTCAGACGGCCTTTTAGTTTTTTTATTGATTACGTTCGTTATTTTATTTTTAAAAAAATCTTAATAAATATAGGGTTATTAAAAAAATGAAAAAAATAATTTGCGTTATTAAAGCATAAAGCGTTATAAATGCGTTAACAAAATGAACGTTTCACTTTAGAGTTTTTTTATGCTGATTGCTTTTATTGATTATGCTGCGCGAGGGCATCGAAGCCGCCCTGATCGTCGGTATTGTTGCCAGTTTTTTTGAAAACAGTCGGGACACAGCGAGCTGATGCCGAAGGTTTGGCTGGGCGTGTTTTTTTGGCTGCGGTCATGTGTTTGGGTATTGGTTACGGCATTCATTCCGTTACGGGCGAGATTCCGCAAAAAGAACAGGAATTGGTGGTCGGCGCCATCGGCCTGGTGGCTGTGGCGATGCTGACGTACATGATTTTGTGGATGAAGAAGGCCGCGCGTTCGATGAAACAGCATCTTCAGGATTCGGTTCAGACGGCCCTGAACCGCGGCAGCGGCCAGGGTTGGGCCTTGGTCGGCATGGCGTTTTTGGCCGTGGCGCGCGAAGGTTTGGAGAGCGTGTTTTTCCTGCTGGCCGTGTTCCAGCAAAGCCCGACGTGGTCTATGCCGATAGGCGCGGTGTTGGGTCTGTTGGCGGCGGTTGTCATCGGTACGCTGATTTATCAGGGCGGTATGCGCCTGAACTTGGCGAAGTTTTTCCGTTGGACGGGCGCGTTTTTGATTGTGGTGGCGGCCGGTCTGTTGGCCGGTTCGTTTCGCGCGCTGCATGAGGCCGGCGTATGGAATGTGATGCAGGATATTGCTTTCGACACATCGAAATATTTGCATGAAGACAGCCCTTTAGGCGTGCTGCTCGGCGGTTTCTTCGGCTATACCGACCACCCGACCGAAGGCGAAGTCCTGATTTGGCTGCTGTATCTGGTTCCCGTCATGATTTGGTTTTTGCGCGGCAGCGCGCCGGCAAAAACGTTAACTAAATTAACTAAATAAGAAGGAAGTAAAATGAAAAAATTCAATCTGACTGCTTTGTCTGTAATGCTGGCTCTGGGTTTGACCGCGTGTCAGCCGCCTGAAGCCGAAAAAGCCGCGCCTGCCGCTTCAGGCGCATCCGCTGCCGCCAATGCCGACGGTTCGGTCAATATCGGTGTGAACGATACTGCCTGCGAACCGATGGAATTGACCGTCCCCAGCGGCCAAGTCGTGTTCAACATCAAAAACGACAGCGGCCGCAAGCTGGAATGGGAAATCCTGAAAGGCGTGATGGTGGTGGACGAGCGTGAAAACATCGCCCCGGGTTTATCCGACAAAATGACCGTTACCCTGCTGCCGGGCGAATACGAAATGACTTGCGGCCTGTTGACCAATCCGCGCGGTAAGCTGATTGTTACCGACAGCGGCTTCAAAGACACTGCCAACGAAGCCGATTTGGAAAAACTGGCGCAACCTTTGGCCGACTATAAAGCTTACGTTCAAGGCGAGGTTAAAGAGCTGGTGGCGAAAACCAAAACCTTTACCGAAGCCGTTAAAGCCGGCGACATTGAAAAGGCCAAATCCCTGTTTGCCGCCACCCGCGTCCATTACGAACGCATCGAACCGATTGCCGAGCTTTTCAGCGAACTCGACCCCGTCATCGATGCGCGTGAAGACGACTTCAAAGACGGTGCGAAAGATGCCGGGTTTACTGGGTTCCACCGTATCGAACACGCCCTTTGGGTAGAAAAAGACGTATCCGGCGTGAAGGAAATTGCAGCGAAACTGATGACCGATGTCGAAGCACTGCAAAAAGAAATCGACGCATTGGCGTTTCCTCCGGGTAAGGTGGTCGGCGGCGCGTCCGAACTGATTGAAGAAGTGGCCGGCAGCAAAATCAGCGGCGAAGAAGACCGTTACAGCCATACCGACTTGAGCGACTTCCAAGCCAATGTGGAAGGCTCCAAAAAAATCGTTGATTTGTTCCGTCCGCTGATCGAAGCCAAAGACAAAGCGTTGTTGGAAAAAACCGATGCCAACTTCAAACAGGTTGAAGACATTTTGGCGAAATACAAAACCCCGAACGGTTTCGAGCTGTACGACAAATTGAGCGAAGAAGACCGCAAAGCCCTGCAGGCGCCGATTAATGCCTTGGCAGAAGATTTGGCCAAACTGCGCGGCATTTTGGGTTTGAAATAAGATAACGCGTTTTCAGGCGGCCTTTGGATATTGAAAGGCCGTCTGAATCTTATTGTCTCCCACACAAAATATGCTTGAAAACCAACCTTACTTCACACGATTGCAATCTTTCCGTTCCCTGCCAAGGAGCAGACCATGAGCCAAAACAAACAACCGGCACAACCCGAAAAACGAACCCTTTTCAAAACTGCCCTTGCCGCCGGCGCTATCGGCGTTGCCGGTTATTTTGCCGGTAAAAAACAAGGCGAAGCCGCCGCCGATACCCAAAACAACCAACATTCCGAGCTGGCCTATCCGTGTTACGGCGAGCATCAGGCAGGCATCGTCACGCCACACCAGCTCTTCGGCATCATGTGTGCCTTTGACGTTACCGCCAAAGACGCCAAACAACTTGAAAACCTGTTCCGCACCCTGACCGCCCGCATCGAATTCCTTACCCAAGGCGGCGAATACCAAGACGGCGACGACAAGCTCCCGCCTGCGGGCAGCGGCATCCTCGGCAAACAATTCCGCCCCGACGGATTGACGGTTACCGTCGGCGTCGGCAGCAGCCTCTTTCGACGATCGCTTCGGCCTCAAAGACAAAAAAAGCCGAAACACCTGCAGGAAATGCGCGACTTTCCCTAACGACAAACTCCAAAAAAATCTTGGTGCGACGGCGACCTCAGCCTGCAAATTTGCGCGTTTTTCCCCGAAACCTGCCAAGCCGCCCTGCGCGACATCATCAAAAACACCGCCCAGTTTGCCGTGATCCGCTGGAGCATAGACGGTTGGCTCCCTAAAGCCGAACCCGGCGCCATTGCCGCGCGCAACCTTTTAGGTTTCCGCGACGGCTCCGGCAATCCCAAAGTCGAAGATCCCAAAGTCGCCGATCAGGTCCTGTGGACGGGCGTTGCCGCCAACAGCTTGGACGAACCGGCATGGGCGAAAAACGGCAGCTATCAGGCCGTCCGCCTCATCCGCCACTTTGTCGAGTTTTGGGACCGCACCCCGATGCAGGAACAAACCGATATTTTCGGCCGGCGCAAATACAGCGGCGCGCCCATGGACGGTAAAAAAGAGGGCGACACCGCCGATTTCGCCAAAGACCCCGACGGCAAAATCACGCCCAAAGACAGCCATATGCGCCTTGCCAATCCGCGCGATCCGGAGTTTATGAAAAAACACCTGCTCTACCGCCGCGCCTTCAACTACTCGCGCGGCCTCGCCGCCAACGGCCAGCTCGATGTCGGCTTGGTGTTCATCTGCTATCAGGCCAACCTTGCCGACGGCTTCATCTTCGTGCAAAACCTGCTCAACGGCGAGCCGCTGGAGGAATACATCAGCCCGTTTGGCGGCGGCTATTTCTTCGTCCTGCCGGGTGTCGAAAAAGGCAGCTTCCTCGGCAAAGAGCTTTTGGGCGTATAAATCCGCCGATGGTTTGAATAGATAAAAAGGCCGTCTGAAACCTGATTTCCAGATTTCAGACGGCCTGAGTTTTTTCTATCAAACCAAATGTTCTGCCAAGAAAGCCAATGCGTATTCGACGGCTTGCGCCCTTACTGCTTCGCGGTCGCCTGTGAAAAGCGCGGTTTGCTCAAACGAGCCTTCGGGCGTGGTCAGGCCGAACCAGACTGTGCCGACCGGTTTGGCCGCGCTGCCGCCGCTTGGGCCGGCGATGCCTGAAATACTCAAGGCGTAATCGGCTTGCGCGACGGCCTTTGCGCCGCGTGCCATTTCATAGACGGTCTCGCGGCTGACCGCTCCGTGTTTCAGCAAAGTATCGGGCATGACGCCGAGGCGGTCTTGTTTGGCTTGGTTGCTGTATGTGACGAAGCTTTGATGAAACCACTGCGAGCTGCCGGGAATGGAAGTCAGCGCACCTGCAAGCAGGCCGCCGGTGCAGGACTCGGCGCAGGTAACGGTTTGACGGCGGCTGGTCAGGTGTTCGGCGATGGTTTGCAGATGGGACATGGCGGCTCCTTATGGAAAGGGTGGAATGGGGCGGGCGTTTGACCCGCCGGGTTTCAGACGGCCTGAAAGCTGAAATCAGTCTTTCGGCTGAATGAGGTGGACATCACATTGTGGGAATGGGATGTTGATGTTGGCTTCGCGCAGGTTTTCAACCACTTGCTCGTTCAGGGCGAATCGGAACGGGCCGAGATTTTCTTCTTGCGTCCACGCCCAAAGGGTAATTTCGATGGCGCTGTCGCCAAGGTTGGTAATGTATACGACGGCAGGTCGTTCTTCAGTTTGAACACACAATGGATGCTCGGTTGCCGCTCTCAATACGGCGGCTTTGGCGGCTTTCAAGTCGCAGGCGTAGTCGACGCCGACAACGACTTGGGCGCGGCACAGGGGCAGGGAGGAGCGGTTGGTGATGCTGTTGGTCATGACCACGCTGTTAGGCAGGACGACTTCTTCGTTGTCCGGCGTACTCAAAGAGGTCTGCACCATTTTGATTTCGCGGACGATGCCTTCAAAACCGTTGACGCGGATAAAGTCGCCGACTTTAAACGGACGGAACAGGATAATCAGCGCGCCGGCGGCGAAGTTGGACAGTTGGTCTTTCAAAGACAAAGCCACGGCCAAGCCTGCGCCACCGATCAGGGCGGTAACGGAAGTGGTCGGGATACCGAGTTTGCCCAGTGCCGCGATAATGATGAGGATCAGCAGGCCGATGTTGGCAACGTTGCCGAGGAAGCTGACCAGTGTTTTATCGACTTTGGCGCGTGTCAGCGCGGCTTTCATCAGTGTCACCACGCGCGTGGCGACCCAGCGGCCGATAAAGAAGATGGCTAAGGCGGCCAGCAGGTTGGTACCGAAAGACATGCCGGTTTGGGCGAGTTGTTCCCAGCCGGAGAACGAAGAGAGGACTTGAAGATCGAAATTCATAATTGTGTGTGCGTGTGAAGTTGTTTAAAAGGTCATTGAAAAACAAGGCCGTCTGAAAAACTAATGATTTGTTTTTTCAGACGGCCTTTAATCTTTCCTAAATTCTTTTCAGCTTTAACGTAAAACGGTTTTGCTCCAACGGCTCACCCATTGTTTTTGTTTGGTGTTGATGTCGGCGCGGTTGGGGGAATCGCTGTGTTTCGGGGTTTGGGCGAACTCGAATATTTTGGGCAGCGGCGTGTTTTTGGCAGCCGGATAGACCCACATTTCGGCAGGCAGGGCTTTTTGCACGTCGCCGCTTTGCAGCCAGCTCACCAGTTTGGCTGCCAGTTCGGGTTGTTTTGCGCCTTTCAAAACGGCCGCGCCTTCAACTTGGCGGAATGTGCCGCCTTTGAGGAAGAGGTTGCCGGTGGGTGGGGTGCTGTATTTGCCTTTGGAGTAGTGGACTTCGGCCGCCGGGCTGGTGGCATAGCTGACCACGAGGGGATAGGCGCCGCCGTTTTGGGTGAAGTCGGTGTAGTAGGCTTCGCTCCAGCCTTTGGCAACTTTCACGCCGTTTTGGCGCATTTGCGCCCACCATTTGAACGCACCTTCTTCACCCATGCCGCCGATGTTGGCCAAGAGGAAGGAGAGGCCGGGCGAGGATGTGGCGGGAGACGGGGTTACCAGAAGGTTTTTATATTCCGGTTTGGTCAAATCTTGCAGGGTTTGCGGCAGGGGCAATTTTTTCTGTTCAAACCATTTTTTGTCGTAGTTGATGGCGACATAGGCGTAATCGACAGCCAGCGCATCGGGCAGGGAAGCGGTTACGGGTGCGGATTTGGGTTGGTTGGCGGCGAGGATGCCGGCGGCTTTGGCTTTGCCGATGTTGGCGTTGTCTAAACCGTAAACCGCATCGGCAATCGGGTTGGCCTTGCTCAAAATCAGCTTGTTGAGCATTTCGTTGCCACTGCCTGCCTTGATGACGGACACTTTGGCATCGTTGGCTTTTTCAAATTGTGCGATGACGGATTGTGGCAGGCTGAAGGATTTGTGCACGGCCAAACGCACTTCGGTTTGGGCGTACAGGTTTGCCGAAGCCAGCAACAGGGCCACGGCGGACAATTTCAGTTTCATTCTCTTTCCTTTAGTACGGGTAAAATACGAAATATCATAACAAAATCTGCATATCAAGGCACGATATGAATCATTCTCCCGTTTGGCTGTTTGACCTCGACAATACTTTGCACAATGCCGAAGCCGGCATTTTCTACATCATCAACCGCGCCATGACCGAATACATGGCAGGCCGTCTGAAACTTTCCGAAGAAGCCGCCTCCCACCTGCGCCAAGATTATTGGCACCGATACGGCGCGACGCTTGCCGGTTTGCAAATCCACCATCCCGAAGTCGATATCGATGAGTTTTTGCGTGAAAGTCACCCGCTTAAGCAAATTTTGGCAAAGGTGGAGGGTATGGATGGAACTGATGACGTTTTAGGCCGTCTGAAAGGGCGAAAAGCCGTATTTTCCAACGGGCCTTCGTTTTATGTCCGCGCATTGGTTGAAGCATTGGGCTTGGAAGCGCATTTTGACGGCTTGTTCGGCACGGACGACTTCGGCCTGCTCTACAAACCCAATCCGCAGGCCTATCTCAACGTCTGCCGCCTGTTGGGCGTCAAACCCGAACAGTGCATTATGGTGGACGACAGTGCCGACAATCTGCACCAAGCCAAAGCCTTGGGCATGAAGACCATTTGGTACGGCGAAAAAGCCCATCCGCTGCCATTTGCCGACGGCATAGCGAAAGATATGCAGGGTTTGCTTGAAGTTTGCACAAAACTGCCGTGAAGTTTTGCAAAAACAAGTACAATACACGGTATTGCCGACATTTAAAAACAAGGACAACATCATGCGTAAACTCGCTTTAATTCTGACCGCCGCCGCCGTTTTGGCCGGTTGCTCTTGGGAAACCTACACCAACGAATCCGGCCGTACCGCCGTACGCCAAAAATATGCTACCGGCACACCTATCGTTTATCAGGACGGTACTTATTCTAAAAACATGAATTACAACCAGTTCCGCCCAGAGCGCCGCGCCGTCCAATCCAATCAAGCGGATCATGCTGAACACGGCGAACGCGGCCAACATTGGCAAAAACCGCAATTTGCCAACCAACAGCCAGCAACCGAATAACAATATCCCCAAGGCCGTCTGAAACGGAGTGAAAAACAATCAACACTTGTTGCCACACTTTTCAGACGGCCTCAAACAACGACAACGGAAACCGTATCATGGCTCAGACAGCTTTAAATATCGTCATCCTCGCCGCCGGCAAAGGCACGCGCATGTACTCCAAAATGCCCAAAGTGCTGCACCGCATCGGCGGCCTTCCCATGGTTGAGCGCGTTATTGACACCGCCGCCTCCCTGAATCCCCAAAACATCTGCGTCGTCATCGGCCACGGCAAAGAGCAAGTCTTGGACACCGTCAAACGCGATGTCGTTTGGGTTGAACAAACCGAACAGCTCGGCACCGGTCATGCCGTCAAAACTGCCCTGCCGCACCTGTCTGCCGAAGGCCGCACGCTGGTGTTGTACGGCGACGTCCCCCTGATTGACGCAGCCACCCTCGAAACCCTGCTCGAAGCCGCAGGCGACGAAGTCGGCCTGTTGACCGACGTGCCCAACGACCCGACAGGCTTGGGCCGCATCATCCGCGACAGCAACGGCAGCGTAACCGCCATTGTCGAAGAAAAAGACGCCGATGCCGCCCAAAAAGCCGTGAAAGAAATCAATACCGGCATTTTTGGTTCTGCCCTAACGCCAAACTCGAAAGCTTGGTTGAACAGCCTTTCCAGCAACAATGCCCAAGGCGAATACTACCTGACCGACCTCATCGCCAAAGCCGTTGCCGACGGCATCAAAGTTCATCCCGTCCAAGTCCGCGCCTCCCATCTGGCCGCCGGCGTGAACAACAAACTCCAACTGGCCGAACTCGAGCGTATTTTCCAAACCGAACAGGCACAAGAATTGCTCAAAGCAGGCGTAACCCTGCGCGATCCGGCACGTTTTGATTTACGAGGCCGTCTGAAACACGGACAAGATGTCGTGATTGACGTCAACGTCGTAATCGAAGGCGAAGTCGAACTCGGCGACAACGTTGAAATCGGTGCCAACTGCGTGATCAAAAACGCCAAAATTGGTGCCAACACCAAAATCGCCCCATTCTCCCATTTTGAAGGTTGCGAAGTCGGCGAAAACAACCAAATCGGCCCATACGCCCGTCTGCGTCCGCAAGCCAAACTGGCCGACGACGTACACATCGGCAACTTCGTCGAAGTCAAAAATGCTACCATCGGCAACGGCACCAAAGCCAACCACCTCACCTACATCGGTGATGCCGAGATCGGCAGCAAAACCAACTTCGGCGCCGGCACGATTATTGCCAACTACGACGGCGTGAACAAACACAAAACCGTCATCGGCGACGAAGTACGCATCGGTTCAAACTGCGTACTGGTTGCCCCTGTCACCCTCGGCAACAAAGTGACGACAGGCGCGGGCAGCGCGATTACCCGCAACTGCGAAGACGGCAAACTCGTTCTCGCCCGTTCGCGCCAAACCGTCATCGAAGGCTGGGTGCGTCCGGAAAAAGGCGATAAGAAGTAAGGTTGATCTTTTAGTTTGTTTTCAGACGGCCTTGAGAAACAACAGGCCGTCTGAAACTCAGATTTGCCGTTTCAATGAATATAAAACGGCGTTTTCCGACTGCCGCTTTCGGGAGCCGGAGCAGCAGTCATTTTTTCAAACTTTTGATACTAAGGAACTTATATGTGCGGTATCGTAGGTGCTATTCGCGCCAATCACAATGTAGTCGATTTTCTGACCGACGGTCTCAAACGCCTTGAATACCGAGGCTACGATTCGTCGGGTATCGCCGTCAACATGGACGGCAAAATCAAACGCGTCCGCCGTGTCGGCCGTGTGCAGCTGATGGAAGATGCAGCACGCGAAAAAGGCGTGTTCGGCCATATCGGCATCGGCCATACCCGTTGGGCAACCCACGGCGGTGTAACCGAGCCTAACGCCCACCCCCATATTTCTGGCGGCATGATTGCGGTTGTCCACAACGGCATCATCGAAAACTTCGAAGCCGAACGCGAACGCCTGCAAGCTCTGGGTTACACCTTCGAATCGCAAACCGATACCGAAGTCATCGCCCACAGCGTCAACCACGAATACACGCAAAACGGCGGCAAACTGTTTGAAGCCGTCCAAGCTGCGACTGCCCGTTTCCACGGTGCATACGCTATTGCCGTTATCGCACAAGACAACCCTGAACAAATGGTTGTTGCGCGCATGGGCTGCCCGCTGTTGGTGGCCTTGGGCGACCAAGAAACCTTTATCGCTTCCGACGTATCCGCCGTGATCGCCTTTACCCGCCGCATCGCTTACTTGGAAGACGGCGACATCGCCCTGCTGAACGCAAACGGTATCGAAAAACTGCTCGACAAAACCGGTGCGCAAACCGAACGCGCGATTAAAGTGTCCGAATTGTCTTTGGCTTCTTTGGAGTTGGGCCCATACAGCCACTTCATGCAAAAAGAAATCCACGAACAACCCCGCGCCATCGCCGATACTGCCGAAGTCTTCTTGGATGGCGGTTTTCGAACCTGAAAACTTCGGCGCGAATGCACGCGAAGTGTTCGACGATATCCACAGCATCAAAATCCTTGCCTGCGGTACGTCCTACTATGCCGCGCTGACCGCCAAATACTGGCTCGAATCCATCGCCAAAGTGCCGACCGACGTGGAAATTGCCAGCGAATACCGCTACCGCGACGTGATTGCCGATCCGAAACAATTGGTCATCACCATTTCCCAATCCGGCGAAACCCTTTGGACACCATGGAAGCCCTGAAATACGCGCAATCCTTGGGACACAAACACAGCCTGTCTATTTGTAACGTGATGGAATCCGCCCTGCCGCGTGAAAGCGAATTGGTACTGTACACACGCGCCGGCGCAGAAATCGGCGTCGCTTCTACCAAAGCGTTCACGACCCAACTGGTTGTCCTGTTCGGCTTGGCCGTTACCTTGGGCAAACAGCGCGGCCTGGTTTCTGACGAACAAGCGCGTGAATACGTTGAAGAATTGCGCCAACTGCCGGGCAGCATTCAGCACGCTCTCAATCTGGAGCCGCAAATCGCCGCTTGGGCGCAAAAATTTGCCAAGAAAACCAGCGCACTCTTCCTGGGCCGCGGCATCCACTTCCCAATCGCCCTTGAAGGCGCATTGAAGCTGAAAGAGATTACCTATATCCACGCCGAAGCGTATCCTGCGGGTGAGTTGAAACACGGCCCGTTGGCCTTGGTGGACGAGAACATGCCTGTTGTCGTGATTGCCCCGAACGACAGCCTGTTGGACAAAGTGAAAGCCAACATGCAGGAAGTCGGCGCACGCGGCGGCGAACTCTTTGTCTTCGCCGACCTCGACAGCAACTTCAACGCCACCGAAGGCGTGCACGTTATCCGCGCCCCACGCCACGTCGGCGTACTCTCGCCGATTGTGCACACCATCCCCGTGCAACTCCTGTCTTACCACGCCGCCCTCGCACGCGGTACAGACGTGGACAAACCGCGCAACTTGGCTAAATCGGTAACGGTTGAATAAGCAATAAACCCGGTTAAAAAAAGGCCGTCTGAAACTTGTTTCAAGGTTTCAGACGGCCTTTATTCTTTAAGAATCCGATTTATTTTTCGTATTCGGAAATGTATTGTGCGACAGCAGCTTCCGGATTATTGGCCTGAATAGATTTTTTAGGTGCTTCTTGATAGCCGCGTCTTTTATCAGATTTCCTTTCACGCAATTTGTTGCCTTGTAAGCCCATAGTACTAATGCCTACACCGAAGCCAAGTGCGCTGACAAGGCTTCCCATGGCCGGATTGTCACCGGCGATTAAATTCAAAATTATAAATACAACAAAGATTCCGATACCCAAACCCCATATTTTTTTCACGCATGCCCAGATGCCGCCAAAGAAAAAAATGCAGGCCAAGACCAACCTTGTTTGACAGCTTCATATTGACCTGTCGGATCTTTTGAATATTTTTGTAAGTTTTCATAAAATATACTCCTTTTACGATCAAAAAAAGTGAAAAAAGCAAGTGATTGTATCACGATAACATAAATAATTTGAATAATTGGAAAACAGGCCATCTGAAAAATCTTTCAGACGGCCTGTTGTTTTAAAGCGTTTTATTCTGCGCCGACAACGACGGTGTTGAGGTCTTTGAATTTGACGCGGCGTTGCCATGCATCGCGGACTTGTTCGATGGTCAGGCTGTTGATGGCTTTGGGGTAGGCTTCAAGTAGTCGTTGGGCAGGTCGTAGAGGCCGATCAGGCTCAGGTAGTTGAGCAGTTTGTCGTTGGAGTCGTAGCGCAGGGGAAAGCTGCCGACGATGTTGGCTTTGGCCTGTTTCAGCTCGGCTTCGGTCGGGCCTTCGGCGATAAACTGTTCGATGACGGCTTGGGTGTCGGCCAGTGAGGCTTTGGTGTTTTTCTTTTGGGTAGAGTAGGAAACGGCAAACGTGCCTTCTTCTGTCGCCGGGGCGAGGCTGCTGTATACGCCGTAGGTGTAGCCGTGTTGGTCGCGCAAAACTTTCATGAGGCGGCTGTCGAAACCGCCGCCGCCGAGGATGTAGTTGCCGGCAACGAGGGCGTAGTAGTCGGGGTCGTGGCGTTTGATGAGGGAGGTGCCGAGCAGTACTTGTGCCTGTGTGCCGGCAAAGGGGATGTCGCGGCGTTGGGCGGTTTGTTTGGGAACGGGCGGGATGGCGTGGGTTGCGGTGGCTTTGGCCGGCAGGTCTTTGAGGACGCGATCGACCAGTTGCTCTGCCTGTTTGCGGTTGAGGTCGCCGACGATGGCGACGATGGCGTTGTCTTTGCCGTAGTGGGTGCGGTGGAAGGCGCGGATGTCGTCCAGACTAACTCGTTTGAGGCTGTCAACGGTTATGTTTGCGCCGCTGCCGTAGGGGTGGTTCGGGCTAGATGAGCTTGGTCAGTTCGCGCGTGGCGGTGTAGTCGGGGGTGGTTTCTTGTTGTTGCAAAGCCGGTGATGGATTGGGTTTGACGGCGACGGAAAACGACTTCGTCAAAGCGCGGACGGGTCAGCGAGTGGTTGAGCAAGTTGGCGGCTTTGTCGCGGATGTCGGCTTTGCTGAGGCTGCGGAAGCCTGCGGATGCGCTTTCGGCATTGCTGTCGCTGCTGATTTGTGCGCCGATGTTGTCGGCTTCGGCATTGAAGGCTTCTTCGTCCAGCTCTTGGGTGCCGTCGGTCAGGAGGGCGGCGGTAAATTCGGCAACTTGGCTTTTGCCGTCCGGATTGGCGACGCTGCCTGCGCCCTTGAAGCTGACTTCAAGGTCGATGATGGGGTTTTCGTGGCGTTCGACAAGGAGGATTTGGGTGCCGTCGCGGTTGCGCCAGCGTTGGATGTCGGTGGCGGCTTGGACGCTTAAGGGCAGGAGGAGGGCAAGGGCGAGCAGGGTGGGTTTCATGTTGTGGCTTTCTGTTAAGGCCGTCTGAAAGGGTATGGGCTTTCAGACGGCCTGATGTTTATCGGCGTTTGGCAGCTTTTTTGCTTGGCGCGGCGGCAGGTTTTTGCGGCTCGATGATGACGGTACTCATGCGCTCGTCGGTCAACATCCGGGCTGCGGCCTGTACTTCTTGCGCGCTGACTGCCTGTAGGCGGCGGTGGATTTCTTGTTCGTCGGTATATTGGAAACCGCGCGCTTCGAGGCGGCCCATCATGGAGGCTTGGGAAGACATGGAGTCTTTGGCGTAGATTTCGCTGACCGCTGCTTGGGTTTTGACGCGCTGCAATTCTTCTTCGGAAACGCCGTTGTCGGCAATGTCTTTGATTTCTTGGCGCAGCTGGGCAATCAGGGTATCGGTTTTCACGCCTTCGGCAGGCATGGCCATTACGCTGAACAGCGGCATTTCACGGCTGATGATGTCGTAATGCGTTCCTGCGTTCAATGCGGTTTGCTTGCCGCGCACGAGGATTTTTATCAAAACGGCTGGACGCGTTGCCTGCCAAAATATCGGAGAGGATGTCGAGGGCAAAAGGCATCGTGTCATCGAATTTTTGGAGTTTCGGCACACGGAAGTTGATGGCAATCAGCGGCTGGTGTGTAACCGGAGAAGTGGCTTTGACCGTAACAGGCTTGCGCAAATAGGGTTCGGTATGGAGCTTGTTACGCGGCGGCTGGGCTTTGGCCGGAATATCGCCAAAGAGTTTGGCGGCCGTCTGAAGCGTTTGTTTGGCATCGACATCGCCGACAATGACCAATACGGCATTGTTGGGCGCGTAATATTGTTTGTACCACGCGCGCAGGTCGTCGGCTTTTGAGGGTGTGCAAAATCTTTCATGTAGCCGATGACGGAGGCGCGCATCGACGGTTGGGTAAAGGCGGCAAGATAGGCTTGTTCCCACATTTTGCCGTCGGCCGTGTCTTCCGTGCGCTGGCGGCGTTCTTCGCGGATGACGTTCATCTCGTTGAGGAATTCTTTGTCGCTGAAGTTGAGGTTGTGCATGCGGTCGGCCTCGAGCTTCAGAATCTCGGGCAGGTTGGCGGCGGCGACGTTTTCGTAATACACCGTTTCATTGCGGTTGGTGTAGGCGTTGTTTTGCCCGCCCAGCTCGGACACGCGGCGGTTGAACTCGCCGGAGGGAACGTCTTTCGTACCTTTAAACATCATGTGTTCCAAAGCATGGCTCAGGCCGCTTTTGCCCGGTTTTCTCATCCACGCTGCCGATTTTGTACCAAATCTGCGAAACGGCCACAGGCGCGCGGTGGTCTTCTTTGACGATGATTTTCAGACCGTTGGGCAGGGTTTCAGAAAGCGTCTGCGCCCATGAGGCGGCAGGCAGCGCGAAGGCAAGCATTAAAGCAATTCGGCGTAACATGGTTTAATCCGTAAAATGAAAATCAATCGCTAAAGTATAACGGAAAATCTGCAAAGATTGGCCGAATGTTTCAGACGGCCTGCAGCCTTATCTGCTGATTCACATCAAGCGCGGCCATTGCCAATCTTTACCGTCGCGCCTCATTCGCGGATAATCCCAAACATTCCCGTTCCCAACCATCACAAAGGAATCATCATGGCATTTTTGAAACTGACCGAACAAAATGTTCAAGGCAAAACCGTTCTGATCCGCGCCGATATGAACGTACCGTTCAAAGACGGCAACATCAGCGACGACACCCGTATCCGTGCTTCGCTCGCATCCATCAAATACTGCTTGGACAACGGCGCGTCTGTGATCGTGATGACCCACCTCGGCCGTCCGACCGAAGGCGAATTCCATCCTGAAGACGATGTAGCGCCTGTTGCCGCGCATTTGGGCAAACTGTTGGGCAAAGACGTGAAAGTATTGAACGACTGGCGTGAAAACAAACCGACTTTGAACGCCGGTGATGTCGTGATGTTGCAAAACGTGCGCATCAACAAAGGCGAGAAGAAAAACGACTTGGAGCTGGGCAAAGCCTACGCTTCTTTGTGCGATGTGTTCGTCAACGACGCATTCGGTACCGCCCACCGCGCCCAAGCTTCGACTGAAGCCGTTGCCCAAGCCGCACCGGTTGCCTGCGCCGGCGTGTTGATGGCGGGCGAACTCGACGCTTTGGGCAAAGCCCTGAAACAACCGGCTCATCCGATGGTTGCCATCGTTGCCGGCAGCAAAGTGTCCACCAAAGCTGACCATCCTCGAATCTTTGGCCGACAAAGTCGACCAACTCATCGTCGGCGGCGGTATTGCCAATACCTTCCTGTTGGCAGAAGGCAAAGCCATCGGCAAATCTTTAGCCGAACACGATTTGGTGGAAGAATCCAAAAAAATCATGGCGAAAATGGCGGCTAAAGGCGGCTCTGTTCCGCTGCCGACCGATGTGGTTGTCGCTAAAGCCTTTGCCGCCGATGCGGAAGCGGTGGTGAAAGACATTGCCGACGTTGCCGAAGACGACATGATTTTGGATATCGGCCCGAAATCCGCCGCTGCACTTGCCGAGTTGCTCAAAGCTGCCGGTACGGTCGTATGGAACGGCCCGGTCGGCGTGTTTGAATTTGACCAATTTGCCGGCGGTACCAAAGTATTGGCCGAAGCGATTGCCCAAAGCGATGCGTTCTCGATTGCCGGCGGCGGCGACACTTTGGCGGCGATTGCCAAATTCGGCGTAACCGATCAAATCAGCTACATCTCTACCGGCGGCGGTGCGTTCCTTGAGTTCTTGGAAGGCAAAGAGTTGCCTGCCGTTGCTGCTTTGGAAAAACGCGGCGCATAATCGGTTTTAAAATCGATGGCTGAATAAAGGCCGTCTGAAATCTGGAAATCAGGTTTCAGACGGCCTTTTGTTTTGGTTTTTATTTGAGGAAGTGTTTAGCTGGATTCAATGCTGATGATGGGCAGGCTTGTTGCTAAACAGGCTGGAAAGTGTCCGGCTCTTTTCAGACGGCCTCTACGTCGGCTTGTCGGTGCAATGCCTGATAGCACGGGGTAAGCTGGCGGATAATCAGGTCGAGCTGGTGTTTGAGGACGTGGTCTTGCTGCGCTTGTGTGTTTTGCTCAAGCTCGGCAAATTCCTGACGGATTTGGGTCATGGCCGTTTCAAAAGCCTCGGGGTCGGTTTGGGGCATTTGGGTCAGCAACTCGGCGATGTGGTGGGTCAGCTTGGCATAGGGCGCAAAGCCGTCGTTGCCGTCGATTCGGACTTGGTCGCGGTATGCGCCGAGCGCGGAAATGTGGCCGGTCAGCGCATAGCTGGTTTTGAGCAGGGTAAAACCGTCTTGCAGGCGGTCTTGGTATTTTTTCGGGTTGCTGCTCATGTCGGACAGGGTGCTGCTGAGGGCGGCGATGCTTTCGTGGGCTTGGCGGCGGGTGAGGCGGTAGTCGAAATCGTCGCGGCTGCCGTTTTGCAGCTGGTCGAGGATGGCGTCGAGATAACGGCCGTTGGCAGTAATGGTTTGGGCGGCGGTGTGGCTGAGGGTGAGGTAACGCCAATCGGGCCAGAGGTAGGTGGCGGCGGCCCATGCGATAACGGAACCGACGATGGTGTCGATGATGCGGATGGGCATGGCGTGGTACACGTCCAAACCGGCAAGCGATAGGCTGGTCAGGGCTTGGATGGTGATGAAGAAGGTGGAGAAGCTGTATTTGTAGCTTCGGGTCATGAAAAATAGGGTGGTGCTGGCGATGACAATCCAGAGCTTGGTTTCAACGGACGGGGTGAAGTAGGGGACGAGCGAACCGACAATTACGCCAAGAATCGTACCGGCAATGCGTTGGTACACGCGGCTTTTGGTGGCGGTGTAGTTGGGTTGGCAGACGAAAAGGGCGGTCAGCAGAATCCAGTAGCCGAGATTGAGATGAAGGATTTCGACAATGATGCAGGCTGCGGCCACGACGATGGAGAGGCGGGTGGCATGGCGGAATACGCTGGAGTCGAAATTGAGTTGGCTGAGGACGGTCTCGCCGATATTGCGGAATTTGGTGTTTTCAAGGGCGGCGATGCGGGTGTCGGCGTTGTCGTTTTCGGCAAGGGACGCATCGTTTTGCAGTTGCCGCAGTTGGTAATCGACGCTGCTGAGGTTGTCGAGCAGGCGGCGGATGTTGTGGAGGTTGGCATTGTCGGCATGGGTCTCGGCAAAATGGCTGAGGGATTGGCGGCAGCCTTCCATGGCGCGGCCGAGGCGTTTGCTGTATGCGTAGGGTTTGTTGTTGCGCAGGGAGGCGGCAACGTTGCGGCACGCCTGGCCTTGCATTTCGAGCAGGCGGCGGATGCGGAAGATGAGGTCGGTGTTTTTGAGCTGCTCGGCCATTTCGCTGTAATCGACGTGGGCGGAGCTGATGCGTTCGTGCATGTCTTGCGCGCAGAGGTAGTAGCGCAGCATTTTGGCGGTACGAGGATGGCGGTGTTGGCCGCGCAACCGGTAGAAAAGTGCGCCGCGGCATTGGTTGAAGGCGGTAATCACGCCGGTGTTGCTCATGGCCAAGTCGATTTGGCGGTTGCCCAACCATGCGGCTTCGTCGGGGTCGAAAAAGTCGGCTTTGGCATCGAAGTAGTTGCTGAGTGCGTCGTAGGCATTGGCGACGGTTTCTTGGACGGGGCGGTGGGGCAGGATGATTTGGAAGATCAGGGTGTTGACGCTGTATAGGACAGTGCCCAACAGAATCATGACGGGGTTGGTCAGCCAGTAGGTCTCGGGTGTGTAGGTCAGTGTGGTGTAAGTGGCGACGGCGAGCGCACCGAAAGCGAAGGTGCGGTATTTGAGGCCGACGGTGCCGAGGATGGTGAAGCCGAAAGTCATCAGGGTCATGGCCAAGATGAAGGGAACGCCTGTGCCGATGGTGCTTTGGGCAAGCAGCGAGGAGAGGGTAAACAGGGCAACGGTGATGACGATGTTTTTCAGACGGCCTGTGAGGCGGTTGTCCAAATCGACCAAACCGCCGGCAATAATGCCGAGTACGAAGGGCATAACCAGTTTGGGCGTGTCGAAGTGCCAAACAAGGGTAGCGGCGATAAACACGCTGGCGAAGACGGGCAGGGAGGCAATGATCAGAGGTTTGAGCGGCGGAGTTTTCATGATGATGTTGTTTATTATTCGTTATGAGGTGAATGATTGGATTTTAACAGGATTTTCAGTCGGTTTCAGAATGCTTGAGATAGGATAAGGCCGTCTGAACGGATACGGGGAAATACTTGATTTCGTTTCCACATCCGTTCAGACGGCCTTTTTTGGCTTACGCCATTAGGTCATCAGGTTGAGGTCGCTGATGCGGTCGTAGAGGCGTTCGGTATTGTTGCCTTCGTCGTGCATTTGGATGCGCAGGCGCAAATCGTTGGCGGATACTGCTTGGCGCAAGGGCTTCGCTGAGTTCGATTTGGCCCTTGTGCGTAGAGGTTGAAGAGGTTTTGGTCGAACGTCTGCATGCCGTTGCTGCCGGAGCGTGCCATCAGGTCGCGGATTTCCAGCAATTCGCCTTTGAAAATCAAGTCCTGCATGGCCGGAGTATTGAGCAGGAGGTCGGTAACGGCCGTGCGTTGGCGGTTTTTCTTGATGGTGAGGCGTTGGCCGATGATGCCGACGAGGTTTAACGCCAAATCCATCAGAACCTGTTGGCGGCGGTCTTCCGGATAGAAGTTGATGATGCGCTCGATGGTTTGGGAGGCCGTGCTGGCATGGATGGTGAAAACGCACAGATGGCCGGTTTGAGCCAACTGGAGGGCGTATTCCATGCTTTCTTCGCTGCGGACTTCGCCGATACAGACGACATCGGGCGCTTGACGCATGGCGCTTTGAACGGCGGTTTTCCAGTTGTCGGTATCGATGCCGATTTCACGCTGGGTGAAGATGCTGCGGCAAGGTTTGTAGATAAACTCGATGGGGTCTTCGATGGTAACGATATGGCCGGGCAGCTTTTGGTTGCGGTAGTTGAGCATGGAGGCCATGGTGGTGGACTTACCCGAACCGGTCGGGCCGGCGAGGATCAGCAGGCCGCGCGGCGCGAGTGCAAGCTCTTGGAGCTTTTCGGGCAAGCCGAGGGTCTTCATCTCGGGAATGTCTTGGCTGACGCGGCGCAATACCATGCCGACGCGGCCTTGCTCGTGGTAGGCGTTGACGCGGTAGCGCGTGTTGCTGCGCGATTGGACGGAATAGTTGATTTCCCAGTCGCGGTTGAAGGCTTCGAGCTGGTCCGGGGTTCATGGTGGATTCGGCGATGGCGGCGGTGTCCGCGCCGGTCAGCGCTTTGTGGGGCATGGGCGTGAGGGTGCCGCCGACTTTGATGGCAGGGGGAAAGCCTGCGCTGATGAAGATGTCGGATGCGTTGCGTTTTTCGGCCTCTTCACACATGCGGTCGAGCAGGGGATGAAGATGCGTGCCGATTTCGGCCGGGGTGGGGATGTGCGGTGCTTGGTTTTTTTGTGAGTAGGCTTGCACCATTTCGCTTAACAGGTCGTGCAGAGGGGCGAGGTCGCTCATGATGATTCTCTTTAAAACAGGGTATTCGGTCAGGCTGAAAGGCCGTCTGAAAACGGGATGATGGGGTTCAGACGGCCTGAGTATGGTTTAGAAAACAGAGAGGTTTTCGATGTTTTGCGCCTTGCTGCGTGCCAGCTCAGGGGCTGATGGTGCCTTGGCGGACAAGGGTTTGCAGGGCTTGATCGAGGGTTTGCATACCGTGGGCCTGACCGGTTTGGAGGGCGGCGTTGATTTGGGCGATTTTGATTCTCGCGGATGAGGTTGCGCACGGCCGGTGTGGAAATCAGGATTTCGTGTGCGGCGACGCGGCCGTTGCCGTCGCGGGTTTTCAGCAGGGTTTGGGAAATGATGGCGCGCAAGGATTCGGACAACATGGAGCGCACGATTTCTTTTTCGCCTGCAGGGAATACGTCGACAATACGGTCGATGGTTTTGGCGGCGCCGGTTGTGTGCAGCGTGCCGAAAACCAAGTGGCCGGTTTCGGCGGCGGTCAGGGCGAGGGAGATGGTTTCAGGGTCGCGCATCTCACCGATCAAAATCACGTCGGGGTCTTCGCGCAGTGCGGAACGCAGGGCGTTGGTGAAGCTGTGGGTGTGCTGATGCAGCTCGCGCTGGTTGATGAGCGCCTTTTTGCTTTGGTGGACGAACTCAATCGGGTCTTCGATGGTCAGAATGTGGGCCGGTTGGGTTTCGTTGATGTAGTTGACCATCGCCGCCAGCGTGGTGGATTTACCCGAACCGGTCGGGCCGGTTACCAAGACCAAACCGCGCGGATTTTCGGCAATTTTTTGGAAAATGCGCGGCGCACGCAATTCTTCCAGCGTCAGGACGGTGCTCGGAATGGTACGGAATACGGCGGCCGGGCCGCGTTCGGTCATAAAAGGCGTTGACGCGGAAACGGGCAACATTAGGCAGCTCAAATGAGAAATCGACTTCAAAATCCTGTTGATAGAGCTTGCGCTGGTGGTCGTTCATGACCGAGGTAATCATGGTACCGACTTCTTCCGAGCTCATCTCGGGCAGGTTGATGCGGCGGATGTCGCCGTGTACGCGTATCATGGGGAAATGCCCGAACTCAAATGGAGGTCGGAGGCTTTGTTTTTTTCACGCCGAACGCGAGTAAGTCGGTAATCTGCATAATGTGGCCTTGTTTTTGGTTTAGAATAATAAAAATCGCTTTATTTTTAAATAGATAAATCCGTTCGACCAAGTAAAATTTTTCAAAAATGCCGAGTGATGAACGGGTTAAAGGAGAAAAACCATGTCGGTATTGCAACAAAACTATCAGGACGTATGCCGGGCGCTTGAACAGGCGGCTGAGGCTGCAGGACGGACTGCGGATGCGGTGAAAGCTGGTAGCGGTCAGCAAGACGTTTCCGGCAGACGATATCCGCGAAGTGTATGCGGCCGGTCAGCGCGATTTCGGCGAGAACTATATTCAGGAATGGTTTGAAAAAACGGAAACGCTGTCCGATTTGCCGGATATTGTTTGGCACGTTATCGGCGATGTGCAGTCTAATAAAACCAAATTTGTGGCCGAGCGCGCACATTGGGTGCATACGATAGGCCGTCTGAAAACGGCGCGGCGCTTGAGCGAACAAAGGCCGTCTGAAATGCCACCGTTGCAGGTGTGTATTGAAGTGAACATTGCCGCGGAAGAGGCAAAACACGGCGTAGCGCCCGATGAAGCGGTTGAGCTGGCTCTTGAAGTGGCCAAGTTGCCGAATATTAAAGTACGCGGATTGATGTGTGTGGCCAAGGCCGACAGCAGCGACGATGAGTTGCGCAGCCAGTTTCATACCATGCAACGGCTGTTGGCTGAGCTGAATGCGGCAGGCGTCGAAGCAGATGTTTTGTCTATGGGTATGTCCGGAGATATGCCAATCGCGGTAGAATGCGGCGCAACCCATGTCCGCATCGGCAGCGCGATTTTCGGCAAGCGGCATTATCCTCAATAAAAGTAATAGGCCGTCTGAACAGGGTGGATAGCAGTTTCAGACGGCCTGATCGATATCACAAAGGAGTGACATATATATGAATATCTATTTTCTCGGCGGCGGCAATATGGCGACTGCCATTGCAGGCGGTTTGGTCAAACAAGACGGCTATCGAGTCCACATTGTCGAACGCGGCGCCGAAAGACGAGCGCAACTGGTGCAAGAATTGGGCGTAGCCACTTCTGAAAACCTGCCCGAATTGAGTGCGGACGATGTCCTCATTCTCGCCGTCAAACCGCAAGACATGCAGGCAGCCTGTCAAAACATCCGTTTGAATGGCGCGCTGGTGTTGTCCGTAGCGGCAGGTTTGTCCATCGATACCCTCAGCCATTATCTGGGCGGCACACGCCGTATCGTGCGCATCATGCCCAATACGCCGGCTAAAATCGGTTTGGGCGTATCCGGTATGTTTGCCGATGCAGGCGTTTCAGAAGCCGACCGTACAGCTGCTGACGGCATCATGCGCTCTGTCGGCACAACCGTTTGGCTGAACGAGGAAGAGCAACTCCACAATATTACCGGCATCAGCGGCAGTGGCCCCGCCTATGTTTTCTATCTGTTGGGCGCGCTCCAAAATGCGGCTTTGGCACAAGGTTTCAACGAACAAGACGCACGCGAACTGAGTCTCGCTACATTTAAAGGCGCAGTGGCTTTGGCCGAACAAACCGGCGAAGCATTCGCACAATTACAGCAAAACGTGACTTCCAAAGGCGGTACGACACACGAAGCCATCGAAACCTTCAAAGCCCGTCACGTTGCCGAAGCCATCGAACAGGGCGTAGAAGCCTGCGTCAAACGTTCGCAAGAAATGGCGCAACAATATAAGGCCGTCTGAACATGCGCGGCGACTTGCTCTTATTATTGGCAGACGCTATTGCCATCCTGTGTATCACACGCTTTTTGCTCCGATACGCAGGATTGGCAGCAGAACACCCCCTGCTCAAATTCAGCATACAGGCAACAGGCTGGCTGACCAAACCTTGGCAAAAAGCATTTCCATCCAGCGCGAAAACCGATTGGTACTGCCTGCCCTGCAGGTTTTCTGGTGTACTACCTTGCCTGTACCGCCATTATTTTCATCTCGCCGGCGCTGTCCATCAGCAATAAGCTGATTTTGGCAAACTTCTGGTTTGCCGCACTCCATATGCTGAAAGCCGCGGCCTATACATTACTTATCGGTCTGATTATCAGAATGGTGTCCAGCATACAGGGCCGCTATTCGCCGTTGACTTATGCCATCGAACGAATCCTGCAGCCATTGCTCAAACCGTTTTTCCTTCTTGCGCGTAGGGACGATACGATTTTTTTCAGGCAGTTTGTTGGCACTCTTATTATGGTTGTGGCTGGCCCGATGGTTTCCCCAACTTATCCAGCAAACCAACCTATGGTTGCTTCAATAGGCCGTCTGAAAGCGCAGCAGGTATTAACGACCAAAAAAATACAACGTCCTAAAAAGCGCTTTTAATACATTTAGGTGTAAGGTAGTGCAAAAAAGTGCAAATCGAAATATAAAGAACAAATGAATAGGTAAAACATGATATGATTCGCCCAATTTCCAAAACGGAAATTTAAGAAAACCCAATAAAAGCAAACCCGTAGCATCCAAATCATTAACAACAAAACCGAAAGCAGACACCATGGCAAAGCTGACAGAACAAGATATTTTTAAACTGGGATGGTCCTGAAGAGGACTACATGAACAGCGACCAATTGGCCTTCTTCCGCGAACTACTGGTTAAAATGCAAGAAGAGCTGATTGAAAATGCAAACACCACTACCGGTCATCTTCAAGAGCACGAATCCGCTCCCGATCCTGCCGACCGAGCTACTCAAGAAGAAGAATACGCTTTAGAACTGCGCACCCGCGACCGCGAGCGTAAACTTCTCAATAAAGTGCAAGCGACTATCCGCAGCATTGACGAAGGTGATTACGGTTTCTGTGCCGATACCGGCGAACCCATCGGCCTCAAACGCCTGCTGGCACGTCCGACCGCGACATTGTCCGTAGAAGCGCAAGAGCGACGCGAACGAATGAAAAAACAGTTCGCCGACTAAAAATATAAAGATAGAAAACCTCAAAAAGGCCGTCTGAAAGAGCATTTCAGACGGCCTTTTGTTTTGTGTTCTTTTGTATGTATGGATAGTGTAGAAAGGTTGTTGAAGTTTTTTTATAAAATAAAAAACCCCTGTTAAAACAGGGCAGTGGTTAAATTTCTGAAAAATAATTTTGCGA
>BNJU01005018.1_pt1 | contig 33005 bp, 35 predicted proteins | sample 8539281 | NCBI WGS metagenome assembly BNJU01 (sample SAMD00202456, study PRJDB9452) | human saliva metagenome | isolation source: human saliva | place: Japan
GCCGTCACTCCGACCCGTCCCCGTCCGCGCCGCCGGTCCGCAGGAGGCCAGGCGCGCCCGACGAGAGCGCGCCCGAGGGATTGCTCCGGCCACAGCCTCGACGGCGGCAGCGATCCAGGCGAATCCGGCGGGCACGCGATCTGGAGAAGAAGGCCTGCGCCCAGAAGGAACGTCGCTGCCGACCCGGCTCCCGCAATGGCCAGCGCAGCACCGGTAATGCTCACCAGCGCGAAGGGGACCAGGACGGGGATGATCCGTCGTAGACGAGGGCGACCACGCTCCGTACAGCGCCATGGGCGCGGCGGTCGCCGCCAGCGCTCCGGGCCAGCGGGCGGCGGGTGCCGGGACTGTCATGGAAGGACCTCACTGCTGGCGACTATGGGTGTCTGAACAGAGCCTGGCGGCGGCCGCTCGGTGGCCGTGCGCGGCGCCTCGAGCACCTCCGGAGGACTGGTCAGGGCCCGGATGGTCCTCGGGGCGGGGCGCGAAAATGGCGCTCTGGGATCGTTCGCGCCACCCGTCGGAACGCGCCCGGAGCTTCCGCACGATCCGCGGTTTTCTCGCGTCGCGGCCGCCGGGTGCGGGGCAACGATCCTCCGAGCGCCAGAATTCGACTCCCGGACGCGCGCTCATCTGCGCCCGGCGACGTCGGGCTGAGGTGCGTCCCTTGACGTGGCGGCAATTCGCGGCGCTCCCGCCCGCTGGGCGGCCCGCGCGATGGCGGCCGTACAGCACTCGGCGCACGGACTTCCGCCCGCGGGAGCAGCGGCCGCGCCCCTGCCCGACCGCGTACCCTGCGGGCATGACCTTCTCCATCCCCTGACGACCTCGCCCCCGAGCTCTACCCGCTGGCCTGGCTGGTGGGCACCTGGCGCGGCTACGGCATCCTCACCTACGGGCAGACCGTCCCTCGAGCAGGCCGTCGCCCGGGAGATGACCTTCGACCACGACGGCGGCCCCCTACCTGCGCCAGACGACCACGATCTGGACCCTGGACGCCACCCGCTCCTCCGACCTCGACTTCGACACGCCCGGCCTGGAGGGATTCGCGCGCATCGCCCCGCCCGGATCTGGTCCACCGAGACCGCCTACTGGCGCCCCGTCGGCCAGGGACTGAGCCCGACGGCGAAGGCGGGAGCCAGAGGCAGCGCCCGAGCCGGCCGCGACAGCGCGGGTACCGATGGGCCCGGTCGGCGGCGGCGCCCCGAGCATGGGCCCCGGCGACTCGGACGGTCCGCCAGCGGCGCCGCGAGTTCGAACAGGCCCGACGGCGCGCGCCCGCGCACCGCGCCCCGCACCCGCCCTCGAGCTCGTCTCGGCCGACCCCGCCGGGCACGTCGCCGTGTGGGAGGGGTGGATCCGAGGGCCGCGCGCCCAGATCGGCACCCAGGCGGTGGGCCGCACCCGCACCGCCGTCCCGCTCACCCAGATGAACCGCATGTTCGGGCTGGTCGGCGGCGACCTCATGTGGACCCAGGACATGGCGGCCTTCGGCGAGACCGAGCCGAAGACCTACGCCTCCAGGGCGCCTGGGCCGCGTTCAGGGCCCGGACGCCGCCGGCATCGCCGTCCCCGCGGGCACCGCCGCTGCCGAAGCCTCCGCCGTCCCGCCGCCGGCGCCGACGCTCCGGGCGCTCCCGACGCCCGGGCCGCCCGGCGCCGGGACCGACTCGCAGGGCGCAGTCCTGATGCGCCCCAGCCCGCTCCTGGACGCCCCGGCGCCGTCGCTGCCGACTCCGGCGCCGTGCCTGCGGCGCCCCGCGCGCGGTGCCGCTGCGGCTGGCCCCGTCCCGCGCCGCCGACCCCGACGCCCTCGTCCCCGCCCACTACGGCGACCCCCTGCGCGAGCAGCGGCTCCTGGCCGACGGCCTGGCCGTCAGCGCCCTGGCCCGCGACGTCGTCGCCGTCACCGGCGCGGACCGCCTCACCCTGGCTCACCACCCTGTCCAGCCAGCGGCTGACCGGCCTGACCCCGGGCGACGGCGGCGCCGAGGCCCTGCTGCTCGACGCCCAGGGCGCATCGCCCACGCCCTGGCCGCCCTCGACGACGGCCGGACCCTCCTCCTGGTCACCGAGGCCGGGGACGGGCCCGCGCTGCAGCCCTCCTGGATCGCATGCGCTTCATGCTGCGCGTCGAGGTCGGTGCGCGCGAGGACCTCGTCGCCCTCAGGGGCCCTGGGGGCGGGTCGGGAGCAGCTGCGCCGGGCGGTCGACGGCGCCGGCGCCCTCGCCGGGGCCTGGACGGATCCGTGGCCCGGCGTCGTGGAGGGCGGCACCAGCTACGACGTCGGCCTCGACTCCCCGCACCCCGGCGCGCCTATGCGGCCGGGTTCGTGCTCGTCCCCGCGACCAGGGTCGTGGAGGTGGTCGGGCCTTCGCCGCCGGGGACTCGAACGAGATCCCCGGCGGCAGGGCCCGCGATGAAACGCGAGGATGCGGCCGACGGGCCCTGAACAGAACGTCGCCAGTGGGCCCCGGATGAAAAACGCCGCGGCAGGGCCCGCTGCAGTCGGCGGGCTCACGCCGTCGCGAGCACGACGCCCTGGCCGGGGCGATGGCGTGGGAGGCGCTGCGCATCGAGGCCGGGCGCCCGCGCCGGGCCCGCGAGGTCGACGAGCGCGCATCCCCCACGAGCTCGACTGGCTGCGCACCGCCGTGCACCCTGACCAGGGCTGCTACCCCGGCCAGGAGACCGTCGCCCGCACCTCAACCTGGGCCGGCCGCCGCGCCGCCCTCACCCTGCTCCAGCTCGACGGCCTGGCCGGCGGGCTGCCCGCGCCGGGCGACGTCGTCCGCCTGGGCGAGCGGGCGGTGGGCGCGGTCACCTCCGCGGCCCGCCACCACGAGGCTCGGCCCGATCGCCCTGGCCCTGCTGCGCCGGGGCGTCCCGGCCGAGCCGCGCTGAGCGTCGATGTGTCCGAGGCGGCCAGCGGCACCGGGGAGCGGGTCGTCGTCGGGCGCGTGGCCGCCGCCCAGGAGTCGCTCGTGGCCCCGAGGGCAGGGGCCAGGCGAGCCCCGCCGAGCGCCCGGGCGCCGGCCTGCGCACGTCGCTGCTCCGCCGGCGCGACGGCGGCCGATAGGCTGGCGCCGTGAACGCTCTCGCACAGACCGCCTGGTTCTTCGTCTCCGCCGCCCGGCTGGGCTGGTTCCTGTCCCAGGTCATCGCCGGGTCCTGGCCGTCTGGGCCTTCCTGGACGTGCTGAGCCGCCCGCCGAGCACTTCGCCGCCGCCGACAAGCGCAGCAAGAGCTTCTGGCTGGGCCTCAACGCCCTGGGGCTCGCGGTGTTCCTCATCAGCCTCATCCCGCTCATCCAGACGCTGAGGAGCCTGCTGGCGACGGGCGTGAGCGCCTCCGGCGGCTTCTCCATGCTCATGCTCCTGGCCGTCGTGGCCAACGCCGTCTACCTCGCGGACGTGCGCCCCGCCCTCGACTACTACAGGCCGGTGCGGGTGCGCTCCCAGATCCGCCGACCCGGCCGCGACGGGCGCGGGCGGGGATCTTCGGGCCGGCGCCGCTGATGCGCCGTCCTGCAGCGGGTGAACCGCGCGGCGGTGAGGGTCGACGGCGGACCGTCGGCGAGATCACCGGCCCGGGCTGCTCGCGCTCGTGGGCGCCACGCGACGACGGCCCCGAGCAGGTCGCCACGATCGCCCGCAAGATCGCCGAGCTGCGGATCTTCGACGGCCCGGGCGACGACGGCGGTGCGCCGGGGCGCGAGGCGAGTGCGAGCGACCTGGGGGCGCCCGTGCTCGTCGTCTCCCAGTTCACCCTCTACGCCGACGTGCGCAAGGGCCGCCGCCCCTCCTGGAACGCTGCAGCGCGCGGGCCGTGGCCGCCCCGCTCGTCGACGCCGTCGCCGGGCCCTGCGCCGGCGCGGGATCGAGGTGGCGACGGGGCGCTTCGGCGCACATGCTCATCGACATGGGGCCGACGGGCCCGTCACCATCCTGGTGGAGGCCTGAGGCGCAGCGCCCAGGGCGTCGGCGCAGCGCGGCGAGGTGGGAACGCCGGCGAGCGCATCCGGGCGCGATCGGCGGCCCCGGCGGCCCCGCTGGCGACCAGGCACAGTCGGCGGTGCGAAAAGGTGGCTGGTGCATATCTTTAGCGCCCTCGTCCCCGGACCACGCAGTTGAAGAATGGCGGAATGACGCCGTTCTTTGGACGGCCGGGTCCGCCGGGCGCCCCTAAAAGTATGCGCCGGCCACCTTTTTGAGCCGGTGTGCCGCCCGCCACCGGCTCGCCCGCGCCCGCGGCAGAGCGGACAGGCCGTCGACAGTCCCTTCCGGGTTATCGACGTGGGTGATGTGAAGGTTGCCCGTGCAGTGCCAGGGAGTTCCAGTAGGTCAGGTTGCTTCCCGCGCGCAGCGCCGTGGGCTCGAGCAGCTGGTCCGGCGCCCGCAGTCGCGGGGTCGGAGCAGAGCAATGCTGCGGGCGCGCGCCTACGCCGTCAGCGCCGTCGCGGGCTCGAAGACCCGCGCCAGGCGCTCGGTCACGGCGACCAGTGCCCCACCTGCCGGCGATGTGGTGGGACAGGGAAGGCGGTGACGTCCCTGCAGGTTCAGGTCGCGCACGAACAGGTGGTCGGCGCCGTCGACGAGGGGCCGTGCTCGCGGATCTGGCGGGACAGCCAGGCCGGCTCGCACGCACACGTCGAGGGCAGGGGCTCGGAGTCGGACTCGCCGGCCGGGCCGATCCGCAGGCGCAGCCACAGCCGCTGCCCCTCGGCCGGGGGCCACCGGGCCCGCCTCGGGGTGGGCGCGGATCACCGCCCACGAGCGCAGCTCCGCCCGCCGCCACGGGAGTGCACGTCGTCGGGCCCGGACTGTCCTGGTAGTCCTCCAGCTCCCAGCGGCCGATGCGCGACAGGCGGCGCCCAGCTCGTCCCACGTGTCCGCCCGGAGCGCCTCGACGCGGGCGGTGAGTAGCGGATGACCGGTCCCACGCTCATGGGCTCGACGATCACCGGTGGCGTCCGAGACCAGGGCACCCCATGAGGTCGGGGTGCGGCCCAGGCGGGTCGAGGGGTGCTGACCGTCACGGTGACGGGCTCCTCCCCGAGCCGTCCGACGGGCCCGACCATGAGCCTGATGGCGGCCTCGTCGTCCATGCGAGGGTCGTCGGGGCGTAGTCCTCGGAAGAAGTCGTTGACGGACCAGGTCCGTACGTGTGCTCTCATGATTCCTCGATCTTCTGTTGTGCCGGGACTCGGCCGGCGGATGGGGAGCGGTGTTGCGCGGACCCGTCGCCCGGCTACGGGCGAGGGAGCCGCGGGCGAGGGTCCGCGGTCCCCGCCCGGGGTCGGCGGGCCGGGCGCCCTCGGCGGTGAGGGCGCCCGACGACGTCGGTGGTGGCGGTGACGGCGGTGGTGACGTTGATGAGGTCAGCGGCGGCGGTGGCGCGCAGGGCGAGCGGCGTCGTCGGCGCCCTCGCCCGGCCGAGGCGGCGGCGAGTGGGACGGGCGCGGGCGGACGGGTCCGCGAGGCCGAGTCGAGCGCCGCCGCGCCCGAGTGCGACGACGCGGGCCGACCGCTGAGCCCGCCGGGACAGGGGCATGTCCGCTCCTTCGCTTCCGCCTCATCACGAGTGTAGAGGGCGGTTGCCCTCCGAGCAGGCCCTTCCGCGGGCTCGTGGTAGCGTTCTCGGCGATGTTGCGCCCGCTGACGGCTCGCCCCGGCGCTCGCCCCTGCGGGCCCGCCGGCGGGCGATCGACGCCCCGGCGGCCCCGCGGGCGCCGGGCAGCCTCGTGCGGACGCCCTGCGGGAACCAGGGGAGGGCCGGGATGAGATACCAGTTCGTCGAGTGGCTGCACAGTCGACTCCAGGCCCGTCGCCATCATCCAGGAGCTGACCGACGACGGGTGGGGAGTGCGCAAAGATCAGGTGTTCCCCGGCGGTTCGGTCGGCCTGGCCTCGAGCCGGGGCGAATCGGCGGCTCCGCCCTTGCAGAGCTCCCGTCGCCGGACCTGGACGCCATCAATCGGAGTCCGGAGTTCAACGGGGTCGCGATCGGGCCGCGCCTGTTCGAGGGCAGCGCTGTGGCGTGAAGGCCTCCCGGGTGCGCCCGCGGCCCTGAGTGCGCCGCCGGGCCCGTTCCGGCCTCCGGGGTGGGGCGCTCACCGCGCGGGGCGCTGGGTGCAGGCGGGGCGGGGTGCTACGGTGGGCGGCGTCCGATGGTGTCCCTGCCGAATGGAGTTGACTGTGCCCCTGGGTTCGGATCAGGTCGGCCCGCTGGTCGGCATTGATGAGGATGTGGCCTACAGCGCCGGTGATGCGAATGCGCTGTCGGCGGCGTGCCGTGCGAGCGCGTCGCTGATCGAGGGCCAGGCGGGGTCGCGCTCGTCGGCGGTGTCGACGGCGAAGACGCATTTCAGGGGCGTTTTTCGCGGTTGTTCTCCGACAATGCGAGCGTGCAGGCGGCGGATGCGACGAATCTGGTCACGGCGCTGCGGGATGTGGCGACGAGGTCGACGCGCTGACGGAGGAGGCCCGCAAGGAGCAGGCGCGCCGCGGGGACGGGGCGGAAGTGGGCGGGATCACGACAACCGCAACTGGGCGGAAGACGTGGGACGCGATCTTCGGCGAGACCCCGTGCCGATCGGTCGGAGGCCAAGCCGCTGCCGGTGAGCGTGCCCCAGCCGGTGACGGGCAAGCGGGAGACGCCCGCGCCGGGAGTCGGAGACAGGCTCGACGGCGGGCACGAGCTCGGCGGCGCCCGCGGATCTGCGGTCCTTCGCCTCCACCTCGCAGACGCTCAACGACGCGCTGAGCGGGAGCGGCGTCCCTGGGCGCAAGTACGAGACCTTCACGGCCTCGTGCAAGTGGGGCGGGTGAGCGCCTCGGGCGTGTTCACCGCCTGACACGTACCTGACCAATAACGGCAATGATGTGACGTGGGCCAATACGGTGGCGGCGGCCTTCGAGGGCCGTGGGCGGCGAGGACAGCATCTCCACGGTCTCCGACGCCGCGCTCCAGGCGTGTCTGGAGGCGGCGGGGGTGAGCGTGTCGCGCACGCAGATCACGATCGAGCCGGCCAGCGTCCAGGGCGGTCAGGGTCACGACCGGGTACGCCGACGACCCGGTCAATACGCTGACCGGCAATTTCATGGAGCCGGAGATCGATCTGGCGTTCGCCGGGGGTGCGGGGCCCTGGCGCTGATCCGCGTGTACAACTCCTCCTCGGAGGAGGCGGGCGCGTTCGGGCCAGGGGTGGTCCAGCGCGCTCGACGCGCGCCTGGAGCTGGGCGATGAGGCGGCGGGTGGGTGCGCGACGACGGCGCGCACGTGACCTTCCCGCGCCTGGGGGACGGCTGGGGGCGGGCCGTGGGCGCGAACCTGTGGCTGACCGCCGAGGGTGCCGGGGCCAGGGACCCCGCCGGCGGGCGGCTGGTGGTCGGCGACAACGACGGGGGCCGGTGGGTGTTCACCGCCGCGGGCGCCCCGGTGTCCGGTTCGCGCGGCGCGGGCACGGCCGTGTCTACGTCAGGAGCGGCGGGCGGGTGGTGCGCGTGGATCACGAGCGCGGCCGGGCGTGTCTGACCTGGGACGGAGACCGGCCGCGTGGTGGCGGCGCGGGCCTCGGACGGGCGCGAGGTGGTCTACTCCTACGACGGCGCCCGGCCGGCTGGTGGGCGCGGCGGGCGGCGACTCGGGCGGGCAGGGGCCTACGAGTGGGACGAGGACTCAGGGGCGCCTGGGCCGGGTCGTGGACGCCGACGGCGTGGTGGAGGCGGACAACGTCTACGACGGGGCCGGGCGGGTGCTCACCCAGCGCTCGGCCGACGGGCGGGTGACCCGCTACTCCTACCTGCCGGGCCTGGTCACGCAGGTCGCCGACGCCGACGGGGGCGCGCCAATACGTGGATCTACGACTCGCGCGGCCGCCTGATCGGCGTGGTCGACGCCGCAGGCAACCGGCAGTCGGCCGCCTGGGACCGGTGGGGCAACCAGGTCGCGGCCGCCGACCGCGACAGGGGCGCGCACCGTGCGCGTCTTCGACGGGCGCGGCCGCCTGGTCGAGGAGCTGACGGGGGCGGGCGTGCGCTCGTCGGTGGTGTGGGACGAGTCGGACCGCGTCGTGGAGGTGCGCGCGACCCCGGTGACGGGCCCGAGTGCGTCACCCGTTTCGCCTACGAGGGCGCCGACCGCCACCCGAGCCGGATCGTCGACCCGAGGGCGGGGTCACGGCCGCGGTGTGGGAGGACGGCCTGCTCACGCGCGTGACGGACCCCACGGGCGGTGCACCGCGCTGGACTGACGCCTTCGGCGACGTGGTGGCAGTGACCAACGGGGCGGGCGAGCGGGCCCGTCTGGAGCGCGACGGGGCCGGGCGGGTGACGTCGATCTCCCGGCGGGGCGGGTGACCCGCTACGTCTACGACTCGCGCGGGGCGTGCACGGGCCGCATCGACCCGGACGGGGCGGTGGGGAAGTAGCAGTACTCGGCGGCGGGCCGCCTGCTGGCCGCCGTCGACCCGCTGGGGAACCGGGTCGAGTGGTGCGCGACGGGCCGGGCGGGATGCGGGCAGCATCGACGCCCTGGGGCGGCGCCTGACCAAGGAGTTCGACGACCTGGGCAACCTGGCGGCCCTGCGCCTGCCCGACGGCAGCAGCTGGGAGTTCGTTCATGACGCCCTGTCCCGCCTGACCCGGGTCGCCGACGCCTCGGGGGCCACGTGGTCGCTGGAGCACGACGCCGTCGGGCACGTGACCGCCGGGGTCGACCCCACCGGGGTGCGCCGCGAGGCGAGGATCGGCACGGCCGGGTTCGGCGAGTCGCTCACCGACGGCGCGGCGACCTGGAGGAGCGAGCACGACCCGCTGGGCAGGCTCATCGCGCAGGCCGGCCCGGACGGGGCGGAGATGACCTACCGCTACGACCGGTGCGGGCGGGTGATCGAGTCGGCGGACCCCGACGGCGGGACGACCCTCTTCGAGCGCGACGCCGCCGGGCGCGTGGTGCGGGTGACCATGGCGTCGGGGGCGTCCTACACCTACGAGTACGACGGGGCCGGGCGCTGGTGCGCGTCGGTGTCCACCGGCGGGGCCCGCTACGAGATCGGCTACGACGCCGACGGCAATATCGCCACCGAGACCTGGCCGACCGGCGAGGTGGTGGTCACCGAGCACGACCGGTGCGGGCGGCCGGTGCGCCAGGTCGAGCCCGGGGCGGGGACCACGACCCTGGGCTACGACCGGTGCGGGCGCGTGGTGCGGGTGCGCGACCCCACTACGGGCTGCGCAGGTACGCCTACGACGCCGCCGGGCAGATCGTGGCGGTCACCAACGCGCTGGGCGGGGTCACCCGTTTCGTCTACGACGAGTGCGGGCGGCCGGTGCACGATCGACCCGGCGGGCGGGTGACCTCGCGGACCTTCGACCGGATGGGGCGGGTGTCGTCGCTGACGGACCCGCTGGGGCGCACCACGCGCTACTCCTACGACGGGGCCGGGCGCCCGATTCGCACGCTGGACGCCGCCGGGAGGGAGCGGACGCTGTCCTACGACCGCTCGGGCCGGCTGACCGCCGAGCGGCTCGACGGGCGGCTGCGGCGCGCCTACGCCCTCGACGAGGCCCGGGCCAGCCTGAGGTCACCGACTACGTCGGGGGCGACGAGCACGATCCGGACGGGTCGGCGCAGTCCTGGCAGTGGTGGTGGAACTGGCGCGGGGAGATGACCCGGGCGCGTCAGGGCTCCCTGCACCACCTACGACTACGACGCGGACGGCCGCGTGGTGCGCATGGTGCGCCCCGACGGCGAGGCCACCGCCTACGAGTACGACCGCGAGGGCGGTGTGCGCCTTCACCCGCGACGGGGTGGGGCGCGTGAGCGTCGAGCGCGACCTGCTGGGGCGCGCCGTGTGCGCCGTCGGCGACGGGGTGCACATCTCCTGGCAGTGGGAGAACGGCTTCCTGGTCCGGCAGATCACCCACCGCTCGGGCCGGCGGAGCGTGGTGGACTTCGCCCGCGACGCCGACGGGCGGATCGTCTCGCGCACGGTGGACGGGGCCACGACGTCGTTCACCTACGACGCCGCCGGGCAGCTGACCGGCGCGACCGGCCCCGACGGGCGCAGGGTCCTACTCGTGGGACGCGCTGGGGCGCATGACGCGGCGCAGCGAGGCGGACGCCACGACGTCGTTCACCTACGACGCCGCCGGGCAGCTGACCGGCGCGGCCCGGCCCTCGACGGGGCGGTGGCCTTCTCCCACGACGAGCTGGGCGGGCGCACCGGCGAGGGGCCCAGGCGGGCGGCGGCGCCTGGTGTGGGACGACGACGACCGCCTGGTGGGGGGTGACCACCTGGTTCAGCGCGGGGATCGTCTCGAGGTGGGCCGCCAGTGGGACCTGGCGTGGGGGCGCCGACGGCGAGCTGGCCGCCATCGACTCCACCGACCTGGTGTGGGACCGCGCCGACGGGTTGGCGGTGCCCGTCAGCGCGGGCGGCGCCGCGATCGACGCGGTCGCGGGGTGACGCCGCCTCCCGGCCCGGGCGGCGGGGCGGACGCCGCGCGGCGCCGGCGGGCCCGGGGGCCGCGTGGCCCTCGACGTGGGTCAAGACCCAGGGACGACCCGTGGGCGACCCCGGCGTCGCTGCTGGACGTGGGCGAGGGGATCTCCATCACACCGCGGGCGACGGTGACCTTCGGCGGGCTGGAGGGTCATGGGCGCGCGCGTCTACGACCCGGCCACGGGCTCGTTCCTGTCGGTGGACCGCTGCTGTGCGCCCCGGAGCCGCCTGGGCGTCCAACCCCTACTCTGCGGGCAACGACCCCGTGGGCTCTCGACCCCACGGGCCTGGCGCCGGTCAGCGACGCCCAGCTGGCCGCCTACAACCAGGCCCACTCCGGGGCGATCTCCCAGGCCTGGAACGCGGCCAGTTCGTGGGTCAAGGACAACTGGCAGTACATCGCGGCGGCGGCCGTCGTGGCCGTGGGCGTGGGACTGTGCATCACCGGGTGCAGGCGGCCTGGGCGCCACCATCCTCATCGGCGCGCCACCTCCCGGCGTCTTCTCCCCGGCACCCAGTACATCACCACCGGCAAGATCGACCCCAAGTCCCTGGCCGCCGACATCGCCATCGGCGGGGCGACCGCCCCCATCGGCGGCGGCGTGGAGTCCGCCGTCGGGTCGGCCCTGTCGCGCACCGGCCTGCGCCAGGCGGCCGCAACATCCTCACCGGCGCCGCCTCCAGCGCGGTGGAGGGCGGGGTGTCCGACGGGCTGAGCTACCTGGCCGGGCCCGCCCCCCACCGTGGGCGGCCTGGCCTCGTCCGTGGGCGGCGGGGCCGCCGGCGGCGGTCTGACCGGCGGCGCCACGGCCAAGATCACCAACCATGCAGGGACTGACCGGGTGGGCGTGCTTCACCGCCGACACCCCCGTGGTCATGGCCGACGGGTCCACCAGAGCCCATCGCCCAGGTGGAGGTCGGCGACCGGGTCCTGGCCCACAATCCCCACACGGGGGCCGATGAGGCCCGCGAGGTCCTGGACACTCCGGTGCACGAGGACGCCGTCACCTGGAGGGTGTCCACCGACGACGGCGGGACCGTCACCACCACCCCACCCACCGCTTCTGGGTCCAGGGGCCGGCTGGACCAAGGCCCAGGACCTGGTCCCCGGCGACCGCCTGCGCACCACCGCCGGACCGGGCGCCCCGCCCAGCACTGCCACCGAAAACCCGCACACCACCGACCCCGCCGACGCGCACGCGCAGACGTGGCGCCGCGTGGTGGAGTCCGTCCCCACCGGCCGCACCGCCACCGTCCACAACCTCACCATCCACGGCCTGACCAACTACTGCATCACCACCACCACCGGCACCAGGGCGCTCGTGACACAACACCTACGAGGTCGGGTCGGGATTGATCTGAGCTACAGGCCCACTCGACTCATGGGACGGCCACCGGGGGTCAGGCGTACATCACCCCGGATATGCAGTCAATACCGGAACGAAGGCGATCAGGGATCAGACCGCCGGGGTTTGGAGCAGGCGCGATGTTGGTCATGCGCGCGGCCACCTGCTCGGTAGAACAGCTCAGGGGTTCCGGTGATGAGGGCGCAATCTGGTGACTCTGTGGCAGAACCCCGTTAACACTCCCGTTGTGATGGTGGGTATGAGAGAACGGTGAGGGCTGGGCGGACGCTAGGAATGATGTGCTCTACTCGTCCTACCTCGATCTACGAGGAGTAGCATGCGTGGGCGTGGGCGCTGTCCGCGGAGCAGTGCCGGGCATGCGCTGGATGTGACAATGTTACAACCAGAGTGAGGTTCTGCGATGAGGACATGACCGAGGACCTGGTCGGGCTGGTGCCGCCCGGAGGGCCCGATCCGGCCGGCGGGGCTGCGGGTCGGTGGTCCTGCCGGAGGACTATCTGCACTTCTGTCGGTGTACGGGTGGGGACCTTCGACATGTTCCTGACGTCATGGCCCTGAGCGCACGACGACGAGGACGCGCGAACGTCCGGGAGCGGACGGCCTCGTTCTGGTCGGTTCTGGCGCGGATGCTCGAGGGGCTGCTCGTGTGCCGAGCGATGATGGCGCCCTGTCGGATCTGCTCCCGATGCCGCGGCGTCGGTGGCGGTGTGGGGTCGACCGATAACGGCGACCTGTGCCTGTGGGTGGTGCCGGCCGAGGGGCGAGACGGCTTCGTGCTCGTCATCGGCTCGAGATTCGAGGACTGGTACGAGTACGGGTGGGCATCACGGAGTTCCTGCACCGGATTCTCACGGGGGACATCCGCTGCCCCCGCATTCCCCGAGGACTTCCCGACGACCGGCGCAGACCCTCCCGGTCGCGACCTGACCGCCGTCGAGGAGTCTGTTCTACCACCCGGGCACTCGTTCCCTCACCGGCGATCAGTACATCCGGGTGATGGATGCGTGGCCCGCGCCTGGAAGACTCATCCAGGAGGAGCAGAGGAAGCAAGGGCGGAGACCGAGTCCGGGTGAGTCCGGAAGCGGCGGCGGATTCGAGGTGCTAATGCGCGGCTGTGAAGAGGGGGCGTCATGCTGCTCGTTCAGGTGGGTGCTCAGCGATGACCGATGAGCACGGCCCGAGGGAGATCCCGGCCTGCTGGCCGATCTCGCCAATGCCGATGAGGAACATGTCGATCTGACATTGAGGGTGATAGCGGTATCGGTCTTAGCGTCTTCGCCGACAGGTGGATCGTACATTGACGATGGAGAGGATTCTCTGCTCGCCCTGTAGTTTCCGTGCGCTCGATGATGAGACGATCGTTGAGATCGGGCGTCTGCTGGACGCGGGAGGCTGAACGGATCCTGGATCGGTATCCGTGGCAGATCGGTTACCCCAGGGGCCGACCGCTGAGCAGCTCGTCCTGATAGAGGCGCCGCCACCGCCCAGCGGGCGGCGAAGGCAGTGGGACGGTGGTCCGATAATCCCGATGGTTCTGTAATTGGGGGCTGAGACATGGCTTTGACACGGATGATGTGGTTTTCTCAGATGGCGCCGGTCTTTCAAGGCTGCGAGCATGAAGGCGGCGGTTCTGGTGGTACTGGTCCAGTGAAGAGATAGCATGGGCTTTTTCGCGTCGAAAAACTCCCATACGGCAATCGCATTGGTATGGACCTGATGTGCGCTCCGCTCGTCAGCGGGTTCGAAAGCACGGCAACATTGAAAGGCGACGACTATCCGTTGGTGATATTCTCCCAGACTGGAATATTGACCAGCGAATGAACATTCAAATGCTTGAGGACTTGGGGTGTGCGCAACTCGACGACGAGAGGCGCCGTGAGTTGCTCCTCGTTTGCCTGCATGCTCGTTGACTACCTGCACTCGCATTCTACTGCGGAAGCGTCTGGTGCGGGCTTACGCGGCTGGAGAATACCGTTCACGTCATTCCTTCGCAAAGAACTCCAATGGGTGTTCGATCGCGAAGTTGTGCGCTGGGTCCGGCAACAAGGCGCGACTCATCTTGCCCTAAGATCGACCCAGATTCTAATGAGCCTTTCTCCCAGAAAGTATCCCTGACTGGCCGGGGCCGGTGTGATGGCGCGGGAGGAGCTCAGGGGCGACGTGGGGTGAGGGAAAGTCCCTGTGCGCCGCTCCCGCACTTATATTAATTCCGCAGTGACGTGCCGATCCCGCCCCTGAGCCGCCGGTTCTGATGAGAAAGGCTCATTATGAGGTCACTCCGTCCAGCGAGCCGCCGGTGGGGGCGCCTACACGGCGGAACGCGAGATCGCCGAGAGGGGCTCCGCGCGGCGGAACTCAGCGATCAAGATGTCACATCGGCCATCGAACGTGCAGACAGATACTTCAAGGACGTTTTGAAGGTTACCGACAGCACGTCCACCAGAATACCAGGGAACAGGGCGAAACAATGACAGAGCACAAGACCCTTCCGAGGGAGATCATAGTGGAGTTGCGAAATCTTCTGATCTCTATCGTAAGAAAAGACGCTCGCAACGACACCGATACTCTTCCGGGCGGCAATATTTCATGGCTCAATGCCGACCAGACCCTTGAGGATTATCCGGCAACTTTTATTGTGCCACCACCGAAGTTCACCGACTGCATTGAATATGGAGAGTATTATGGAGAATTGAGGGACGGGAGTGGATTCTGGATTGATTGCCCCTTGTGGACCAAGGAGGAGGGGCGTTCGGACCTGGAGGTGCAACTCTTCGCGAGAACTGCGGGAGATGGCGCCTGGGATCTTGATGTCACGAACATACTGGTACCATAGCGGCACCAATTTTGAACGTACTCGACCCCTGGATTCGAGAAAGGCTCTCTGCACGAGGGTCCGGTTAGCACTTCCGTGATGGTGGGTATGAGAGAATGATGCGGGGCTGGGTGGATGCCGGGGATGATGTGCTCTACTCGTCTACTCCGATCCGCGAGGGGAATAACCCTATGTCCGTGGGCGTGGCGCTGTCCGCGGAGAGCAGTGCCGGGCGTACGCTGGGCGTCAGTGTTATCAATCGGAAGTGAGGCTTTCGCGATGAGGGACATGACCGGGGACCTGGTCGGGCTGGTGCCGCCCCGGAGGAGCTCGATCCCGGCCGGCGAGGCCTGCCGAGGTCGGTGGTCCTGCCGGAGGACTATCTGCACTTCCTGTCGGTGTACGGGGTGGGGACCTTCGACATGTTCCTGCACGTCATGGCCCCCGAGCACGACAACGAGTACCTCAGCGTCCGGGAGCGGACGGCCTCGTTCTGGTCGGTTCTGGCGCGGATGCTGGAGCCCAATCCGACGGTGGAGCCCCTGAGGGGCATGCTCGGCGCCCGGCGCCAGGGTGTTCGATCCGGTGGCGCCCTGGCGGACTCGCTCCGCGCCGCGGCGTCGGTGGCGGTGTGGGGTCGACCGATAACGGCGACCTGTGCCTGTGGTGGTGCCGGCCGACGACGCGGATGGCTTCGTGCTCGTCATCGGCTCGAGATTCGAGGACTGGTACGAGTACGGGGTGGGCATCACGGAGTTCCTGCACCGGATTCTCACGGGGGACATCCGCTGCCCCGCATTCCCCGAGGACTTCCGCTGACTGGCGTTCAGATGGTGTTCGGCGACCTGACCGCCATCGAGCGCTGATCTGCCGACGGCAGGCACTCGTTCCTCACCGGCGATCAGTACATCCGGGTGATGGACGCGTGGCCCGCGCCCTGGAAGACCATCCAGGAGGAGCGGGAGAAGCGGACCGGGGTCGAGTGAGTTCGTGAACACGAGCGGATTCGACGCGCTGATGCGCGACCGAGAAGGAGAAGAAGAATGCTGTCGTTCAGGTGGGTGCTCGGCGATATGACCGATAACAGCCCCGAGAGATCCGGCCCTGCTGGCCGACCTCGCCAATGCCGACGAGGAGCATATCGACGTCGACGTGATTCGGAAGGGGATTACGGTGTCGGCGTCCTCGCCGACAGGTGGATCACCAGCGAGGACGTGGAGGGGACTCTCGAGCATTTCTCACCGGGAGCGACGGTCCGTGGGCCCGGATCGTCATGATGGTTCGGGCGGACGGGCGCGGTGGTGTGGTGGGGCTCCTGGGACGACTCGGGGCGAGGCGTGTCCAAATCTGCTGCAAAGGCGCCCTGCGACCGGATCGGCCGCGGATGAAAGCGCGGAATATCAACGTTTCTTCTCGCGCGCTCCGACGCGATCGGGTCTTTTGCAACAGATTTGGACAATCGGCGGCCAGTGGCCCCTCGCCGGGGCGGGCGCCGGCTGGACGGCGACCATGACGAGCACCCTGACGGCCGGACGGGCTGCGTGGAACGCCGCCCGGCCGCGAGCATCGTCACTTGACCCGCGAGCACGTACCTCTAGCAGACGTTCTCGCGGGATTTACCCGGCGATCTCGCGGGTCAAGTGACGTGCTCGGCGGTTACCCCGGCGATCTCGCGGACTGTCGGCGCCGCTGGCTCGCCCTGGCCTCGCGCCGCCCGTGACCCCTGTCCCGCCCTGCGCCCGACTGGACCCGCGCCGCCCCGGTGAACGATGATGGCCGCATACTCGTCCCGCCCCCGAGCACGCCGGCCTCGAAGCCGTGAGGGAAGGTGACCATGACCGCCCTCCCAGGTCCCGCGCGAAGGCCGCCCCGGGTCCTCCGGGCCCCCGCGCGGCCGGGTCCTCGCCCCGCGAAGGCCGCCCCCGGGTCCCCCGCGCCCCGCGCGGTGCGGCGCCTGGCCCGGCGCCTGCCCGCCATCGCGGTCATCGTCGTCTCCCTCATCGTCTCCGGCCTGGCCGTGGCCTACCGGGGCATGCCCACCGCGGAGGTCGACGTCGACGACGGCGGCATCTGGGTCACCAACGAGTCCCGCCAGCTGGTGGGCCACCTCACTACGACTCGCGCACCCTGGACTCCGCGCTGCGCACCGACACCGCCGACTTCGACATCGGCCAGGCCGGCGAGACCGTCACCCTGTCCGACCTCGTCGCCGGCTCCATCGCTCCCCATCGCCGTCGCCGAGGTCTCCGTGGGCGCCGCCGTCTCCCTGCCCGACACCGCCGTGGCCGTCCAGGGTGGCGATCGCGTCGGCGTGCTCGACCCCGACGAGGGCGACCTGTGGGTCGCCTCCGCCTCCACGCCCGCCTCCACGGCCTTCACCCCGCCCGGCGCCGTGGCTACCGACATGGACGGCGGGGCCGTGACCGCCTCCACCGACGGCGCGGTCATGGCCGTGTCCGCCGCCGCGGGCCGCTTCGCCGTCGTGAGGCCCGGCGGGCGCGTCGACACGGCCGAGTCCACGACGATCACCGGCCTGCCGCAGACCGCCTCCCTGACCCTGACCGCCGTCGGCGACAGGCCCGTGGCCCTGGACGCCGACGCCGGCACCCTCGTCCTGCCCGACGGCTCCGTGCGCGACCTGCGCGCCCAGGGCGTGGGCGCCGGCGCGGTCCTCCAGGCGCCCGGCCCCGACGCCGACGCCGTCCTCATCGCCACGCCCACCGCCCTGCTGTCCGTGCCCCTGGACGGCGGGGATGTCACCTCCGTCCAGGCGACCTCCGGCGGCGACTCCGGCACGCCCGCGCCCCCGTGCGCCACCGGGGCTGCGATTACGCCGCCTGGTCCGGCTCGGGCGCCTACCGGCGCGTGTGCGACGACGCCTCCGCCTCCACCGACATGACGGTGGACACGCTCGCCGCCGCCGGCCCCGACATCGTCTTCCGCACCAACCGGACCCGCATCATCCTCAACAGCACCGGCTCGGGCGCGGTGTGGCTGCCCGACGAGAACATGGTCCTCATGGACAACTGGGATGAGGTCGACAAGCAGCTCACCGAGCAGGAGAACCTCGAGACTCCCCGGACACCACCGACGAGATCGCCGACCCCGAGCGCAACGAGGAGAACACCCCGCCCGACGCCGTCGACGACTCCTTCGGCGTGCGGCCCGGGCGCCACCACCCTGCCCGTGCTCCAGAACGACTCCGACCCCGACGGCGACGTCCTGACCGCCGCCGCCACCTCCGAGCCGGGCTCGGCGCCGTCGCCGCCACCCGCGGCGGGCGCCCTCCAGCTCACCGGCGTCGAGGACGACCGCACCGGCTCGACCACCTTCACCTACGAGGGCCTCGGACGGGCGGGCCGTCGACACCGCCACCGTCACCGTCACCGTCCACCCCTGGGGCCAGAACGAGGGCCCCTCCCAGCTGCGCGACCCCGCGATCAAGCTGGGCGCCAACGCCCAGATCGACTACAACGTCCTGACCGACTGGATCGACCCCGACGGCGACCAGATCTACCTCGTGTCCGCCACCGGCTCCGAGGGCCTGGAGGTGCGCTCCAACGAGGACGGCACCGTCTCGCTGCACGACCTGGGCGGCGGGCCCGGGCCCAGGACCGTCACCGTCGTCGTCTCCGACGGCAGCGAGCCCACCACCGGGACCCTGACCGTCGACGTGCGCGACGCCGGCAACATCCCGCCCACCGCCAACGCCGACTTCTACGTGGCCCGCAGCGGCGAGCCGCTCACCCTCGAGCCCCTGGCCAACGACACCGACGCCAACGGCGACTCCCTGAGCCTGGTGGCCCTGTCGGTCGCCCCGGAGGGCACCGCCCTGACCCCGGACCTGTCCCTGGGCACCGTCTCCTTCTCCTCGTCGGTGCCCGGCTCCTACCAGTTCACCCTACACCGTCTCCGACGGGCCGTCCACCACCCTGGGCGTCATCAGGGTCGACGTCGTCCCCGTGGACTCCCAGGCCGTGCCCGTGGCCGAGGACGACCTGGGCGTCCTGCCCGCCGGCGGGTCGACGCTCGTGGCCCCCTGGCCAACGACTCCGACCCGGCCGGCGGGTGCTCGTGGTGCAGAGCATCGAGGGTCCCCGACGACCTGGAGGTCACCCTCCTGGACCGCCACCTGCTGCGCGTGAGCGCCCCGGCAGGCCTCGACGCCCCCGTCTCGGTGCCCTACACGGTCTCCAACGGCCAGGCCAGCGCCACCGCCCGCGTCACCGTCGTGCCGGCCCCGCCGAGGACGACAAGCGCCCGCCCCAGCTCCAGCCGGACTCGGCCAGGGTCCGCGTCGGCGACGTCGGCGGGGTCGACGTCCTGAGCAACGACGTCTCCCCGGCGGGACTGAACCTCACCGTGGACCCCGAGCTCGTCTACACCTCCGACGGCGACGTCGGCACCCCTTCGTCACCGGCAACCTGGTGCGCCTGGAGGCCGGGTCGAGCCCGCACGCTCAGGTGGCCTACACCGTCCGCGACTCCGCCGGGAACTCGGCCACCTCCACCGTCACCTTCGAGGTCGTGGCCTCCGGGCGAGGCCAACGCCGCGCCCCGGCCGCAGGCCCCTGACCGCCTGGGCCGTCAGCGGGGAGACCACCCGCATACCCGTGCCGCTCAGCGGCATCGACCCCGACGGCGACTCGGTGACGCTGGTGGGCATCGAGCAGTCCCCGGCCCGGGGCACGGTCGAGCTGGGCACCGAGTGGCTGGAGTACACCCCGGCGACCACCGGCTCGGGCGGGACCGACGTGTTCACCTACATCGTCGAGGACCGCCAGGGCAAGCAGGCGGTGGCCCCGCGTGCGCGTGAGGGTGGCCCGCCCAGCGAGTACAACCAGGCGCCCGTCGCCCAGAACGACGTCGTGCGCACCCGGCCCGACCGGCGCCTGTCGGTCAATGTCACCCGCAACGACCTGGACGCCGACGGCGACCCCCATCACCCTGATGCCCGACTCGCTCGGGTCGCCGACGACTCCCCTGGAGCCCACCGCCTCCAGCCCCTACGTCTCGCTGCACGCCCGCCCGGAGGGCTCCTACCTCGTCTCCACGGCATCTCCGACTCGCGCGAGGGCGTCGCCCGCGGCTCCCTGACCGTCAACGTCGACGCCGACGCCCCCTCAGGCGCCCCTCGCCCGCGACGACACCGTGGCCCTGGCCGACCTGCCCGAGACCGGCGACGTGCGCGTGGACGTCCTGGCCAATGACGAGGACCCGGACGCGGACCGCTCCGGGCTGACGGTCTCCGCCCGCGGCGAGGGGGTGTCCGTGTCCGGCGACCAGCTGCTCATCACCCCCGCCGAGCGGCGCCGCCTGGTGGTCTACACCGTCACCGACGCCGACGGGCTGAGCGCCTCCGCCGTCGTGTCCGTGCCCGGGACCGACCTGACCGGCCCGTCCTGGACTCCACCCGCGTCCCGGTGACCGTGCGCTCCGGGGAGGACGTCGTGCTCGACGTGCGCGACTACGTGCTCACCCGCTCCGGGCGCACCCCCGCATCACCGACCCGGCCACCCTGACGGCCTCCACCGGCGTGGACCCGCATCTCCCTGACCGACGAGACCCACATCGCCTTCCACGTGTCCGCCGACTACTCGGGGCGGGCCTCGGTGTCCTTCACGGCGCGCGACGGCGCCGCCGACGACGACTCGGCGCTGTCGGCGACCTCACCCTGCCCCTGCGGGTCGACACCGCCCGCAACACCCCGCCCACCCTCAAGCCCACGCCCATCCGGGTCGCCGTCGAGGGAGGACGCGGTCACCCAGGACCTGGCCCTCATGGTCCGCGACCCGACGGCGCCGACCCGGCCGCCTTCGGCTACGCCGTCTCCGGCGTCCCCGACGGCGTGACCGCGACCCTGAACGGGCACGTCCTGTCCGTCAAGGCCGCCACCGACAAGAAGGGCCCGGCAGGCTCGCTGACGGTCTCCGTCGACGACGGCTCCGGCGCGGTCCAGGCGCAGGTCCCCATCACCATCGTGACCTCGACCAGGCCGCTGACCCAGGTCTCCGAGGCCGTCGTCGAGGCCGCCGGGGCCGGCGTCACCGAGGCCGTCGACATCACCCAGTGCACGATCAACCCTTCCCTCCACCCCGCTGCGCATCACCGCCACCTCCGTGCAGGTGGGCCGGGGCACAGTCGACCCGCAGGGCACCACCCTCAACATCACCCCCGCCGCGGGCTTCCACGGCCAGATGAGCCGTCGTCTACCGGGTCATGGACGCCACCGGGGACGCCGACCGCGTCGTCGAGGGCACCGTCAGGCTCATCGTGCGCGACCGGCCCCGACGCCCCCACCGACGTGACGTGTCCGCCACCGGCGCCGGGAGCGCCCTCGTCACCTTCCAGCCGGGGTCGGACAACGGCGCCCCCGATCACCGGCTACACCTGACCGACACGAGCACGGGCCTGACCCACTCCTGCGCCGTGTCCTCCTGCGAGCTGATCGGCCTGGCCAACGGCGTCGAGCACGCCTTCAGCGTCGTGGCCCACAACGACGTCGGCGACTCGCCCGCCTCGGCGCCTCCGCCCCGTCCTCGTCGACGCCTCCCCGAGGCCCCGGCGGCCCCGCCGCCGCCCCGGACGGCTCGGGGACGGATCACGGTCTCCTGGCAGGAGCCGGCGAACGAGGGCTCGCCCATCACCGGCTACACCGTCTCCCTGGCCGGCAGGCCGAGAGCCAGGAGGCGGGCGCCTCGGCCCGCTCGACGACCTTCGAGGGCCTGGTCAACGGGCAGACCTGCAGCGTCACCGTCACCGCCCACAACGCCGGCGGCGACTCGCCGCCCTCGCCCGCCACCCAGGTCACGCCCGTCGGCCCGCCGCAGGCCCCACCGTCACCGGCGCCACCGTCACCGATCACCGCCACCCAGGCGGGCCTCCACGTCACCTGGGCGCTGGGCGACGCGGGCGGGCGGACCTTCACCTCCGCCACGCTCCAGCGCGCCGGGGCGCCAGCGCGTCCGTCGACCCCGGCGCCGGGGCCGCCGACCTGACCATCCCCCTGCCCGCCGGGGGCAGGGCCGACGTCACCGTCACGGCGTGCACCGACGCGGGCGAGTGCGTCACCTCCCCGGCGCGCGGCGTCGATGTCCGCGCCATCGCGCCCGCCCAGCCGAGCCTCGCCGTGTCCGGGACCACCGCCACGAGCCTGACCGTCTCCTGGTCCGTGCCCCGGGCCGCCGACCCCGCGGCCACCGCCACCGTCACGGTCGACGGGCGCGAGGTCGCCACCGGCCAGCCCGAGAACGGCTCGACGACGGCGACCGGCCTGACCCCCGGCGCCGATCACACGATCACGGTCACACTCACCAACGCCGCCGGGACCGCGTCCGCCACCGCCACGGCCGCCACCCTGCCGCAGGTCTCCCTGACCCTGGCCGACTGCACGGGCAAGGAGGCCGGGTACGCGGCGGGCTGCCACACCTACTCCCTGACGGCGCAGTCCTGGCCGGCGTCCCTGGGGTCGATGACCTGCACCGTCGCCAGCGACCTGACGGACCCCGCCAGCCCGAACCGGCCCCTGACCGCCCCCGCCGTGACCCTGACCGGTACGAGCCCCTGTGCCCTCGGGGATCGCCGTCGGCTACACCACCCAGGGCGCGCTCGAGGCGCACGCCGCCGAGCTGGTGACCTGCACCGGCCCCTGACCGCCGGCGGCCCCTGCCCGCCCCGCATCCCGCCCCACCGACCCCGGAGGAACCACGCACATGCCCATCAGCTCCCGAGGACGCGACCCGCTTCGCCCGCACCTTCGCCGCTCTCGTCGACGGCATCGCCGTCGCTCTGCTGGCAAGGGTCACGATCCGCCTGGCCTGACCACCTATGCTCTCGACGGCACCTCCTGCTGGAGGACGCCCCGGGCACCGGCAAGACCGCCCTGGCCCGGGCCATGGCCGCCGTCATCGACGGCACGCAGTCGCGCATCCAGTTCACCCCGGACCTGCTGCCGTCCGACATCACGGGGTGAGCATCTACGACCAGAAGACGGGGACTGGGTCTTCCAGGCCGGCCCCGTGTTCGCCCAGGTCGTCCTGGCCGACGAGTCAGCCGGGCCAGCCCCAAGACCCAGTCGGCGCTGCTGGAGGTCATGGAGGAGTCGCAGGTGACGGTCGGCGGGGTCACCCACCCGGCCCCGCGCCCCTTCATCGTCATCGCCACCCAGAACCCCATCGAGCAGGCCGGCACCTCACCCCTGCCCGAGGCCCAGCTCGACCGCTTCCTCACGAAGACCTCCATCGGCTACCCGGCCCGCGCCGCCATGATCGACGTCCTGGAGGGCGCCGCCGCCCCCAACCGCTCGCGCCTGGTGCGCCCGTCGTCACCGCCGAGCAGCTCACGGCCCTGTCCGCCCTGGCCGCGCAGACCACGCCGACAGGTCCGTGCTCGACTACGTGGCGGCCCTGGCCGGGCGACCCGCGAGGACGACTCCGCCCGCCTGGGCGTGTCCACGCGCGGGGCCATCGCCATGGTGCGCTGCGCCCGGGTGTGAGCGGCCGCCCGGGGAGCGCAACTTCGTCTGCCCGACGACGTCAAGGCCCTGGCCCGGCCCGGTGTGGGTGCACCGGGTCGTCGTCGACCCCGACGCCGCCTTCTCCGGCGCCACCGCCGAGGGCGTCGTCGCCCGCGCCCTGACCTCCGTGCCGGCCCCCGCCGCGGACGCATGAGCACAGCCGGTCCGCCCCCGCCAGACGGCCCGCGGGCCCGGGGCGCCCGCGCGGACGGGGCCCAGGCCGGGATCGGCCCGCGCGCCGCCGCGTCCGCCCGCCGGATGGGGGCGCGCTGGGCCGGGCGGCGGGCCGCTGCGGATCCTGACCCCGGCGGGCCGGGCCGCCCTGGTCACGGGGCCGTCGCCGCCCTGGTCGCCGCGACGGCCGGGTGGGTCGAGGCCGGCGCGATCGCCTGGTGCTGCGCCGTCGTCCTCCTGGCGGCGCTGGTCCAGGTGGCCGTCCCCAGCCCCACGCGGTGGCGCTGCACCTGTCCAACCGCCGGGTGGTCGCCGGGCGGGACGGCGATCGGCGAGATCGCGGTGACCAACCGGCGCGCCCGGCGCGCCGGCGCCGGCGTGATCGAGCTGCCCATCGGCGCCGGCGCCGGTCAGATCCTCGTGCCGCCCCTGGCGGGTCACGAGACCTGGAACGAGGTCTTCTCCGTGGTCACCCGCCGCCGCGGCCTGATCCGCATCGGCCCCGCCCACGCGGTGCGCGCCGACGCCCTGGGCCTGGTGCGCCGCGTGAGCACCTGGGACAACCCCGAGACCCTCCACGTGCACCCGCGCACCGTCCGCGTCCCCTTCGAGGCCACCGGCTTCCAGCTCGACGTCGAGGGCGTGGTCACCGCCAAGCTGTCCTCCTCCGACGTGGCCTTCCACGCGCTGCGCGACTACGAGCCCGGCGACGACCGCCGCCACGTCCACTGGGCCTCCTCCGCCCGCCTGGGCAGGGCTCGTCGTGCGCCAGTTCGAGGAGACCCGCCGCTCCCACCACCTGCTCGTCCTGGACACCCGCAGCGGGGCCTGGCCGCGCGACGACTTCGAGACGGCCGTGTCCGTGGCCGCCTCCCTCGCCCTGGCGGACATGACCCGCTCGCGCACCGTGTGGCTGCGCGGGCGCGCCGGCTGGCTGCCCACCTCCGCCCCCGTCGGCCTCATGGACGCCCTGGCCGAGCTCGAGCCCGACGACGCCGGCGCGGACCCCTGGCCGACGTGGTCCGCCGGGCGGTGGCCGAGCACCCCGACCTGTCCGCCCTCACCGTCGTCGTCGGCCCCGACACCGACGACGAGGAGGCCGCCCGCCTGCTGGCCCCCGCGGGCCCCGACGTCGCCGCCGGGGTCCTGAGGATCCGCACGGGCGCGGTGCGCAGGCGCCTGAGCGTGGAGCGGGGCAGCCTCGTGGACTGCCCCTCGGTGGAGGACCTGCCCCACCTGCTGCTGCTGGCGGGGACGGCCTCATGAGCCCGCGCCGATCCGAGGACACCGCCCCCCGCCGCAGGGGCCGGAGGACACCGCCCGAGGCGCACCGGCCCCGCCCGGGGCGCTCGGGTCCGACCGCCGCGCTGGTCCGCCCCGGGGCCCGGGAGGGGCGGGTCGCCCCGCCCGCCGCCGGTCCGCCCGCCCCCGCCCGTCGGCCCGCCCCGGCCGCCCTGTGGCGCCTCCTCGTCGTCGCCGCCCTCCTGGTCCCCGATGGTCCTCCTCCACGAGCCCGTCTTCGGCGACGGCGCGGGCCTGCGGGCCGCGGGCGCCGGATGCGCCGTCGGCCTGCTCATCGCCGCGGCCAGCACCCCGGTGGCGCTGGGACGCGCTGTCCACGCTCGCGGCGGTGCTCGCCGCCCACCTGCTGGGCGGCGGGCGGCTGCCCTGCCCACGACGACCGCGCACGGCGTCGTGCCCACGGCGCTGACCATCCAGACCCTCGTCATCCAGACGGTCCGGTCCTGGAAGGACCTGCTGACCCTCATGCCGCTGGCCTCCGCCTACGTCGGCCCGGCGGTCATGCCCCTGGCTGTCCGGGCTCCTGTGCTCCCTGGCGGCGGGCCTGCTCACCGTGCGCGCGCGCCGCCCCATGCTGGGCACCGCGCCCATCATGCTCCTGGGCGCCCTGGGCATCGCCTTCGGGCCGACCGGCGTGCGCCCCGCCGTGTGGCCCGCCGTCGCCTGGTTCGCCGCCGTGCTGGCGTGGTGGGCCTGGATCGGCAGCCGCATGAGCCTGGAGTCCGGCGAGGACATCCGCGTCGGGCGCACCGCGGTGGGCCTGACCATGACCCGCACCGCCACGCGCGGGGCCTCCCGCGCCGTCGCGCGCACCGGCCGGCGGATCGTCGTCGCCGCCCTCACGCTGGCCCTGGCCGGCGGCACCGGCCTGGCCGCCACCACCGGGCTCGGACCGTGGCAGCGGGTCGTGGGGCGCGACCTGATCACCCCGCCGCTGGACGCCCGCCAGTACCCCTCGCCGCTGGCCGCCTTCCGCCACTACACCTCGGACCTGGAGGAGACGACCCTCGTCCAGGTCGCCGGCCTGCCGGAGGGGGCCCGGCTCCGCCTGGCCGCCATGGACGTCTACGACGGCACCACCTTCACCATGAGCCCGGCCGGCACCCACCCCGGCGACGGCTACCTGAGCGTCGGCACCAGAATGCCCGCCTTCGACGTGCCCGACGGCTCCGCCGCGGCCCAGATGACCATCAGCTCCTCCGGGCTGCTCGGCCCGTGGGTCCCCACCACCGGCGCCGTCACCGCCCTGACCTTCACCGGGGGCGACGCCGCCGCCCAGCAGGACGGGCTGCACCTGGACCGCTGGGCCCAGGCCCTGCTCACCACCGGCCCCACCGCCTCCATGACCTGCAGCCTGGACACCATGGTCACGCCCGACTGGTCCGACGGCCAGCTCCAGGGAGTCGACGCGCCCCCGCCCAGGGGCGAGGACCGCCACGTGCCCCAGGCCGTGTCCGACCTGGCCACCCGCGTCGCCGGATCCGAGCAGACCCCTCGGACGGGCCCGCGCCATCGAGCGCTACCTGACGACCAACGGCTACTACTCCAACGAGGACACCGCGGCCTCCCGGCCCGGCCACCGCAGCGACCGCCTCCAGCGCATGCTCGAGGCCGACCAGCTCATCGGCGACGACGAGGCAGTACGCGGCCCTCATGGCCCTCATGCTGCACTCCCTGGGCGTCAACGCCCGCGTCGTCATGGGGCTCTACCCGCCGGGCGGCGGCCAGAGCGCCACCCCTGCACGGCGGCGACGTGCACGCGTGGGTCGAGGTCGAGTTCGACGGCGTCGGCTGGCAGACCTTCGACCCTGACCCCTGCCCCTACGACCAGACCCCCGCAGACCGAGGTCACCAAGCCGCGATCCGTGCCCCAGCCCCAGGTCCTCCAGCCCCCGAACCGCCCGACGCCCCCATCGAGCTGCCCCCTCGACGTCGGACAAGCCGGCCGGTCAGCAGAACGACGAGGGCCGGTCCCTGCCCTGGGGATCATCGGCGCGGTCGGCGCCGCCTGCTGCTGCTCGTGGGGCCGGTCGTCCTCATCGTCGCGGCCAAGGCTCTGCGACGGCGCCGACGGCGCCGGGCCGAGCCCGCCCGCGCCCCTGACCGGATCCTGGGACGAGGTCGTCGACCTGGCGACCGACGCCGGCATCGACGTCCCCGTCCACCTCACCCGCCAGGAGGCCGCCTGGATGCTCGCCGACGAGTTCGGCCCGGCGGCGGAGGCGAAGGCCGGTCGGCGGCGGGGAAGGGCCCGGCCGGGAGGCCGGTCCGGTTCCGGTCCCGAAGGTCAGTCCCGCCATCGGAAACCCGCCCTGCCGGACCGGCGCGAGCCCGGCTCGCCCCCATGTGAAGGCCAGTCCGACGTCGGCAGGCCCGGCCCTGACTCGGAGATCGGCTCCGGTCGCCGTTCCGCCTGGGCCGCCGACTCGGAGGCTGGCCCGCCCGCAAGAGGCCGGTCCGCTGCCGAGAACGGACGCCGTGCCGGCGCAGTGCGGGGACGAGCCCCGCCACGCCCCGTCCTTCGCCCCGCGCTCGCTCCCCGCCCCGCTCCGGCATCGATTCCGGCCGCCCCCGGCGTCGGCCCCAGTCTCGCTGTCGGCCCCCTACCCGGCCTCGGCTCCGGTTTCGATGTCGGCTTCCACCCTGAAACGGCGTCGCCTCGTTGTCGGCTCCTACGCCGGCGTCGGCCCCCTGTTTCGCTGTCGGCTCCCCACCCGGAGACGGCCCCGGCCTCTTTCTCCGGCCCCCGCCCCGGCGTCGGTTCCGGTCTCGCTATCGGCTCCTACTCCGGAGACGGCTGTTGCTTCGTTGTCGGCTTCCACGCCTGAGACGGCCCCCGTTTCTCCGGCTCCCTGCCCCGGCGCTCTCTCCGGCGTCGTCTCCCCGCTCCGGCGTCGATTCCGGTCTCTTCGCCGGCTCCTGCCCCGGCGTCGGCCCCGCCCCGGAACCGGCGCCAGTCCCGGCCCCGTCGGCCCCGAAACGAACCCGGCCCCGGTCGCCGCGGTGCGCGCGCCGACCCGTGACCGGCTGGTCGGACCCCGACGAGGCCGTCCCCGTCGTCGTCTCCATCGCCCGGCGCGCCGACGTCGCCAGCTTCGCCGAGGGGCCACCACGCCCGAGGAGGCCCGCACCGCCTGGACGGAGGTGGACGCGCTGCGACGGGGGTGCGGCGCTCGACCGGACCGCTCGCCCGCGCGCGCCGGACCCTGTCCCCGCGCTCGCTGCGCGCCCGGCGCCGTCGCCGTCGGGCCTCCCGCCGCCGCGGGGAAGGGACAGCGGAAGGAAGGACGACTGATGGTCCACAGGATCGCGCCCCGCCCGAGATCGAGGGCCTGACCTGGGTGCGCGCGCTCGGCTCCGGCGGCTTCGCCGACGTGCACCTGTACCGCCAGTCCCTGCCGGCCCGGGACGTGGCCGTCAAAGTGGTGCGCGACCCCACGGAGAGCAGGGAGCGTCGACGAGATGCACCCGCGAGGCCGACGCGACGGCTGCCGTCGCCGGCCACCCGGCCGTCATCGAGCTCCACGGCGCCGGAACCACCGCGGACGGGCGCCCCCTACCTCATCATGGAGTACTGCCCCGTGGCGGACATCGGCGAGCAGGCGCAGGCCCGCCCCATGGCCGTGGACCGGACCCTGGACCTGATCATCCGCGTGTGCGGCGGGGTCGAGGCGCTGCACCGGGCGGGACTCGTCCACCGCGACATCAAGCCCTCCAACATCATGCTGGACGCCTACGGGCGGCCCGTCCTAACGGACTTCGGCGTGGCCGCCCCCATCGGCGAGCTCGAGCCCGGGCGGCTGGACGGCTTCTCGGTCCTGTGGGCGCCGCCGAGCAGCAGGACGCCCGCACCCACGCCCACCCCACGCAGGACGTGGGGCGCTCGCGGCCACGACGTGGACCCTGCTGACGGGGCGCAGCCCTTCGAGGACCCGCTGGGGGACAACGGCGCGCTCGCCGTCGCCCACCGGGTGCGCTCCGGGCAGCTGCGGGGCTGGGCCGGCCGGACGCCCCCTGCCCAGCTCGAGGGGTCCTGCAGGGCGGCCATGGCCCTGGACCCGTGGAGCGCACTGGCTCGGCCCCTGCGCCTGGGCGAGGATCTCCAGGGCATCCAGCGGATCATGGGCCGGCCGGTCACGGCCATGAGCATTGAGCCGGGGGCCTGGCCGCCGAACCCGTGCTGCCCGCGGCGGACGAGTCGGGCGCCGCCGTCAAGACCCGCCAGCGCGGTTCCCGCCCGGCGGCCCCGCGGGAACCCGGCGGCGCGCGCCCGTCGGTCGACCCCGAGCGGACCCGGATGCGGGCGCCCTCCTACGACTTCCAGAACGAGGTGCCCAGCCGAGCGCCGACGACTGGGAGCAGCCGAGAATCCGGAGGCCTCGACCGGCGAGCCCTGTGGAGCCGACCGGCCCCCGCAGGGCCGTATCCACCCGCTGGGGGTGGTGGCCCTCAGCGTGGTGGGCGCGGTGGCGGCGGCCGGGCTCGTCATCGCCATGCTCACCAACGGCGGGACGGACCACGAGCCTGGCGCCGGCGACCGGGGCGGGGCGACCGGCGAGCAGCCGGGGAGGCGGTCGACGTCCTGCCGCTGCCGGTGTCGGCCCTGACGGGGCGGGTCGACGGCGAGGGACGTCGTGTGGACGTGGGTCGATAGGGGCCGACGCCGCGAGGACGGCAGGACGGACGGCGCGGGCGGGACGCGCCGGGTACGGCGCGGGGGGCAGCACGCGCGGCGCATCCGGCGGCCGAGTCCCACATCTACACCGTGGAGCGCCCCGGGCAGGAGGAGCGCACGGACCGCACGAACCTCAACTCCGTGAAGGTGGTGGCGGTGCCCGGGAGAACTGCATCGAGGTGGTGGCGGTCGCCTCGGGGGCAGGGCCGCGGACCCGGTGCGCGAGTGCGTCCAGGTCCCGTGACGGGGTTGCACTGCCGTCACGAGGACGGCGCCCCTGGTCGCAACCGGTGGACATCCGCATGGACAAAAATCGGGGTCATAATCGCGAAGGTCGACGGCGACAGGCGGTATCTCAGTACTCATCCGTGGATCACGTTGGGTTTCAAGATGGACAGGCTGCGTCCCGCAACCTGGGTTCTGCTGGGGGAGGCGGCTTCGAAGTGCGAGCACCTGGCCGGTTCGGCCATGCCCCCGGAGTTTCGCCAGGAGCTCAATCAGGTCAGCCTGGAGCGGGGCGCGCACGGGACCGCCGGCATCGAGGGCAACAGCCTGAGTGAGGAGGATGTGCGGGCCATCGTGCGGGGCGAGTTCAGGATCCCCTCCGTCCCGGGCCTACCAGAAGCAGGAGATCGAGAACATCGTGGACCTGTTCAATGACATCGCCCGCGACTGCCTGGAGGGCCATCCCGCGCCGCTGAGCCCCGAGCGCCTCAGGGAGCAGCACGCCCGCCTCATGGTCGGCCAGCCCGAGAAGGAGGGCGTGGTCCCCGGCGAGTTCCGCACCCACGACGTCGTCGTCGGCCGTTACCGGGGGGCGCCGCCGGAGGACTGCGACTACCTGGTCCGCAGGCTGTGCGACTGGCTCAATGGCGAGTTGGAGGACCTGGGCGGGAGCGACGACGTGCTGCGCGACCCCCGGGTCTTCGTGCTGGCGGCCCTGGCCCACCTGCACCTGGCCTGGATCCATCCCTTCGGCGATGGCAATGGGCGCATCTCGCGACTGCTGGAGTTCGAGATTCTCCTCCGCGCGAGTATTCCTGTGCCGGCCGCGCATCTTCTGTCGGACCACTACAATAAGACTCGCGATCACTACTACGCGATTCTGGAGCGCACGAGCCGCGCCGACGGCTATCCCATGGAGGACTTCGTCCACTATGCGACCGAGGGGCTCGTCGACGGCCTGCGGGAGCAGCTTCAGAAGGTGCGGGACATGCAGATGACAATTATGTGGCAGTCGTACGTCCATGAGCGGTTCCACGGGCGGCACACGCCCGCCAGGACGCGGATGCGCGACGTCGTCCTCCTCCTGCCCCCGGGTGAGTGGACTGCTCGATGACATCGTCATGCTCAGCAAAGACATCAATGATGCTTATCGAGGCAAGACGTCCAAAACGATTTCCCGCGATATCAATGCGCTTGAGTATGGGGCTGGTGGAGAAGCGGCGCGGCCGGGGGTGCGACCCTGCATCGAGATCATGGCCGCCTTCCTGCCGCCCCGGCGCGAGCAGTGAGCCCTTTCTCGTCATGGATGCGAGGGCCTGGACGAGGGTGAAACAGGTCGCCGGGCGCCTCGAAAGACCAGCTTGAGAGCAACCTGACTCGGCGATAGGCTCCGCCCTGCCATGCCCTTCGAATGCGAAGAGTCCCAGACCTGAAGAGCCGATATATGTTGGATCAATCTTCGTCCCCGGTCTGAATACCGTCCCCCTCTCGGATGCCGACCACTGCGCCGTGCGGGCAACCTGCTTCACGTCGACTCCACTGTTGCGAATACGCCCTCGCTTGTAGGCCGGGTAGCCCGGGATGAGGGCCACCAGGATGAGGATCGCGGCCCGGCGCCGTTTGGTCCTCGCCCCGATCGCTCCTCGTCGCCCTGGGTCTTCGTCCGGGCTCCTGCGGGGTCAATTCTCGTCCCGGCGGTTGAGCGTGTCGGCGGTCTTGCGGGGTGGGCCGTAGATGAGCCTGGCGAGCCGGGGTCCAGGTCGAACTCGGGTGCGGGGGTGAAGCAGAAGGTGGCGGTCCCCCGGGCCGGGCATCAGTCGGATCAGCACCGGGTCCACGGTCAGCGGGTGAAGGTTCCCCACCCCCGGTGCACCACCGACTCGCCCGCCACCAGATCTGCGCTGATGAACTCCTGGAGCACATCAGCCCCTCCAAATAACCTCCACCGATATGAGCCTCCTGCCTGCCCATGCGAATACGCACATCCCGGACGGTGTACGCCGGATCAGAGGTTCGACCTGGTCTGAATACCGTCCCCTCTTGGATGCCGACTACCACGCCGCTCGAGCACACCTGCTTCACGTCAACCTCCACTCTCGCGAATACACCGGACTTGTAGGCCGGGTAGCCCAGGATGAGGGCCACCAGGATGAGGATCGCGGTCCGGCGCCGTTGGTCCTCGTCCCGGATGCTCCTCGTCGTCCCTGGGTCTCGTCCGGGCTCCTGCAGGGGTCAATTCTCGTCCCGGCGGTTGAGCGTGTCGGCGGTCTTGCGGGTGGGCCGTAGATGAGTCTGGCGAGCCCGGGGTCCAGGTCGAACTCGGGCGCGGGGGTGAAGCAGAAGGTGGCGGTCCCCCCGGCACCGGGCATCAGTCGGATCAGCATCGGGTCCACGGTCAGCAGGGTGAAGGTCCCCACACCCCGGTGCACCACCGACTCGCCCGCCACCAGATCCGCGCTGATGAACTCCTGGGTGCACATCGGCATCCAAATAACCTCCACCGATATGGGCCTCCTGCCTGCCCATGCGAATGCGCACGTCATCAACAGTCGTAGGCCGGATATATCTCTCTCCCGGTCTGAATATCGTCCCTCGCGGATGCCGACTACTACGCCGTTCGAGCACACCTGCTTCACGTCGACCTCCACTCTGCGAACACGCCCGCCTTGTAGGCCGGATAGCTCACAAGAAGGACTATGAACTGTTATGATGACAAGTCGTCGCCGTCTCATTCCGGATACTCCCCGCCCAATGATACGCCCCTGAATACGTAATTGAACTCGTCCCAATCCAGTTTAAACTCTCCTCTGGAATAGTTTTTCCGTCCGGAGTCTTGTTGCGTCCGTGCGGGTTCACGAGGTCACCCCGTTCTCGTCGGCCGCGATCACCGCGAACTCGTGTGACTTCGGCACCTGAAGTTCAGTCCCGTCCATCGTCGTCATCGTCGACGGAGAGAGCTTCCCGGACCCGTCCCCGCGGTGACCGGCTGGCCTCGTCGATCCTCTTCGGAGATGAACGTGTCGAGCGAGTTCGGCAGCCCCAACGACCCCATCGGACCACTTTCCGGATCGGTGGGCATATCGAGTTCATCCAGCGTCCGACGACGTCGTACCGCCTTCCGGACAAGGGATCACCTCATCATCGTTCATCGCGAACGCGCCAGCCATCCCGCTCCTCCTCGGAACGCCGGTTCGGTCGCTACATTCTACTGCGCAGCACCCTCTGGGAAGCCCCAGACGCCTCCACAGTCAATACCTCATCGTGAAAATCGTTGGCGTCGAAGCGCTTTCCCCGGTGCTTCGAGTTCTGGCGGGTTGCGGGCGATGAGGACGACGACGAGGCCTCGCGACCGGACTTGCGGGCCACTGCGGCTCGAGCCCCGGTCGTCCCCGGCGATCAGCGGGGTGCGCCGCGGATAATGAGCCAGC
>BNJU01002348.1_pt1 | contig 33004 bp, 45 predicted proteins | sample 8539281 | NCBI WGS metagenome assembly BNJU01 (sample SAMD00202456, study PRJDB9452) | human saliva metagenome | isolation source: human saliva | place: Japan
AGAACATTACAAGTCAAAAAAAGGAGAAACAAATTATTCCACAGTGTACACCTGAAAAAGAAGAAGCCATCATGGATGCTTTGAGACACTTCAAAAATGATTTAATAGAAAAGAATGACAGCATATGACTTTCTGCATTTATTACATTCCTACTTGGTACTGGAACGGCGTTGTTGTATATCATTATGGTGTTCTGCTTATTTTTGGGCGTTAGCTTCTTTTTATTGCAAGTTTAAGAGTAAGTTAACATATTTTTAGAAGTGTAAGTTGAATGATTGGTAAAATAGCAGGTATATATCTCTAAGTGTTATAATATATTATTAAGATGAAATATATTAGTTATTTAAAGATAAGAGAAACGAACGGGTAGAGGGGGAAATTAAAACAAAATTATATTAAAAGAACACGTTAATTATGAAACTGGGATTTGTTATGAATCCCAGTTTAATTTTTGACTTTTACATGATTTATACATGTGATATTATCAAAAAAATGTTGTTTATAAGGTTATTGATAAGGAGTTGACCACATGAGTGATGTAATAAGCTGTTAGATGAAGCTATTAAAGAAACCGAAAACTTGTACGAAGGAGAAGTCTTTATTTTTTTAAGGAATTGTTTAAAGGATATGTATGGAGCAGGATACCGAGAAAGGACTGTACTAATGTCTTAGTAGATGTTTTTTGAGATATTTTTAAATAATATAAAAAAACACTTGAATAAATGCTCATATAACTATTGACACAAGAGAAAAATAATAATATAATAAATATACAACGTATGAATGCTTGTCCAAGTAATCAGATGAAATGATTTAAAAAGAGGTGATAATATGACTAAAAAAATTTAATTCAATTGAAAGATGTGACTGCAATGCAATTCATGAGGATATTGTAAATCAAGTTAGAGATAAAATGCCTCAAGAAGAAAGCCTTTTATGATCTAGCAGAATTATTTAAAGTATTTGGAGATTCAACACGAATCAGGATATTATGGGCTTTACATGAAGCTGAAATGTGTGTTTGTGATATCGCTGTATTACTTAACATGACACAATCAGCAATTTCCCATCAGCTGAGAGTCTTAAAACAAGCTAATTTAGTGAAAAAAACAGAAAAAGAAGGCAAAAGTAGTATATTATTCATTAGTTGATGATCATGTAAGAGAAATATTTGACCAAGGTCTAATTCATATCAACGAGAAGTAGTAATGCGGTAGAATAGAATATTTTTTTGAAGATATTTGGGCATATATTTAAGTCTTCATTTCAAATGAGCAATGCTTCAAGAAAAATTTGAAAAAGACTTGTAGTATTCAAAAATAAAAATTACAAATAATATTTAGGAGGATTTAATAATGAAAAAGAAATTTATACTTGAAGGTTTAGATTGTGCAAATTGCGCGCAAAAAAATGGAAAAAGGCTATTAATGAGCTTGATGGAGTGAAAGAAGCTACTGTTAACTTTATGACCACAAAACTCGTTATTGATGGTGAGGATGAAAAAAATGCCAACAATAATAGCAGAGGCCGAAAAAAATAGTTAAAAAAATCGAACCCGATACAACTATGAAAAAAAGGCCTAAAGGAGGCTATTTAGTATGACAAAAAACGACTATGGCGAATAATTATTGGTGCAGCCGTGTTAGCTACAGCAGTATTGCTTAGTTTAAATAACGAATGGTTACAGATTGCTCTCTTTATAATAAGTTACATTATTGTAGGTGGAGATGTTGTAAAAAGAGCTGTAAAAAAAATATTTTTTTAAAGGTCAAGTTTTTCGATGAAAAATTTTTTTAATGAGTATTGCAACAATTGGTGCATTTTTTTATTGGTGAGTATCCTGAAGGTGTTGCAGTTATGCTGTTTTTATCAAGTTGGAGAACTGTTTCAAAGCTATGCAGTTGGCAAGTCGAGAAAGTCAATTGCAAGCCTTATGGATATTCGACCAGATTATGCAAATGTTAAAAAAGGTGATGAACTTGTCAAAGTTGACCCAGATGAAGTACAAATTGGAGATATTATTGTAATTAAAGCAGGAGAAAAAATTCCTCTTGATGGCAAGGTAATTGAGGGAAGTTCAATGATTGATACATCGGCACTAACAGGCGAATCTGTTCCTCGTGAAGTAGAAGTTGGAAGTGATATCCTAAGTGGGTGCATCAACATTAATGGGGTTATTACAGCAGAGGTTACCAAGGAATTTGGAGAATCTACTGTAAGTAAAATTCTTGATTTAGTTGAAAATGCAAGTAGTAAAAAATCCAATTCAGAACAATTTATTACGAAGTTTGCGAGATATTATACACCGGTTGTGGTTATAATTGCAGTTTTTCTAGCTATTATACCACCTCTTGTTATAGACAGGGCGACTTTTTAGTGATTGGATATATAGAGCACTAGCATTCCTTGTGGTATCCTGTCCGTGTGCTTTTAGTTATTTCAATTCCTTTGAGTTTCTTCGGTGGAATAGGTGGAGCCTCAAAAAAAGGTGTTTTAGTCAAGGGTAGTAATTATTTAGAGGCATTAGCAGAAACTGAAATTGTTGTTTTTGATAAAACTGGAACACTAACGAAAGGTGTATTTAATGTACAGGAAATTCATCCAGAAGGAGTTTCCAAAGAAGAGCTACTAGAATTAACTGCACATGCGGAAAGCTATTCCAATCATCCGATTTCACTTTCACTGAAACGTGCATATAGCAAAGAAATAGACAATGGACGTATTTCAGATGTAGAAGAGATATCAGGTCATGGTGTTATTGCAACAGTAGATGGCAAAAAGGTTATGGCAGGAAATATCAAACTTATGAAAATGATGGATATCCCTTATTTCAAGGGAGAGCTGATCGGTACTATTGTACATGTTGCTGTTAATAACAAATATATAGGTTACATTGTAATTGCCGATGAGGTAAAGGAAGATTCAGCACAAGCAATCAAGGAACTTAAGGCAGCTAATATTAAACAAACAGTTATGTTGACAGGTGATAATAAAAGTATTGGTTCAAAAGTTGCTAAAGAGCTTGGTCTTGATAAGGTTTATGCAGAACTGTTGCCAGCAGACAAAGTTGAAAAACTAGAAGAATTATTTTCGCAAAAATCTAAAAAAGGTAAACTTGCCTTTGTTGGTGACGGAATCAATGATGCACCTGTATTAGCTCGTGCAGACATTGGAATAGCAATGGGTGGTTTAGGTTCTGATGCGGCCATTGAAGCTGCTGATGTTGTAATTATGACTGATGAACCATCGAAAATTGCTACTACAATGAAGATTTCTAAAAAGACACTAAAAATTGCACATCAAAACATAGTATTTGCAATTGGAATAAAAATAATTGTTCTTATTTTGAGTGCTTTTGGAATAACTACTATGTGGGCAGCTATATTTGCAGATGTAGGTGTAACTATCATCGCAGTATTAAATGCTTTTAGAGCTTTTGAATGTAAAGAATCTATAAACTATTTTTCCTATTCACCCCTTGAATGATACCGATAATTGACGATACAATCAAGGGGTATTTTTTTAATTTAAAAAAACTATAAATGAAAAATTGGTTGGGATTTACCTTGAAATTAAAATGGTTTTTAAAGATATGGAGGTTATGTAATTGAAAGTTATTGATGAATGTTGCTGTGAATGTATCACACAAAATTTAAATAGAACAAAGGAGAGTTGCCCTGTCTGTAATAATGAAGGAGTAACAGTTAGTAGGATAACCGTTGAACACTTGGTGACAGATGATTATCGTAATGCCGTTGATGGAGATCAATATAAGATATGCATGAATGAGGACTGCGACGTTATTTACTATAACTTAGATAAAGAAATAAAATTCTTAAAAGACCAAGTTAGGGTTCCTATCTGGTTTAAGAAAGATGCAGATCCTAAGTATGCTTGTTATTGCAGCAAAGTCACAGAAGATCAGGTAATTGAAGCAGTTGTAAAGCATGGTGCGAAAACCGTTAAAGAAGTAAATGCCATAACTGGAGCAATGAAAAATTCGCTTTGTAAGGAAAACAATCCTTTGGGGGTATGTTGTCATAAGATTATTCAGGAAGCCATTGATAAGGGATTAACCATGAAATGATTTGAGTTGATATGTTCTCACGAACAGACAAAACCGTTGATATCTTCCCACAAACGAGAGCCAATGTTGGATATGTTTCCAACTACGAGTGTGGATATGTTCCCCTTAACCATAGGGGTTGAGGCGATAACACTTCTTGAACGAACTAATTAGAGAAGTAGAAGAATATTTTATACTCTAGGATAGAACTCGTAGATAGAGGAGAGAAACCTTAGCCACTGTACTTGATCATGAACTTGTCACATAGTTTTCTAAAGAGTTTATGGAATTGTATAATGGGATTTATTTTTAAACGAAGACAAATTGAAATTTTTTTGGAGGTGAAGGGTATGGCTTCAAGGAAAGAATATTTAGATTTTTATTTTAGAACAACTATCTGATTTGGAAGAAATATCATATAAGTCAATGATGGGTGAATATATAATTTATTATCGTGGAAAAATTGTTGGTGGAATTTATGATGATAGGTTTTTAGTGAAGCCTGTTAAATCTGCAATAGCATACATGCCAAATGCAAAGTACGAGTTACCATATGATGGAGCAAAGGAAATGTTATTGGTAGATGATGTTGATAACAAAGAATATTTAACCGGCTTATTTAATTCAATGTATGATGAGTTACCTGCACCAAAACCAAAGAAAAAGAAATAATAAAATCTCAGTTTATCAAGGTAATACCTTTTAACGATAACCTTAGGCTATAGTTAAATGGTTTAGTGGTTATAGTCCCAGATATAGACAGCTCAACTACTTTGACATACTTAGTGTTCACCTGTTCTCATGTTGAAGAGGTACTTTTAACGATAACCTCAAGCTATCGTTAAATAGTTTAGTGGATATGTTTCCGCATACAACTCAACTACTTGACATACTTGGTGTTCACTCGTTCCATGTTGAAGAGGTAGTTTTAATGACAAGGGTGTAGACCGAAGCTATTAATTACGAATGCTTTATGCTATAGCTGTCGTAGAGGAGTAGTGATACGGTAACAGTGAACCGCTGAATATGTGACGTTGCTTGTGAAAGGTAATTAACAGAAGAAAATTATAAAAGAAAATAATATAATATTTTGTAAAGGGAGGAATTAATTGTGCCAAGACCAACGACAAAAAATGATTTAATGATAGTTGCTAAGGAAAGTTATGAAAAGTTAAACTTACTTATTTCAAAGATGACAAGTGAAGAGTTAAATACACCTTTTGATTTTTTTCAAAAGATAAAAAAAGAAAAAAAGAAGCTCATTGGAGAAGAGATAAAAACTTAAGAGATATCTTAATTCATCTCTATGAATGGCATAAACTTGTTTTTGAATTGGGTACGTTCCAATCAAAAGGGAGAAGAGAAATCATTTATTCCTGAACCATATAACTGGAGAACTTACGGCGATATGAATGTAGAATTTTTGGAAAAAAAGCATCAGAATACGTCTCTGGAAGAAGCGACAAAAGCTTTACAAAAAAATCTCATAAAGATGTTTTTGAAACTAGCCGAAAAACTTTACAAATGAAGAATTATTTTTCAAAAAAAGTTTATAAATGGGTTGGTGGGAGTACATTGGGATCTTATTTTGTCAGTGCTACTTCTAGCCATTATGATTGGGCTATAAAAAAATAAAGGCCCATCAAAAAAATTGCAAGTAAGCCATAAATGGAAAAAAATACAAGGAAGTAAAGATAAATTAACGTAAACTTCCTTTTTGATTGCTAATCTAACGACAAAAAAAGTAAATTTTTGTTCTCTACTTTGATGAGAATCTTTCTTTTGGATTTGTCGACGCGAGCATTATTTCGATAGATTAATAAATACTTTATCTATATTGCATTGACTCGAAAAAGTTAGATAGGAGATATCTAACTTTTTGGGTCATCGTTTTTAATTTAGCATATTTATAATGATTTACAATATTATATAATTAAATATCATGTGAGATTATATAATCAAATTTAATTTCAAAAAAATATACTGATAGAATAGTGAAAATGATAAAAATAAGAATATACAGTTTTGACAAAATAAAGTGGTGTAAGGTAGTATACTTGTTCTGTATTTTTTTATGATTTATGAACTCCAAGTAATATAGTATAATAGAATAAAGAAAGTTGATTAAGAGTGAAATATATAATTGAAGTTGTGAGGTGGGTGTTTGAAAGAAGTAAGACCTAGTTTTTAAAGATATAAAATCATTTGAAGAATTTAATAAATACTATTGGTATCGAGAAGAACTTTCACAAATATGTAAGTCTCTTGGACTAGAGTATAGATGTACAAAGAAAAGAATTGAACTATATTATTGAACAATATTTTAAGGGGAATAAAGTAGAAAAATACCTGAGTAAAGGTAAGAAAAAGTCAATCTGAAGATATAACTCTAGAGACTCCGTTACTTAACTGTGGTTTTTTTCTTTTAACCAAAAAAATTTAGAGATTATTTTTTTCAGCTGTAACAGGAGTTAGTCCGTTTAAATTTAATGCTGATATGGCAACGGCATGGAGAAAAGTAAAAAGGGATAATGATATAAATTTTACAATCCAAGATATGATTAAAATATATTATGGAGAGTCAGATTACGCCAAGTATGATAATTCAGCTTGTCAGTGGAATCAATTTCTAAAAGACTTTTTGTGCAGATGAATCTAGCAATAATTATTCCAACAAGTTAAAAAGTTGCGACTATCCTTTGGAAAGAAGTTAGAGACTCGAAGAGTGAAAAAAATTATTCAAAAACAACTGCTTAATGAATATAAATATAAAGTAGAGGAGTATCGTAAATAAACATCTGTCTGATACTTTTTAACGATAGCTCACATCTGAAAAAAATTACGAGGAGATTATAAGATGAACAATTATATAAAATTAAATGAAGATAGATGGAATAATGTAAAAAAATGACTATACTGAGCCATTGACACATGAAGAATTAGAAGAAGCTAGAAATAATCCAATTTCTGTTGCATTAACTGTTGGGAAAAAGTTCCAAAAGAATGGTTTGAAAAAAAGCAAATGGGAAAAAAATTATTAGGTTTAGCTTGTGGTGGTGGACAGCAGGGACCAGTTTTTTTGCTGTAAAAGGTTATGATGTAACCATAATGGATTTTTTTCTAAATCACAATTACAAAGAGATGAAATGGTTGCTAAAAGAGAAGGCTTAAAAATCAATACAGTTCAAGCCGATATGACAAAACCATTTCCATTTGAAAATGAAACTTTTGATATTATTTTTAATCCAGTTTCAAATGTATATGTAGAAAATTTAGAAAACATATATAAAGAAGCCTCTCGAGTATTGAAAAAGGGTGGTTTGTTAATGGTCGGATTTATGAATCCTTGGATATACATGTATGATGCTGACATTGTATGGGACAAACCTGATGAAGAATTACTTTTAAAGTTTTCAATACCATTTAATTCAAGAGAGCTTGAAGAGGAAGGCAAGATAACCATAAATCCAGAATATGGATATGAATTTAGCCATACCTTAGAAACACAGATTAGAGGACAACTAAAAAATGGTCTCGCTATGATAGATTTTTATGAATCGTGTGACAAAAGACACAGATTATCACGTTATGGAAATGACTATATAGCTACACTATGTGTTAAACTATAATGTTTTAGAACATACTTTAGGAGACTAGATTAAATGTAGATGTATTTGTATTTGTATGATGTGAGGAATATTTCTAAGTGTAGCCAGCTGACTGCGTATCGACCCGTAATAGAGATTTTATGCATTTGTGACTAACTATTATTCAATCAAAGTTGATGAAGGCTTACTTTAGAAAACTCTTCAACCAAGGATATCTTTCAAAAGCGGAATTAGAGCAATTGATTTATCCTGTCTAAAAAGACTTTTGCGCAGATGAATCTAGCAATAATTATTCCAACAAGTTAAAAGTTGCAGCTATCCTTCGGAAAGAAGTTAGAAACTCGAGTAAAGAAAAAAATTATTCAAAACAACTTCTGAACGAATATAAATACAAAGTAGAGGAGTTTGAGTATGAAATTTCATGAATTTGGTGATAAGAATTCACCTGATATTATTTTAATACATGGAGGAGGAAATTCATGGTGGAATTATCTTCGGCAAGCACGTATCCTTTCAGAAGAATATCATGTAATTTTGCCAACTCTTGATGGACATGGTGAAGAAAATCAGGTAGACTATGTTTCTACTGAAAATTCCGCACTAGAAATTCTAGATTATATTAAAAAGAATTGTAACGGAAAGTTGTTTGCTATTGGAGGAGTTTCACTTGGTGGTCAAATTGTTATGGAAATACTATCACGAGATAGTGAAATAGTTGAGAAAGCAATAATAGATGGAAGTATTTGTATCCCTCAACCAAAGTTAGCTAGAATAAGTATTTTACTTGTATCTTTATTTGATAAACTGATGTTCAGTAAATTTGCTTGTAAAATTCAACTAAGCTTAATGGATAAAATGTACCCAAAAATAGCATATCCTGATGAACTAAAAAAAGATATTATATGGAGGATATGCCAAGGACACCTGTTAAAACGCTAATAACCATATATAAAACATATATGGGACATTATAAGTTAAAAAAAGTACGATTTCTAGAAGTAAGGCAAAGGTTCTTTATATTTATGGTGAAAAAAAGAATTGAACTGTGTTAAAGAATCGGCAAGATTATTTCAACAGGTTCATCCAAATACTATTTTGTATGAAGCAAAGGATTATAATCATGGATATTTATCAACATACTTACCTCAGGAGTGGGTGGAGTTGGTTTATCCATTTTTAAAAAGAGCAATAACTAAAAAAACTACTTGTGGTATGAAATTGAAAAAGGTATCGGTAAAATTTTTAGTAATTTACAGCTTTTTTTAAGAAATATAATAGGTAAGTACCATTAAGATTAGAATTTATGGAGGAAAGTTTATTGAAATATGTACTTTTATTACGTGGTATAAAATGTAGGTGGAAAGAATAAGGTATCTATGAGTGAACTAAAAGAACAATTGTTAAAAAAACAGGTTTTGAAAAATGTTAGTTCATATATTAACAGTGGAAATTTGTTCTTTAGTAGTTTAGAAAAATCATGAAATATGCGACTCAAAAAAATAAGAGATTTGTTAGAAACTAATTATGATTTTTTTCAATACCTTTTTCTTTAATCACAAAAGAGGAATATTTAGAAGAAAAAAAGTGGGATTACCAGATTGGTGGAAGGAAGACTTGGCAAGAAAAGATGTACTGTTCTTTTTCATATAATTTTTGATAAATCAAATATCCTTGACTTTATAGATAAATCTATATTTCATAATGAAGTAGTGTATGTAGGGAAACATGCAGTATTTTTGGGGCAAGTATGATGAGTCAGAATATTTAAAAACTACATATCATAAAAAAATTAATAAAGCAAGATTTCTATAAAAAAATAACAATTAGGAATTCAAATACATTTGAAAAAAATAGCTAAGATTTTTAGAAGAAAACTAGAAGTATTTTTAATTGAAAGAAGGTGAATGTTTGATGGAAGGAATGTTGAAGTTATATTCTCCTATTAATGAATTAAAACAAATTGGTGAGGACATTTGGATCATTGATGGAAATGAAATACATATGAGTTTTTAAACTTTTTAAAGTTCCTTTTACAACAAGGATGACAATAGTTAAACTAGATAACAACAAATTATGGATTCATTCACCAATAGCTTTTTAATAAGGAATTAAACGATAAAATAAAAGAACTAGGAGATATCGAGCATATAATTGCTCCTAATAAATATCATTATAGTTATGTATTAGATTGGTATAAACATTATCCAGATGCAAAAGTTTGGTTAGCAAAAGGAGTAAGTACCAAACTTAAAATTGATGAAAGAGAAAAATTTTTGTATCACTAGATAATATTTCAAAAAAACTTCTTGGTCAGAGGAAATATACTTTACTCCATTTAGAGGAAGTATAGCTATGGAAGAGATGGTATTTTTTTCATAAAAAGAGTTCAACCTTAATATTAACGGACTTAATAGAAAGTATAGAAGTAAACAGATTACCATTATTATATAAACTTGTATTTAAGTTTGGAGATAATAAGTATCCTAAGTTTCGAACGTCAAGAGATTTACGATCATCATTTATCTTTAAAAAAACAAGCTAAAGATAGCTATTCTAAGATTGAAAGTTGGAAACCCGATAAAATTGTTTTTCTCTCATGGAAAGATAATTCTAGAAAATGGTACGGAAAAAAATTAAAAAGAAGCATTTTATTGGTTGAGAAAAATAGTGTACTTTATGAGAAAATAATAATATAAGATTTAGAGAATAAATGAAAGGGAGTGATTAGGTATGACAATAGTAATAAAAAGAGTACTGGCATCAACTTTGAAAAGAAATGGCCGAAAAAGAAATCATTATCAAAAAAATAACAATTAATGATTTAACTCAAGCTTGTGATGTTAGTCGTCAAACATTTTATAATAATTTTAAAGACATCTATGATTTGGTAGAGTGGATATATCTTAAAGAGGTAGTGACTCCAATCGAAAGAGGTAAAAATCTATGATAGATGGCAAGATGCTCTAACATCAATTTTTTTCAATATATCTCAGAAAATCATGTTTTTTTGTTTTAAATACCTATCGCTCTTTTTGGAAAAAGGATTTTTAGAAAAAAAGTACTAAGACAGGAGATTGAACTATTTCTAAGTAATCAGGTGTTCAAAAAAATCGAAGTAACAAAAAGAAGAAGCTAAACAAGTAGAGTTTTTCTTATTCTTTTTATACATATGCTTTGGTTGGAGTAGGGTTAGATTGGATAGAAAAGCAAATGCCTGAAACAGTTGAAGAACTCGTTGAAAAGAATTGAAAAAGGTTATGTTGGGTGAGATAATTTCTCTTCTTTAAATAAAGTTTAAAATCTTTTACAATTAAATAAATTTGTAAAATAGTTATACAAAAAGAAAAATTGTAAATTGTTTTATGGATATGGAAGGTGTATATTAATAGTGATATTAGTATACACTTTTTTTAGGAGGAGTTTTTTATGTATTATTCAAACGGAAATTATGAAGCATTTGCTAAACCAAAAAAACCAGCAGGAGTTGATAAAAAATCGGCTTATTTAGTAGGATCTGGACTTGCATCTCTTGCAGCAGCAGCCTTTTTAGTTCGTGATGGACAAATGAAAGGGGAAAGAATCCATATTCTTGAAGAACTACCTATCGCAGGAGGTAGCTTAGATGGTATTATGAATCCAACTCGTGGATTTATTATTCGTGGTGGTCGTGAAATGGAAGATCACTTTGAATGTCTTTGGGATTTATTTAGATCTATACCATCATTAGAGGTAGAGGATGCATCTGTTTTAGATGAGTTCTACTGGCTAAATAAAGAAGACCCTAACTATTCAAAATGTCGTGTTATTGAGAACCGTGGACAACAAATTCCTGATGACGGACTTTTTGCATTATCTGATAAATCTAGTCAGGAATTAGTAAAACTATATTTAACTTCTGAATCAGAACTTCAAGGTATGAAAATAACAGATTTCTTTAGTAGTGAATTTTTTGAGTCTAATTTCTGGACTTATTGGGCAACAATGTTTGCTTTTGAAAAATGGCATTCAGTTGCTGAGATGCGTCGATATATGTTGAGATTTATTCATCATATTAAAGGACTTCCTGATTTATCAGCACTTAAATTCACTAAATATAATCAATATGAATCATTAGTTTTACCATTAGTTAAATATTTAGAAGATCATGGTGTAACTTTTGAGTACAATACTGTAGTTAAAGATATAAAAGTTGAAAAACAAGGAAAAGATTTAGTAGCTAAACATCTGATTTTAGAAGTAAACGGTGAACCTGTTGTTAGAGAATTAACTGAAGATGACCTAGTATTTGTTACAAACGGTAGTATCACAGCATCTACAACATATGGTAACAATGATACTTCAGCTCCAGTCAGCAAAGAACTAGGTGGAGCTTGGCAACTTTGGAAAAACTTGGCTAAACAAGATGAACGTTTTGGACGTCCAGAAGTATTTTGTGAAAATCTTCCTGATCAAAGCTGGTTTGTTTCAGCTACAACAACCGTAACAGATAAAAGAGTTGCAGAATATATAGAAAAAATTTGTAAACGTGATCCTTATGCAGGTAAAGTAGTAACTGGTGGTATAGTAACTGCACGTGATTCAAATTGGATGTTGAGCTTTACACTTAATCGTCAACCACATTTTAAATCTCAATCAAAAGATGAATTAGTAGTTTGGATTTACGGATTATATTCAAATATTTCAGGTAACTATATTAAAAAAACCAATAGAAGCTTGTACAGGTATTGAAATCGCAGAAGAATGGCTTTATCATATTGGTGTTCCTGAACAATTTATTCACGAATTTGCTAGTAAAGGATGTAGCACAGTTCCATGTTATATGCCTTATATAACAAGTTACTTTATGCCAAGACATGATGGTGATAGACCATTAGTTATCCCAGAAGGTTCTAAAAACTTAGCATTTATAGGTAACTTCTCTGAAACACCACGTGATACTGTCTTCACTACAGAATACTCTGTTCGTACAGCTATGGAAGCAGTCTACACATTACTAGATGTTGATAGAGGTGTACCTGAAGTATTTAATTCTGCATATGATTTACGTGTCATGACTAAATCAACTAATCGCCTAATGGATGGTAAAAAACTTGAAGAAGTTAAACTACCTCTATTTGCCAAAGCAATTAGTAAACGTGTATTGAAAAAAATCAAAGGAACATATATTGAAGAAATCCTAAAAGATGCAGGACTGATTTAGATATAATTCCTCTAGGTTATAGCTATAAAAAATACATAATAGATAGAAAAGACGATAGTGAAGACTGTCGTCTTTTTTAGTAAAAAGCTTACTAGTTTTGGATAGAAAAAGTAGAGGGCGTATGATATTATATAAGTTATAGTAAAAGGCAAAGATGTTCTTAATAAACTAGTTAATTGTTTTTATTATATTTTTTTATAAAATAAGGTATGATTGACTGTATAATTTTAAACTAAATAAAAATTTAGTAAGAAAAGTTTATTAGTAATTTTGAATGTAAAAAAATAGAACTATAGTTTAAAAATAAAAAAATAAATTGGAGTATTATTTATGTCGAAAAGATTTAAAAAGTTTTATATCAAAAAAACCAAATATTAATATTTATGACCGAGTAAGCAGTTCTGAACCGATAGAATTTTTTTAAATGAAGATCTAGAAACGGTTATGAGGTATAGTTTTGGAGGAAAAAAAGAATCATATTATAATATTGATAATAATTCTGAAAAAAATTAAAAAAAGTTTTTTTCATTTTCGTAATATTACTAATCTGTATGTAGATACAGAGGGGAAAACTATAAAAAAATAATGTAAATAGAGGTTTTATGAAAGCTACTTTTTAGTTATATTATATTAGAATTATTGAGAGATAATCGATTATCAAATATAAATTTTGAAATTAATATAGTAAATCGTGCTAAAGTTAAAAAAAGGAGAGTAAGCTAATACGTTATCCATATATATATGATGAATTATTAACTTCCAAATATAGAAAAAAATGATGAAATTCTTTTTTTCCAGTTTTTTTAGTAGAAAATCGAGTAGAGGATATTAGGTACTATGATTCTATCTTAGATAAAACAAAAGTAATAGTCGAAAAAAAGATGAACTAAAAAAATCAATTTCAATTTGAAGATTATTCTCCATCAGAATTAAAATCCATCTTTGAGGATAGATTAATTAGAGAAAAGGAAAAAAATCTGTAATTAGGCCATTTTTGCAAGCCGTTTAAATATAATGACATACAGGAAAATATTATTTTTAAATAAGGAGGTTATACTAGATTATGACTTTAGGTTCTATCGATATAGTGAGAGTGAAATAGTAGAATATTCTTTACTTAAAAGGAATGACAGTGAAAATCACATAAATTCGATGTGTGATTTATACCTAGATGAATATCCAGCTCCAAATCTACAAGGACGGGTATTTATGGTTTCGAGAAACAGGGAATAATCGTAGACTTGTATTTGTATGTTTGGGGTTAGAAAAAAATTAGGGCAAATATTCGGTATGTTAATGATAATACTTCTGAAAGTTGGATATATTATTTTTCATATAAGTAATATACCGATGGAAAAGGTAATTAATTGGCTTCTTTCAAAAACATAGAATTCAAATGTCTTGATAAGAAGGCAATTTTGATTAAGGACTCTACGAATTTAATACTATGGATTTTGCCAAATTCTCAAATTTGTAGTTATAAAAAAATATATAGTGATATATTAAGAAGACTTAAGTTTGTGGAAAGGGCTTTCGGACAGCAAAAATTTTGTCAGGGGTTTTTATAAGGAAATCTTATTTTTTTATGGTATATTGATGTACAAAAGGGTTTATATTTTTAAGTATATTAAAATCTCTATTAATTAAATAATACATTATAGAATAGGTTATAAAAGTTATTTTTTTATTATAGCCAGAATTGGAGAGTGCATAAAATGAGTTTTTTTTATCAACGGTTTGGCCAATATTACTATTATTTGTAGTTTGTATATTACTTATAATAGTTAAGATAGTAAGAATGATAAGAATATCGAGAGATAAAACTAAGCGTTATAAAGGTGATTATATACTCTTAGGTTTGGTTATTGGTATGTCTATAGGTACTTTAATAGGTACTTTATATGATAGTAAATCAGGTATGGGTGCATCAATAGGAATGTCTTTAGGAACGATGATTGGAATGACTATAGGAATGTTAATTCATAAGAAATAGGAATATAATATACACAAAAAAAGCAGAGGAAATAGTATATTTCTCTGCTTTTTTTGTTTTTATAACTTAGCTTGATAACATTTTTTTCAAGAAATCCACTTCTTGCTTTTTTTCTTCTGTATCTTCACTTTCATCAAATCCATCATATGGTGCTTTTTGGGTCATGAACTTTAGGTTTTTCTTTTTAATGTACTGCAAACTTCATTTATATGGGCAAAAGGCAAAATTAAAGTCATCTGTCCAACCAGTATGCCCGGTAATGATTTTTTTAGATTAAGATTTCTATTTCTTAGTATTTCTTCTAATCTTTTTAGTGATTTGCATTGTAACTTTCTATCTTCAGCAAGAGTATTTAAAAATGCATAGCCACCATCTGCACCAAACCAAATGGTATCACCTGTAAATAAATATGTATCATCAATTAAATAGACAAGATGTCCCCATGTATGTCCTGGAACTAGGGAAGGCTTCTATCTTAATATTTTTTTAATATAGAATACTTCTCATCATCAATTAAAGTTTTTTTCGTTTACTATATTTACTTGAGGTAGTTTATATAAACCCCAATAAACTTTGCGTCGTTTTTTTCCTTCTAAATACTCGTTTTTCAATTTTTCCCGATATATTTTTTTGATTCTTCAAATAAATTATCGCTATCTATTTCAATAGCACCAACATGGTCGGTATCTTGGTGTGTAATTAGTATTTCATTTATACATTTTGGATTGATATCAAGCCAATTCATTTTTTTCTGCCAGCTTATCGTAGTTATATCCAGCATCAATCATAATTGTGTAACCATCTTTTGTATAAAAGTATATATTTGCGACATATTCCTAATACAACTTACTTTTTTTCATCTATATAACCTGTATTTAATGGTTTAAATATCTCTTTTCCCCTAAACATAAAATGACATAAATTTTTTTGTTGATTTTTTTGAATCTTTTTTTGACATAATACGTCACCTTTAATTTCTTTTCCCTACATTATTGTAGACTTTAAATCATCAACTATCTATAGAGATAATTGAACTCCCTTTTTTTAAAATTTACTAATTGTTTAAATGTATATTAAATATCTCTATTTACTTTTTATTATATCATGTTTATACTTTCAATATAAATAACCCATTATATGATTTTTATGTGTTATAATAGATTTAAATGTTTTTTTGAAAAAAAGGAAAAAGTTTTTGGAAGGTAAAATGTTAGTTAATAAGTATTTATAGGAGAAAGTTTATGAGCAAAAAAACAACTTACTGTAGAGGAAAAAAAGATTAGATTTAGATTTAACGATTATAGGAATTGTTACATTCTTAGTTTTTGGGTTATTTGCATTATATGCAAAACAAATTAACAGTTTTATTTCAAATGAAAATATAAATGTTGTTTCAAGACTATTGTTAAATGCTGGTATACAATTTGGAGTTGCTGGATTAGGAATAGTTATTGTTATGTTTTTTTAGAAAAGAAAGTTTTTTTCTAGTTATGGATTAAAGATGGATAATATTGTTAAATCAATACTAGGTACTATTGTTAGTTTTTCTGCCAGTAATTATTTATATTTTTTTGCTTCAGGAAGTTTTTAAAGGTTATCATCCATTACATATTTTTAATTACTAAGGATGTGATTGTTAGTGGATTTCCAATAAATATACTAGGTATGTGTTTGATTTTTAATAGTTTGGGGATTTTTTTGAAGGTTTTAACTATGCTGTTATAGCCGATAAAATCAATAAGCGCTATCCAACAAAAGAGTACTTGGTTAAACTATGGAGCGATTACTTGTGCGTTTATTTGTCTGTTATTTCATCCAATAAAAAAACAGACTTTTTGGGGATTTATAGAATTAATTACAACATTTATTGCTATATATGGAATGTTGATAGTTAAAAGCTAAAACTAATAATGCTTGGGGATGTATCTTTGCATTTGTATTTATTTGGAATGCATTGTAATTCATTTCGAAGCTTCTAATAAATAATAAAAAGAATTTTAGGTATAGGAGGTAAGGATGAATTCATTAAGAAGCAACGCGCTAAGTTATATTTGCTAGGTACTTTAGGTCAAATAACACTTGTGTGTATTGTGGTTTTCTTTTTTTACGTCAAAGTGGTACTACCGTTGACTACACTACAACTATTGGTATTGTAGCGATTGTAATTGGAGGAATATCATCAGCTGAATGGGGAACTATCGTAGCTATAAAATATAAGAAGATAGACTTTAAAAAAAGTCATATCTGATTTTTTTAGAGTGAAGCAAAGTTATAAAAATTATCTTTTAGTTATATTCCTCCTTTCACTAAATTTTTTTATATGTTATCTTTGGAGGGAATGTAACTATAACACTTTGGTATATTCCAATAATAATGTTTGTTAAACATATAGCTTTTTGGAGGTTTAGAAGAAATAGGTTGGAGATATTTATTTCAACCATTATTACAAGAACGGCTAAGTTATATTACTTCTACAGTATTAACATTTATAGCTTTGGGGAACTTGGCATTTTCTATTTTTTTCTATATAGATGGTTCCTTAGCACAGGTAAGTGTAATTCCATTTTTAGTAGGATTATTAACTAATAGTTTTTTTATTATCGACACTTTATAATATGACAAATAGCCTTTTGGATATGTGCAATGACTCATTCTCTAATTAATGTTTGTTCACAGATATTCGAAGGAGGAAATACATATGTATCATATCTTTGTAAAGTTATAGTTATTGTATTAGCGATAATACTGTCAAATAAAGCTATAGAAAGAAATAATAGAATAAAATAATAAATTCCACAAATCAAGATAATCTGATTCGTGGAATTTATTATAAAAAAATTATATTTACTAAAAATTATTTATATTTAACTTTATCTAACAAAAATAATACTGTGAAAAAAATTTATTATGCCGTAGGAAGGAGACTTTAATTTAAATAAGTTAAGATATATAATAATTTAAGGACTTTTTAAAAAAAGTTTTTTTGTTTTTGATATAATAATATTTGTGTGAGAATAATTATGTTAAGAAATAGATAACATAAAAAAAGTAAATATTTAAATACGCATGTCTTTTTATTAATGATAAGTATTTTAACTATAAAAAAATTATTAAATAATGTACATATATTGTCTAGAGTATATGATATTGTTATATATATCAAGTTACCATTGTTAATAGTGTATATTATATATGGAGGTATAAATAAATGGAAAAAAATAATTATTAAATATAATCCATATGAAATGAAGTCAAAACTGATAGTTAGAGGTCAGGAAATACATAAAAAGTAAGCATTGTGTTTCAAATTTGAAAAAGATACTTAGCTGAGAATACTAGTATACCAATTCAGTATTGGATAGATCCTATTTTTTTAGAGATAAATGGGAGGATTATTAAAAGTTTTATGTGACTACTATGGTGAAAAAAACTCGAAATTGAATTTTCAGGAAGGAAAGTAGACTACGAAGATGTAAAAAAATCTCTAGATATTCAAAATGAAAGTAGAGAAAAGAAAGCTACATTAAAAATTTAATTTAAAAAAATGAATTACCTTCCGATATGGAAATGAAGAGAAAGGTAGAGGCGATACTTTCAGATGATTTTTTTATAAATTGGTAAAAAAATAGAATCAGAAGAGTTATTAAAAAAATATTATGAATTTAAAAAAATTAGTAAAGAAACTATTTTTTTGAAGAATTCAGGATAGCTTTTATAGGTACACCTAATAGCGATACAGCTACTCTTATAAACGCTCTAATTAAGAAGGAGTTCTTGCCACAAACAACTACTCAAATTTGTAAGATTATTCATGCTAATAATATAGAAAATTTGGCGATAATAAAATGCAATGGTAGGGAGTATATTTTTAATACATGCGAGGAAATTAAAAAAATAAAATAAAAGAATTAGATGGTTCAAATGAAGAAATTACTATATATACTAATTTGTCAACTTTACTTTTTAAATGATTTAGAAAATGATTTTTAAACTAGTTCTTATTAATGCTCCAAATATTGATAATATAATTAATAATCAAATAGAAAGTGAGTTAGTAATAGCATGTTGTGATGAAAGATTTGATAATAAAGAAATAAATAAGATGTTAGATATTATTGGAGAGTACACTAAGAAAAAGTAAAGATTATTTTAATAAGAGTCTTTTATTTGCAATTAATAATTGTGATTCTTTGATGTTTGATGATCCTAAAGAAACACTTGAAAAAAACAATTATTAAATTTTTATTGAAAATATCAATAAAAGAATTAAGTCCACATGTAATGGAGACTTTATAAGTCCGAAATTATTCCCAACTTCAGCTAGTCCAGCTTTGGCTGTTATCAACGGATATACAACTTCTGAAAAAAAGGGTGGAAGAAACAACTAATGAAAAAGTTTTATATGATAAATATAAAGATTTTTTGCCAAAAAGTATACCACTGGTCTAGTGAGGAGCTTCAAAAATAAATCCATTCAGGATATAAAACAGACTTTAAGTTTTTTTATGAAAATCATAAGAATTATTCTTTAGAAGAACATGGTTCTTCCTCTGAATTTAGAAAAGAATGAATTTAAGGAAAAGTTGGAAAATGAACAGACGACTATTCCCGAAAGAATATTGATACATTCGGGTATTCCCTCTTTGGAAATAACAATCCAAGAATATATAAAGAATTATTCTTATCCTATTAAGGTAGGAAAAAAATAATTGAAAATATAACAAATATGTTGAGAGAAATAGAAGTACTTTATAATAAAAAAATGAAGAATTAAACGAGCTTTTATTGTAAAAATTAATAATATTTTTAAAAAAATGATGAAAAAGAAAGTAACTTTAATAAAATTCATGAAGATAATTTAGAAATAATAAAAAAATAAAATTTATGATATAAAAAAATAGAATAACTTATCTTAGTGAAGTTCCACCAAAAAAATTGAGGTTGTTTCTTTTGAACTTAATAATAAAGATATTAATCTTGGAAATAAAATAAAAAAATATTTTTTTATAAATAAAAATAAAATAGTTGAAGATTTATATAATGAGTTTATATATTATGTGGAAAAAGTTTGAAGAAGTCGGTGTATTAGATAATGTTCCATTTTTCAATCGAATACATGAATAATATAAGTAAATGTGAGATAGTGAATACTGGTGATTTACTAGATAATTACTTAAAAGATATGGGTATAATTAAAAACAACATCTCCTTTTTTTACTGAAGCATTTGTTTCAAATTTAATTATTAAACGAATAAAAAGAATTAACTAAAGGTGAAAAACTATGAGTACAAATTTAATGAATATATTAAAAAGTTGGAAGATGCATACAGATTAGATATTCAACAATTTAAAAACAGAAACAGAGAAGAGATTACAAGAAATTTTAAATATTCTGGAGGATATAAATATTAACTTTAAAAATACTAACTGATATAAAAAGTAACGAAAACTATTTGAAAACAATTAAAAAAAGATATTTTTTTCTATTAAACCAAATTTTTTTAAAAAAATAATATTATAGAATCATATTAAACATAGTACTTATTTAAATTTTTAAAGCTTAAAGGAGATAATTAGGTATGGAAAGAAAAGATATGGAAAGTTTATCACGTAAGGAACTTGATAAAACTTTAATTCAAGTTGATAAAGTAGTAATGAGGAAATACATATCTGATATCGATAAAAGGCCTGTTTACAAACCCTCTTATAAAATTTCATTTGATAAAGCACAAAATATAGAGAATCCTGTGTGTGTAGTCGGGACTAATATTATGCTTACGAAGCTTACACAGATAGTTTTAGATAAAGATGAGAATATTTTGGATAAACTTACAACTACTTATTGTGCAACGTCGATGTATGAATCGGCTACTTTAGTAATGCTTTTGAAGTCAGATGGTCAAAAAAATTGATATTTATCTAGGATCCGTTTGCAAAAAAACTCATGATTCTCTTGTACCAAAAAAGCAGATTACAGCATTTATTAGGAATTTTGAGGCGAATTTTCCGGGCAGTAAAATAGAAGAAATAACTGATACTGATGAACGAATTGAAATTGTTCAGAATATTTTTGAAAAGAATTTTTGTGTATCTGCAGTTACTGGAGTGGCAGCTTTAAAGAATACGGAATATGTTGAAAATACAAAATATGTACAAGGTCTAGAGAAACTTGTTGATTCATTAAAAGGGAAATCATGTACTGTAATGATTATTGCTGATCCAATCGAAGGAAAAGAACGTCAGAATATAAGGGCAGGATATGAAGAATTGTATTCAGCATTGAAGCCATTTGAGAAATCTGAATATTCAATAAATACTAATAATAGTAAAACAATAACTGATACTATTATGAAAGGAGTAACAGATACAATAAATGATAGTATTGCAAAGACAAATACCCATACAATTACAAAGGGAACCAATAGTTCTCATTCTGTTGGGGGTAGCGTAGGAGGAAATGCAACTTTTGGTTTTGAAGGCTTTAATATAGGTTTTAATACAACAGCTGATTATCACTATACAAAAAGGTAACCATGAGGATACTAGTGATTCTGAAGGAATTACTAAAACTGCAGGAACCTCAAAATCTTTGAGTGAACAGAATTCTATAGCTAATGCATTGAGTGTATCTGATGGAGAAGGGCTTCAAATAACGTATGAAAATAGAAGTATTAAATCTATAATAGAAAAAAATAGATTTACAAATCGAAAGAATTAATGAGTGCGAAGATTATGGTATGTTTGATTGTGGAGTTTATTTTTCTATCAGAGGATTATACAACTTGCTTGTCAGTAGCTAGCACTTATAAATCAATCATTCAAGGAGATAATTCATCTGTTGAGACATCTCATATTAGTATTTGGGATGAAAAAGATTCAGAACGTTTATTATCTTATCTTGCAACATTTAATCATCCGGTATTTGATGTCACTGATGAAGGAGAAAATAAAACATCTGCAACAGTATCAACATTAGTAAGTGGTAGGAATTGTCAATATATATGGGATTACCTAAAAAAATCTATTTCAGGTATACCAGTTATTGAATGTACAGCTTTTGGAAGAAATGTTTTATATAATCAAAAAAAAGAAAAGGGGAAAAAAATATAAATTTTGGAGATATTCATCATATGTATGCAGATGAGATTGGTTCTAAGGTATTTCTAAATAAAGACAGTTTTACATCTCATGCATTCGTAACTGGTTCAACAGGTTCAGGTAAATCTAATGCAGTTTATCAATTAATAAGTAAATTGTGTTTAGAATTAGGAGATGAAAAAGAGAAGACTCATTTTATGGTTATTGAGCCTGCAAAAGGAGAATATAAAGATATATTTGGTGGGTATGAGAATGTTCAGGTATATGGAACTAATCCATATCATTCCAAATTATTAAAAATTAACCCTTTTAGCTTTCCTGATAATGTTCATGTTTTGGAGCACATAGACAGAATTATAGAAATATTCAATGTTTGTTGGCCAATGTATGCAGCTATGCCAGCAGTGTTGAAAGAAGCGATTGAGAAAGCTTACGAATCTTCTGGTTGGGATCTTATAACATCACAATGTAAATATGAAATAGATAAGAAAAAAAATATATCCTAATTTTGTGGATGTATTAAATCAAATAAATGAAGTTATTAATGATTCTAAGTATTCCGCTGATAGCAAAGGCGACTATACAGGTGTCTAACTATGAGAATAAGTTCATTAACCAATGGTATTAATGGACTTATATTAACAAGTGATGAAATTTCTTATGAAGACTTATTTGATAAAAAAATGTTATTATCGATTTAAGTAGGATAGGATCTTTAGAAACAAAGTCGCTGTTGATGGGATTGCTAATTGTTAAACTTCAAGAATACAGAATGTCTACTTCAAAAGGTGGTAATAAAAAATTAAAACATATTACTGTTTTAGAAGAAGCGCATAATTTATTAAAACGAACTAGTACTGAACAAAGCTCAGAATCATCAAATTTAGTAGGGAAATCTGTTGAAATGTTAGCAAACGCAATTGCAGAAATGAGAACATATGGAGAGGGATTTATTATAGTGGATCAATCTCCTGGTTTAATGGATATGTCGGTTATTCGAAACACAAATACGAAAATCATTTTAAGATTACCAGATGCAACTGATAGAGAGCTAGTTGAGAAGGCGGCTAACTTGAAAGATAATCAAATTTCAGAGTTAGCACGATTAAAAACAGGTGTGTGTGCAATATATCAAAATAACTGGATAGAACCTGTACTTTGTCATATTGAGGAGTGGAATAATAAAAGAAATAAATCTAGTAATGGTGAGAAGGAAGTTATATCTGACGGATTAAAGTTAAAGAAAGATATAATTAGGCTGGTTTTAAAAACCGCCGTATTTAGTTGATATAAAGCGTGCTGAGAAAAATTCTTTCTGAAATTGACAAAACACGGCTATCAACGGGTATAAAAAAATTAAACTATTAAAAAAATAACAAAAAGAAAAAAAATGTTGAACAATATAGAAAAACTACGAGAAAGTATTATCTATGAAATCTTTAATCCAGATAATCTTATTGAAAAAAATATAAGCTTTTAGAAATGAAATTAAAGAGTGGTGGTTAGATATGCAAACTAATCTTATACCAAATTTAGATAATTTTTAATGAAGATGAAGTTGAAAAAAATATTAACTATTCTTGCTTATGAAAAAAATATTATTGAAGGTAAAAGAGAGTATGCAGAATTAATAAATAACCTTTTAAATTTTTATAGATAATGAGAAGAGGAACTTATAATGGAAGGAAGAATAGAAAAAAATACAGAGACAAAGGAATCTACTGATGTTTCTACAGAAAAATTTTTCATCTCAAGAAGGAAGAGAGAAAATTAAAGATAGATACAATAACATATTTTTCGAGTGATTTTTAAAAAAATAATTTAGAAATGAAATCTTTAGAATCTATTGAGTTTCAAGAAAATAATAAAGAGCAGAAATTGGAAGATAATAGAAAACTAGAAGAAAAATATACAAAAATAATAGCAAAAATAATATCAACAGAATTTAATGGTATAATAGAAAATGATAATAATGAAAGAAAAGTAGAAAATAATCAAAGTGATATAAAAGATATTCAAAGAAGTATAAGTAATCCTGAAGGGCTAAAGGAATTGATAGAAAAAGAATCCTGATATAAAATATAATAGGGCTTTAAAAGCGATTGAGGTACTTAATGATAGTGATGCTTCAAATGCTGAAATAAGAAGTGCACTATCAATACTAAATAATTTTAAGGGACAACTACTGGAAAAAGCTCTGAAAGATAATCTTAGGGAATCAGGGTTAGCTGTAGAAACACAACAACGTATTGTTGAAGGTGATAATGGAGGGACAAGGCCGGATGTTATTGCAGTAAATAATACGGATCAACCTATAATAGTATGTGGTATTACTGTAAATCCTGGTGAAACAATATCATTTGAATGTAAATGTGGGGGAACTGCATATATGCAAAATCAATTGAAATATCACATTCCTAATCAACTATCAGGTCAAGAAGGAATAAAAGTATTGTTAGCAACTTCAGATATAAGAGATGTTTCAAGCGATTTAGCTGAAAAAGTATGTAGCCAATATGATGCTTATTTATTAGTTTTGGATGTAAGTGTTGATGAAGTAGTAAATACACTAAAGGAGATAGCAAAAAAATGAAAATATATGTAATTAATAATGAAATTCAAACAAAACAGGTAAGTCAATTGTTACGATTAAATTCTGAATGTGCTAAACTGCAATGGTCTACACTGATAGAAGATATTCCTAATAATGTAATAAAAATCCTTGGAAATTCTAGAAACGTTTATCGAAGAAAGGATTTATGAAGTTTGTAATGAAAAATAAATTGGTGGGTTCTTTGACTGAAGAAGAAGAAGAAGAGTTACTTACGCTTATAAGAAAAAAATACGAACTAAAGTTAACTCTTGGCACGGGTGTTGTAATTTCTGGAGAAGAAGCAGATAAAGTAGCCGAACTATTAGAAGGTGAAAAAGTTTCTCAGGACTTGCTAAAAGCTATTAAGTCAGGAGAAAATGTAGTTTTATTTTTAATTTTTTTAAGAAAAAGAATAAAAAAATTACAAAAACCATTATTTATAATAGATTAGGAGAATGAAATGGGTGAATTAATTAAAATAGAAAGAACTGATGCAGTAAAAAAATAGCGTACTATCTTATGGCTGTAGATGGACATATCTCTGAAGAAGAAGAACTGTATATTAAGGAAGTAGCTCGAGGATTCGGAGTTATGGATTACAGTATTTTGGAAGAAATTAGAAAAAAACGTGGAAGATATATTTAATATAACTAATAATCTTAAAATAATCTATAATTCAATTGAGAGTGAAGTTAGAAAAATTTTTAAATAAAATAGAAACAGAAGAATCTGAAACTTTTTATGATAAAGTAACAAAGAAAAATTTTATCTATTGAAGGTATCACTCCAAATATTCTGATTTGGAATCTTATGACTATGGCTATTAAGGATTTAGATTACTCTGAGAATGAGAGAATGTTGATTAAGTATATAGCTGGAAAACTAAATGTTGACGAAAGTGTCCTTTTAGAGATGGATAATTCACTCAGAGCTTTTGTATGCAGTTCAAAATGATTTAGATTGGATTAAAGAAAAATATCAATGACCAGAAAGAATTTTCAAATCTAAAACAAGGACTATTGAATAGAATGATAACAATAGAAGATGGTATAAAACTATATATTAATAAAGAAATGTAGGAGGAAAGAATATGCCGTTACCTTTATTCTTTATTGCCGGTGCAAAGAAACTGCAAAGATTAGGTGCTAAGAAAAACGATTCAAGCTGGAGTAGATAATAGTAATGCTGAACAAATAAATAATTATTCCCAAAAACATAGATATTGCAAAAAAATAGACTTAATATTGCAAAAAAAATAGATTGTCTGATATAATGGAAAGCTATGGATATGAAAAAAATTATTTATATTAAATAATAGTGTAGCTAAATTTTTTTAAAGTCTTATGAGAAGATAGATAATATTAATTTTTTTGAATTTGATACAATAAAAAAAGAGGAAGTTAATGATTATGAAATTAAATTAGAAGAGCTACAGGAAATGACTAATTTTGCTTCAACACTATTATCAGGTTCTGTAACTGGGATAGCAAGTGGAACAGTTGCTGCTTTTGGAGCATATAGTGCAGCAACTACTCTCGCTACTGCCTCTACAGGAACTGCTATTGCATCGCTAAGTGGAGCAGCAGCATCAAATGCAACATTAGCATTTTTTTAGGGGGATCAATTGCAGCAGGTGGACTAGGTATTGCAGGAGGAACAGCTGTTCTTGGTGGACTAGTAGCAGGACCCTGCATTAATGGTTATGGGATTTGTTACTGGAGCAAAAGCTAGTAAAAACTTAGAAAAAGCATATGAGAATGAAAAAAATCTAAAGAAATAGTCTTAGAATTAGAAAAAGCTACAGATATGTGTGATAAAAATATCACGAAGAACAATGGTATTTTTATAATTTGTTAGTACGATTAGATTCGTATTTCATTCCCTTAGTGTATAAGTTAGAAAAAAATAATAAAAAGTAGAAGGATTTAATTATTTGAAATATACTGAAGAGACGAAAGCACTTGTTGCTATCGTTGTATCAGTAGCGAGTACAATAAAAAAACTGTTTTTAGATATTTCAATATTAAATGAAGATGGATCATTAACAGAAGAATCTAAATATTTTTTTAGAAGATATGTATAAATAATGTAGTTAGGATATTGGATTTTCTTTTTAAATTAATAAACCTATATGTATGTTATAGTGTATACTTTATAGTTTGTCATTTAATAACTATTATGAAAAATTCTACGAATCAAAAATACTAAACTTGATTCGTAGGATTTTTTTCTATAGATTATAATCTTTTTTTATTAACGTTTTTTTATAATTCCCCATTGTTCATATAAAGTAAATAGTTTATAATATTATTATTAGAATTTAATAATTTATAGTAATTATTTATTTTTTTGAATAACTTAAAAATTAAGGAGAATAGTGTGGTTAATTTATATTATGCTTCAATAGCAATTAGCGTATTGTTATTATTGTTTTGTATAAAAAAACGATTGTGAAAATTATAATAAATAAAAGCGATTTGTGATTTACCTAGTAATGAAAAAAAGAAACTACTTTTACAATAAGCGAATACGGGAAATATTCTATATGGTTAAAAGGTAAATTACTCTATAAGGTTAATAAGTACGATTTTTGGTAAAACAAAAACTAGAGATTTAGGAATAAGTGTAATGAATCGATATACTGGAGAAAAAAATTACTTCTAAATGAAAGTAATCTTCAAACAACAGTAACAGGCCTAAGAAGTCACAGAGAAGAGATATTCATTTGAGGCTCCGGCAGGAGAGTATATTATCTCTTATGGATGTGATGAAAGAGTCCGAGAACCATTAGATATATCTATTCAAGTACGTAAATATAACTCGCCGTTTAAAAATGGTTTTTAGCGATATTTGGGCTTATACTTAGTTTACTTTATAATAATCATTATGTTTATAATGTCGCTTAGATACTTTGGTTAAAAATTAAAGGTCTATAATATATGAGTTTAAATAAGTATATAGAAAATATTGAGTGTATATTTATCTTAATATCTTAAGGAGATGAAGGTAGTAATGAATCAAAAAAACAAAAAAACATTTTTTTATAGGTGGATTAGGTAGTAACTTTTATCACGCTAAAGATTTCATTGAAGAGCTTGATGAAAAAGTAGCATTTCTAAATCCGTATATAGAAAATTTTAAAAATAAACAAGATTTAATAAATTGGTTTAAAAAAATGAAATAAAAGATTTAGAAGAGGTTTATTTAATCGGACATTCATTAGGTGGAGATTTAGGCCGTTATCTAGCGTCACAGTTTTCACAAGTAACTAAACTTGTTTTATTAGATGGAGGTTATTTAAATCTAGACGAAATTATGACCTTAGATGATGAGTTAACGGATACCAAGGATTATTTTTAGACAACAAGTTTTTACTGACATAGAAGAAGTCATAGCTAGCGAAAAATCTCAGTCTAGCTATTGGTCAAAAAATCTGGAAGAAGCGGTAAGAAATTCATATCGTTATAATAGTAAAACAAAAGAATTTGAGTTAGATTTAGACTTAGAGAAAGTACTTAATTTACTTCGCTTAAGACGAGTAATAAAACCATATGAAACAAATCTAGATTCTAAAGATGTATTATTTATAGCGCCAGTTTATAAAGAAGAACCGGAGTGGAGAAAAGAAGCACTTAGTCAACTACCATCAAACTTTGATATTACAATGTTAGAGAACTCTGGACATGAACTTTATACGCAGAAACCTTGAGAAATAGCTAAATTAATTAATGATTGGATTAATAAGAAGTAAGATAGAAAATAACATTAAAAATTAATAGTAATAAATTTAGGTGATAAATTGTCAGGGTAAGAGAGTCTTTCAAATTATTTGAAAGGCTTTTTTTATTTATATTAATAATAAAAAAAGAAGATTATTTTTTTAAGGTGATAGAAGTAATGATTGATATCTTTTTATAGTTCAATAATTTGACTTTAAAACTTATATTATATATGCTATGTATTAGCAATTTATGGACAGAAAAATAAAAAAATTAAAAATTTTAGGAGGAAAAATGTTTTTTAGCTATTAATGAAATAAAAAGATGCTAAGCTCAGGTATAGTCTTATTGTAGGATTACTTACACTAGTTTCTTATTTGATGTTTTTCTTATCTGGATTAGCTTTTGGATTGATTGATCAGAATAGATCTTCTATTGATCATTGGAAGGCAGATACAGTATTACTTTCTTCAGAGGCTAATAGAACTTTAGCTTTATCAAATCTTAAATTATCGGATAAATCATCGTTATCTGCGGATAATGTTGAGCCATTTAGTCAAATGGTTACAGTTGCTAAGACTAAAAAGAATTCAAATGATGATGTTAAACAAAAGATTAGTATTTTTGGAGTGAATAGTGGGAGTTTCTTGATTCCACCGATAATAGAAGGAAGAAGTTTTGAAGCAGAAAATGAAGTAGTGATTGAAAAGAGTTTATCTGAAAAAGAAGGCTTTGCTATTGGAGATACTATTAAAACAGCTAATTCTGATACTGAATTAAAAAAATAGTAGGTTATACAGAAAAAAATCTAGATTTAATGCAGTTCCAGTTATATATATAAATATTAATGATTTTCAAACTTTAAAAATACGGAGCTAATAAAGCTACTGATAATCCTATGATTAATGCCTTTGTAGTAAAAAGGTGAATTAAAAGATTATGATAGTTCAGTATTCCAAAAAAAGTAAGTGTAGATGACTTTATTAATGAACTACCAGGGTATAGTGCTCAGAAATTAACTTTTGGATTTATGATAGGATTCTTAATAGTTATTTCAGCTATAATTATAGGAATCTTTATGTATGTACTTACTATTCAGAAGACACCTATTTTTGGAATTATGAAAGCTCAAGGTATTTCAAATAAAACTATAGGGTCAGCTGTCTTATCTCAAACATTTATACTTTCACTTATTGGAAGTATTTTGGGGCTGTTAGGTACATGGTTAACTTCACTAATTTTACCACCAGCAGTACCGTTTTTAGGTAATGGACTTTATTACAGCATTATCTTCGTTAGTTTAATCGTTTTTTCTTTAGTGGGAACGTTATTCTCAGTTTTAGCTATTAGAAAAATTGATCCATTAAAAGCAATAGGGTAGGTGTTATATGAATGTATTAGAATTTAAAAATGTTACTAAGTCATACCAAGATGGAAATAATGAAATAGAAGCATTAAAAAGAAACGAATTTTTAAAAATAGAAGAAGGTCAATTTATTGCGATAATTGGTCCGTCAGGTTCAGGTAAATCAACTTTCTTAACTTTAGCTGGAGGATTACAAACCCGTCTAAAGGTCAAATAATTATTAATGGAAAAGATTATACTAATTTATCAGAAAAAGAAAGAGCTAAGTTACGCTTTTAATGATATTGGTTTTTGTTCTGCAAGCATGTAATTTAGTGCCATTTTTAACTGCCAAACAACAGTTAGAATTAGTTGATAGAATAAATAAGAATAATAAACAAACAATTCAAGATAAATACTCGTTGTTTAAAGAACTAGGAATTGAACATTTAGAAAATAAATTACCAAAAAGACTTATCAGGAGGAGAGAGACAACGTCTAGCTATAGCTAGAGCACTTTACAATAATCCTGCAATTATCTTTAGCCGATGAACCTACAGCAAGTCTTGACTCAGACAGAGCGTTTGAAGTAGTCGATTTACTGTCAAAAAGAGTGTAGAGAAAAAAATAAATCTATTATTATGGTAACACATGATAATAGAATGATTGAAAAAAATGTGATCATGTTTATCGAATGAAAGATGGTATTTTTGACAAAAGAAAGATAAAATTAAAAAAATGTCTAAGTGAAATTACTTAGGCATTTTTTTATTGCTTATAAGTATTAGTTAGAATATAATTAAATTAATAATAAAATACATTATGAGTACCAGGAGATGAATATTATGCTTTTTACTAGGTGTAAAAAAAGAAAATGGATGGCTATTTGCAGAATATAGATTAACTTATAGAGTGGGTTGGGAGCATATTTGTAAAGGAGTTAAATTAGCTTACGATTATTATGATAATGTAGAAGTTCTTGTTGACGATAAAATAATAAATATAAACTCAAAAGAACAAGTTATGGAATTAGAAGAAGCTGGAAATATGACTATACGTGGAATTTCTAAAAATAATTGGAGTACCATTGATGATAACTTTCATAATCAACTCCAAGTAGTTAGATGCTCAGTTGGTTGTGTTACAGAGGAATTTCAAGTAGCTGACTATGAAAAATTTAATAAGTCATTAGCTCAATATATGGATAGTCTAGAAATAGCTATGTTCCGATAAGAAAGACTTTTTATTTTTTTGAATTATATATATTGTTTAGATAAATAATTGTATATTGTATATAAATATGATAACATTGTTATATGCTAGAGTAGTATAAAGTACTCTCATTATCCCTAATTAAGGGACTATATTATATAATTTATAGCTTAAATAATGTTGAAAGGAAGATAATGAAAAATTTAAAATTTGATGGAACGCAGTTAAAGTATATAGCTATAATTGCTATGACGATAGATCATTTAGCATGGCTATTATATCCAGGTTTAGTTAAAGAGCCAATACCAGTGCTTATGCATATAGTTGGCCGTTTAACAGCACCAATTATGTGGTATTTTATCGCAGAAGGATGTTATTATACAAAAGATATTAAAAAAATATTTCTTAAGACTTATGAGTTTTTGCTGTAGTCAGTCACTTTGCATTTTGTTTTGGTTTAGGTATACCGTTTAATATTATGACAGGAAGCATATTTAATAAAAACAAGTGTCTTATTCCCATTAGCTATGGTTGTATTATTAATTGCAATCTTTAGAAGTGAAAAAAATAAGCAACACATTAAAGATTTTAGCAATTATAGTTTTCTGTTTATTAACATTTGTAGCGGATTGGTCTTCAATCGCTCTTATGATGCCATTCTTTTTATATAATCATAGAGATAATAAAAAAACAACAAATGCTTGACTATGCTATCTGGATAAGTGTTTATGCAAAACTATTTATATTATCTTTATAGATGTATTCTATGGAGTATTACAGTTTGCAACTTTATTCTCATTACCACTATTAATGAGATATGATGGCACTAGAGGTAAGCATATTGGTTCTAAGTGGTTCTTCTACTATTATTATCCGATACATTTGGCAATTATAGGTATTTTTAGAATTATCTTATATGGAAATATTCCATTGGTATTTTTAAAATTTATAATATTTGAGAAAGAAGTACTTTTTAAAAAGGTGCTTCTTCTTTTTATAATTTTTTTAGATTATAAAGATATATGTTATAATTACATTAATAATATAATATAATAGTTGATTTTGGGGGTGACTGTATGAAGAAAAATATTTTGAAGATATCAGCAGCAATTCTGTTATCGATAAGTTTAGTTGGATGTGGAGCTAAACAATCAACAGAAAATAAACAGGCTGAACAAAAAACTGAGGCTGTAGAAGGACCAGGAAAAGATTTTTGACTGGAACGCTAAAGTTGCACCAGTTGGGAAAAAAACGTACTTATACTGAGGAAAAATACTGGAAAAAGTTTTACTGCAGATCTTACTAAATTAGAAACAGCACAAAGTAAATTAGAAGAAAAGCGTAAGTCTATTACAGATAAAAAAGTTCAAGAAGCACTTAAAGTAGTTGATGCTTTTTATGTTAATCAACAAAATATAGATGTTGTTGTTAAAGCTGGAGGTTTTAATAATCAAAAAGAAATGTATAAAAAAACTTTATGACGATTATAGTAAGAAATTAGGAGTACCTGATAATGAAACTAATTTCAAATTTCAGGATGTTAATTATAACATGAAGGAATATGGTGCTATGTATTTTTAAAAATTAATAGTAATGCTTATGGGAAAGCTGGAGCATATGATTTAGAAGACTATAAAGTTGAAGGTAATACTGTCTATTTATCTTTTAAAAAGTACCAACAGTTGATACATATCAATATGTTGTACAAACTTCTTATAAATCAAACAACAGCTCATTTTTTGCGTCACTAGTTGAGATAACTAGTACAAGTGATAATAAGTTTGAACGCATGTATGCAAAAAAACTATTTTTCTATTTAGGAGCTGTCGATTTTAGAGGTGATGGCTATGTAGATTTACAAGGTATGGATTATCTTGCAAGAGCTAAACAATATCTTGCTATTCAAGTAGATGATTCTGGTAAAGTCACAATAGACAATGATAATTTATCGAACTTATTACGTATTAATATGGCTGCATCAAATGAAAAAAATAGTGCAAAATTTGGTGCTGTTGAAAAATAACAGAAAAACACTGTATTAAGATATTTCTTAATACAGTGTTTTTTTAGATAAAAAGATATAGTAAAAGTTTGAAAAAAATATAATACAATATTAATTAGTTAAAAAGATGTTTAAGAAAGGTGAATATGGATATAAAAAAAGAAAAG
>BNJU01002269.1_pt1 | contig 32982 bp, 56 predicted proteins | sample 8539281 | NCBI WGS metagenome assembly BNJU01 (sample SAMD00202456, study PRJDB9452) | human saliva metagenome | isolation source: human saliva | place: Japan
TGGAAGTGTGATTGGGTAGTAAAAAGACCAACGTTATCCACGTTGGTTTTTTCTTGTTATGTGCGAGATTTTCTAAGAAGTGATCTATCTCTTTTTGTGATCTGAGGATGACCACTTTATCTGGATAGGTTTCTGAACCCACTTATAGCGTTCCTTTAGCGGATTTGCTCCGCCCATCCCTGAGAATCCATCTGATAAACTCCCAATTAAATTGTTCTTGACAACCAGCTGCCATACTTTCTCTGACCTTGCCTCGGTATGTGAGGTACCGTTTAAAGGCTCGAAAGAGACAGGTCAATGGCGAAAAATTAAGAAAGATGATTTGGTCAGCATCCTGCATTCTTTCCTCATAGAAACACCAAGAATAATTCCATCAATGACCCAAGCCTTTATGCTTGGTGAGAAAGTTTTTTTCATCTCGGTCAACATCCATTCACGGTCGCTGTCTTGCCAACCAGGTTGAAATTGGAGTGTGTCCATGTGAAGTTTTGGGATGGAGTAGCAGTGAGATAACTTTTCGGCTAGAGTTGACTTACCAGCACCAGAATATCCGATAATTGCGATTTTCATTTTCTACCTTTTCCTATTTGGAGACAAAAAAACAGCCTCTATGGACTGTTTCTTATTTAGCAAGTTTAGCTGAAAGACGAGCTTTGTCGCGGCTTGCTTTTGTTTTTGTGAATCAAACCTTTAGTTTCTGCTTTATCGATAGCTGAGCTAGCAGCACGGAAAAAGTTCTTCAGATGGGTTTGCTTCGAAAGCTTTGATAGCAGTACGCATAGCTGATTTTTTTGAGCTGAGTTCTTTTTCGTTTTGTTTAACGTTCAATTCAGCGCGTTTGATAGCTGATTTAATGTTTGCCAATGTTCTTACCTCCATATTTACTAACTATACCATTATATCTGAAAACTTACGTTTTGACAAGGGAAAAATTATTTTTTTAAGTAAATTTCATCGATTTCATGGTTCTTTGTTTTATGAAGAATCACTTCTGCACGATTTCTAGTTGGTTCAATATAATTTTGTAGATTTGTGAGATTGATACTGGTCCAGACCTGATGGGCAAAAGGATTCTACTTCCCCAATCGGCATTTGTGTAAAACGATAATAGTAGCTATCTGGGTCGTTTTGGGCTAGGCTCAGCATTTTCAAGAAAACGGTCTAGATACCAACTCTCGATGTCATCCACTGCAGCATCAACGTAGATTGAAAAAGTCAAAAGAAGTCAGTGATATAGAGACGCTCGTTTTGTGGATTTTGAAAGACGTTAATCCCTCGACAATCACAAAATCAGCTGCTTTTACTCGTTGTTTTGCTTCAGGGACGATGTCGTAGACTTCATGAGAATAGACAGGAATATCCACATCTTGTCCATTTTTAATACGGTCCAAGAAGTTGAGAAGAGCTTCCATATCATAGCTTTCAGGAAATCCCTTTGCGATTTAAAAATTCCCTTGTTCAATTAAGGTCTGATTGGGATAGAAAGCCATCAGTTGTTACCAACTCAACTGTAGCATCTGTAAGCGTACGGGACAGTAGGATTTGAAGTAGGCGACTGGTTAGGATTTTTCCAACGGCAACACTCCCAGAAACCCCAATGATAAAAAGGTTGAGATTTGCTTTTCGCGTTGAAGGAAAATTCCTTTTGAAAAGGCCAAAGTCATCCTTGGTACGCTTATAAATCTGGATGAGATGGGCTAGGGGGAGATAGACATCGGTAACATCCTGTAGACTAATCTGGTCATTAAAACTCTTGATGGATTCTAATTCCTCTTCAGTCAACGGAGGTGTTGTCTTTCGATGTAAAGATTGCCAAGTCTGGCGGCTGATTTTTTTCAAAATGTAAAAAAATTCGTTGGTCATAAGTTTGTCTTTCTGATTCGATATCTTAGTATAGCATATTTTGAGACTAAAAACATCTAGTATCTTATAGAAAAAGTTTCTTTCGATTAGAAAAATAATGACAAACTACATCGTATTATCAAATTACTTGGAAACGATTTACATATTTCGTCAAATTATGGTAAAAATAGTTTCATGAGTAAAATGTATTATGCAGAAAATCCTGATGCTGCTCACGACATTCATGAGTTGAGAGTGGACTTGTTGGGAGAAAAAATGACCTTTTTGACGGATGCGGGTGTTTTTAGCAAGAAAATGATTGACTTTGGGAGTCAACTCTTGCTCAAGTGTCTTGAGGTCAATCAAGGAGAAACTGTCCTTGATGTAGGCTGTGGTTACGGACCTTTGGGCTTGTCTTTAGCTAAGGCTTATGGAGTTCAGGCGACCATGGTCGATATTAATAATCGTGCCTTGGATTTGGCGCGACAAAATGCTGAACGAAATAAAGTAGAAGCGACGATTTTCCAGTCCAACATCTATGAACAAGTTGAAGGACATTTTGACCATGTCATTTCCAATCCTCCTATCCGTGCGGGCAAGCAAGTGGTTCATGAAATCATTGAGAAAAGTAAAGATTTCTTGGAAACTGGTGGAGATTTAACAATCGTTATCCAGAAAAAACAAGGGGCTCCAAGTGCCAAGTCCAAGATGGAAGATGTGTTTGGAAATTGTGAAGTCGTCAAAAAAGACAAGGGATACTATATCCTTAGAAGTGTGAAGGAATGAGAGCAGTTGATTTAATCCAAAAGAAACGAGATGGTCAAGAATTGACTTCTAGTGAAATTGAATGGCTGGTAGAAGGCTATGTGTCAGGAACTATTCCTGATTATCAGATGTCTGCCTTTGCTATGGCTGTTTATTTCAAAGGAATGACAACTCGAGAAATCTCTGATTTGACTATGAAGATGGTCAAGACAGGGCAAGAGTTTGATTTATCAGCTATTGATGGGGTTAAGGTTGACAAGCATTCTACGGGTGGTGTTGGTGATAAGGTGACCTTGATTTTGGCTCCTCTTGTTGCTAGCTTTGGTGTGCCTGTAGCCAAAATGAGTGGTCGTGGTCTCGGCCATACTGGTGGAACAATTGATAAATTGGAGTCCATTAAGGGCTATCAAGTAGAACGTAGTCAAGAGGATTTTCATTGCATCAAGTGCAGGATATTGGTGTATCTGTCATTGGGCAATCAGACCAGCTGGTCAAAGCAGATAAGCTTCTCTACGCCCTTCGTGATGTGACCGCAACTGTTGACACGATTCCTTTGATTGCGAGTTCGGTGATGAGCAAGAAAATTGCGGCAGGAGCGGATGCTATTTTGCTAGACGTGACTGTCGGTGAGGGTGCCTTCATGAAGACGGTTGATGAGGCGCGTGAATTGGCTCAAACCATGGTGGAACTTGGTAAGGCAGTTGGTCGAAAGACGGTAGCAGTCATTACGGATATGAGTCAGCCCTTGGGACGAGCGATTGGAAATCGTCTGGAAATCCTTGAGGCATTGGAGATTTTACAAGGACAAGGCCGTCAGGATATTACCCACTTCATCTGTGAATTGGCTCAAATTATGCTTGGCTTTAGCAAAATGTAAACAAGACAGTTGAAGAAGTTCGACAACATCTTGAGAAATGGACAAGCGCTGGCTAAGTTTGAGGAAATGGTCCGAGCCCAAGGTGGAGACTTGGAAGACCTCTATCGTCCTGTAAATGTAGCCCATGTGGTGGAAATCCCTGCTCAGGAAACAGGTGTCATTTCAGCTCTTCCCAGCTATGGACTTTGGGCTCTATGCTATGAGACTGGGGGCTGGTCGTGCAGTCAAGTCTGATGCCTTTGGACTATGAAACTGGAATTGTTTTTGAAAAAGAAAGTTGGAGATTCCGTTCAAACAGGGAGAAATTGTTGCAAAAGTATACACAAATGGAAAAAATTTCTCCTCAGCTAGTTACAGATTTTCAAAAAAATATGTTAAAATAAATGATAGCGTGCAAAGTTTACGAGAAATTATAGAAATAATCTCATAAACCGCAGGAGAATCCGAATATGAAATTAAATAAATATATCGATCATACGCTTTTTAAAACAAGATGCGACAGAAAAATCAAATTGATTGTTTGTTGTCTGAGGCTAGAGAGTATGATTTTGCCAGTGTTTGCGTTAATCCGACCTGGGTTGAACATGCTAAAAAGGACTTGAAGGCACAGATGTCAAGGTCTGCACAGTAGTAGGTTTCCCTTTGGGGGCAACAACTTCAGCTGTGAAAGCATTTGAAACAAAAGAAGCTATCCAAAATGGGGCTGACGAGATTGACATGGTAATCAATGTTGGGGCTCTCAAATCAGGTAATTTAGCCTTGGTTGAATCGGACATCCGTGCTGTTGTAGAAGCAAGTGGTGACAAGTTAGTGAAAGTCATTATTGAAGCTTGCCTTCTGATAGACCAAGAAAAAGTTGTGGCTTGCCGATTAGCTCAAAAAGCGGGAGCTGATTTTGTTAAAACATCTACTGGTTTTTCAACTGGTGGGGCTACGGTAGCAGATGTTAGATTAATGCGCGAAACAGTTGGACCTGAAATGGGTGTCAAGGCTGCTGGTGGAGCTCGTTCTTATGCAGATGCTCTTGCCTTTGTGGAAGCAGGGTGCGACTCGTATCGGAACGTCAGCTGGGGTAGCTATTTTTAAAAAGGAGAACTAGCAGATGGCGACTACTGAGTTGATTGAACTAGCAATTGAAAACCAGCAAGCAAAGCCTATGTGCCCTATTCTCACTTTTCCAGTCAGAGCTGTTTCTAGTGGCGAAAGATGGGAACATTTATACAGGTGTCAATATCGAGAATGCTAGCTATTCTTTGACAAACTGCGGAGAGCGTACAGCGATTTTTAAAGCAGTTTCTGAAGGTCAAAGAGAGTTTTCAGAATTGATTGTCTATGGACAAACTGAAAAACCAATTTCACCATGTGGTGCTTGTCGCCAAGTGATGGCTGAATTTTTTGAACAAGATCTAAAAGTGACCTTAGTCGCAAAAGATAAATCGACGGTCGAGATGACGGTCGGGGAATTACTTCCATACTCTTTTACAGACTTAAACTAGTCTGAGTCGCTCTCTGAGTGGCACGGTCCTTGTGACCAACCAATCCATACTTGCAACATCGTTGCACATCTTATTTAGGAGGTTCAGTAATGAACAAGAAACAATGGCTAGGCCTTGGTCTAGTTGCAGTGGCAGCAGTTGGACTTGCTGCATGTGGTAACCGCTCTTCTCGTAACGCAGCTTCATCTTCTGATGTGAAGACAAAAGCAGCAATCGTCACTGATACTGGTGGTGTTGATGACAAATCATTCAACCAATCAGCTTGGGAAGGTTTGCAAGACTGGGGTAAAGAACACAATCTTTCAAAAGATAAAGGTTTCACTTACTTCCAATCAACAAGTGAAGCTGACTACGCTAACAACTTGCAACAAGCAGCTGGAAGTTACAACCTAATCTTCGGTGTTGGTTTTTGCCCTTCACAATGCAGTTGAAGAAGCAGCAAAAGACCACTCTGACTTGAACTATGTCTTGATTGATGATGTGATTAAAGATCAAAAGAATGTTGCTAGTGTAACATTTGCTGATAACGAAGCTGCTTACCTTGCAGGTGTTGCAGCGGCTAAAACAACTAAAACAAAACAAGTTGGTTTTGTAGGTGGTATTGAGTCTGAAGTTATCTCACGTTTTGCAGCTGGATTTAAAGCTGGTGTTGAGTCAGTAGACCCATCTATCAAAGTACAAGTTGACTACGCTGGTTCATTTGGTGATGCTGCTAAAGGTAAAACAATTGCAGCAGCACAATACGCAGCTGGTGCAGACGTTGTTTACCAAGCAGCAGGTGGAACAGGTGCTGGTGTCTTTGCAGAAGCAAAATCACTCAACGAAAGCCGTTCTGAAAAGTGAAAAAGTTTGGGTTATCGGTGTTGACCGTGACCAAGTAGCAGAAGGTAAATACACTTCTAAAGATGGCAAAAGAATCAAACTTTCGTTCTTGTATCTACTTTGAAACAAGTTGGTACAACTGTAAAAGATATTGCTAACAAAGGCAGAAAAAGGTGAATTTCCCTGGCGGTCAAGTGATCGTTTACTCATTGAAAGATAAAGGGGTTGACTTGGCAGTAACAAACCTTTCAGAAGAAGGTAAAAAAAGCTGTCGAAGATGCAAAAGCTAAAAATCCTTGATGGAAGCGTAAAAGTTCCTGAAAAAAATAATGGATGGAAGTCATTTTCTTTAGGAAGCGGCCCTCGGCCGCTTTTTAAGAGTTGAGACAAAGTCATTTTGTCTCAGTAAAAGCTTGCTACTAGATAAACTAGCAAGTTTTATTGAAATAAAATAAGACTCTGAAAGGAAGAGCACATGGCACACGAAAAATGTCATTGAGATGCGTGATATTACCAAGGTGTTTGGTGAATTTGTTGCCAACGACAAAAATCAACCTGCACCTACGAAAAAGGTGAAATTCATGCACTTTTAGGAGAAAATGGGGCTGGTAAGTCCACGCTCATGAACATGTTAGCAGGGCTTCTTGAACCAACCAGTGGTGAAATTGTGGTCAACGGTCAAGTTGTCAACCTCGATTCACCATCTAAAGCGGCTAGCTTGGGAATTGGAATGGTTCACCAGCACTTTATGTTGGTAGAAGCCTTCACAGTGGCTGAAAACATCATTTTAGGTAGTGAATTGACTAAAAATGGTGTGCTAGATATCGCTGGAGCTAGCAAAGAAATCAAGGCTCTTTCTGAACGTTATGAGCTAGCTGTTGACCCTTCTGCCAAGGTAGCAGACATCTCAGTTGGAGCCCAACAACGTGTAGAAATTTTTAAAAAAACCCTTTATCGGGGGGCTGATATCCTTATCTTTGACGAACCAACGGCTGTTTTGACTCCATCAGAAATTGATGAGTTGATGGCTATTATGAAAAATCTTGTCAAAGAAGGAAAATCAATTATCTTGATTACCCACAAGTTGGATGAGATTCGCGCAGTTTCTGACCGAGTTACAGTTATCCGTCGTGGGAAATCAATTGAAACCGTCGAAATCGCAGGGGCTACCAATGCTGATTTAGCAGAAATGATGGTGGGTCGTTCTGTTTCCTTTAAAACAGAGAAACAAGCCTCTCAACCAAAAGAAGTGGTCTTGTCTATTAACGACTTGGTGGTCAATGAAAACCGCGGTGTTCCCAGCTGTTAAAAAAATCTGTCCTTGGATGTTCGTGCTGGAGAGATTGTTGGGTATTGCGGGGATTGATGGAAATGGTCAGTCTGAACTGATTCAAGCGATTACAGGTCTTCGCAAAGGTTGAATCTGGTAGCATTGAGCTAAAAGGAGATTCAATTGTAGGATTGCACCCACGTCAGATTACAGAGTTGAGTGTTGGGCACGTTCCAGAAGACCGTCACCGTGATGGATTTGATTTTTGGAAATGATGATTTCTGAAAATATTGCCCTTCAAACCTACTACAAAGAACCACATAGTAAAAATGGAATTTTGAACTATTCAAATATTACTTCTTATGCTAAAAAGCTAATGGAAGAGTTTGATGTTCGTGCTGCCAGTGAATTTGTTCCTGCGGCTGCACTCTCAGGAGGAAATCAACAAAAAGCAATTATTGCTCGTGAAATTGATCGAGATCCTGAACTCCTTATCGTCAGCCAGCCAACTCGTGGGTTGGATGTCGGTGCCATTGAATATATCCACAAAGCGCTTGATTGAAGAGCGTGATAATGGGAAAGCTGTCCTTGTTGTCAGCTTTGAATTGGATGAGATTTTAAACGTCTCAGACCGTATTGCCGTTATCCACGATGGTAAGATTCAAGGTATTGTATCACCAGAAACAACCAATAAACAAGAACTTGGTGTCTTGATGGCTGGTGGAAACTTGGGAAAGGAGAAGAGTGATGTCTAAAAAATTACAACAAATTTCGGTTCCCTTGATTTCTGTCTTCCTAGGAATTTTACTCGGAGCCATTGTCATGTGGATCTTTCGGTTATGATGCTATTTGGGGCTACGAAGAATTGTTCTATACAGCCTTTGGTAGTCTACGTGGGATTGGGGAAATCTTCCGTGCCATGGGGTCCTCTGGTCTTGATTGGTCTTGGTTTTGCTGTTGCCAGTCGCGCTGGTTTCTTTAACGTCGGACTTCCGGGTCAGGCTTTGGCAGGTTGGATTCTCAGTGGTTGGTTTGCCCTGTCGCATCCAGATATGCCACGTCCCTTGATGATTCTAGCAACCATCGTGATTGCCTTGATTGCTGGAGGAATTGTCGGCGCGATTCCAGGTATTCTTAGAGCCTATCTAGGGACGTCAGAGGTTATCGTAACCATCATGATGAACTACATTGTCTTGTATGTAGGAAATGCTTTTATCCATGCCTTCCCTAAAGACTTCATGCAAAGTACAGATTCGACCATTCGTGTTGGGGCTAATGCAACCTATCAGACACCTTGGTTGGCTGAGTTGACTGGTAACTCACGGATGAATATTGGTATTTTCTTTGCTATCATTGCCGTTGCAGTTATTTGGTTCATGCTCAAGAAAACGACTCTTGGTTTTGAAATCCGTGCGGTTGGTCTTAATCCACATGCATCAGAATATGCTGGTATTTCTGCAAAAAGAACGATTATCCTCTCAATGATTATCTCAGGTGCCTTGGCAGGTCTTGGTGGAGCTGTTGAAGGTCTTGGGAACCTTCCAGAACGTTTATGTTCAAGGGTCATCATTAGCTGTCGGATTTAACGGAATGGCGGTTAGTCTGCTTGCGGCCAACTCACCAATTGGTATTCTCTTTGCAGCCTTCCTATTTGGTGTTCTCCAAGTTGGAGCCCCTGGTATGAATGCGGCGCAGGTACCGTCTGAGCTTGTCAGCATTGTAACAGCGTCTATTATCTTCTTTGTCAGTGTTCATTACCTTATCGAACGCTTTGTCAAACCGAAAAAACAAGTTAAAGGAGGTAAGTAAAGATGTCTATTACAACCTTGCTCACCCTCTTGGTGTCTTCTATGCTGATTTACTCAGCCCCCCTCATCTTTACAAGTATCGGTGGTGTTTTCTCTGAACGTGGTGGTGTGGTAAACGTCGGCCTTGAAGGAATTATGGTTATGGGTGCCTTTTCTGGAGTTGTCTTTAACCTTGAATTTGCAGAACAATTTGGAGCAGCAACTCCATGGCTATCCTTGCTTGTAGCAGGATTGGTTGGTGGTCTCTTCTCTATCATCCACGCAGCAGCGACGGTTCATTTCCGTGCAGACCATGTTGTCAGCGGTACGGTATTGAACTTGATGGCGCCAGCCTTGGCTGTTTTTCTTGGTGAAAGTTCTTTATAACAAAGGACAAACCGACAACCTAAGTCAGACTTTTTGGACGCTTTGATTTTCCCAGTCTTGGCTAAATATCCCAGTAATCGGTGATATCTTCTTCAAGTCAACTAGTCTTCTTGGTTATCTGGCGATTGCCTTCTCATTCCTTGCTTGGTTTATCCTCTTCAAGACTCGATTTGGTCTTCGTCTCCGCTCTGTCGGTGAACACCCTCAAGCAGCGGATACCTTGGGAATCAATGTCTACAAAGATGAGATATTTAGGGGTTATTATTTCAGGTTTCCTAGGTGGAATTGGTGGAGCGATTTATGCTCAATCCATCTCAGTTAACTTCTCAGTGACAACTATTGTTGGGACCTGGATTTATCGCTCTTGCTGCAATGATCTTTTGGGAAAATGGAATCCAATCGGAGCCATGCTATCTAGTCTCTTCTTTGGACTTTCACAAAGTTTGGCTGTTATCGGTTCTCAATTGCCATTCCTACAAGGAGTGCCTGCGGTTTATCTTCAAATCGCACCTTATGTTTTTGACAATTCTTGTCTTGGCAGCCTTCTTTGGAAAAAGCAGTCGCACCAAAAGCAGATGGTATCAACTATATCAAATCAAAATAAGCGTACAAAAAAACGTCAGTTCAGAATGAACTGGCGTTTTTATTTTTTTAGGATGTTGGTTGGGTTAGGTTCAATCCCCAAGGGACAAGATTTTTCAGTTTTATTTTTTTGATACGAGCGATATTGTCCTTATGGCGAATGATAATCAAAGCTAGCAAGAGCTAGGATAATAGCGATGAAAGAGGGTCATAGTGGCTCAGGATAAAAACCAAAAAGTGGAAAGAGTAGAACTCCGATGACAGCCGCGATAGATGCTGTGACACTAGATAGTGAAATCATACTACCAAGATAGAGGGTTCCAAAGAAAACAACTGCTAGGTAGAGACAGAAGACAGGTGCAAATCCGAAAAATCACTCCAGCACTGGTTGCGACAGCCTTGCCCATCCCTTAAATCCTGCAAAAGATAGGGAAGGTATGGCCAATGACAGCCAAAAGTCCAAAGATAAGAGGCGAAACACCTTGCAGATGGAAAAATAATCGGAAGAAGCGTTGCTAGAGTTCCTTTGAAAAAAAGTCAATCACAAAGGTCGCCATACCAGCTTTCTTGCCTAAAATGCGGAAGGTATTAGTTGTCCCAGTGTTACCAGAACCATGCTCGCGTAGATTGATTTGAAAGAATACTTGTCCAATCCAGAGACCAGACGGAATCGAACCTAGCAGATAGGCTAGGATTAATAAAACTATTGTAATCATACTCCTATTATATCATGAAATGGAGAAGAAAGGCAGAGAATCTCTTCTGAAATTGTCACAACGGAGAAAGAAAAATTTTGCAAAATCCTTGGAAAACTTGTAGAATAGTAAAGATGAACGAATAGGAGGTTCCTTGTGTCAAAAAAGGAAATCAATATTAATAATTATAATGATGATGCCATTCAGGTGCTAGAAGGGTTGGATGCGGTCCGAAAACGTCCAGGGATGTATATCGGATCGACCGATGGTGCTGGTCTCCATCACCTAGTCTGGGAAATCGTCGATAATGCTGTCGATGAGGCCTTGTCTGGATTTGGTGACCGTATTGATGTGACCATTAATAAAGACGGCAGTTTAACGGTTCAAGACCATGGTCGTGGGATGCCGACTGGTATGCACGCTATGGGAATCCCAACAGTTGAGGTTATCTTTACCATTCTACACGCAGGAGGGAAATTCGGTCAAGGAGGATACAAGACTTCTGGTGGTCTCCATGGGGTTGGATCTTCCGTTGTAAACGCCCTATCAAGCTGGTTGGAAGTTGAAATTACCCGTGATGGAACGGTTTATAAACAACGATTTGAAAATGGGGGAAAACCTGTCACGACCTTGGAGAAAATTGGTACAGCACCAAAATCTAAGACAGGTACTAAGGTTACGTTTATGCCTGACCCGACGATCTTTTCTACGACAGATTTCAAGTACAATACCATTTCAGAACGTCTCAATGAGTCAGCCTTTCTCTTGAAAAATGTGACCTTGTCTTTGACGGACAAACGCACAGATGAGTCTGTTGAGTTTCACTATGAAAATGGGGTACAAGACTTTGTTTCTTATCTGAACGAAGACAAGGAAACCTTGACGCCAGTTCTATACTTTGAAGGGGAAGATAATGGTTTTCCAAGTAGAAGTAGCTCTCCAGTACAATGATGGATTTTTCAGATAACATTCTGTCCTTTGTCAATAACGTTCGTACCAAGGACGGTGGGAACGCATGAAACAGGACTCAAATCTGCCATTACCAAGGTCATGAACGACTATGCGCGTAAGACAGGGCTTCTCAAGGAAAAAGATAAAAACCTTGAAGGTTCAGACTATCGTGAGGGACTAGCAGCCGTCCTTTCTATCTCTGGTTCCCTGAAGAACACCTCCAGTTTGAAGGACAGACCAAAGGATAAACTAGGAAGTCCCTCTAGCTCGTCCCCAGTTGTGGATGGCATTGTGGCGGATAAGTTGACTTTCTTCCTTATGGAAAATGGAGAATTGGCATCTAATCTCATCCGCAAGGCTATCAAGGCCCGTGATGCTCGAGAAGCGGCTACGCAAAAGCGCGTGATGAGAGCCGGAAATGGGTAAGAAAAATAAAAAAAGACAAGGGCTTGTTGTCTGGGAAAATTGACCCCAGCCCAATCTAAGAATCCAGCTAAGAATGAACTCTATCTGGTCGAGGGGGACTCTGCCGGTGGCTCTGCCAAACAAGGCCGTGACCGCAAGTTCCAGGCTATCCTACCTCTTCGTGGTAAGGTTATCAATACAGCCAAGGCCAAGATGGCGGATATCCTCAAAAATGAAGAAATCAACACCATGATTTATACCATTGGTGCGGGTGTTGGAGCAGATTTTCTCATTGAAGATGCCAACTATGACAAGATCATTATTATGACCGATGCGGATACCGACGGTGCTCATATCCAGACCTTCTCTTGACATTTTTTACCGTTACATGCGTCCTCTTGTCGAGGCAGGACATGTCTATATCGCCCTTCCGCCTCTTTACAAGATGTCCAAAGGAAAAAGGCAAGAAAGAAGAAGTAGCCTATGCATGGACAGATGGAGAGCTAGAAGAACTCCGTAAGCAGTTTGGCAAAAGGAGCCACCCTCCAACGTTATAAAGGTCTCGGTGAGATGAATGCGGACCAGCTCTGGGAAACAACCATGAATCCAGAAACTCGCACTCTTATCCGTGTCACGATCGAAGACCTAGCACGCGCTGAACGACGCGTCAAACGTCCTCATGGGAGACAAGGTCGAACCACGCCGTAAGTGGATTGAGGATAATGTCAAGTTTACTCTGGAAGAGAGTGGGGAGATGGTGTTTTGAGAAATTTATAAATATTAAAGGAATTATTATGGAAAAATTATTTGTTATTGGAAATGGATTTGACCTTGCTCATGGTTTGAAGACAAGTTATTTAGAGTTTAAAAACTTTGTATATCAGCAGTCTTATAATTCTCAAGTTGATGTAGAGCTAGATAAAATGTCTGAAATAAAGGAACAGTTTTTTTAATGAATTTGAGATTCTTCCTCTACTACAGGTAATCATGGTGAGGAATTGTATAATGATCGAGAGGTCGCAAAGAAATATTACGAGTTAATCTCATTAATAGTTAAAGATAAAAAGACTGGAGTGATTTTGAGAACTCTTTGGCAAAAAGATAGGCAATATAGAATTTGACCTGAATAGTTTCTATGATGATGAAGGAGATTTAGATCCTTTTTCAAACAGCATATTATATAGAAGATTTTTTCAGAAACATTAAAAAATTTTTTTATCAATATGCGACGAATAGCTTGTTTAGTGGATGGATCAATACGATCTCTAAATCAGAAGAGTATGAACATCTTTTACCTACTAAGGAAAGTGTATTAGACTCAAAGGGAGTTGCACTATATCTAACTTTTAACTATACAATGGTATTGGAAGAAAAATACGGGGTTAAAGAAGAGGATATTTTTCATGTACATGGAAGCGTTAGGACAAGAAAGTATTTGGTTGGTCATAATGTAGAAGAGGAAGTAGAGGAGGATTTTTAATCCACTTTCTTTAAATTCGTACATAGATTCTAGCATTGAGGCTGTTAGAAAGCCTGTAAAGGACAGATTAGAATCTAATGAAATGAAAAACTTTCTGGAAAGAATTTCTGATGTAACTGAAATTTATTTTTATTGGTTTTAATCTAAAAGAGCAAGATTCCTCGGACAAACTATATTTTCAAAGGATATTTGAAATATTGTCAAATGTAAAAAGTTTTTATTGATGATTTTTAGCAAAGATGAAGAAAAGTCTATTAAGAATACTCTTAAAGAATGGGGATTATATGAAAGCATTGAATTTATAAAAACATAATCAAGTTAGAAGACCTTTGTAGGTATTGATATGAGGAGAGAAACAGAAATGATCGATATGATTTTACAGACTGCCAAAACTTTGCAAGTTGAGGCTGTCGCCATGTCTGGTTCACGAACTGATACAAAAGCGCCAAAAGATGAGTTTCAGGATTACGACGTGGTCTATGTCGTGGACGACTTAGATAATCTGACGAGTGACCTTTCTTGGTTGGACCAGTTTGGCAACCGTCTGATTGAACAGTATAATGTACTGGGAAACCGTCGACTTTATCTTATGCTCTTTGAAGATGGCAACCGGATTGATTTAACCCTCTGCCTCAAAGACCACATCCAAGAGTGGGTGGATAGTGAGGCAGGATTCACCGTTTTAGAAGATGAGAGGGCTTATTTGAGTCCCTATACTACGAGTCCTCAACGCTTTTGGACAATCCCAGCTAGTGCGATAGATTTCGAAAAAGCCTGCAATGAATTTTGGTGGGTTTCCGCCTATGTGGTTAAGGGTATTCGTCGCTGTCATCTCATCTATGCAACAGACCATCTTTTACGGTATTTGTCAACAAGAACTCCTAAAGGTCTTGGCTAGCGAGTTGCAGCTGATAAGAGGACGATTGATATTGGCAAGAACTACAAGTATCTCTTTAACTATTTACCTACTGAGAAAGAAAAAGGAATTCTCAAATCTGCTTGATTTCTCAAGTTTAGATAAAATCACCCAGTCTTTATTAGCTACTATGAGTCTCTTTTCATAGAGAAGCGCAAGATTTGGCTCAAAAGTTGAGATATGACTACGATAAAGAGGTCGCTGAGAGAATGATTCAGTATGCTGAGGAGAGTGAATAGGAGGGGAACTATGACACCGGAAATGTTTGAGAGATTAATCAATGCGATTGATTCAACAGATTGGATTAATCATGGATTGCAGCTCGGAGGAATAATAGTACCTATTATTTTCGCCCTCTGGATTTCTTGGAGAGATTCAAAGAGATTAAAGGTAGATGTTGAAAATCAGAACAGAATATTAGATGAACGGCAACAAAAGTTAGAAACTATTCAAACTTCAATCGCCAAAAATATTTCAGAACTGACAAAACAACAGAATCAACTCTCCAAAACCCAAGAAAAAGTTGAAGAAAAACCTTAGAGAGCTAAAAAGAATTAGCACAGCAATCTAGGAAGTCTAATCAGTTGACCATGCAGGTTCATTATAAAGAATTTTTTGAAAAACATAAAAGTTTTAAAAAAGTCTTGATGAGAATCGAAGCATTTTATGAATTGTACCAACAAGTGTGTTCTGATTTTGATTCTATGTCACCTGAAGTAAGAAAGGAATACGATGTTCTCCGAGATTCGACCATAGATTATAAAATCATAGAATTCCAATTTTTAGATGAAAAATATCCCGCTAATTGTTTTTGATGATTTTTAAAATTAAAAGAAATTTTACAAAAATAGATTTTAAAAAGAGTAGATAATTATGACGAATATTTTGAAAATATTTATCCTAGGCTAAAAGAATTTGATATGGAACTGAATAGATTGTTGTCTTAACACAAAACTGATTTTGAAGGAGTTCTGTTTTTCTACAGAAATTTCCGGCAAGCCGAAACGTCCCTTTGTATCGTAACTGAACACGGTACTAATTTCCGTAAAATATCCTTTATTCTACAAAATCTACTCTATATTCTTTGAAAGGAGTTGAACACGCCCTAATGTTGTGTGAAAAAAAGATAAATTCTCTTGTGAGGCATCGCTCACTGTCAAGAATTTTCCTATTTTCACTTTGGTATTTTACGGGCTCTGTATCCTATATGTCTAACATTCAAAAACATGTCCCTCGAGGACATCATGGGAGAGCGCTTTTGGTCGCTACTCCAAAGTACATTATTCAAGACCGAGCTTTGCCAGATATTCGTGATGGGCTTGAAGCCGGTTCAACGTCGTATTCTTTATTCGATGAATAAGGATGGCAATACCTTTGACAAGAGCTACCGTAAGTCGGCTAAGTCTGTCGGTAATATCATGGGGAATTTCCACCCACACGGTGACAGTTTCTATCTATGATGCCATGGTCCGTATGTCTCAGGACTGGAAAGAACCGTGAGATTCTAGTCGAAATGCACGGTAATAACGGTTCTATGGACGGAGATCCGCCTGCCGCGATGCGTTATACCGAGGCGCGTTTGTCTGAGATTGCAGGGTTACCTTCTTCAGGATATCGAGAAGAAAGACAGTTCCCTTTTGCTTGGAACTTTGACGATACGGAGAAAGAGCCGACAGTCTTGCCAGCAGCCTTTTCCAAACCTCTTGGTCAATGGTTCGACTGGGATTTCGGCTGGTTATGCCACAGACATTCCTCCCCATAATTTGGCTGAGGTCATCGATGCAGCGGTTTACATGATTGACCACCCAACTGCAAAGGTTGATAAACTCATGGAATTCTTGCCTGGACCAGACTTCCCGACTGGAGGGATTATCCAGGGTCGTGATGAAATCAAGAAGGCCTATGAAACTGGGAAAGGGCGCGTAGTTGTTCGTTCCAAGACGGAGATTGAAAAGCTAAAAGGTGGTAAGGAACAAATTGTTATTACTGAGATTCCTTATGAAATCAACAAGGCCAATCTAGTCAAGAAAATCGATGATGTTCGTGTCAATAACAAGGTAGCTGGGATTGCTGAGGTTCGGGACGAATCTGACCGTGACGGTCTTCGTATCGCTATCGAACTCAAGAAAGACGCCAATACGGAGCTGGTTCTTAACTATCTCTTTAAGTACACAGACCTGCAAATCAACTATAACTTTAATATGGTGGCGATTGATAATTTCACACCTCGTCAGGTTGGGATTGTCCCAATCTTGTCCAGCTATATCGCCCACCGCCGTGAAGTCATTTTGGCGCGTTCACGCTTTGACAAGGAAAAGGCTGAGAAACGTCTCCATATTGTCGAAGGTTTGATTCGTGTGATTTCGATTTTAGACGAAGTCATTGCCCTTATCCGTTCATCCGAGAATAAGGCTGACGCCAAGGAAAACCTCAAGGTCAGCTATGATTTTACAGAGGAGCAGGCTGAGGCTATCGTAACCTTGCAACTTTACCGTTTGACCAATACAGATGTGGTTGTCTTGCAGGAAGAAGAAGCAGAACTTCGTGAGAAGATTGCTATGCTGGCGGCTATTATTGGTGATGAACGAACTATGTACAATCTCATGAAGAAAGAGCTTCGTGAGGTTAAAAAGAAATTTGCGACTCCGCGTTTGAGCACTTTAGAAGACACTGCGAAAGCAATCGAGATTGATACAGCTAGTCTGATCGCTGAGGAAGATACCTATGTCAGCGTGACCAAGGCAGGTTACATCAAGCGTACCAGCCCACGTTCCTTTGCAGCTTCAACGCTGGAAGAAATTGGCAAACGTGATGATGACCGTTTAATCTTTGTTCAATCTGCCAAGACAACCCAGCATCTTTTGATGTTCACGACTCTTGGAAATGTCATTTATCGACCAATCCATGAATTGGCAGACATTCGCTGGAAGGACATCGGAGAGCATCTGAGCCAGACTATTACAAACTTTGAAACTAACGAAGAAATCTCTATGTGAAGTCGTGGATCAGTTTGATGATGCGACAACCTACTTTACTGCGACTCGTCTTGGTCAAATCAAACGTGTAGAACGAAAAGAATTCACCCCATGGCGGACCTACAAGTCTAAGTCTGTTAAGTATGCTAAGCTTAAAGACGAGACAGACCAGATTGTGGCAGTGGCTCCAATTAAACTGGATGATGTTCTCTTGATTAGTCAAAAATGGTTATGCACTGCGTTTTCAATATCGAAGAGGTTCCGGTTGTCGGTGCCAAGGCAGCAGGTGTCAAGGCTATGAACCTGAAAGAAGATGATGTCCTCCAATCGGCCTTTATCTGTAATACCTCGTCCTTCTACCTCTTGACTCAGCGTGGAAGTTTGAAACGTGTTTCCATTGAGGAAATTCCAGCAACCAGCCGTGCCAAACGAGGATTACAAGTCTTGCGTGAGTTGAAAAACAAACCGCATCGTGTCTTCTTGGCTGGTGCAGTTGCAGAGCAAGGATTTTATGGTGATCTCTTCAGTACAGAAGTGGAAGAGAATGACCAAACTCTGCTTGTTCAATCCAACAAAGGAACAATCTATGAAAACCGATTGCAAGACTTGAACCTGTCAGAACGAATTAGCAACGGAAGCTTCATATCAGATACCATTTCTGATGAAGAAGTTTTTGACGCTTATCTTAAAGAAGTATTTACTGAAGCTAAATAAGTGAAATGAAGAATCAGTTTCTCAGAGCTGGTTCTTTTTTTATTGAAGAAATTTTTCTGAAAATTACAAAAATATACTTGCTATTTTTAGAAAAAAGTGTAGAATAGTAGAATAAAAAGAAATAGGTTTTTAGAATAAGGAGTGGAATATGACAGTAACGATTGATTGGGAAAACCTTGGTTTTTTTCCTATATGAAATTACCTTATCGCTATATTGCTCGTTTTAAAGAAATGGACAATGGGATCAAGGAGAGCTTACAGAGGATGCAACCTTGCATATTTCAGAGTCTTCTCCAAGTCTTCACTATGGACAACAAGCCTTTGAAGGTTTAAAAGCTTATCGTACTAAGGATGGCAGTATTCAACTTTTCCGTCCTGATGAAAATGCTAAACGTCTGCAACGGACATGTGACCGTCTCTTGATGCCACAAGTTCCGACAGAAATGTTTGTAGAAGCTTGTAAGGCAGTTGTTCGTGCGAATGAAGAATATGTACCTCCATACGGAACAGGTGGAACCTTATATCTTCGCCCTCTTTTGATTGGTGTCGGAGATATTATTGGGGTAAAACCGGCAGAAGAGTACATTTTCACCATCTTTGCTATGCCAGTTGGAAATTACTTTAAAGGGTGGATTTGGTTCCAACCAACTTCTTGATTCAGGATGAGTACGATCGTGCGGCTCCAAATGGTACAGGTGCGGCTAAGGTTGGTGGAAACTATGCTGCAAGTCTCTTGCCAGGGAAATTGGCCAAGTCACGTCATTTTCTCAGATGTTATCTATCTAGATCCCATCAACTCATACAAAAGATTGAAGAAGTCGGCTCAGCTAACTTTCTTTGGAATTACAGCTGATAATGAATTTGTAACACCATTGAGTCCTTCTATCTTGCCATCTATTACCAAGTATTCCTTGCTTTACTTGGCAGAACATCGCTTGGGCTTAACTCCTATTCAGGGGGACGTCCCGATTGACAACCTTGACCGTTTTGTAGAGGCAGGTGCCTGTGGTACAGCAGCAGTTATTTCTCCAATTGGTGGAATTCAGCACGGTGATGATTTCCATGTTTTCTATAGTGAAACAGAAGTAGGTCCTGTGACTCGTAAATTATATGATGAATTGACAGGAATTCAGTTTGGTGATATTGAAGCGCCAGAAGGTTGGATTGTAAAAGTTGACTAAATTTATCAAACACAAAAAACTCCAAATTAGTTGCACTCACTGATATGGAGTTTTTTTCTTGCTAGTTTTAGGATTTTCTTGTAAAATAGAAAAAGTGAAGAGAGGTATGAAATGAGTAAGAAAGATAAAAAAATTGAAATTCAAGTAGCAGATGCCAAGGTTAATGTAGGAAAAGACAGTTTTGAGGGTTATACCTTGACCATTGGTAAAGAAAAGTAATTGGAGAAATTGCCGAATTAGATGGACAATTTGCCATCATAAAGAATGGGAATGTCGATAGTTTTTTTATAAAAAAATTGGAAAAAAAGCTGTGGAAATTTTTGATTGAAAAACTATAATTTAGCAAAAATAAGTCTTGTTTTATTGAAAATTTTCATGATATAATAGTTTTCGTTAAATATCGGAGAGATAGCGAAGAGGCTAAACGCGGCGGACTGTAAATCCGCTCCTTCGGGTTCGGGGGTTCGAATCCCTCTCTCTCCATTTCATCAATGGGGTATAGCCAAGCGGTAAGGCAAGGGACTTTGACTCCCTCATGCGTTGGTTCGAATCCAGCTACCCCAGTTCTTAGGTAATAATCAAGATAAAAAGGCCAAAATATCTTAGGGTATTTTATTTTTATAATTGAAAGACGTGAACGATATGAACATGTCCTTGCGGGTGCTTAGGAAAAAAATTATAAGTATGTCAAGTTTAAGAAAAACTTGATTGTTGGAGGATTTTTTAGATGAACGAATTTGAAGATTTGCTAAATAGCGTTAGCCAAGTTGAGACTGGTGATGTTGTTAGTGCTGAAGTATTGACAGTTGATGCGACTCAAGCTAACGTTGCAATCTCTGGAACTGGTGTTGAAGGTGTCTTGACTCTTCGCGAATTGACAAACGATCGCGATGCAGATATCAATGACTTTGTTAAAGTAGGAGAAGTATTGGATGTTCTTGTACTTCGTCAAGTAGTTGGTAAAGATACTGATACAGTTACATACCTTGTATCTAAAAAACGCCTTGAAGCTCGCAAAGCATGGGACAAACTTGTTGGTCGCGAAGAAGAAGTTGTTACTGTTAAAGGAACTCGTGCCGTTAAAGGTGGACTTTCAGTAGAATTTGAAGGTGTTCGTGGATTTATCCCAGCTTCAATGTTGGATACTCGTTTCGTACGTAACACTGAGCGTTTTTGTAGGTCAAGAATTTGATGCTAAAAATCAAAGAAGTTGACGCTAAAGAAAACCGCTTCATCCTTTCACGTCGTGAAGTTGTTGAAGCAGCTACTGCAGCAGCTCGCGCTGAAGTATTCGGTAAATTGGCTGTTGGTGATGTTGTAACTGGTAAAGTTGCTCGTATCACAAGCTTTGGTGCTTTCATCGACCTTGGTGGTGTTGACGGATTGGTTCACTTGACTGAATTGTCACACGAACGTAACGTATCACCAAAATCAGTTGTAACAGTTGGTGAAGAAATTGAAGTGAAAATCCTTGATCTTAACGAAGAAGAAGGACGTGTATCACTTTCACTTAAAAGCAACAACACCTGGACCATGGGATGGCGTTGAGCAAAAAAATTGGCTAAAGGTGATGTAGTTGAAGGAACAGTTAAACGTTTGACTGACTTTCGGTGCATTTGTTGAAGTATTGCCAGGTATCGATGGACTTGTTCACGTATCACAAATTTCACACAAACGTATTGAAAATCCAAAAGAAGCTCTTAAAGTTGGTCAAGAAGTTCAAGTTAAAGTTCTTGAAGTTAACGCAGATGCAGAGCGCGTATCACTTTCTATCAAAGCTCTTGAAGAGCGTCCAGCTCAAGAAGAAGGACAAAAAAAGAAGAAAAAAACGTGCTGCTCGTCCACGTCGTCCAAAAACGTCAAGAAAAAAACGTGATTTCGAACTTCCAGAAACACAAACAGGATTCTCAATGGCTGACTTGTTCGGTGATATCGAACTTTAATCAAATTGAAAATTCATAAAATCCTTTGTTTACTAAACAAGGGATTTTTCTTTTGTCTGTAAAGCCTTTTTTTGATATAATAGTTCTATGTTAGAATCAGAAAAACAATCACGTTATCAAATGTTAAATGAGGAGCTCTCTTTTTTATTGGAAGGCGAAACCAATGTTTTGGCTAATCTTTCCAACGCCAGTGCTCTTTTAAAATCACGCTTTCCTAATACCGTATTTGCAGGCTTTTATCTGTTCGATGGAAAGGAATTGGTTTTAGGTCCTTTTCCAAGGAGGTGTTTCCTGCATCCGTATTGCACTAGGCAAAGGTGTTTGTGGTGAGGCAGCTCATTTTCAGGAAACTGTTCTGGTTGGTGATGTAACAACTTATCCCAACTATATTTCTTGTGATAGTCGAGCTAAAAGTGAAATTGTTGTGCCAATGATAAAGAATGGTCAATTACTTGGAGTTCTGGATCTTGATTCTTCAGAGATTGATGATTATGATGCTATGGATCGAGATTATTTGGAACAATTTGTCGCTATTTTGCTTGAAAAGACAGAATGGGACTTTACAATGTTTGGGGAGAAAGCCTAATGTATCAAGCACTTTATCGAAAATATAGAAGTCAAAACTTCTCCCAGTTGGTTGGACAGGAAGTTGTGGCTAAGACTCTTAAACAAGCAGTGGAGCAAGAGAAAATAAGTCATGCCTATCTTTTTTCTGGTCCACGTGGAACGGGAAAAACCAGTGTAGCCAAGATTTTTGCCAAAGCTATGAACTGTCCAAATCAAGTGGGTGGTGAACCTTGTAATAACTGCTATATTTGTCAAGCAGTGACAGATGGTAGTTTAGAAGATGTCATTGAAATGGATGCGGCCTCTAATAATGGGGTGGATGAAATTCGCGAAATTCGTGATAAATCTACCTACGCTCCTAGTCTTGCCCGTTATAAGGTTTACATCATAGATGAGGTTCACATGCTGTCTACAGGAGCTTTTAATGCCCTCCTAAAGACGCTGGAAGAGCCAACACAGAATGTGGTCTTTATTTTGGCAACTACTGAATTGCACAAGATTCCTGCCACTATTCTATCCCGTGTGCAACGTTTGAATTTAAATCAATTAAGACACAGGATATTAAGGAACATATCCACTATATTTTAGAAACAGAAAATATCAGTTCTGAACCAGAGGCTGTGGAAATCATTGCCAGACGGGCTGAAGGTGGGATGCGGGACGCCTTGTCTATTTTGGATCAAGCCCTAAGTTTGACACAGGGAAATGAGCTGACGACTGCTATCTCTGAAGAAATTACTGGCACCATTAGTCTATCAGCCTTGGATGATTATGTGTCTGCCTTGTCTCAACAGGATGTTCCAAAGTCCCTAGCGTGCTTAAATCTTCTCTTTGACAATGGTAAGAGCATGACTCGTTTTGTGACCGACCTTTTGCACTATTTAAGAGACTTGTTAATTGTTCAAACAGGAGGAGAAAACACTCATCATAGTCCAGTCTTTGTAGAAAATTTGGCACTTCCTCAAGAAAATCTATTTGAAATGATTCGCTTGGCGACAGTCAGTTTAGCAGATATTAAGTCTAGTTTGCAGCCTAAGATTTATGCTGAGATGATGACCATCCGTTTGGCAGAGATTAAGCCTGAACCAGCTCTTTCAGGAGCGGTTGAACATGAAATTGCTACTCTGAGACAAGAAGTGATACGTCTCAAACAAGAACTCGCCAATGTGGGAACTGTAGCCAAGCCAACTAGTCCAGCACCTAGTCGCCCAGCGGCAGGCAAAACAGTCTATCGTGTTGATCGCAATAAGGTTCAATCGATCCTACAAGAGGCTGTCGAAAATCCTGATTTAGCACGTCAAAATCTGATTCGCTTGCAGAATGCCTGGGGAGAGGTGATTGAAAGTCTTGGTGGTCCGGACAAGGCTCTGCTAGTTGGTTCTCAACCGGTTGCCGCCAATGAACACCATGCTATTCTTGCTTTTGAGTCTAACTTCAATGCTGGTCAAACCATGAAACGGGACAATCTCAACACCATGTTTGGTAACATCCTCAGTCAGGCAGCAGGTTTTTCACCCGAAATTTTAGCCATTTCCATGGAGGAATGGAAAGAAGTTCGCGCAGCCTTTTCAGCTAAAGCCAAATCTTCTCAAACTGAAAAAGAAGCAGAAGAAAGTCTAATTCCGGAAGGATTTGAATTTTTGGCTGATAAAGTGAAGGTAGAGGAAGACTAAAGAAAGATTTCATGATACAATAAGTTTATGAATAGACAACAATTTATTATCATCGCGCTGTTTACAGCTGCTGAGACCTATTTTTTCAATGAAGCCTGGATGACTGGTCGCTATATTATGGCAGCCTTTTGGGCCATTTTGCTCTTTAGAAATTTTCGAGTTAGTTACTTGATGGGCAAGATTGTAGATGTCATTGACCAGCATTTAAAAGGAAAAGACTAGTCCTCAGCTTCTAGACAAAATCAAAGCCTTTTAGGCTTTTTTTTGTTATACTATAAAAGTATATTTATTGACCTTTTACCGTATTTTCTAGGGAAATCAAGTATGTTTCTAGTAAGCACTGTAAAGGTATTGAAAAAGAAAGGAACTATCATGTCAGTATTAGAGATCAAAGATCTTCACGTTGAGATTGAAGGAAAAGAAATTTTAAAAGGGGTTAACTTGACCCTGAAAACAGGAGAAATTGCCGCTATCATGGGACCAAATGGTACTGGTAAATCGACTCTTTCTGCCGCTATCATGGGAAATCCAAACTATGAAGTGACCAAAGGTGAAGTCTTGTTTGATGGCGTAAACATCCTTGAGTTGGAAGTGGACGAGCGTGCGCGTATGGGACTTTTCCTTGCTATGCAATACCCATCAGAAATTCCTGGTATTACTAACGCTGAGTTTCTTCGTGCAGCCATGAATGCTGGTAAAGAAGATGATGAAAAGATTTCAGTTCGTGAGTTTATCACTAAATTGGATGAGAAGATGGAATTGCTCAACATGAAAGAAGAAATGGCTGAGCGTTACCTCAACGAAGGTTTCTCTGGTGGTGAGAAAAAACGAAATGAAATTCTTCAACTTTTGATGTTGGAACCAACTTTTGCCCTTTTGGATGAGATTGACTCTGGTCTTGATATTGACGCTCTTAAAGTTGTTTCTAAAGGTGTGAATGCTATGCGTGGTGAAGGCTTTGGTGCTATGATTATCACTCACTACCAACGTCTTTTGAACTACATCACACCAGACGTGGTACACGTCATGATGGAAGGTCGTGTTGTCCTTTCTGGTGGTCCAGAATTGGCTGCGCGTTTGGAACGTGAAGGATACGCAAAACTAGCTGAAGAACTTGGCTACGACTACAAGGAAGAATTGTAATTCCCTCGTATCTTTTAGGAGAAGTAAATGACTAAAGAAAATATTAAACTTTTTTCAGAAATGCACGCTGAACCAAGCTGGTTGGCTGACCTCCGTCAAAAAGCTTTTGATAAGATTGAGAGCCTAGAATTACCAGTTATTGAGCGTGTGAAATTCCACCGTTGGAATCTGGGTGATGGAACGATTACAGAAAGTGAGCCATCAGCAAGTGTTCCAGATTTCACAGCTCTAGATAATCATTTGAAGTTGGTGCAAGTAGGAACTCAAACTGTTTTTGAGCAAACACCAGTTGAGTTAGCTGAACAAGGTGTTGTCTTTACAGACTTTCACTCAGCTTTAGAAGAAATTCCAGAGCTTATTGAGGAATTCTTTATGTCATCTGTTAAGTATGACGATGACAAGCTGGCAGCCTACCACACAGCTTATTTCAATAGTGGTGCTGTTCTCTACATTCCTGATAATGTTGAGATTAAAGAACCAATCGAAGGAATTTTCTATCAAGACAGTGATAGTGATGTGCCGTTTAACAAGCATATTATGATTATCGCTGGTAAAAATTCTAAGATTAGTTATCTGGAGCGTTTAGAGTCACGCGGTGAAGGAAGTGCCAAAGCAACTGCCAATATCACAGTGGAAGTGATTGCACGTTCTGGTGCTCAAGTGAAGTTTGCTGCTATCGACCGTCTAGGTGAAAACGTCACTGCTTACATTAGCCGTCGTGGTAAATTAGGCAACGATGCAAGCATTGACTGGGCAATCGGTGTCATGAACGAAGGAAACGTCGTTGCGGATTTTGATAGTGACTTGATTGGTAATGGTAGCCATGCCGACCTTAAAGTGGTAGCTCTTTCAAGTGGCCGTCAGGTACAAGGGATTGATACCCGAGTAACTAACTATGGTTGCAATTCAATCGGAAATATCCTCCAACATGGGGTTATTCTTGAAAAAGCAACCTTGACCTTCAATGGTATTGGCCACATTATTAAGGGTGCTAAGGGGGCAGATGCCCAACAAGAGAGCCGTGTTCTCATGCTTTCAGACCAAGCGCGTTCAGATGCCAATCCAATTCTTTTGATTGATGAAAATGACGTAACTGCAGGACACGCGGCTTCTATAGGTCAGGTAGATCCAGAAGATATGTATTACCTCATGAGCCGTGGCTTGGATAAGGCAACTGCAGAACGTTTGGTTGTCCGTGGTTTCCTTGGATCTGTTATCGTTGAGATTCCAGTCAAGGAAGTTCGTGATGAAATGATTACAACTATCGAAGAAAAATTGTCAAAACGCTAAGGGGAAGCCTATGTTAGATGTAGAAGCGATTCGCAAGGATTTTCCAATTTTAGATCAGATTGTTAATGATGAACCATTGGTCTATTTGGACAATGCTGCGACGACACAAAAACCACTAGCAGTTCTGGAAACGATTAACCGCTACTATGAACAGGATAATGCCAATGTTCACCGTGGTGTTCATACCTTGGCAGAACGGGCAACAGCTTCCTATGAAGCTGCCCGTGAAACCATTCGTAAGTTTATCAATGCAGGCTCTACAAAGGAAGTTCTCTTTACTAGAGGAACGACGACCAGTCTTAACTGGGTAGCGCGCTTTGCTGAGGAAGTCTTGACTGAGGGAGACCAGGTCTTGATTTCCGTCATGGAACACCATTCTAATATCATTCCTTGGCAGGAAGCCTGCCGCAAGACTGGAGCAGAGCTTGTTTATGTCTATCTCAAGGACGGAGCTCTGGATATGGATGATTTGCGAGTTAAATTGACGGATAAAGTTAAGTTTGTCTCCCTTGCTCACGCCTCAAATGTTCTTGGTGTGGTCAATCCAATCAAAGAAATCACTCAATTGGCCCACCAAGTTGGTGCCATCATGGTGGTGGATGGAGCACAATCTACACCTCATATGAAGATAGATGTTCAGGACTTGGATGTGGACTTCTTTGCCTTTTCAGGTCACAAGATGGCTGGTCCGACTGGTATCGGTGTTCTTTACGGTAAAGAAAAGTATCTGGAACAAATGTCTCCAGTAGAATTTGGCGGTGAGATGATTGATTTCGTCTATGAGCAATCTGCTAGTTGGAAGGAATTGCCTTGGAAATTTGAAGCTGGAACACCCAATATGGCAGGTGCAATCGGACTGGCAGCAGCAGTAGATTATCTAGAAAAGATTGGTATGGATGCCATTGAAGCCCATGAACAGGAATTAATCTCGTATGTCTATCCCAAATTGCAGGCGATTGAAGGATTGACTATTTACGGTTCACAGGATTTGGCTCAACGTTCAGGTGTCATTGCCTTTAACCTAGGTGATCTTCATCCGCACGACCTTGCGACTGCTTTGGATTATGAAGGAGTAGCTGTTCGAGCAGGTCACCATTGCGCTCAACCCTTGCTCCAGTATTTGGATGTTCCAGCAACAGCTCGTGCAAGTTTTTATATCTACAATACCAAGGCAGATTGCGACAAGCTAGTCGATGCCTTACAAAAGACAAAGGAGTTTTTCAATGGCACTTTCTAAACTAGATAGCCTTTATATGGCAGTGGTAGCGGACCATTCGAAAAATCCACATCATCAAGGGAAGTTGGATGATGCTGAGCAAATCAGTCTCAACAATCCGACCTGTGGGGATGTTATCAATCTCTCTGTCAAGTTTGATGCAGATGACCGCTTGGAGGATATCGCTTTTCTAAACTCAGGTTGTACTATCTCAACTGCCTCTGCAAGCATGATGACGGACGCAGTTTTAGGAAAAACCAAACAAGAAATCTTAGAACTTGCGACTATTTTTTCTGAAATGGTTCAAGGGCAAAAAGATGACAGACAAGATAGTCTTGGCGATGCAGCTTTCTTGTCAGGTGTTGCCAAATTCCCTCAACGAATCAAGTGTGCAACCTTAGCTTGGAACGCCCTCAAGAAAACAATTGAAAATCAAGAAAACAAGTAAGGCAAGTTTCTTTGTCTTATGAATCAGTAGAAATGAAGAATGAAAGAAAGGATATTATGGCTGAAGAAAGAGTAGAACCAAAACCAATTGACCTTGGTGAATATAAATTTGGTTTCCATGATGATGTAGAGCCTGTCCTATCGACAGGAAAAGGATTGAACGAAGATGTCATTCGTGAACTATCAGCTGCAAAGGGAGAACCTGAGTGGATGCTAGAATTCCGTTTGAAGTCTTATGAAACCTTCAAAAAAATGCCCATGCAAACTTGGGGAGCAGACTTGTCAGAGATTGACTTTGATGACTTGATCTACTATCAAAAACCATCTGATAAGCCAGCCCGTTCTTGGGATGAAGTTCCCGAAAAAATCAAAGAAACCTTTGAACGTATCGGGATTCCTGAAGCTGAGCGTGCTTATCTAGCCGGTGCTTCTGCCCAGTACGAGTCAGAAGTGGTTTACCACAACATGAAGGAAGAGTTCCAGAAATTGGGGATTATCTTTACAGATACAGATTCTGCCCTCAAGGAATACCCAGACTTGTTTAAACAATACTTTGCTAAGTTGGTACCGCCGACTGATAACAAGTTGGCTGCCCTCAATTCGGCAGTATGGTCAGGTGGAACCTTTATCTATGTACCAAAAGGTGTGAAAGTGGATATTCCACTTCAAACTTACTTCCGTATCAACAACGAAAATACTGGTCAGTTTGAACGTACCTTGATTATCGTTGATGAGGGAGCAAGTGTCCACTACGTAGAAGGATGTACAGCGCCAACTTATTCAAGCAACAGCTTGCACGCCGCCATCGTAGAAATCTTTGCCTTGGATGGTGCTTATATGCGTTATACAACCATCCAAAACTGGTCTGATAACGTCTATAACTTGGTAACCAAACGTGCCAAAGCCTTGAAAGATGCGACTGTTGAATGGATTGATGGGAACTTGGGTGCCAAAACAACCATGAAATACCCATCTGTTTACCTAGATGGAGAAGGGGCGCGTGGTACTATGCTCTCTATCGCCTTTGCCAATGCTGGGCAACACCAAGACACGGGTGCAAAGATGATCCACAATGCTCCACATACTAGCTCGTCTATTGTGTCTAAATCCATCGCTAAAGGCGGAGGAAAGGTTGACTACCGTGGACAGGTCACCTTTAACAAGAACTCTAAGAAATCTGTTTCCCACATTGAATGTGATACCATTATCATGGATGACTTGTCAGCATCAGATACTATTCCATTTAATGAAATTCATAACTCGCAAGTTGCTTTGGAACACGAAGCTAAGGTCTCTAAGATTTCAGAAGAACAACTCTATTACCTCATGAGCCGTGGATTATCAGAATCTGAGGCAACTGAGATGATTGTTATGGGATTTGTAGAACCTTTCACAAAAGAGCTTCCAATGGAATATGCCGTTGAGCTTAACCGCTTGATTAGCTACGAAATGGAAGGATCAGTCGGATAAAATTTGATTTTAGATTTACTAAAAATCAAGGACTTTGAATATGAACTTGTAACAAAAAGAGACTGAGAAAAAATATTTTAAGAACAGAAAATGCATGATATCAGGTGCCAAAAAAACTTGATATTATGCGTTTTATTGTGGGAAGATTTATTGTATTCTCTCATGAAATAGAGTTTTTTCCTAAGCGCTTTTGATTTTTGATATATAGCGTATTGAATCTGGAGTAGTACATTACAGTTGCTGAAACATTTCTAGAAAAAAAAATTGACTTTCTCAATCGCTTTGTTCACATCTTATTTCAATCTACTATATTTTTGTGAGGACGAAGTAAGACAATGTATAAAATAGTCAGTTTAAGCCATGATATAGTTGCTTAGTTTAAAATAAGCATCTTGTAATAAAGCTATGGCATATAGTAGAGATTTTGAACAAGGAGCATTAGATTACATCAAAGAAGGACACAGCCATGTCGAGGCGGCCAAAGTTTTTGATGTAGGCGTCAGAACTCTCTTCATGTGGGAAAAGAAAGACGTGAACAAGGACACTTAGAGCGGAAAAAGTGAGTCGTCAAAAAGCGGAAGATTCCTTTGGAGGAATTGAAAGCCTTTGTAGAGGCTCATACAGACGCTTTTTTACGGGAAATTGCGGCACATTTTGATTGTGCTGTCCCTTTAGTATGGGCAGCTTTAAAGCAGATTAAGGTCACTTTAAAAAAAGACGACTAGCTTTAAGGAACAAGTTCCAGAGAAAGTCGCTGAATTTCTTGATATTTTGAATAGCCTAAAAGATTTACCAGTCGTATATATTGACGAAACAGGAATCGGCCGATATCTCTATCGTCCTAATGCACGGGCTCCTAGAGGAGAGAAAGTCTATGAATAGATTAGCGGACGGCGTTTTGAGCGGATTTCAATTGTTGCAGGACAAGTAGACGGAGAGTTTATAGCTCCCATGATTTACAAGGAAAGTATGACGAGCGACTTCTTTGTAGAGTGTTTTAAAACGCGGCTCTTGCCTGCTTTGAAGACACCTCATGTCATTGCTATGGACAATGCTAGTTTTCATCCCAAGCATATCTTGGATGAACTTTACATTCAAGATAAACACTTTTTCTTACCTCTACCACCTTATTCACCAGATTTGAATCCTATTGAGCAAGCTTGGGCTATCTTGAAAAAGAAAGTGACTGATTTATTAAGGGAAGTTCCAAATATTTTTGAATGTTTGGAACGCTTTTTTAAAAACTAAATGACTATAATTATAAAATGCTTATTGATTTTGATTTAAAATGAGTCAAAAAGCCGTTGCACAACGGTTTTTTGTTATAATTAAATGAAGAATGTAGAATAAAAGGAGAAAACCATGACATTTGAAGAAATTCTGCCGGGGTTAAAGGCTAAGAAAAAAATATGTACGAACTGGTTGGGGAGGTGCTGAAAACTATGTCCAACTTTTTGACACCATTGAACAAAACGAGGTTGCACTTGAAGTGACACCTTATTTCCTAATCAACGTGTCTGGAGAAGGAGAAGGTTTTTCCATGTGGAGTCCGACACCTTGTGATGTTTTGGCGACAGATTGGGTAGAAGTGCATGACTAAACGTGTATTGATTACAGGAGTGAGTTCAGGAATCGGATTGGCTCAGGCTCGACTTTTTTTAGAGAAGGACTATCAAGTTTATGGAGTTGACCAAGGTGAAAATCCACTCTTAGAAGGTGATTTCCACTTTTTACAGAGAGATTTGACCTTGAACTTAGAGCCTATTTTTGACTGGTGTCCTCGGGTGGATGTTTTGTGCAATACTGCTGGAGTTTTGGATGATTATAAACCCCTATTGGAACAATCGGCGCAGGAAATTCAAGAGATTTTTGAAATCAACTATGTGACTCCTGTTGAGTTGACTCGGCATTATTTGACACAAATGCTGGAGAATAAAAAAGGAATCATTATCAATATGTGCTCCATTGCTTCTAGCCTAGCAGGTGGCGGTGGACACGCCTATACTTCTTCGAAGCACGCCTTGGCTGGCTTCACCAAGCAGTTGGCTCTAGACTATGCAGAAGCTGGTATTCAGGTATTTGGTATCGCTCCAGGAGCAGTCAAGACAGCTATGACCGCTGCCGACTTTGAACCAGGTGGCTTAGCAGACTGGGTGGCGAGTGAAACACCAATCAAGCGCTGGATCGAGCCAGAGGAAATAGCAGAGATTAGCCTTTTCTTAGCAAGTGAAAAAGCAAGGGCCATGCAAGGACAAATTCTGACTATTGATGGTGGCTGGTCTTTGAAGTAGGTGGAGTTGGATGGATATTCAAGAGATCACAGAAGAAAATGCATCGCCATTAGTCTTGAAGGTTAAGTCTGAATTATTAGGATTTCCAGAATTGGACAAGACCTTGTATATGAATTGGAAGGTGAAGTAGGGGGATAATGGAACTATTTAAAACATGGAAGAAAAATATGGTTCTCTATGGTCTTAAATCTCAAATCGGAACTGTCTACCGAAACAGTGATAGGACAACAAGCTTTTATGATGTTGGGAATTTTCTATACCTAGCAGGGGAGTTGGATTCCAGATTTTGGGAAGATTTTGTTAGAAAATATGGTTTAGATTATAAGATTATTATTTCAGAAAAATACTAATTGGCAAGATTTTTCTGCATCGGAAAGTGGAGTTAAATTCTTTTACTCGCTATTCTTTTAAAGATAAGGCAAATTTTCAAGTTGAATTTCTAAATGATCTAGTTACTCATTTAGAGGAAGGTTACAATATTGTGCCTATTGATAATCATATTTATAACTGCTTTTCTGAGGAAGAATGGTCACAAGATTTACAGGGGGATTTTGAGTCCTATCAGGATTTTGTTTTAAAAGGTGGATTTGGCTTTGTGATTCTTAAAAATAATGAACTGATTGCTGGAATTTCCTCAGGGTTAGTTTACCGTGGAGCAGTTGAAGTGGAAGTTGCAACTAGACCAAACGAACAAGGAAATGGATTTGCTAAAAAGCTTGGTGCTGCAATGATTCTAGAGAGTTTAAATAGAGATATGTTTCCACTTTGGGATGCTCATAACGAGGCTTCCAAAAAAGTAGCAGAATTTTTAGGATATGAGTTAGTTGAACCTTATGAAGCTTTTGAACTAGAGAAAAGTTTCATGTAGTGATATCTGATATTGTATCTTTTAAGACGAGGTGAATGGACATGAGAAACCAACTTGCCCTTAGTGGCGAAAAACTTGATGAAAAAGTTTACCCACAACTATTTCATCATGTTGGCATGATTCGTGGGGAATACTTGTTGAGAGAGCTTAATCAAAACATCATATTAGCAAGTTGTCAGCAATTTGTAAAAGATTATCTAGAGACTATCTGCTCCCTGTACTCAGATCAAGAAGTTTGGTATCGTTTTACTGAATTAACGAATACAGAAGCTAATTGTCTAAAGGGGACTAAAGAGTATTTTGATGAAAATCATCCCTTATTTGGATATAGAGGAACTAGGCGTTTGATGGCGTGTCCGAATGAATTTCATGCTGAGGCAAATGTTGTTACAAAAGTTTATCAAACCAATCCTAATCTGTCTGTTATTTTTCCTTTTGTCAATGATGCTGACCAATTAAACCAAGCTATTACAGTATTGCGTGAGCATGGTTTTACTGGGAAAATCGGCACAATGGTTGAATTACCGTCAGCTTATTTTGACTTGGATAGGATACTGGAAACGGGCATTTCAAAGATTGTAGTTGGAATGAATGATTTGACTTCTTTTATTTTTGCGACTGTGAGAAACAGTCAATGGCATAATATGGAAAGCCCAATAATGTTAGATATGCTGAGACAGATGCAGGATAAAGCAAGGATGAAAAAGATTGATTTTGCTGTAGCAGGCTATCTGAATACTTCTTTCATACAAAAAATGAATCAGATGGATATCAAATGTATTATCCATTATAGTTCTATTCCAGAGATTTTTTTGATTTAGAAATTGACCATCCAGACCATCTCAAATACATAAAAGAAGAAAGTAAAAATTACAAAGGAGCGCCCATGACACCGCAAGAAATGTGGAATAAATACAAACAAATCAATC
>BNJU01004273.1_pt1 | contig 32899 bp, 48 predicted proteins | sample 8539281 | NCBI WGS metagenome assembly BNJU01 (sample SAMD00202456, study PRJDB9452) | human saliva metagenome | isolation source: human saliva | place: Japan
CCGTATAATCCACTGAACTTGTTTAAATACAAAAAACTCGCCTGCACAACGCAAGCGAGCTTTTCTACTCTATTCACTCTTCAATACCATCGTGCGAAAAGAATACCCATGCTCCTATGGCCATCAATATTAATGCAATAAAATAAGTGACTTCTGGTATCTGACCAAAGATGAGAATCGACAAGAATGCTGCAATGAATGGAGAAACCGCATAATAAGCACTAGTTCTCGCCGCCCCAAGAAGTCGTTGCGCATGGACATAAAAATAAATACTTAGTCCATAAGACACAATCCCTACTGCCATAACCGCAATGACGCTCAAAGATTCATCAATCTCCCCAATCACTAAAACCAATCACGATGAGAGCCAGTTCGAAAATATCCCCTTTAATAAGACGATTTCTAACGGATCGCTAAAGAAAGTTTTCTGGTGCAGTGTTTCCAACCCCCAGAAAACAGCAGCCAATAATACGAATAAAGGCCATAGGAAAACTCTGAGACTCGTATATCTTCAAAAGACAAAAATAACGCTAGAAAGGGTTACGAAAAATTCCCATCCATAAACGTTTACTGATACGTTCACTAAAAATGACTAATGCAATCAGCGCAGTCGCAACAATCTCAAAATTATTTAACAAAGAGACATTCGCAGCAGTTGTTGCGTTTAACCCTATCAACATACAAATTAGCGCTGCTATATCTACGCAATATCATAGCGACTATATACGGCATTTTCCGCTTTGCTGAGATGAATCTCAGTGGTTTCACTTGTCTCGCTTTTCTTGAAACCGCAATTAAGCTCATTTCCAATCCCCGCACCTAAATATAAAAATCCTGCCATTAATGTCGGCGGCATTTCATTTAATAATATTTTTGAAAAAAGGAGAACTCATCGCATATAATACTGCAGCAAGTATCGCCATCATAATCCCTTTTCCGCATCTCTTGCTTCATCTACTCACCTCTTGAAATCTAACAGAATATACTGTATATTTTGTACACTATCGAACACTTTGTATCGTAATTATATAGAATTATATTTTTTTCAAAACAACAGTCAATTTAGTATTTCTGTGAGATAACGAACATTTTTAAATAAATTGTACGGAGGAATCTTCCTATGGATCGACGACAACAAAAATCACGAAAAGCTATTTTTGAAGCTTTTAGCCTTCTTTTAGAAAAGAAGCGTTACAGTAAAATTACTGTGCAAGGCATTATTGATACCGCCAATGTCGGTCAGAAGCACTTTTTACGCTCATTTTTGAGACAAAAGATGAATTGTTAAACGCTATTTGCGAAGAGATTTTTGACCATATCTTCGAAAGTCTTCACACTGACGATTCATACACTTCAGAGAATCGAAACAGTGCACTAGCCGATAAACTCTCACCTATTATGGCATCTACGAGAACAAAAAATGAGATTAGCGCCTTTCTAACCGATGAAAACAGTAATCTCTTTTTAAGATACTTTTAAGCAACACTAACCATTCTTTTTGCGGATTTTTCTAACAGCGCAAATAAGTCCATCCCAAAAGAGTTCGTCACTAATCATTATGTGACGAGTTTGCGAAACTATTAAATGGTGGTCGGTAACGGAATGTCTCTTTCTCCAGAAGTGGTTGTTGAGTATTATATGCAATTAATTCGTTAGTCCTTTTCGACAGCTCGCCTGCACCACGCAAGCGAGCTTTTCTACTATAAATGAAATTATTGGATTGGTCCTAAGAGAATATTCGCTCACGCATCGTGCAATGACTCTTGGTCACTTGGTTGGAACAAGCCAGCCAACACGTCGCGGTATAAGCGAGATAGTTCTGTACGGTTGAAGTAGGAACTTCCGCCGCTCGCACGAACGATTTCTTCCACGGCCTTCTTCGATACTTCTACTGAACGGTTCTTAATCGAAGATAAACGAGGCAACCAGATGAAGCTATATTCCGTGCTTGCTTCTAGCGTGTCACTTAACTCGTTGATTTGTGGTTGAATACCGTCGAGCATAATCGCCGCTTCCGCAATTCTCCAGCGAATGTTTTTATCGTTAGCGTAAGGCGCATCATTTGATACAGAATGACGAGTTTTCTACCGTTTTCAACTCCGATTTCTAGCGCACGTTTCCCGATACCAAAGTACGTTGCTGCCAGTAAAATCTCAAAGTACGCGAAAATACCGAATACCACTGGATCGAAACTTGGTCCTGGGGCGACTTTCGTGAGGATTTGCTCTTCTGCTGCAAAAATCCCTTTCAACTCAACGCTATTTGATTGCGTCGCACGCATGCCCATTGTATCCCAGTCGTCTTTTACGATAAACGTTTCTTCGTCCGGTGTTAAATGCGCAAAAGACTGATAATGGTGAGTCCCTGTATTATCTTGCCCAAATGAAAACCAACTTGTCGCAATATTTGCCATTGATAGAAGACTTTCTTGCCGTAAAAACGATACGCGCCACCCTCCTGCGGACGAGCTTCAGAAATCGAACCGAATAACACGCGGTCGTTCGAAGGTTCAGAAATCCCAAACGCCAACAACTTGCCTTCTGCCGCATCACGAAGGATTTGTTCACCCTTCTTGTTGCCAAAACGAACCATGTGCGCGCAAGGGCCGACAATAATTTGGTGCATGTTCACCCCAAGCGCAGTCCCTGGAGCCGCCATCGCAAGACGCGTTTGTTCTTGCGCAATTTCTTTTAATGAGAGACCGAATCCGCCATACTCTTTTGGCACGAACGCCTTCAAGTATCCCGCCTCTTTTAACGCTGCATAGTCTCTGCGCAGGCCACGCATTCTCTTTGTCATAACGCGGTGCACGCTCATGAATTTCCTGTAATAACTCTTCCGATAAAAACATAAAAACCCTCCTTAATGGTTGTTCATCGTTAGTATACGATTAGGGGCGGGTGGATGGCAAACGTAAGATAAAGATTGCAATCAATTGTCCCACTACTTAACCGAAAACTACTCAGTTCTTAAAAATAGCTAAAATCTTATAAAAAGTATATTAAAATACAGAACATATAGTGCTCTGTGGCTTCACTTTTACATTTCGAGAACCATGTTTCATAATCCATTCACACTCTTTTGATGGGTTCTCTAACTTCCATTTAGAGAATCCACTCAAACCGGTCCGAGACTTCTTTGTATAAGTCGTTTAAATTGTTGGCGACACTCTTTTTGAATATACTTATCTGAATCATTTTTAAATGGTCTAGTATTTTCAAAATAATCTTCAAAATAGTCTAGCGCTGTAAATAGTTTTTAGACCATGGCAATCGAATCCGTAGACATTCGCTGGATAATCTTCGAACCCGTTCATGCTCATCTTGACTCCATTCTTTTTAATATCTCTAATGATTTGATAGGATATTTTTGATAAGAGGTCTCATGCAATATTCAGAGGTAAATCTCTTAGTAAGTTCTTTACTAAAAAGCAATACTCTCTTCGAAATACTCTTCCCCATAAAGTTCTACATATTTTTCCAATCGGCCAAAACCACCAACCTTCTGAAAATGCCCGCTGTTTCCACGAAGCTCCTTCCTAATATTTGACTGAAAACGGAAAGAACAAATGGATACTCAGTATCAAAAGGGCCTTCAATGCATGGGCTATTAATTCATGTCGTGCATTAAATTCCAATTCGTCTATCTTGTCTTTAGTTAATTCGAAAAACTTCTTCCGGTCAAAACAATCTGTTACTGACATCAGTTTATTTGATAAATCCTCTAAATAAAGAATGTCATATATTCCTTTAATTTTTGCCATTGTTATCCTTTCAATATAGAAATCCTCTATAATTCAATTCATTTATTTAATATACTTTGTAAATACTTTCTTCATTTTTATAACTTTATCCAACACTTCGTTCATTAATTCTGGATAGTTTTCTTGGTTTTCAAAATCTAAACCGTCCATTAAATAACGAATTCTTGAGGCTTTTTACCATCTAATCTTTTGCCAATCAAAAGTTAATCCTATCTCTTCTTCTATCTGTTCTTGTAAAAGCAAATAATCGATCAAATAAAAGTCTTGTCATTTTTGAATATAAACATCAATTCCTACTGCTTTTTCTTTGGTATTAAGGGTTATTGATAAATTAGCTTTAGAACTTCCTAGACTCACATTATACCAATGGTTGGTTGTAGCTTTACAAATATTAATAGGTTTATCTCTTTCTTTGATAACTTCATTAAACTGCATCCAGAAGTTTAAACGTTCAGCTTCTACAAATTTTAGTTCACCGCTTCTTGAATTTCCTTTTGTTGTTTTTGACGAAATCATTAGGTTTTTCAACAACTTCAAATTTTGGTGCTGGTAATGAATCCCCAATCTTATAAGCATGTATTTCAATTAAGAAAAAGGATACATCTTCTGTTGTTTTTACCATTTAACCATTCAATTGCGCTACGATGTTCTTCACGAGCTTCCTTGACAATCCAAATAACAACAGTTGCCTCTAACCCTGAAGCATAAGTAATAATTTTCCCTAAATGGTCGTGATTCGTAGCTTCTAACTGATTCTCAATAATAATTTTTGCTCCACTAGTTTCATCCTGTGCAACTAAATCACATCTGTACGAACCAACAAAAACTTCTCTTCTAATTTCAGCAAAAAGTTACTCCAACTTCATTCCCAAGCATTTCTATATTTTCTTCTTTTGCTAACCATTCTGAGAAGTTATATTGCTCATGTTTCCATAATTCTCTTACATCTACTTCTTGCAATTTTCCAAACTCCAAAATAATCCCCTCAAATAGTGAATACATACACTTTAATCATTAAAACCTTTCACATTGAAGTATACCATTTTGATTCAGTTTATACATTCTTTTTTGAGAAAAAGCCAGCCGTTGTTGCGACTGACTTTTGTAGGTTCTTTATTTTGCTGATTCATGCTGAAAAATCTTCACGATGGGCCAGACAAGGCCGATAGAGAGCGCGATGTGCGGATCCGACATTCCTGCTAAAGCCCTGTGCTTCACGAGTTGTTGGCCTTCGCTTGCGGCTTCGTATATCCCAATAATCGACATAATGACAATCGAGTAAGTCTACCAGATAAACATAGAAAAAGCACATACTTAATGAATAGGTTATGTGCTTTTTAGATCTCTGTTATTTTTATAATAGATATTCAACACATATTTCTATTGTTAAATATCAGCATAATTAATTTTTAAATTTTTCCTTCTAGTTCTATATCTGCTTCAATCTAACAACTTACTCTTAGCATCAATATCATTTTGAATTCTAAAATTATATTATTTATTATTAATTTATTGTATTCTTCGTCATTCATTATATTTTTCAAAGGATGATAAGTATCCTCGTTCTAGAACAATATATTGAAATTCCGAGTTAAAGTAGCCTCATATACTATTTGGAACAGCGTTTTTCTTTGTCTAGGATCCATGTTTGCAAATAACCTGCTATCATGTGCTAAAATCTTATTTTACTTTTTGATCATTATAACAACAAAGTCAAAGCATGCTAATTTAACCTCATTCACTCCATCCGAGGAATCATCTTCAATTCTTACATCTAATAAATATCTAGCATATTCTGACCAGCGTTATTCACGATATTTAAAAGTACTTTTTATTTGGATAAAATTGTTTTGTAAGACCTACACAAATTGTTCTCTCAGTTTGTCAACTTTAGATTGTCTCTTTCAGATATAACTCGGTTTCTGTATCTCAATTTGAACAGCTCTGTTATCTCTGCTTTCTTTTTCTTTATAAGTCTTAAGTATTTTTCATAATCATTAATACGTTTAAATTTGTATTCAAGCGAAGATAATTTGTTAACTAAAGGCTACATATTCTTCTAAAGCCCTCTAAATTTAAATAACAACAATTCATCCATACGCTCCTAATATTATGTAATTTTTCGTTAATTGATTTTAACTCAGTTTGTTGTTTATATAACTCTCTTTTTCAATCGAAGATTTCTCGATTGAATTTGATTTTATGAAATGTAAAGTACTTCCTCTATATTCTTCTTAACCAATTCTGAGATTTCAATTACAGCTGATTCATAAACCCTGAAAAACATCGTCATCATTCACCAAAACAGTTTCTCTTAACTTGAGTCTTCTATATATTTTATATTTATTCTACAAGTACCCGATTGTTTTCTAGCTGTTTCTTTTCACCAACTAATATCATTTGCTTCTTTCAAGGTCATGATAATTGTTAGAAATTTTCGACTCTGAAATTTCTGATTTTAATAATCTCATTCTATCTTGTTAAATTATCCCCTCATATCCACCTAAGTAATATTCTTTAAAAACTGTCACTTTTTATAGCTTTTTCTGTTGCTTTTATATTTGATTTGTTCTCTTAATTCCTCTATAATAAATTTTGTTTCAATTCTAATAAAAACAACGTATTTAACAGCTTACTATAATCGTTCTCTTGAGGAATGTATGTATCAAACCGAGAATATGACGATCTATATCTTCTGACAAATCTGGAAAACAGTGTATTTCAAGTCATAAATTTTTGGTGGTTCAGTAATGCAAAACATAAATTTAACATTTTACCTCTCATATTTTCTAGAAATCCGTTCGTTACAGAACACCACATTATTTGTTCATTTTGTACTACGTGTCACACTCTCTGTCTTATTTACCTCGAAAAGTTAACGTGAATTCCCAATTTGGCAAACTTTCAAAAGATTTAATTTTGTTTGATCCTAAGCAAAATGTATTAAATGAAGAATTAATGATTTTCCACCCATGTATGTCTTACCATCATTTTCACCCTGTGGCAATGCATTTTTCCCAACAATTATATTTACACCTTCCTTAAAGACTAAAGGATGAAAAAGAAGGCTGATTAGCGGTTAGACTCTTCAATTTCATTTCTCATTCTCCTTCCTCAGTCTCTTGATCAACTCCTATCATAAAGAGAAAAATCTAAAGTTGCTATAAATTCATCAAAGAAAATCTTACAATATACTCTTTATTTTTAAGGGCAGTTTATAATTTATCCACAAGTTATCTATCGGGTGAGGCGATTTTTAAATTTCTTAGAAGAAATGAGCGAACCCCAGATTCACTCATAGATAATTGTTTCTTAGGTAAAATCATATTACTATCTCTACCTTTCTCTTATTTACTAACTGGCTTTTCAAAAATATCACAACTAGAAAAAAATAATAAGCCATAGAAATTAATACACTAGTTTGTACACGCAACTTTCTTATTTACAGATGCTTTTTCAAGAATATAATAAAATCTTAAATCTGCTAAATTATCAACTTCATCATTTATACTCTTTTTGCCTCCTCGTATAACATACGAAATTTATTTTAGTAAACTCTTTAATTCAGGTTTAGAATTAAAAATTCTATTAAGTATCCTTCTTGGTAACTTCCACTTGTTAATTGAATTTTTACAGTCTCATAATTTATTAAATAGAATATCAAAGTCTAGTACCCTCAATTTTATCTACACATTTTAAAATCACTTTCACAGTTCATCAAATAATTAACAGTTTCAGTTAAAGCGTCATATTCTATAATTGGTAAACTTTGATTGAATAGAATCCTACAATTTGTTCTTTTTCAACAAGCGTCAGGAGTGAAAACATCTTCTAAATCTTTAGCATCAAAAATTTCAATTTGAATATCAGTGAAATTTATCTTGTGCCCATAACTCCATGACCTTCTTATAGATAAGTGCAGGTACTCCCTCGAATTTATCGTTAATTGCAAAATAAAAATATCGGACAAATATCATTCCATTGTTCATACAAACCTTCGAAATCCTCTCCAAGTTTCTTCACCCCCATTCCAAATAGTTTTTCTTTGTTTATATATTCAGGGGCAAAGATTTGATAATATGTTTCTGTACTATAATCAAACCCATCATTTTTCATCACCTAGGCGCCCGTAAAGATTTCACTGGCTTAAAATTTTTATTAGTTACTCTCATCACGGATACAAAAAGTCCTCAAATGCCTGACCTTTTAAAGTCAATATTCTATTTTTAAATAGAATATTCAACTATATTCTTCATGACTATTTATAACTTTCCTCCTTTGTTCTCTAAATAAAAGAATTGTTGTCTCCTTCTACGGATCTTCTTCAATATGTACAAACTCCATCAAATCAATGAACTCCGCATCTTTGAATGAGGAATATCCATTCAGTTCTCTATGAAAATAATTAATTGTTTCTTCGAAAGGTTTTGTACATTTTACCTGATTCATTAATTGATGTCTTAGAAGACCTAATCTTATCGTGCAATAAATCATACATATTTTTGTATTCGTTAAAATTTAAAGTGATAAAAGATATGCTTTCCTCTGGAACAGTTCAATGCTATGCATCTTATTGTATCTTTCGATTTCGTCATCATTTGGATACGGAATCTCATTAATTTCTCTTTATTTTTCTCTAACCATTGATACGCTGTCTTGTTATGAACCTTAATAATTGACAGACATAGTTTGTCAACAACTTGTATATTAAATCTATCTTGTTCAAACAAGTATTCCCATGTTTATATCTAATAATCGGTGGAAGTAACGAAAACATTCTTAATATTCCTGGTTCAGTATATACATCTATCTTTTATTTTTGAAAATACTTAATAAATAAGAGCGCATATAAATCTAGAATCGCGTTTTCAACTTCTCACTTCCTCATCTGTAAAACTCTCAATACGTTTAGTATGAGCCCCTTCCCTCGCTATTCTGTTTATACAGTATCAATCAACTTATCGCAAATATTATCTTCCAAATTATTTAAACTGTTATTTACAGCTTTATTAGATGTATTGCGTCTTATTTCTCCCTAACATCAACTGTTTATTATTTCCAATATTCAATATCTTTCTCACCAATACTCTGCATGTCTTCTAAGCCCAGACAATTTACCACTTTTCGAAATACTGATATATTGAACATCATTCAACAACTCACAAAATCAATTTCGAATACTTAGTATTATCAAAAATATCCATAAAAAGCTCCTTATTTTTATACTCAACAACTTCATTTACCCGTTCATACTTTTTACAAGCAATATCGCTTTTTATATATATTCTATACCAAAAGCTTAAAACACGCGGTTTTATAAAGCTCTCTCAATTTATATCTATCCCTCAACCCTCTTCAGCAGTACAATCTCTCACTACAATCTATAGAAACTCGGAACTAGAATTCCAGAGCCTATTTCATTATTTTTAAAGGTAGCTTACTAAACTAAGTTTTCTTCCTACTGAAATAAATGGGTCCGTTAAAAATAAAGCTATCGGAAATGCCATATAGTTGTAGTTCTACCTTTTTGTATAATAAACGGCAAAGAACACGGTAATCCCATAATTATACTTGCAATAAGATATTTGAAGATACGATTCATTTCATTCATCTCCAGTCTATACGCTATTCAATCTTTTTGCTTAAAAACTTATCGAAATAACCTTTATTTAAAAATATGGAAAATGATAAAAACATTAAGAGCATGAATACAATTTTTAAATCCTCGATTCCATTGTTCAAACCCCAAAAACAAATTAACAAACAAAAATAACGCTACGTTGTATAAAAAGCCAAGAGAAATACTTTAATACCACTTAATTGTCTCATTTTTATGGACTCCTTTACTCATTTGATTTCGGTCTGTTCACTTATCTCTGTACTCTAAACTAATCATCATTCTCAACAAACTGGGATTTGTATTAAATATTTATAGCAGCAATGACTTCTTCTCCATCAATTCACCTGTTTCAACAAAACCAAAAGAGCTATATAATTTATAAAGCAACTTCATTTTTCAGGTTCATAGGATAGCCAGCAATACTCTGCTCGTCCACAAGGAAGAGTTTTTATAAAAGGCCAATGCAAGCTCCATCGCCTTCCTGCCATAACCTTTTTCCGATAATTTTTATCTATCATTAGCCTCCACAAGTTATAATTTCCCTTTTGCAATATTAGTTGCATCTTCCCAATCATCATGCATCAAATCCAATCATGAGGAAGCCTACTGGCACATCATCATTATATATGACAAAGAGCATATCGTTGCCTATTATGGCCGTATAGCTTCAATAACACTAATTTCATTAGATGCCACAAATTTTTCTGCTCGTCAGATACTTCTGAGTTTTTAAGCATCCATACATTTTTCCCATTTATCTTTTCCAATCTTATCATATTTTATCCTCTTACTTGTTTATTTACCTATCCCTACAATCTGGAAGATACCTTTATAAGCGATAGATCATCAGCCCATCGATCATCCCACAATTTTGGAATCCATATTTTTCAGTTATCCGAATGCTACTTGTTTGTTTCCGGTAAACATTCTATCACGACTTTGTTTGCCCGCATCTCTGGCTTTTTCTATCATTCTGGATGTCAAATAGGAAGGCAATCCCTTTACCCCAGAAGTCGGGTTCTAAAAACCCATCCAATCTCGACACTTTCTGAATCATAATCATGATAAATCACATATCCGATAAAGTCGTTATCTTTTTCAACTGCGTATATCAATGGCGTCTTCGAAAAGACCTGCTCGTAAAAAGAACTGTTCGGTCTGCTCCTTTGTGTAGGGTGCTTCGAGAAAGTGCATTACTTCCGAATTCGACAAAAAGGTTGTACAGTGGTCCCAAATCGCTGACTGTCATCTTTCTAATTTTTATATTCATTTGTACTCCACATCTTTTTATCGATTATTCTCTATTTTCCACAAAAGCCTCCCAACTAATAGATGAAAGGCTTTCAGTATTTGGTTTTTCTATTCCCACTCAAACATTCCCTTTATTCTAATCCATCTAAAATCTTTCCGATATCTCCATCAATGCCGATGCTTTTTACCTTCCATTTCAACTACTTAGCAACTTCAAATTTTTCATTCTGCAGAAGGTTCCAAAACTGGGATTTATTTATCAAATTCCTGTATTCTAATAAGTTACCATAAATATCCTGTAATCTCATTTTTCTTCATCTGTAAGATCATCAATAAATATGTACCATTCATTGGGATATCCACCAACAAATTTCATTTTAGGCATTTCTTTTTGCTCCGGTTCTGTAGCCCTTAGACACAATCTATTGTCGCCCCAAAATCGTGTAAGTGCTAATCGTTGCTTCCTGTATATAACATCCATACTTTTTATCTCACAAATTCACAATTTACCATTATCTATTTTCTTCATATATAAACTAAGCAATTAAAGACAAATATCTATGTCACTCCCCACTCCAATCGTAGCCGGCGGTTTGCTCGTGATGTCGTAGACGACGCGGTTGACGTGCGCTACTTCGTTCACGATGCGGGCACTGATGGTTTGCAACACTTCCCAAGGAAGGCGAGCGAAGTCACTCGTCATGCCGTCGATACTCGTTACGGCACGGATACCAATCGTGTAGTCGTACGTTCTGCCGTCACCCATTACCCCAACGCTACGGATTCCTGGAAGAACTGTGAAGTATTGCCATACGTCGCGTTCAAGGCCGTTTTTGGCGATTTCTTCGCGTAAGATGGCGTCAGATTCGCGGACGATTTCAAGTTTTTCTTCTGTCACTTCTCCAAGCACACGGATTCCAAGCCCTGGTCCTGGGAATGGTTGGCGCCATACGATAGAGTCTGGCATGCCAAGTGCTGTTCCAAGTGCACGCACTTCATCTTTGAAGAGTGTGTTCAGCGGTTCGATCAACTCGAAGTGCATATCCTCTGGAAGTCCCCCTACATTATGGTGAGACTTGATCGTTTGCGCGGTTTTCGTTCCGGATTCGATGATGTCTGTGTAAAGCGTTCCTTGCGCAAGGAAATCCACGTCGGTGAGTTTTGCCGCTTCGTCGTCAAACACGTACACGAACTCATTTCCGATGATTTTTCGTTTTTGTTCAGGATCGCTAACGCCTTTTAATTTCGATAGGAAACGTTCCTGAGCGTTCACGCGGATAATATTGAGGCCAAATTTACCAGAAAGGCTCTCCATCACTTGGTCGCCTTCCCCTTTACGAAGCAAGCCGTGGTCTACGAAAATACAGATGAGTTGCTCGCCGATTGCTTTTTGCAAGAGAACTCCAACGACACTAGAGTCAACTCCACCTGAGAGACCAAGTAAGACTTTCTTATCGCCTACTTTTTCGCGAATTTTCGCAATTTCCATTCAATAAAGCTGTCCATCGACCAGTCACCTGTTGCCCCACAAATATCGAACACGAAGTTCCGAAGCATGTCGTTCCCGTGAACACTGTGGCGAACTTCTGGGTGGAATTGCACGCCGTAAATGCGACGTTCTTGGTTTTCAAAAGCCGCAAATGGCGTGTGCGCATTCGAAGCCGTCACGCTGAACCCTTCAGGAATCGCAGTAATACGGTCGCCGTGGCTCATGAGTACCTCTTCCTCTTTGGCTAACCCTTTGAAAAATGCCTGAAGTCGTGTTAAAGACATCGACTTTTGCAGAACCATATTCACGCGTTGTAGACGATTCTACCTTCCCACCGAACAGATGCGTTGTCAGTTGCATCCCGTAGCAAATCCCAAGCACTGGAATTTCCAATTCAAAAATCGCAGGATCCACGGTAAAAGCATCCTCTGCATAAACGCTATATGGTCCCCCTGAGAAAATAATCCCTTTTACATTGCCATGTGCCTTAATTTCTTCGGCGGTAATGTCGTTGTGTAGCAACTCGCTAAACACACCGAATTCACGAATACGGCGCGTAATCAACTGGTTGTACTGACTACCGAAGTCGAGCACGATAATCTTTTCTAATGAAGTGGTTTGAGCTGTCATAAGAGGCCTCCTTAGTTTTTAGTTCTTTTTCATTGTAACAGAAAAAGAACGAAAAATTATAAAAAAATAGAAATTTTTGTTCGGATTTTTTTAACTCCGTTTTCCGCGTCATATCAAGCTTTCATGCAAATATATAAATTAGTATATAGAGTGTACACTTACTCGTCCTACCCTCTATAAACATTGTTAAATCAACGTTTATAACTGTTAACATCATGCTCAAAAATTGTGTTTTATTTTTGAAATGTAGCATATATGCTACAGTAGCAAATATGCTACTTTTTGTTTTTACAAAAACTAGCCAATAGACATACTACTGGCTAGTTTCTACAAATATGTTTAGTTTGGTTATTTAATTTTTCTTAATCGGAATCCATCGGTTTACTCTTGCGCAGTATTCCTTATAGGCCTCACCGTGTAGTTCATAAAGCCATTTTTCATCGGTATTACGAATCACGACGGTTAATATCACCCACTGAATCGGAATCAGAATCAGCAACCATATATTATGCATGGTTAGGGTAATCCCGATGCCACAGAGCCACCACGAAAAGTAAATCGGATTTCGTGTGCGCGCGTAAATTCCTGTTGTCTTAAGTTCGCTAGTTTGGATACTTGTGCTAATAAACGACTTCACCCCGCTGAGCCACTGAATTCTCGCTGCAACGAGCATTAAGAGGAAGCCAATCAGATAGAATAAATCTTTGAATCCACCCGTTAACAATCCACTCTCCAGCACTGACTGATGCAGCACCCAACCAGTCAAATTCAGCACAAGGATACTTATGTATAGGTAAGGTGCTGCTCCATAAGTCGGCATTTTTTGATGTTTATCTTGATCACTTTTTAAGTACATGTTCTCACCTCATTATTAAAGAAACCATACTACAAGCTACAATTTTTTCACCTATATTTTTACCACACCTATTCCGCGTTTTTAAACAGCATTTTTAGCTTTTTATACCAATTTTTAGCAATTACAGATGTACTCTTTCTTACGATTCCCTGTACCCTTACTAAGAATCCCGTACCTGCTTCACCTACAAAAACAGGGCACACATAGCCTTTTTCAATAAAGAAAATCGATTACTACGAATCTGCGGATTTTAGTGCTTATTATTAAACAAACTTTAATGAGATAGACGCAGTAGCTGATTGAATTAAGCTTCATCACTCGTGATTTGCTTAATCCTAATCAGCCTTGCGGGGGTAAGACTACGAAGCAAAACGGACTCACACTGTGAGTCCGTTTCTTTCTTCTGTCTTACTCCCAAGGATTTTGAGTAATCGATGTATATGTCTGTTTATGAAGTTGAACTCGACCTCACAGAAATGGCGTGCGTTTCCCGAAACATCCGCACGACTCGTTCCGAGTCCCTTGCGGTGTTCCGGTCCAACGTTCCATTTCTGAGCGTTCGGTCTCGTATCCTAATATTTTTATCTGCACAAAGTCAATGTGATGTCCCACTGTTTTGTGTAGGATGAAGTCAGCGCGGGTTTTCGTTGGTAGATGTATTCTTAAGGTTCTTCAGGTTAGTCTTCTGCCACATCTTTTCGCCATCGCAATCGCGTCCGCACGATTCCCAATCGCATATTGATAGTAATAGTTATCCGGCTGTGATTTCGCACGGTCCATCAACAATTCGAAACGCTCCAAATACCATTGCTTAATCAGCGTTGCATCGGCATCTACGAAAATCGACCAGTCGAAGAAATCACTCACGTAGATTTCACGATTTGGCGGTAGTTGCAACACATTAATCCCTTCAACAATCAAGATATCGGGAGACTCAATCGTCTGCACTTCCCCTGGCACAATATCGTAAATCTCATGCGAATACACGGCGCATCCACGCTTGATTTCCCGTCTTCACTTCGAGTAAGAAATGAACGAGAGCTTCCATGTCGTAACTTTCCGGGAATCCTTTGCGGTCCAAGATGCCACGTTGAATTAACTCTTTTGTCGGCAGCAAGAATCCATCCGTTGTCATCAACGCCACCCGTTTACTTGGGTAGCGTTGTTGTAGCATCGTTTGCATTAAGCGGGCAGTCGTACTCTTCCCAACGGCCACACTCCCTGACACCCCGATAATAAACGGAACCGTCTTCTTCGTTTGATGAAGAAATTGCTGTTCCTCCGTGCGTAATTCAATATGTTTTTTTAAAGTATAAATCGAAAATAATCGAGCATTGGCACATACACTTCTGCACGTCCTGTAGGGAAATGCGGTCGTTTAATGATGTTAAAGTGCGCAGTTCTTCTCTCGTCATTGTGAATGGATGTGCGCCTTCATACTGACTCCATTCACTTCTTTGAATTTTTGTAATACGTCTCGTTTTCTTTCAACGGATTCGTCTCCTTCAGCTACTGGGTCCTATTCTTGAATTGTACCACATGTTGAACGCGGTTTCTATTTCTGATTCTCTTAAGTTTTTCCCATGAAATCAGCCGTGTTTGTTTACGTAAGGGCGTGGATTTAGTAGAATGAAAAGTGAATATAAGGAAAAGGATTTTGTCGTATGAAACCACAAACAGGAACAGGCCAGGCAAACGGGAAGATTATTCTTGCCGGTGAGCATGCCGTAGTGTACCACGAAACCAGCAATTGCTTTGCCGATTGACGCGGTTTACGTGAAGGCGGATATCGTCTCTGCAAACGAAGGCCAAACGATTCAGTGTGACCTTTATACAGGCGACGTAAACGCTATGCCTGAAGCGATGGCGGGGCTGCAATTTGCGATTCACGAAGCGTTCAAACAAGCCTCTGCAAAAGACGTGTCGGCTCATACTTTCACGCTCTCGATTGAGTCTACGATTCCTGCAGAACGTGGAATGGGCTCGGCGCTGCCGTTAGCGTTGCGGTGGTACGTGCTATTTTTCGATTTCTTGGATACGACTCTTCCTAAAAAGAAACCTTATGGGACATCGTTCAAGGGCCGAAAACCATTTCGTATGGAAATCAAGCGGCGTCGATACTGCGACAACGAGTGGGACGCGTCCTGTGTTTTTCCAAAAAGAACAAGAACTACAAACGCTCCACCTCGATATGCCAGCGTATCTCGTGATTGCCGATTCGGGGGTCACTGGGAATACGAAGCAGGCGGTGCATCATGTGAGCACCTTGCAAGAACGTATCATCGACCCTACTACACAAGAGACTGGTTCGGATGCGATTCAATCGATTGGTGCTATCGTCAACGAAACGAAAGAGGCCATCGAGGAACAAAACCCTCAAAAACTAGGACAACTGATGAGTGAAAACCATGAGCGCCTTCAACAACTCGGCGTGTCGCATGACGTCATCGATACACTCGTCGATACGGCCCACCAAAACCAAGACGCGGGGCCAAAAGTCACAGGGGCGGCCTTGGCGGATGCATGAGTTGCCCTCGTTGAAACTGAGGAAGATGCCCTTCATTTACAAGAACAATTCATGAAACAAGGAGCGCAGGCGGTCTGGATTCAGTCGCTGGCGAAAAAGGAGAAACCAAATGACATCGAACATTGGAATCACGCGTGCGCATACGAATATCGCACTGATTAAATATTGGGGCAAGGAAAATAAGGGCTCTTCGTTCCGATGAATGGTAGCCTTTCTTTGACCCTTGAAGCCTTTCTATACCGATACTAGAGTCGAACTCACAGACGCGTTAACAGAAGACGAGTTCTACCTGAATGGTGCAAAACAAGACGAAGCGGCGACTGGCTAAAATCGCGCTTCTTAGACTTGTTCCGCGATGAAACAGGAGATACGCGTCGTGCTCGTGTCGAGAGCCCTAACTTCGTCCCAACAGCTGCAGGCCTTGCGAGGCTCTGCTTCCGCCTTTGCGGCACTAGCGGGTGCGATGAACGAGGCGACAGGACTTCAATTGCCGGCCCAAAAACTATCAACTTACGCTCGTCGTGGAAGTGGAGTGCTACTCGTAGTCTGTTTGGCGGATTTGTCGAATGGAATAAAGGAGACTCCAACGAAAACAGCATGGCCATCCCTGTCGACGATGCGAACTTTGACATCGGGATGATTATTATCGTCGTAAGTGCGGCCGAGAAGAAGATTTCGAGTCGTGCCGGCATGGAATTGACCGTTTCTACTTCTCCGTTTTTACAAAAGTTGGGTCACTTCAGCGGCGACCGGTTAGCCGACATCAAAAGAGGCCATCAAGGACCGCGACATTCATCGCATCGGCTCTATTGCGGAATTTAATGGCATGAAAATGCACGCTACGATGCAAGCAACCCTCCATTCTGTTATTTTTGAACCAGAGAGCATTATCGCCCTAACAAAACGATTCGCACGATTCGAGAAGAACGAGGCATTCCAGCCTACTTCACGATGGATGCTGGGCCCAAACGTCAAAGTGATCTGCAAGGCGAGTGATATTCCAGCGATTCTGGAAGAACTCGGCAAAGTCTTTCCAAGCGAGAAACTCATTCCTACGCTTCCAGGAGAAGGCATTCGCATGCTGAGTGAAGACGAATGGAACGCTTCTTAGCGGCTTTTCGAAGGGAAGTGAGCGCGTGACGATTGCTTCAAAAAGCTCCTGTAAACTCTTTATCTGCGGAGAATATGCAGTTGTCGAACCGGGTCACGGCGCCATTGTTGCAGCTGTGTCGCGCTACTTAACCGTCACAATCGACGAAGCTAGCAGTGTAGGAACCTTAACCTCTACGCAAAATCCAGACCTCGTTGTGAAATGGACTCGCGAAGAAGAACTGTTCCAGGCAAAAGGAGAGCATCCCTATAAACTAGTCGAAGAAGCGATTCTGGTCGCAGAACAATATGTCTGAGAAACTGGGAAACCTACAAATGCCTCTACTCGCTTTCGATTACAAGTGAACTCGATGACGCTAAGCGTGGTATTAAATATGGACTCGGTTCGAGTGGTGCCGTTGTGGTCGCAACGATTCAAGCCGTTCTTGATTTTTACGAAAATCCGAGAACCCCGCTACTCGTTTATAAGCTGAGTGTTTTAACGAATCTCCGCCTATCCCAACGTGGATCCTTTGGAGATATCGCCGCCTCTTCTTTTGGAGGAATGGTGTATTATACCAGCCCGGACCGAAGCGAATTACTCGAACAATTACAAAGCCAAACTATCAAAGAAATTTGTGATTCCAACTGGAAAGACCTCACCACCCTGCGCCTCCCAGAAATCCCAAACTTCACCCTCTTAGTAGGATGGACAGGACAAGTCGCTATCACAGGTTCACTCATTCAAGCCACTGAAAGAAACGCAAAGTCGAAACCGACAGTTCTTCTACAAGGAATTTCTTGCAAAAGTCACGCCATCGTTCAAGGCTTACAAAACGCTTGGAACCAACAAGACATCCCAGCCTTACAAGAAGGCATCCGTGCGAACCGTGCACTCTTAAATGAATTTGCACAAGTGATGCAGCTAGAAATTGAAACGCCCGCACTTCAAACACTCTGTGACCTTGCAGAACAGGTGGGTGCCTGCGCGAAAACATCCGGTGCTGGTGGTGGCGACTGTGGGATTTGCTTCACACAAAACGAAACTCAAAGACAACAAATTGAAACCCAATGGGCCAAGGCTCAAATTCAAGTTTCCGCTCGACTATCGCAGAAGTCTGGTAAAGGAGATTAATGATGGATTTATTTCAACAACAAATGAATCGAAAGGACGAGCATGTGGGTCATGCGAACCAGCAATACCGTGCAACGAGTGCTCCCGAGTTTGTGGAAACGCGATCTGTGCATCATCCCTTCACAACGGTTGATGTGGCTGATGTATCGTACAGACTAGCTTTGCAATCTCCTTCGATGTTCCATTTTTCATCAACGCCATCACGGGTGGAAGTCCTCACGACTGCGTTAAACCAACGCTTAGCCATCTTGGCTCGTGAAACAGGCATGGCAATGGCGACTGGTTCGATGAGTATCGCGATGAAATTTCCTGAAAGTGCGGAAAGCTTCAAGGTCATTCGTCAGGAAAAATCAAATGATCCTCTTCGCGAACCTTGGGGCTCATTATGATGCCGAGAGCTGCTAAACGCGCTGTCGATATCATCGAAGCAAACGCTATTCAAATTCACGTCAACTGTGCACAAAGAACTCGTGATGCAGAAGGAGACCGCGTCTTTAGCAACTGGCTTAAAAACATCGAAGAAATCGTCAGCGAGTGCCGTTCCCGTTATCGTCAAAAGAAGTCAGATTTGGATTTAGCCGTGAAGCCATTGCACAACTAGAGAGTATCGGAGTGAGCGCAATCGACATTAGCGGTACTGGTGGTACGAATTTCGCTAAAATCGAAAAACGGCCGTCGCAAGAGAAGATAAACTCGATTTCCTAGAAGACTGGGGACAAACGACCTTGACGTCGCCTCATGGAAGCTCAGAGGAAGCCGCACCCCAATCATCGCTTCCGGCGGTGTAGAAGACACCGATGGACATGGCCAAATGCTTCGCGCTGGGAGCCAGCCTTGTCGGATTGTTCGGTGAAATGTTGCATCTCGTACGGAAAGACGACTCCCTTCCAGACGCCAGTTTACATACGGTTCAAACATGGAAAGAGCAACTGACAACGATCTTAGCACTTGTCGGTGCTGATAGTATTTCTAGTCTCCAACAAGCTCCTATCGTAGTCGCACCAACCATCCAAAACTGGTGTGATGCCCGCGGGATTGATTGAAACATCTTGCACTAACGTTAAACAAAACCAGCTAGGCAGTGCCTCAAGCTGGTTTCTATTTTACGAGGAAAAAAATAAATAATGGATATGCGCAGTACGTAGAAGAAAATCCCTACAATCAGTAACAAGACCATCGCGACATGACATAAGGTCCTACTGGTGTGTTTCACGAAAGCTTGTAGCGCTGGAATTTTTGTATAAGACAAAAGTACAATGCGCTAATCCAGAACCCGAGTCCTAATAATCTTTTTCATGAGATGTCCTTTCTATAAAACGAAGTACTGCATGATTAAGCTAGAAACAGCCACCATAAACCAAGTTGCTAGCCCCGTTAAGATTGGTTTTGCCCCTGCTTCTTTGAATTGTTGGAAGGACACTTGCATTCCGATACCGGCTAATGCCATTGCCATCAACCATTTTAGACGCTAATTTTGCATACGGGTACAAGGAAATTTGGGAATAAGTCCACGCTTGTAATGATGCGAAGCGACCATGAACCAAATGATAAACATTGGTACGATTTTCTTCCATTGTACACGTTTGTCCTTCTGTTTTCATACGACGATGCTTCGACTGAAAGATAACATCAAACACGCTGGAACAATCATCAACGCACGAGTCAGTTTTTACGATTGTCGCGATTTCTAGGGCTTCCGCACTGTAACTGCGCCGGCTAGCGACCACGCTGATGTATCGTTAATCGCTGTCCCTGCCCAAAGCCCGAACTGAGACGCGTCCATTCCCATCAATGTCCTAAGAATGGGAATAGAATACCGCGATTACGTTGAAAAGGAAAGATAGTTGAAATCGATAAGTGCTACTTCATCGTCTTCTGCTTTTAATGATTGGTGAAGCTGCCGCAATCGCAGAGCCCCCGCAAATCGCTGTCCCGAAATCCAACAAGAATCTTCAATGGACGAGAAAGTTTGAAGAAGTTCCTACAAATAGCGCTGTTAAAAACGCAATGGAGATGGTCACAATCGTCACTGGAAACGATGACGCACCTGTTTGACTCACTTGTGCAAATGACATTGTAAACCCAAGCGCGATAATGGAATAATGTAATAATTTTTCGCTGAATAATTAATCCTCGGTCTAAAATCACTGGGATTTTTCCAAAATTGGTTTTAAGACCATCCCTAAAATAATGGCAAATACCGCACTTCCAATCACGGGAAATAAATCTCCGAGTATGACTGCGACAACTGCTACAGCAAATGTACAAAGTAGCCCTTTTCTTTTTTCCATGAATGATGACATTTCATCAGATCCTTTCAGTACTAAATCTTTTACTAGTATAGCACACTCGCCTTGATTTTTCGTACACAAATTGAAATGTCCTCCCTCTTTTTGTCGTATTTCAAAATAGGAGGGGAAAATATGGTAAAAAGAAATCGAGAATAATATTAATGCTAAAGGAATCAGTATTAGAATTATTTCTAGTGATTCAAAAGATGATTATATTTGTCTAACAGATCTTGCAAAATACAAAAATTTTGATGAACCAAGATTTATCATCCAAAACTGGCTAAGAAACCGAAACACACTTGAATATATAGGACTATGGGAGATTTTAAATAATAAAGAGTTTAACCGTGCAATTGACACGGTTAGACAAGAGTCGAGGGCTTAATCGTTTTACAATGACTCCCACAAAAATGGGTACAATTAACAAATGCGATTGGGATTTTTCAAAATCTGGAAAATACGGTGTGCATATGTCTCATTATGATATCGCCATGGAATTTGCATCATGGATTTCTCCCGAATTCAAACTTTATATTGTTAAAGATTATAAACGTCTCAAAGCTAACGACATAGCCAACAATCTTTAGAATGGAATCTTTATCGAGAAATAGCAAAATTAAATTATAAACTTCATACCGAGGCAATAAAAAGACACTATTACTCAAGATTTAACACCTGAACAACTTTCACAACAATATGCGACAGAAAGTGATTTATTAAATGTAGCTTTATTTAATCAGACTGCTAAACAATGGAAAGAAAAGAATCCCACATTGAAAGGAAACTGAGAGACTACGCGAATCTCAATGAACTTTGGTCCTTTCTAACATGGAAAGTTATAATTCGATTTTAATTCGTAATGGTATTTCTCAAAAAAATAGACTGATTGAACTTCGAACAGCTGCTCGAAGACAATTACTTTCTTTGAATCAATGGAGTTCTATTTCTCATTCAAATTACCAATTAGAATAACGAAAACCCGCTTAGAATCAAGCATCCGTGCTGACTCTAAGCGGTTATTTTTTAGAATTGTTTTACGACAACCCCATCAGGAGTTCCGACAAGTACGATATCGGTCATATTTGTGAAGAGGCCTTGCTCTACCACGCCTGTCATGCCTTTAATTTTTTCTCCGAATGCGATTGGGTCTTTAATTGGATAGACATCTAAGTCGATAATGTAGTTTTTGCTATCAGTTAAGTAGCGTTCTCCGTCGCGTTCACGGAACGATGGTTTGTATCCTAGCGCTTCAAAACGTTTGAATAATTGAAGCGAACCATAAGGAACTACTTCCACTGGTAATGGGAAACGACCTAGGTAATCGACCATTTTTTTGATTCGTCTACAATCCAGATAACACTCTTTGATTGCTCTGCAACGATTTTTCAGAATAATAACGCACCGCCGCCCCTTTGATTCCTGAAAAATCAGGAGCAATTTCGTCTGCGCCATCAATCGTTACATCGATATAATCCACTTCATCCACGCTCTTCAATGGAATTCCCAAGCGCTTCTGCTTGTTTCTTCGTTGCTAAAGAAGTCGTTACTCCCACGATTTCAAGTCCTTCTTCTTTTTACTCGGCGACCGATTTCTTCCACAAAATAGTAAGCTGTCGAACCAGTTCCAAGACCAACTGTCATTCCACTTTCTACATATTCTGCAGCTTTCTTGCCGACTAATTCTTTCATGTTCATTCAAGTTTCCCCCTGAGAAATGATCTATGTTGAGTATAGCATAACTACCTTCGTCAAACTATCTCTTCTAGCAATTTTCTACTTCTTTTTATGAGAGGCTGCTGCTTCTAAGGCGCGTTTTAAATAACGACCTGTGTGACTATTTTTATCTTTGGCCACTTCTTCAGGAGTCCCCGTCGCAATGACAAGTCCACCACCGCTACCGCCTTCTGGTCCCATATCAATGATATAGTCAGCGGTCTTAATGACATCTAAGTTATGTTCGATGACAAGCACGGTATTTCCAGCTTCGACTAAACGATTCAACACTTCAAGCAGACGTGCGATATCATCCGTATGCAAAGCCAGTTGTTGGTTCATCAAGCACGTAGAACGTATTTCCTGTTGAAACACGTTGGAGTTCGCTGGCTAACTTCATCCGTTGCGCTTCTCCTCCAGAGAGCGTTGTGGCAGATTGTCCAAGTGTGACATAGCCCAGTCCGACATCTTTAATCGTTTGTAATTTGCGTTTGATTTTTGGTACGGCTTGGAAGAATTCTACCGCTTCATCAACGGTCAATTGAAGAATATCCGCGATACTCTTTCCTTTGTATTTCACTTCGAGCGTTTCAGAGTTATAACGCGTTCCATGGCAAACTTCACACGGCACATATACGTCTGGTAGGGAAGTGCATCTCGATTTTTCAAAAATGCCGTCCCTTTACAAGATTCGCATCGTCCACCCTTCACGTTAAAACTGAAGCGCCCTTTCTTATATCCGCGGATTTTTGCTTCGTTTGTGGTTGCGAATAAATCACGAATATCATCGAATACACCTGTATACGTCGCTGGATTGCTTCGTGGGGTTCTTCCGATTGGGCTTTGATCGATATCGATAATCTTATCGAGGGTCTCAAATCCAGAAATGCTCTTGAACTTCCCTGGTTTTTCCTTCGTACGCGTAATCTCACGCGCTAAAGCTTTCTTCAATACGCTATTGACAAGTGAGCTCTTACCAGAACCCGATACCCCTGTAACGGCAACAAAGCGTCCAAGTGGCACATCCACATCGATGCCACGTAAGTTATTTTCTGCAGCGCCTTTTAAGTGAATCCAGCCCTTATCTTCCCTACGACGTTCGCTTGGCACTGGAATGTATTTCTTCCCAGCTAAATATTGCCCTGTCAGTGATTTAGTATTCTTTTCCACTTCTTTTGGAGTTCCTGCAGCGATAATCTCGCCACCGAATTCACCCGCACCTGGACCGATATCAATCAAGTAGTCCGCAGCACGCATCGTGTCTTCGTCATGTTCTACAACAATCAAGGTATTTTCCAAGATCCCGCATGCTCTTCAATGACTCGATTAAGCGGTCATTGTCTCTTTGGTGAAGCCCAATCGATGGCTCGTCTAAAATATAGAGCACGCCCGAAAGGTTTGAACCGATTTGCGTCGCTAAACGAATTCGTTGCGCTTCTCCCCCGGATAAAGTTCCAGCAGCACGGCTTAATGTTAAATATTGCAAGCCGACATTGCGTAAAAATTTCAAACGAGAGCTTACTTCTTTTAAGATTGGAGCTGTGATTTGCTCATCTGTCTCCGATAAGTTTAAGTCTTTGAAGAAGTCAATCTCATCATCCACAGACAGAGAGAGGACTTCGCTAATATTTTTTCCGCCTACTTTGACAGATAGGGCTTGTTCATTTAAACGGAAGCCATGACAAGTCTTACAAGCAGATTCTGTCATATATTGGCGCATTTGTTCTCTTGTAAAATCACTATTGGTTTCACGATAGCGGCGTTCCACATTCACTGCCACGCCTTCAAATGGGATTTCCACATCTCGAACTCCACCAAATTCATTTTCATGATGGAATTGGAAAGTAGCATCTCCGGAACCATACAGCACCATATTGACTTGTGATTGTGTCAATTTTTCAAACGGAATATTCATCGGAATCTTAAATTGCTCACAAAATTGGCTGAGCATCGATGGATAATAGTTGAGCTAATCGGATTCCACGGAACAAGCGCCCCTTCTTCCAATGTTAAACTCTTATTGGGAACAATTAATTCTAAGTCCACTTCGAGTTTTGATCCAAGACCATCACATTCCGGACAAGCTCCAAATGGCGCATTAAAAGAGAAAAGACGCGGCTCTAATTCGCCTACTGTAAATCCACAAATCGGACATGAATGGTGTTCACTAAAGAGATGTTCTTCCCCACCAATCACATCTAGAATGGCATACCCTTCCGCTAAACGAAGGGCTGCTTCAATCGAATCGAATAGACGTGAACGACTCTTATCACTCACCACGATACGGTCCACAACGATTTCGATATTATGCTTTTTGTTCTTCTCTAAATTCAGTTCTTCGGTGACTTCATGCATCTCGCCATCGACGCGACACGCACATATCCATCTTTTGAATTTTTTCAAAGACTTTTTTATGCTCCCCTTTCTTTTGGACCACAACAGGAGCAAGCACTTGAATCTTTGTTTTTTCGGGCATTTCCATCACACGATTGACCATCTGTTCGAGAGATTGGCTTTCAATCGGTGTTCCATCATTTGGACAGATTGGTTTCCCAACACGTGCATATAATAAACGCAAATAATCATTAATTTCTGTGACCGTTCCCACTGTTGAACGTGGGTTTCTAGATGTGGTTTTTGATCGATAGCAATCGCTGGACTTAAGCCATCGATACTATCTACATCGGGTTTGTCCATTTGCCCTAAAAATTGACGCGCATACGCAGACAGACTTTCCACATAACGGCGTTGTCCTTCAGCGTATAAAGTGTCGAAGGCTAACGAACTCTTCCCTGAACCAGATAATCCTGTAATCACAACAAATTGATCACGAGGAATACTCACATCAATGTTTTTTAAATTATGAGATCGTGCTCCATGCACGACAATATGGTCTTTTGCCATTTGAATACCTCTTTATAATTGATACATCTATTGTATCAAATTTTTTCAACACGAACAAATGTTCTACAACTCAATTTTTCATTTCTACTGGACAATGATCGCTTCCGGTGACATCGCTTCGGATTTTTACTTCTTGAAGGAGGTCTGTTAGTGGTTGTGAAATCACAAAATAGTCAATTCTCCATCCGACATTTCGAGCACGAGCTCCTCCCATGTAACTCCACCAACTGTAGGCACCTACTGTATCAGGATACAAGTAACGGAACGCATCCACTAAGTCATTATTGACGACTTGATCAAATTTTTGCACGTTCTTCTTTTGTAAAATCCTGCATTCATCGTATTTGTTTTTGGATTCGCCAAGTCGATTTCTTTATGAGCCACATTTAAGTCTCCACAGAAAATTACCGGCTTCTTTTCTTCTAATTTTTTGATAAAAGCAAGGAAGTCATCTTCCCACACCTGGCGATACTCGAGGCGAGATAAGTCACGTTTCGCGTTTGGAGTATACACCGTCACTAAATAGAACTTCTCGTATTCCGCTGTAATCACACGCCCTTCTTGGTCATGCTCTTCTATTCCAATTCCATATTCTACAGATAACGGTTTTTCTTTCGTAAAGATGGCTGTTCCTGAATATCCTTTTTTCACTGCTGAATTGAAGAACACCTCATATTCACTAAATTCCATTCCCAGCTCTACTTGGTCTTGTTGCGCTTTTGTCTCTTGTAGGCATAAAATATCTGGATTGCTCTCTAACACATATTCTTGAAGCGCTCCTTTATTTAAAACCGAACGAATGCCATTCACATTCCATGTTGCTAGTTTCATCTTGAATCCTCCCTCATAATGTCTCTTGTCATAGTATCAAGTATCTTCCTTTTTTGCGAATAAAAATAACCGAAAAGGAAAGCACGAAGCCATCCTTCTCGGTGTTTATTTGTTATTTGTCATTTCTTTTAAAGAGCTTTGATTTTCAGTTGGCAGACAGACATAGAAACTCGTTTGTCCGTTTTCCGACTCAGCAAACATGATGCCTCCATGAGAATGCACAATGTTTTCTGCAATCGCTAAGCCTCAAACCCTGTTCCCACCCTGTTTCTTTTGAACGAGCCTTCTGCACGATAGAACCTTGTAAAGAGTTGATCCATACTTCTTTTGAAATCGGATCTCCTTCATTTCTAACCGCAATTGTAATGACGCCCTCTTTCTTCAATACTTCCATTAGGATCGTTGAATTTTCATGCCCGTATTTAATGGCATTCGATAACAGATTGTTAATCACACGTACCATTTTTCAGCGTCTAATTCCAGCACCACATCACGGTTTTTCTGAGGAAACTTCGATTGCCATATGACGTTTTTGGGCTTCTAGTTCGAAAGTCCGCAGCAATTTGCTCAAGAAAATTCACAATCGGAATATCATCCAGTCGCAATGAGCTCCCATTCGGTCTACTCGTCGTATATTCAAACAAATCATCCACCAGCAATTTCATTTGCTCGGCTTTTGAATATGCGATTTCTGCATAACGCTTCGCATCCTCCGTATCAATCTTTGGCTGATTCACGATCAAGCCCTAAGTATCCAAGGATGGACGTTAGTGGCGTCCGGATATCATGTGAGACGTTTGTAATCAATTCATCTTTTGACTCTTTCGATAGCACGTTCTTCTTCCAGAGCATTCACAGTCGAATCTACCAAGTCGATTAATACTATTGACAACTTGTCCCATATCTCCACTTAACTGAAATGGAATTCGTCTATCGTATCGTCCTTCCGCAATCTAAATGCAGTTCATCTAAAATATGATTTCAGTTGCATTTGTTGATATCTTCTCATTAATCTCCAATAGGTAAAAGCAATCGCAAAAATAATGGAAGTAATCGTGAAAGATATTTTTATAGAGCAATATTTGATCCGTGCCAATTTGCAGGACTTCTCTTGCTGAGAATTGAATCGAAATGATTCCCGGCTCATTTACTAACTGACTAATCATCACTAAGATGCCGAGATAGAGTAAAATACCACACAGAGCGTGACAATCCCCTCTAAAACCAGTTCACTAATTTCTTTACGCGTCAGCGTGAGAATGGTCGGTTCGTTTTTGCTTTTCCAATTTGAAGAATCTTTTGTTTATTTGTCTTCAATTTTATAGCCTACTCCCCATACTGTTTCGATGACTTTTTCTCCTCCAGTGGCTTCAGCAATTTTATCGCGCAAGTGACTTACGTGTACCATTACTGTTTTGTAGAAACAATACTTTCTTGTTGCCATACTGTCTCAAAAATTTCATCAGCGCTAAATACTCGGTTTGGATGACTCGCTAATAAGAATAAAATTCCAAATTCTAATACTGTTAACTGAATTTCTTTTCCATCAGAAGTCGTCACTTGATGAGATTCTTTTTTGATCGTTAATGGTCCAATTGTAATTTCTTCGTTGGCTGGACCTTCTTGTAATGGTCGACAGCGAGTAATGATTGCCACATGCAATCACTTCTAGTGGGTTAAATGGTTTAGTCACATAATCATCCGCCCCATTGGTTAACCTTGAATCTTATCGATGTCTGTGAGACTTCGCACTTAATAAAAAGAATTGGTAATTTCGCATTTTCTTTTACGAACTTCATGTACCACTGAGATTCCCGTCTAGACGTGGCATCATAATATCCAAAAATAATCATATCGATATCTGGATACATTTTTAATTTTTCTCGAGAGCTTGATTTTTCCATCGTATGCTTTTTACGATTTCATAGCTTTCATTTTTAAATAAATGGTTAATAGTTCAACGATTTCGCGATCATCATTACTACTAAAATTTTCATGGGCATTCCCTCTTTTCGTTCTTTTTCAACTTTATCCTGTAAAAATTCCTATTTATGCTAGTCATTTTTAAGATTCTTGAATTTTACTTAATAATTTCCTAAGAAACGGCTTTAAAAACGGCATATCGGACGACCCTATTCTGAACTTTGTTATAATAAAACACGAAGAACTCTAAAAGGAGAAGACTATGACATCATCACCGATTCAACACCAGACCGTTCAACTGGTCGCCACTCAAATCGAAAAAGACCACTTCACTAGAACAAATCTTTGACTCCTTTTGCTCTAGATGAAACCATTATTCGACATTTAACTGAAAGGAGCAAACGGGACCTTTCGTTCACTTTTTGGACATTAGAAGATATTATTATTCTTGGGATGACCGATAGCAAAAGTCCCATTTCTAGAGAAGGCTACATCAACTTTCGCTCACATGGATTTACTCTGATTGTCCGCCAAGCAGGAGGCCTCGCTGTCGTTAGTAACGAAGGATTAAATATTAGCCTTCTTTTTCAAAAACGAACAAATGCCCTACTATCAATCGAGCGTACGAGTGGATGCAGCAATTAATTCAACAAAGCTTTCCTGAGGCTAGCGCATTAGGTGGAATCAATGCATTTGAGTCAGCGATTCCTATTGTCCTGGCGATTATGATTTAAGCATTCAAGGAAGAAAAAGATTGCCGGCATCTGTACAACGCAGGTTAAAGACGTGGTTTGTGTGTCCATTTACTTAAGTGTGTTTGGAGACCAACATTATCGCGGTCAGTTGTTCGTGATTTTTATGACCACTGCACATCAAGGCCAAGAAACGCAAATGGCATTTCCCAACGGTAAACGCTGACAGTATGTGGAATATTGGAGATGCCTTAGGACTCTCCTGACGATTGAAGAGGTACAAATCCGCGTCTTACAGGCATTAACGCAGATGGGTTGCTCTCTTGAAGAGACAAAAATCGACTTCACTCTCACTCCAGAATTCCAGAAAGCACTTGAGCGATTTAGTCAAAGACAATGACCCTTCAAAAATAGCGTTATAAAGGCTTTTTTCAACAAAACCCTCTTGCATTTCCACCCAAAATAGCATACACTGGAAGTACTTATGATAACATTTCACAATCTAAATGAAAGAAGGAGTAGAACGAATGACAGAGAAGCATTCAAACGTGAGTATTTCGTGACCCGTTCACGATTATATCCATGCAACATCCCATTATTCTGGAATTGATTAATAGCCGTGAATTACAACGACTCGCAGAATTAAACAAACTGGAGCCTCTATGTACACTTTCCATACTGCAGAACATTCTAGATTCTCGCATTCTCTTGGAGTGTATGAAATCGCTCGACGCATTTGCGATAATTTCGCCAGAAATTACGCTACTCAAGAAGAAGGAGATGGCCTTTGGGACGATCGTAATCGACTCGTAGTGCTGTGTGCAGCTTTACTGCATGATGTAGGACATAGCCCACTCTCATACCTTTGAGAAAATTTCTCGACACTAACCATGAACAAATCACTATTGATATCATCTTATCTGAAGAAACCGAAGTAAACCAAATTTTACGTAAAGTTTCTTCTACCTTCCCACAAAAGAAGTAGCCAGCGTGATTCAAAAACGCATCCAAACCCTCATAGTGGTGCAATTGATTTCGAGCCAAATCGATGCGGATCGTATGGACTACTTGCTTCGTGATGCCTATTTCACAGGAGTGAACTACGGAACATTCGACCTTACTCGTATCCTACGTGTGATTCGTCCGTATAAAGGTGGCATTGCGTTTACTTACTCTGGAATGCACGCAGTTGAAGATTACATCGTGAGTCGTTATCAAATGTATGCAAGTGTATTTCCACCCCGTTTCTCGTGGGATGGAAGTCGTATCAAATCACCTATTAAAACGCGCTCGGCTTGCTACAACTCAGAATCAAAATCCTTTAAAACACTCTGCAACATTCTTAAGAGCCTTTCTCTCGAAGGAACCTGGACATTGGAGGATTACTTTACGTCTGGATGACGGCGTATTAAACACATACTTCTCCCACTGGCTCTTAGAAGAAGACGCGATTTTAAGTGACTTATCCGACCGTTTCATTAACCGTCGTCCCGTTCAAATCAGTGCCATTTAACCGTAAAAACGATGTGGTCCCTGCGAGTTGAACGATATGGAAACAAATCGTGGAAGCCGTTGGGTTTGACCCTGAGATATTACACTGCGATGTAACAGCAGTTTTCGACTTTGCCATGATGATTTCTATCGTCCAGATTCACTAAAGCCAAGAACACAAATTGAACTCGTGGAACGTAATGGAAAATATGGTCGAACTTTCTCAAGTCAGCTCGATTAGTTGAAAGCCATTTCTGGAAAGGTTCGTGGAGGACGAACGACCATGCTTCCCACGTGAAATGGTGACACGTGACACAAAACGAACTCTTTTGCGGACGACTCACGAAGAATTCCAAACAATCGCTGCACAATTGGACGTGTTCTCGAATCCCAGATGAAATAACAGGATACGAGGGCGAACGCTCGGACTGAATCACTGGACCAGAGTAACGCAAGGGACTTGGCACAAGTCGTGCGGCTACTACGGGAAGTGGACGTCAGTCACTGGAGGCGAGTTCAACTTCCACAGGATGTGCAGCACCGCGTCTCAGAAATGCGCACGCTTGCATCCTCGGAACGCGCGCGACAAAGAGACGTGAAACCCGGTCTCCTGCCTTTGGACCTGCTTTCGGAAACGCATTCGCCGATTTCTTTCACGACTTACTGATCCGACTTTCCACAGGATGTGAGCATGCATTCTATTTTGCTGTATATAAAGACATCAATATACCGCTCATACGGTGTAACTTTGTTGTCCACATTTTTCCAAGGGAGGCACTATGTCTATCAGATGTAATCGCCATCGATATCGACGGCACACTGCTCAATTCAAAACGCGAAATCACACCTCGGTAAAGGCTGCTTTAAATGCTGCAAGCGCACAAGGAGTCTATGTGGTTCTAGCTTTAGTACAGGACGACCATATCCTGGTGTGGAAGGATTCTTCAAGAACTTTCGACCTCGTCAACGACCACGATTATGTCGTGACGTATAACGAACACTCTCATGCAACAAAACAGGTTCGAAAACCACTCGTTCGCTTTCTCAATGACACATGACGACTTAGAACGCGTGAACGATTATGCTACAAAATGCAGGTGCATTACCAGCTATCGACGAAGAAGTCGATTTTCGTTCCAACGGAAACAGTCGGCAAATACTCTGTCCATGAGAGTAAACTTGTTGGAATGCCTATCGTGCACCAATTATACGAGACATTCCAACCGATAAAGAATTCGTCAAAATCATGTTCGTCGATGAGCCGAAGTGTTAGAAGAATTACTTCAAATCTTTCGACGACTTCAAGAGCAGTTACAATATTTTCGCGTGCAAAAGAGCTTCTACTCTCGAAGTCATTCACCCTGAAGCCAGCAAAGGAAAAAGCCGTGCATCATCTAGCTGAGAAACTAGGGCTTACACGTGACGAAGTGATGTGTCTTGGCGACCACGAAAACGACCGTGACATGATTGAATATGCGGGACTTGGCGTTGCAATGGGAAATGCGATTGATTCCATTAAAGAAATTGCAAACTTTCGTAACAACTACTAACAATCGAAGATGGCGTTGCTGTTGCCGTTGAAAAATTCGTATTAAACAAGGAGAACTAGTCATGCTGCATGAGATGACTCTTTTTCCGAAAACCGTATGCTTCCATTGCCTCGGTCAAAAACGATCGAACTTCGCCTTTACGATGAAAAGCGACAATCGATTCAAATTGGTGATCAAATTCGAGTTACACATTCCGAAGACGCTTCTAAGTCTATACTCTGCGAAGTGGTTCAGTTGTATGTCTTTAAAGACTTTATCAGAACTATACGAGAACTCTACTGCTACTAAAATGTGGTTATACTGCGTGACGACGTAGATAACGCACATCCTGATGATATGTTGACTTACTATTCAAAAAGAAAAACAAGCACAATACGGCGTTGTTGGTATCGAACTCAAAACTCCTTTAAAACTGTCGAGTGTGTTTTGATTAAAAATTTTACTTCCAGTATTAAGTTTTACTGAAACACCCGAAGTGTTTATATAAAATAGGGTTGAATAGCAGATTGCTTCCAAGATTGAGATTACTGAGATCCACTGAGTTCTATACGGTGTAACGTAGTCTCCATGAAAATAGGGGCGTAGGATTTTTAATCCTTACGCCCCACTGTTTTAAAGGTGAGAGGACCTAGGCTCGAACTGATGCAACGTTACTGCTATTGGAAAGATATCCGTGATTCAAATAATCGATTTCCTTGAGAAACTTTTTCATAACTTTGTTTAGCCTCTATTTTTATAACACTTCCACGCTGAAAAGATATTCTTTATAAAAAGTAGGAATCGTTTTCACAAAGAGGTGTTTATTGTCCTTGTTCCCTGAATGATACGGGTTTTCGAAATTGTAATTTTCGTCATTTATGTATAATATAAGTAGTTCATTCAAGGAGGACGATACAATGGTAGTAGGCGTCTTATTGATATGGCTAGCATCAGCTGGTCATCCGCGTTAATTTCTGCCTGCCTTTGCTGATCGCGAATCTTCTGAGACTTTTAAAACCTGGATTCTATGTGTGTGAGCCGTGTGTGTGTGTGGCGTATTATTGTGTGTGTGTGTATGTGTGTATAACCAGCAGGTAATAATAATAATAATAATATGTGTGTGTATGTGTGTGTGTGTAATAATACTACTATCTGTGTGTGGTTC
>BNJU01002058.1_pt1 | contig 32881 bp, 33 predicted proteins | sample 8539281 | NCBI WGS metagenome assembly BNJU01 (sample SAMD00202456, study PRJDB9452) | human saliva metagenome | isolation source: human saliva | place: Japan
AATGAGTAAAGTAAGACAGATTCAATTAGGAGAGTTGTCCTTATTAGAAAAAGTATATTGAGATTTGTTCTAAAAGCACAATCTTCGCTATTATGCTTTAGGTGGGACTTTATTAGGAGCTATTCGTCACAAAGGATTTATTCCTTGGGATGATGATATGGATTTGGGAATGCCTAGAAAAGATTATGAAAAATTCCTGGAAATTTGCGAAAAAGAATTACCGGATCATGTCATCCTAAGAATCCATGATGATAATTTGGGTAACACATCTATCATGGATACTTCCCTTCAAATTGAATTTGGTGGGGTTGTGTGTAGTCCTTTTATCGATGTGTTTCCTTTAGATGGTTACCCATCAGATGGTTTCCACTATTTCTTACATACCAATAAAATTAAGTATTACCGTGCCCTTTCCAAAATATCTGTCATCAATCGATTGCACAATCGCGACCGAGGTTTCTTTGAAAATTCAATTGTGAAGGTTTCTAAGATCCTTCACCTAGACAAATTACTAAATACTGAAAAAATCAATCAAAAGTTACAAAATACGATTAAAAAATACGACTTTGAGACAAGTGATCTCGTGGGAAATGTCTTAGGATCCTATCGCGAGAGAGAATTGGCCTACAAAGAGGTATTTGGGGAGCCACAACTCCTTGATTTTGAAACCATTAAAATCAGTGGTCATGCTGATCCGGATGCTTATCTGACAAAGATCTATGGCGATTATATGAAGTTGCCAGAAGAATCAGAGCAAAAAGGTCACTTTGAATCCACTTGGGGAGAATAAGCTTGAAAAGTTTTACAATGATGGGGGTCAGAATTGACCCTTTAACAATGGCTGAAACCGTTGCTGCTACAGAACAGTTTGTACGAGATAAAAACCGCTCCATTTGATGGGGGTCAACGCAGATAAGCTCAATCAGTGTGCGACAGACGAAGCCATCAAGAAGATTGTCAATGAATCTGAAATCATCAATGCAGACGGTGCTTCTGTTGTTCTCGCAGCTCGCTATTTGGGTTATGCTGTGCCAGAGCGCGTGGCAGGCATTGATTTGATGCAGAAATTGCTCCATTTAGCCAATGAAAAAGGCTACTCTGTCTACTTCTTCGGAGCAAAAGAGGAAGTCTTGACCGATATGTTGGCCATCTTTAAAAAGGATTATCCAAATCTCCGAGTAGTGGGCCATCGTAATGGCTATTTCTCTGCTGAAGAGGAGGAGGCTATTCAAGAGGATATTCGTGAGAAGAATCCAGACTTTGTCTTTGTCGGCATTACCTCTCCTAAAAAGGAGTACTTGATTCAGAAGTTTATGGACAATGGCGTAAACTCTGTCTTTATGGGAGTGGGAGGAAGCTTTGACGTTCTTTCAGGCCACATCAAGCGGGCGCCTATGTGGATGCAAAAGGCCAATCTGGAATGGTTGTTCCGTGTGGCCAATGAACCAAAACGCCTCTTTAAGCGCTATTTTGTAGGAAATGCCACTTTTATTAAGAGAGTAGTACATGAAAAACGGAAAGCAAAAAAATAATATTCTTCACATTTCGCGGACCATGGATATCGGTGGGGCGGAGCGAATTGTCTATCAGTTGGCGACAGACCTCAAGGATGAATTTGACCAGGTTCATGTCGCATCAACTGGTGGATTGTGGGAAGAAAAACTAGCAGAGAATGGGATTCAACACCATCGCATTTTTGGACGTCGATAGCAAACAGCCAGCTACTGTACTCAAAATTCTTGCTAGTCTTTCCAAAATCATCAAAGAGAATAAGATCACTCTTGTCCACACCCATCACCGGATGGCTGCTTTTTATATTCGTTTGTTGCAACTGCGTCATCCGAACTTGATTCATGTCTATACAGCCCATAATGTTTTCAAGGATAAATTGCCACTTTATAAATTTGCCCTAGGAAAAGCTCGAACGGTTGCTGTCAGTCAAGCTGTCCAGGAAAATATCCTTAATGATGTAAGGTCAAAAAACTCTGTTGTGATTTATAATGGAGTGAAAATGCAACAAAGTGAGCATACAGTAAATGAAATTACTAAGTGTGACGGTATCAAAATAGGTTGTATAGCTCGCTTATCGGAGCAAAAAGGGTTGACCTATCTGATTGAAGGGATGTCACTAGTGAAAAATCCAAGTGTGTCCTTGTTTCTTGTCGGTGACGGAGAATTGAAAAATGATTTGATAAATCAAACAAAAGAGTTTGATCTTGAAGAAAGAATTCATTTTTTAGGCTACCGAAGTGACGTGGTAGAGTGTATCAATAGCTTTGACTTTTGTGTTCTTCCATCGATCTTTGAAGGATTTGGATTGGTTGCAATCGAGGCCTTTATGAACGGTAAAACGATGATTGCAACAGATATTCCAGGTGTGAATGAAGTAGTGAACTCTGAGAATGGGATCCTCGTTCCAGCTGAGGATCCGCAAGCCTTGGCTCAAGCAATTAAAGAGTTGGCAGGAAATCCTGAGAAAAGAGCCTCTTTAGCTGCTCAAGCAAAGAGGGATTATGATACTAAGTTTAGCTATTCTATCTTTTTAGACAACTATCGTAACTTTTACCAATCGATGAGGAAGGGTTCAAAATGAAAAAAGTAATGTTGGTGTTTGGGACGCGTCCAGAAGCTATTAAAATGTGTCCTTTGGTGAATGAACTCAAGCAGCACAATACGATTGAAACTGTAGTCTGTGTAACAGGGCAACACAAGGAAATGTTAGAACAGGTCTTGGATGTCTTCCAAGTCACTCCAGATTATGATCTTGGTATCATGAAGGCTAACCAAACCTTGTTCACCATCACGACCTCTATTTTAGAGAAAATCCAACCGGTATTTGGAGAGGAGCAACCTGATATTGTCCTCGTCCATGGGGATACCACTACCACCTTTGCGACAGCTTTGGCAGCCTTTTATATGGGCATCAAAGTGGGGCATGTGGAAGCAGGTTTACGGACTTACAACCTTCAAAGCCCTTATCCCGAGGAGTTTAATCGTCAGGTTACGTCCATTGTAGCAGACTACAACTTTGCTCCGACCCAGGTTTCAAAAGCGAACCTAGAAAAAGAAGGACGTACCAATATCTTCATTACGGGAAATACAGTAATTGACGCCTTAAAGACAACGGTAAAAGAAGACTACGATCATCCTATTTTAGAATGGGCGAAAGGAAGTAAACTCATCATGTTGACGGCCCATCGTCGCGAAAATCTTGGGAAACCCATGGAACACATGTTCCGTGCGGTCAACCGGATTTTGGAAGAGTTTGAAGATGTGAAGGTGGTCTATCCTATTCACAAAAATCCAAAGGTCAGAGAATTGGCTGCAAGATTTTTGGAGAGAATGAACGGATGAAAATTATTGAGCCATTGGAAGTGATTGATTTTCATAATTTTATGAACCAAAGTTATATGATTTTAACGGACTCAGGTGGCGTCCAAGAAGAAGCACCTTCTTTAGGGAAGCCGGTCCTTGTCATGCGTGATACAACTGAACGTCCAGAAGGTGTGGCTGCAGGGACTCTGAAATTGGTCGGAACAGAAGAAGAAGCCATCTATCGCAACTTCAAGCTCCTTCTGGAAGACCAAGACGAATACAAGAAGATGAGCCAGGCAAGCAATCCTTATGGGGATGGAACGGCTTGTCAACAGATTGTAGAAATTATCATGAAGGGATTAGCATAATGGAAAAGGTTTCGATTGTCATACCGGTCTATAATGTCGAGGAGTATTTACAGTATAGTGTCGGTAGTCTTAGACAACAGACCTATTCAAATATTGAAATCATCCTGGTCGATGATGGATCAACTGATCGTTCAGGAGAAATTTGTGACCAGTATGCCCAGGAAGATGACCGTATTCGAGTGTTCCATCTTCAAAATGGGGGATATCGTATGCTCGAAACAATGGTGTAAGAGCTGCAACAGCTGATTGGATAATGTTTCTAGATTCGGATGATTACTATGATCGTAGGACCGTTGAATATTTGATGGGATTGAAAGAGCAGTATAATGTTGATTTTGTATCGACTCCGGTCATTGAAGTTAGAAATCATGAGGACAAAGATTTTTCGGGTGACATAAATGAAAAGAGTCCAAGAAAATTGGATCGTCATACAGCTCTCAAAGAGATGTTCTATGGTCGCTATGTAGGGACTCATTCGGGGGGGAAACTCTATAAGAAAGAGATTCTACTTCAATATCCCTACCCTGAAGGAATGATTTATGAAGACTTAGCCATTGCGTATGAACATATTGCTACTTGCAAGGAGATTGCTATTAGCGACCTCAATCTCTATAAATACTATCGAAGAGCGGGTAGTATCGTTAATTCGAAGTATAGCGATCGCCTTTTGGATTTTTATAAGGCTATGGAATGGAACAGAGCCTATGTTGATCGAGACTATCCTGATGATCAGGAAATGAAAAAAGCAGTCAATACCCGCTATGTCTTTAATGGCTTGCATGTGGTCCATGCCTTATTAGGTTCTCAAATGTATGACCAAGTCAACAAGATTCGTAAAGAGTATCGTCGCTATTGGAAAGATATTCTAGTCAATTCACATATTACAAGAAAAAATAAACTCAAATACCTTCTTTTGCTCCTTTCTCCTCAGTTGTATCAAAAGGTGAGAGCAAAATTAGGCTAGATCGCCAATGGCTATATTCTAGGGAAGGAAAAGATACAAAAACAGGAGGTTTAGGATGATTTATGCTGGGATTTTAGCAGGTGGAACTGGCTCACGGATGGGGATTACGGATATGCCCAAACAATTTTTGGATTTGGGGGGACGTCCTATTTTAATCCATACCGTTGAGAAGTTCTTATTAGTTCATGAAATTCAGAAAATTGTATTGGGAATTCATCCGGACTGGGTGACTTATACGGAAGATCTAGTAGACAAATACTTGGCTTCTTATAAGGAACGGATCTTAGTTGTAGAGGGAGGAAGCGACCGCAACTCTACCATCGAAAATATCATCAAGGCTATCGATAAGGTGCAGCCTTTAACAGATGAGGATATTATTGTTACACATGATTCGGTTCGTCCATTTGTCAGCCTAAAAACCATTCAAGAAAATATTGAATTGGCCAAGAGCCATGCTGTTGTAGATACAGTCGTTGAAGCGACCGATACTATTGTTCAAAGCTTGGATAATACCTTTATCACGGATATCCCAGAGCGGCAATACCTCTATCAGGGTCAAACCCCTCAGACCTTTAAAATGAAAGATTTCCTCGCCTTGTATCATGATTTGAGTGACCAGCAGAAAGAAGTCTTGACGGATGCCTGCAAGATCTTTGTCATCAATGGAGAAAAAGTTGCCCTGGCTAAAGGGGAATATTCCAATATTAAAATTACGACGATTACAGATTTGAAAATTGCACGCGGTATGATTGAGGACAATTAATATGTTGAACCAAATCTTTCAGCTGACCCAGCCGAAAAATATCACCATCAAATACCAAGAAGAAGACATGAGCCGTGGAGACAAGGTGTTGATTCGCCCCTATTACATGGCTATTTGTCACGCGGATCAACGTTACTACCAAGGGAAGCGGGATCCTAAGGTGCTCAAAAAGAAGTTGCCCATGGCCCTTATCCATGAATCGTCTGGTATCGTGGTAGCGGATCCTACAGGGACCTATCAACCAGGTCAGATTGTGGCCATGGTTCCCAACCAGCCTCCCCATCAAACAGAAGGTGTCTTCTTTGAAAATTATTTAGAGGGAACGCACTTCTTGTCTAGTGGCTTTAATGGCTTTATGCAGGAAGTAGTTGCCTTGCCACTGGATCGTGTAGTGGCTTATCCAGAGGAAGTTCGGGGCCCTGTCACAGCCTTAGCGGAGTTTAGTAGTGTTGCCATGCATGCCATTCATCGCTTTGACCTCATTGCCCACCAACGAAGAGAATCTGTTTTAATTTTAGGTGATGGAAGTCTCTCTTATGTGGTTGCGACTTCTTTACACTATCTTTACCCAGATTTGAAAATTACAGTCGTAGGGCGCAATAATGATAAACTGCAATTGTTTAATTTTATCCATCAGGCAATTTTAACCAGCGAGTTGACAGAAGACCAACGGTTTGATCATGCTTTTGAATGTACTGGCGGTCAAGGAAGTGAACCAGCTATCAATGACATTATTGATCACATCAAGCCTCAAGGAACCGTGATGCTGATGGGAGTTAGTGATAACCGGGTCGCGGTCAATACAAGAGATGTTCTTGAAAAGGGCTTGACCTTTGTGGGGTCTTCTCGCTCAGGTCGTGAAGATTTCGAGCGGGCTGTAGAAATGCTGGCGAATCGTCGGGTCCAAAGTCGCTTAAAGAATATCATCCATGTTGACGGAGAAGTTCAAGCTATTTCAGACATTCATCGTGCTTTTGCGACGGATCTAGTTACGCCGTTTAAAACAGTCTTTAAGTGGGGAATATAGACAATCATGAAAGTGCTAAAAAATTACGCCTATAATCTCTCCTACCAGTTACTGGTGATTATCTTGCCGATTATCACCACCCCTTATGTAACACGGGTTTTTAGTTCAAATGACTTAGGGACTTATGGTTATTTCAACTCCATTGTCACCTACTTTATCCTTTTGGCGACCCTAGGAGTGGCCAATTATGGCACCAAGGAGATCTCAGGACACCGGAAAGACATCCAAAAGAATTTCTGGGGGATTTATACTCTCAGTTAGGGGGCTACGATTTTGTCCCTTTCCCTCTATGTTCTTTTATGTGTGACCCTGTCTTCTATGCAAAATCCTGTGGCCTATATCTTAGGTCTTAGCTTAGTATCAAAAGGGCTCGATATTTCCTGGCTCTTTCAGGGGTTAGAGGACTTTCGCAAGATTACGATTCGGAATATCACGGTCAAACTGGTTGGAGTTATCTCCATCTTCTTGTTTGTTAAGTCTGCTAATGATCTTTATCTCTATGTATTCTTACTAACGATCTTTGAATTATTAGGTCAGCTCAGTATGTGGCTACCTGCTCGTGAATTTATTGGGAAAGCCCATTTTGATATGGCTTATGCACGGGTACATTTAAAGCCGGTCATTCTGCTCTTTCTACCGCAGATTGCCATCTCCTCTATGTCACCTTGGATCGGACCATGCTGGGGGCTCTCGCCTCTACAAAGGATGTGGGGATTTATGACCAAGCCTTAAAACTGGTCAATATTTTGTTAACCTTGGTGACCTCACTGGGAAGTGTCATGTTGCCTCGTGTATCGAGTCTCTTATCCTCAGGGAGACCACAAGGCTGTCAACAAGATGCACCAGATGTCCTTTTTGATTTATAATTTGGTCATTTTCCCGATTATTGCCGGCATGCTGATTGTCAATGATGACTTTGTTCAATTCTTCCTAGGGAAGGATTTCCAGGATGCGCGTTATGCCATTGCCATTATGATTTTTAGAATGTTCTTTATCGGATGGACCAATATCATGGGGATTCAAATTCTGATCCCTCATAATAAAAACAAAGAATTTATGATTTCGACAACTGTACCCGCCATTGTCAGTGTCGGATTGAACCTAATCTTCCTGCCAAAACTGGGCTTTATTGGAGCTGCGATTGTGTCAGTGTTGACAGAAGCTTTGGTATGGGGGATTCAACTCTATTTCACACGAACGTATCTTAAAGAAGTGCCGATTATGGGCTCAATGATGAAGATTGTGCTTGCTTCAGGCCTAATGTATGGTCTATTGTCACTGGTCAAGTCCATTGTCCATCTTTCGCCGACTCTGAATGTCGTTCTGTATGCCGGACTAGGTGGGATCATCTATGGAACCTTGATTTTGCTTTTCAAGGTGGTGAATGTGAAAGAGTTAAAACAGCAATTTACGAAACGTGCATAAAGCAAGACTCATCCATAAAGATGGAAGAAGTACTTGTTAGACGAAATAATGGTAACTATGAAAAGAGAGGCCGAGAAAGGAATGATAAAAGATTTTTGATGACCTTGGATATAAATAATGAGATGGACACTTCTGTCTGGCTCAAGACTAGCCTATCTCTTGTTATCCTTGGTTTTCATGTTTTTTTATCAATGTATTATCAATATGTTAAAAATGAAATTTGACGACCTCCTCGTTAGTGTTGTCGTAGCTATCGTCATATTCTTTAATACCCTATCAACAACGATGTTGAATAAAGGGATTTTTTTCACATGAATGCAAGCACTCTTTTGTTAGTAGTCTTGCTATTGGCATTGCGATTTTGGAACAAGATTCATGTTTCTTATACGTATTTGCTATTTTTCATTAGCCTTACTATCAATTGGTGCCCTCGTATATATGAAAACTGGGAGACTCAATTTTTTTAGTCTATTCCTTATTGATGTCCTTGTTAATAAGTGCAGATAGGAAGGTCGTTTTACGGACCTATATCTTTGTTGGTGGAAGTATTCTTGTATCAGTCTTCTTCTTATCTCTTTTAAAAGTCATTCCGAACTTGCAATATAGTCGGGGAGGCGTTATTCGGAATTCTTTTGGTTTTATCTATCCTACGGATTTTGCTTCGCATTGTTTTTATCTTTTCGTAGCGATGTCTTATCTATTGAAGAATCGCTATATCTGGCTACGGACCTTTGGTGGGCTCTTCTTGGCCGTCTTTCTCATTAAGTTTTGTGATGCTCGGATGAACGCCTATTCATTGTTGGTGGGAACCTTTATTTTTGCTTTCTTCTATCTGACCAAGGAAAAGAAAATTGGACTCTATGCCCTCATGCCATACTCAGCTGCGATTTTTTCTTCTCTCATCCTCTATCTGACTTATCACTTCTCCTGGACTTCGCCTTTCTATGTGAAAATCAATCAATTGATTACAGGGCGATTAGCCTTAGGGAAAAATGCCTTTAATTTATACGAACTAAATTGGTTTGGAACTAGAGGAGTTCAATTTATTGGTTCAGGGGGGAGCACAGAGTCTGTCCTCAGCTATAACTACGTCGATTCCTCCTATGTCCAAATGCTCTTCACTTATGGTATTGTTCCGGTACTCACCCTCATTTTGATTTATATTGTAGTATCTAGGGATGAGTATAAGAAGGGGAGATATCTTTACGTTGCTATTCTATCTTTAATCACCGTCAACTGTGTGATTGAAGCCTTTGGTTTGTACCTTCTTATAATATTTTTATGTTTATCCTCTTCACTCGAAACACGATTGATGCTAGTCCATCGGAAACAGTCGGTGAGCTATCATATAGTTAGTGTTGGTATCAGGAGTGGTTGGAGAACTCACCTAAAGTATAAGAATACAATTACTGGACATGTTATTTGTATCAGTCAAAGGCATGTTAAGTTAAACACTGATGACCATCTATTAAAAGGGAGACAACTATGTACGATTATCTAATTGTTGGTGCTGGTTTATCAGGGGCAATTTTTGCTCATGAGGCAACCAAGCGTGGCAAAAAAGTAAAAGTCATTGATAAACGGGACCACATTGGTGGAAATATCTACTGTGAAAATGTTGAGGGCATCAATGTCCACAAGTACGGTGCCCACATTTTCCATACGTCCAACAAAAAAGTTTGGGACTATGTTAACCAGTTCGCTGAGTTTAACAACTATATCAACTCACCGGTGGCTAATTACAAGGGGAGCCTTTACAATCTTCCCTTCAACATGAATACCTTCTACGCTATGTGGGGAACCAAGACTCCGCAAGAAGTCAAGGACAAGATTGCCCAGCAAACGGCTGATATGAAGGATGTTGAACCCAAGAACTTGGAAGAACAAGCGATCAAGTTGATTGGTCCGGATATCTATGAAAAATTGATCAAGGGCTACACAGAAAAACAATGGGGACGTTCTGCCACAGACCTTCCACCATTTATCATCAAGCGTCTTCCAGTTCGTTTGACCTTTGATAATAATTATTTTAACGACCGTTACCAAGGGATTCCAATCGGTGGTTACAATGTCATCATTGAAAACATGTTGGGTGATGTGGAAGTAGAACTTGGGGTCGATTTCTTTGCTAATCGTGAAGAGCTGGAAGCATCAGCGGAAAAAGTAGTCTTTACAGGGATGATTGACCAGTACTTTGACTACAAACACGGGGAGTTGGAGTACCGCAGCCTGCGTTTTGAACACGAAATCTTGGATGAGGAAAATTATCAAGGGAATGCTGTAGTCAACTACACCGAGCGAGAAATTCCTTATACTCGGATCATTGAGCACAAGCACTTCGAATATGGAACCCAACCGAAGACAGTCATCACCCGTGAATACCCAGCTGACTGGAAACGGGGGGATGAACCCTACTATCCAATCAATGATGAAAAGAACAACGCTATGTTTGCTAAGTACCAAGAAGAAGCAGCCAAAAATGACAAGGTCATCTTCTGTGGACGCCTAGCAGACTATAAATACTACGACATGCACGTGGTCATTGAGCGTGCTTTGGAAGTCGTAGCAAATGAATTTGATTGAAAGAAATAGTGATTCATGAAGTATTTTCTAAAAGAAGAGTTTTTAAAAGATTCTGGTGCTCGAAACGCCGGAAATAAGGCTAGAAATGATGTCGAGGAGATCGTCAAACGAGAAGGTTATCAACCTTTGTTGTTAACAGTTGATGATTGGTACCAAATGGGAACCCTTAAAGCCCAACAACACAAGGCGAAAGCTCTAGCTCAAGCTTTTTCTCAGTTGAAATCAGGGGATCAATTATTGATTCAATTTCCTATGCTTCATCATAGTTTTTTCACCACTCGCTTGGTAAGAAAAATCCAGCGGAGAGGGGTGAAAGTCAACTTTATTATTCATGATTTGGAAGCTTTACGCTATGCGAATTTGGATACAGTACCTTTGAAGCATAAGATTCGGGTTCATCTTCAAGAATCAAGTTTGTTGAAGATAGCTGATGGAGTGATTGCTCATAATCCGATTATGAAATCAGTATTGGTGGAGAAGGGGATCCCAGAGCACAAACTAGTTAGTTTAGAAATTTTTGACTACCTCATTCCGAATTACCAAGAGAAAGATGGTCTATCAAAGGATCAACCAATCATTGTAGCAGGGAATTTAGCCCAAGAAAAAGCAGGCTACCTTTATCAATTGCCTGCTAGACCGGCCTACAATCTCTATGGTGTCGGCTTTGACGAGAGCAGAGCACTTGCTAACGAGACCTATTTTGGCTCCTTCCTGCCTGATGAGCTTCCTGCAGCTCTTGAAGGTGGCTTTGGTCTTGTCTGGGATGGGGATAGTGCGGAAACCTGTAGTGGTGTTTTTGGCGAATACCTTCGCTACAACAACTCTCACAAGGCGTCGCTTTATCTGGCATCGGGCTTCCCGCTGGTGGTGTGGAAACAGTCAGCCTTGTCTCACTTTGTGCTTGAGAAGGGCTGTGGGATTGCAGTAGAGTCGCTTCATGACTTGAAGGAGACCATCGACAATCTCTCAGATGCCGATTACCAAGATTTGGTAGACAATGCCAAGCGTGTTGGCCAAGAAATCCGAGATGGTCACTACTTAAAGACAGCCTTAAAGCATTTATCATAAGATCAAAAGAAGTCAGACAGACTTCTTTTTTTAGTTTTTTTCAAAAAAATATCACTAATTTTAAAAAAATTTGCCTTATGAAAACTTTTCATCGTTGAAAACCGTGTGGTAAAATGATTAACGTATAAAATTTGTATAAAGGGAAGTTTATATGAAAAAAAGAAAGATCTTATTTTTTTATGCCGGAGCGGCAGTCTTGATGGCTGTATCTGCTCAAGGAGTCAGTGCAGATGAGCTGGTTTCAAACGAGGCCACTACTACTGAAGGCAACCAAGTCCAAGCTGAAAACAGCCCCAGAAGTAGCCGTTGCTGAAAAAGTCGGTAGCACCTGTCGCAAGCAACTATGCAGCACCAGCAACTGTGACCGAACCAGCTGTGGCACCTGCGAGCAAGGTCGCGGCTTCAGAAAGTGGAACCCACATCTGTAGAGAAAGCTACAGAAGCATCGACTACTGAGAAAGAAGAAACTCCTCTTCCGTCTGACACAGGAAGCACGACCTTCTTTAACACAGGCGCTCACGCTCCAGCTGGTCGCTCAACAGATGTAGCGGTTCAGCCAAAATCATTCGTTGATGTGAGTAGCCATAACGGAGACATTAGTATTGGTGACTATCGTACCCTAGCTAATAAAGGCGTGGGCGGTGTCGTTGTCAAATTGACAGAAGATACTTGGTACAAGAACCCGAATGCGGAGAACCAAATTCGCAATGCGCAAGCAGCTGGTTTGCAAGTATCGACCTACCACTTCTCTCGCTATACTTCTGAAGAAGCAGCGCGTGCAGAAGCACGGTTCTATATCGCAGCGGCGCAACGCTTTAGTCTTCCAAAGAACACCCTCATGGTCAATGACTTTGAGGATGCCAAGATGCAGCCAAATATTAACCGCAACACCCAAGCTTGGGCTGACGAAATGCGTAAAAATGGCTACACCAACTTGATGTTCTACACCAGTGCTAGCTGGTTGGATGAAAACAACCTTCGCAAGAAAGGTCCTGTCAACACCGCTCAATTTGGGCTTCAGAATTTCTGGGTTGCCCAATATCCTTCTCCAAAACTGTCTGTAAACGATGCGAAAAGCTTGCGTTACAATGGGAAAGCTGGCGCGTGGCAGTTCACTTCTCAAGCGGAATTGCTTCCAGGAAAACACCTATTTGACCACAGTGTGGACTATACCGGTCGCTTCACAGCGAACGCAAAACCTGCAGCGGATCCAACAGAAGGCAGCTTAAGTGGGAAGATTGATATTGTCAATAACGATACTATGACGGGACGCTTTGACGTTGTCATCTCAAATGTTAAGGCGCCAAATGGAGTTCGAACCGTTTCTGTCCCAATCTGGTCAGAAACAGGTGGTCAAGATGACCTTGTTTGGTATACAGCCAACCGTCAAGCCAATGGGACCTATACCGTCAATGTAAAAGCAGCGGACCATAAAAACTCAACCGGTCTTTACAATGTCCATCTTTACTATGTTCAGAACAATGGACAAATGACGGGTGTGGGCGGAACAACGACGACAGTAGCCATTGGAAAGAAAAATCAGACTCCGGTTTCAGCGGATCTGACTATTGCAAAATCAGAAAAAGACGGCACCTTCACCATTACTGCTAAAAATCTTCAAGGTTTCGATGGCTACAAGGAAGTGAAGATTCCATTCTGGTCTCATGCCAATGGGATGAAAGACATCATCTGGTACACTCCGACTCGCCAAGCAGACGGTTCATATACTGTAACAGCCAAAGCTAGTGACCACGAAAACGCTGATGGCAAATACGAAGCGCAGGTCTTCTATGTAGACGCCCAAGGTCAAAACAAATTTGTGAAAAAGGCCTTTATCGATTATACGGCGACAAAACTGGCCAATGCTGTCGCAGCTGATCTGACTATTACAAAATCAGAAAAAGATGGCACCTTCACCATTACAGCTAAGAACCTTCAAGGTTTCGATGGTTATAAAGAAGTGAAGATTCCATTCTGGTCTCATGCCAATGGGATGAAAGATATCATCTGGTACACTCCAACTCGTCAAGCAGACGGTTCATATACTGTAACAGCTAAAGCCAGTGACCACGAAAACGCTGATGGCAAGTACGAAGCGCAAGTCTTCTATGTGGACGCCAAAGGGCCAAAAACAAGTTTGTGAAAAAAAGGCCTTTATTGATTATACAGCTTCTAAACCATCTGCCGATCTGATCATTACGAAATCAGAAAAAGATGGCACCTTCACCATCACAGCTAAGAACCTTCAAGGCTTCGACGGCTACAAGGAAGTGAAGATTCCATTCTGGTCTCATGCCAATGGGATGAAAGATATCATCTGGTACACGCCAACTCGTCAAGCAGACGGTTCATATACTGTAACAGCCAAAGCTAGTGACCACGAAAACGCTGATGGCAAGTACGAAGCGCAGGTCTTCTATGTGGACGCTCAAAGGCCAAAACAAGTTTGTCAAGAAAGCCTTTATTGATTACAAAAATCAATCTCGTCCAACCGGCACTCTCTTGATCCAAAACAACAACAAGGATACAGGTACCTTTGATGTCATCATCAAGGATGTCTACAGCCCTAAAGGGGTGCGGACTGTGCAAGTTCCTACTTGGTCTGATAAGGACGGCCAAGACGACATCCGCTGGTATGAAGCGACTCGTCAAGCAAACGGAGACTACAAGGTATCTGTAAAAGCGAGTGACCACAAGAACTCTACTGGTAAGTACCATATTCACCTCTATTACATTCAAAATGATGGTTCTCGTGTAGGCGTTGGTACCACAACTACAGATGTTGAATTCCGAAATGCCCAGACCAAGACGCAAGCTGCTATTAAGAATGTCAATTCTGGTGCTGGAACCTTTACGGTAACGGTGGACCAAGCACCTCAGGGACGTCAGATTAAGAATATTCGTGTCGCAGCTTGGTCTAAAGCGCACCAAGAAAATCTTTACTGGTATTCCGCAACACCGACAGGTATGCATACAGAGATCACTGTCTCTGCCAATAATCACGGTAATGAAGCGGGCAACTATACCACTCACGTCTATGTAGACTACAAAGATGGTGGCGTTGAAGGTTTTAACCTCGGTCAAACAGCCTTATCCCCACGGAATCAAAAGGTGAATCCACAAACAACCTATTATTCTCAACGGGACCATCGTTGGGCTGGAAAGTGGTATGGTGTGAGCAATATGGACCAATCCGGCTGTGTTCCGACTTCCTTAGCTATGGCATTTACGGATATTCTCGGAAGAGAAGTGCTACCCACGACAGTAGCGGATTATCTGTATTACAATACCAATTCCTTTAATAAAATTGCTGTAGCTGGAACTGATGCAGATGGACTAGTGGCTGCTACTAAGCATTGGGGATTGACGAGCCAAATGCTTACAGGGAAAGATGCAATTGCAGCTACCTTAGTATCAGGAAAACACGTTCTTGCTGCAGTTGAGGAAAGCATCTTTATCAATGCTCCTTATACGCATGAAATTGTCTTGCAGGGCTACGATAATGGGAAAACTTATGTAAGAGATCCATTCAACCCCTGCTAAATAACGGTTGGCATTCTATTGATTACATCTTCTCGGTAAAAAGTACAGATCCAATTGATGCAAAATTAGGATCGCCATTTTTCAGTGTTTTTGCTTAGCTATTTCTAAAAAAGTAAGTAAATTTTATTCAATGGCAATCAGGTATAATCCATTTTGTTTTTGAAAAACGAGTATTCTCATAGACGGAGATGCTCGTTTTTAATTTTAAAATATAGGGACTTACTGAATCAACCAAGAACTTTATTTTTTTCTACTTCAACTTATACTTTTTATAGAGGTTCCATGATCCGGTGGTTTGTGCTATAATACTACTATGTGGGATACAATCCGTAAAAAAATTGTAAGGGAAGATACATGAAAAAGAAAGATCTTATTTTTTATGCTGGGACAGCCGTTTTGTTAGCTTTTTCGACACAACAAGTCAAAGCTGATGAGCAACATGCGTCCGATCAAACACCAGAAAATACATCAGCTGTCGTTGCAAATACAACAACTTCATCAGAAGCACAGAATACTGTGAACGAAGGAGTGGGAGTTAAGAAAGGTGTTCAGACAGAAAATACCGTTGCAACAGCGATAGCACCTGTCACACAGACTGTTAGTGACAATCAGTCTTCTGAGCAGGTCACTGACGAGAAGGGTTCATTAGAGCAACCAGCACCTACTGTGGTAGCTAGTCGCGCCCCATACGGCGCACGCGCACGAGTGGTAGAAACACGAAATGAGAGTGTCCCTCAACAGGAATCTCCAGTTTCTGCAGATTTGAATATTGAAAAATCAGATTCAGAAGGTACCTTCACCATCACCGCCAAGAACCTCAAAGGCTTTGAGGGCTACAAGGAAGTGAAGATTCCTTTCTGGTCGCATGCCAATGGGATGAAGGATATTGTTTGGTACAGTCCAACACGCCAATCCGATGGCTCTTATAGTGTCACAGCCAAGGTCGATGATCATGAAAATGCGAGCGGGAAGTACGAAGCCCAAGTCTTTTATGTGGATTATCAAGGTCGTAATACCTTTGTGAAGAAGGCCTTTGTCGATCGTGCAAAGCCAAGCGCTGACTTATCGATCTCTAATCCGGATGCCAATGGGAACTTTACCATCACCGCCAAGAACCTCAAAGGCTTTGAGGGCTACAAGGAAGTGAAGATTCCTTTCTGGTCGCATGCCAATGGAATGAAGGATATTGTTTGGTACAGTCCGACACGCCAATCCGATGGCTCTTATAGTGTCACAGCCAAGGTAGGTGATCATGAAAACGCGAGTGGGAAGTACGAAGCCCAGCTCTTTTATGTAGACCAGCAAGGTCGCAACACCTTCGTGAAGAAGGCCTTTGTCGATCGTGCAAAACCAAGCGCAGATATTACGATTTCAAAAAACGAGGTAGAGGGTACCTTTACGATCACAGCTAAGAACCTTAAAGGCTTTGAGGGCTACAAGGAAGTGAAGATTCCTTTCTGGTCTCAAGCAAACGGGATGAAAGATATCATCTGGTACACGCCAACTCGTCAAGCAGACGGTTCATATACTGTAACAGCCAAAGCTAGTGACCACGAAAACGCTGATGGCCAGTATGAAGCGCAAGTTTTCTATGTGGATGCCAAAGGTCAAAATAAGTTTGTCAAGAAGGCCTTTATTGATTTCAAAAATCAGTCACGTCCAACTGCTAGTCTCTTAATCCAAAACAACAACAAGGATACAGGTACCTTTGACGTCATTATCAAGGATGTTTACAGCCCTAAAGGTGTTCGGACTGTGCAAGTCCCAACTTGGTCTGATAGGGATGGCCAAGACGATATTCGCTGGTATGAAGCGACTCGTCAATCAAATGGAGACTACAAGGTATCAGTCAAAGCGAGCGATCACAAGAACTCTACTGGTAAGTACCATATTCACCTTTACTATATTCAAAATGATGGTTCTCGTGTGGGTGTCGGTTCAACGACTACAGAAGTTGAGTTCCGAAATGCCCAGACCAAGACACAAACAGGGATCAAAAATGTCAATTCTGGTGCTGGAACCTATACGGTAACGGTGGATCAAGCGCCTCAGGGACGTCGGATTAAGAACATCCGTGTCGCAGCTTGGTCTAAAGCGCACCAAGAAAATCTTTTCTGGTATTCAACAGCACCTTCTGGAATGCACACAGAAGTGCAGGTTTCTACAGCCAATCACCAGTACCAATCAGGCAACTATACCACTCACGTCTATGTGGATTATGTCGATGGTGGTGTTGAAGGCTTTAACCTTGGACAAACAGCCCTTCATCCCCGAGTAACAGTTGATCAAACTGCTTTCACTCCTCGTGTAACGAATGGACAACGGGACCGTGTCTTACGGGCAGCAGCAAGTCTAGTCGGTGCTCGCACAGGAAGTGCAGCTCACCAACAATTGGTCAATGATTACAACAGTATCAAACCACTTCCAGTTGGTTATGAGGTGAAGATGACTGATGACTGGTGTGACGTCTTTGTCACAACGGTCTTTCAGCGGGAAGGCTTGAGTGGTTTGATTGGCCGTGAATGTGGAGTTGAACGTCACATCCAAGTTTTCAAACGCTTGGGCATTTGGAATGAAAATGGTGCTTCTACACCAAAAGCAGGGGATATCATCACCTTTAACTGGGATCAAGATTATCAATCAAATGATGGTTGGGCAGACCATATTGGAATTGTGGAACGCGTCGAAAATGGACTGATTCATACAATCGAAGGAAATTCCGGTGCCGTTGGAACTGTCAAACGCAATGTATACCGTATCGGACATGGCAATATCCGCGGATTTGCGACACCGCGTTATAAATAACATACATATTTTTCAGCATCATTGCCTAATGACATTTCTAGAATAGAAAGACAACCAGCTCTATGAAGGGGCTGGTTTTTTTGCATCCCTTTGATGATAGGAGGAGGAGTCATTAGGGCATGGAGTTTTTTGTCCAAAAACTTTAAAAAAACACCCTAGAGATATCTATGCAACTATTTAAAGGTAACTGAGAAGGGTATAAAAAAAGCTATGAAAACAAGGGGCTGGAGCCATATAATAGATCTTTGCAATCATATATTGGGAGGACTTAACCTAAATTGGCTGGTTGATGCAGAAATCAAGAAAACTTAAAAAAACAAAAACATTAGATTGTTCATTTGTTCATTTAGCGACACTTTTTATATAATCGTTGGCTAAATTGGCTCATATATGATAAAAATGGAGTGAGGAACTTTTGCGGTTCAAAATGATAAAAAGGAGATGAAAGAATGAACAGGAGATCATCCTTATGGAAAAGCTTTTTAAAAAAAGGGTTTGCTCTCTTCACCATTTTGATGATGCTGGGTCAATTGGGTCAAGGTGCTGTAACAGCCTTGGCGCAAGAGCTAGCAGTCGGAGATAATGGTGCCTTAGATGTTAGCCCTCTTGTATGGAGATAAGCAAGAACATCCAGGTGGTATGGCCTATAACACATCTGATACCATGTCTGGCTACATTCAGATTACCCCTAAGAATCTGACAACAGATCTCGATGACGTGGTTGTCAATCTAGTGCTTCCAGGGAAGTACTTGGATGAGGTCAATGTTCCCTGAGTTTAATAGTAGCTCACAACATGACGCACCAACAGTGACAAAGGTGGGAGATGACTACCATGTAAGCTTACATTTTACGAACTACCAAAAATCTGAAGTCTTGACCCTACCCTTCATCGCCAAGTTTAAGTTGGGATTCCCTCCTACTAACTACTCGATGGATATTACAGGGACGCTCAATATTAACGGTGCTGAGACTGCTTTAAATAGTATCACTTGGAAACCTCAATACAAGGATTATACCTTGACCAAGTTTGTCAATCAGAACTATGATGCGACCATGTCCAGAGACTATGCGGAAGCCTCTCCAGGGATTGTAACTGGAGCAGATGGCAAAAAGTACATCGAAAAAGCTACTTCCGTTCCGTTTGCCTTCTTGTTAGATGGGATGCGTGGACAGTACAATGGTAGCTATCGTCAGTTGGAATCTGCAACAATCACAGATAAGCTGCCAACCTATACGGACAAAGATGGAAAAACTCGTACAGCGGTTCTAGATACAGAAAAATCAGAAGGTTGGGTCGATAATGGAGATGGTACGGTTTCAAAAAAACTTTTTGTTGCCGATGCCAATGCCAATCCTCAAAACTATCATTCAGATTTGATGCAAAAAATTCAAGACAAGAGTTTCTTGTACTTGAAATTCCCTGATTTGGTCATGGAAAAAGACCAAACCTTAGAAGATGTCTTAGTGAAAGATTTGACCAATACGGCGTCTGTCGTGGGGATTCCTGCGGAACGTGGTGAGGGAGAGCCGGATGTAACGGCTGAAGATTCTCTCATCTTCCGACTCACTTCACGTGACTTGGAAGGTAAAGGAGCCTTTGCTAAGCAAGCAGATGGAAATGTCTACGATTCGACAGACTACAAGGCGGCTAACTACAAGTGGCTCTTGAAATACAATAACACCACACCATTTGCTCAAAAGAATGTTGTCTTTTATGACGAGCAAGTAGACTCGCGCTTGAAGTTTACTAAGATTGAATATGCTCGCATGATGATTGGGATCTATGGAAACGGACCTCTGATCAATCAATACGTGAAACGCATCATCTTAACTATGGAAGATGGTTCAACTAAAGAAATCCAACCAGAGGCAGACAAGGATGGATTTGGAAACATTGATTTGACCAAATATGGAACGGTTGTCGGATGGAGACTGGAGATGAAAGATGACTTTGAGCTTCCATCTGGTCAAGGGATTTATATTTCTACCTATACAGCCTTCAAGGATCCAGAAAAGACCCATATCGATCAAAATGATGAGTCCAAGAATGCCTATGAAAATACTGGACGGATCACCTATAAAACCCAGTCAGGGGCAGACAGAGACCAATCTGCTAAATGGCAGTTCAAACTTCTTCCATTGACAGAAATGTTGAACTGACTAAGAATACAGATTATAACAATGTCCAATTCACAGATGGAAAAACCATTCGTTTTGCCCTATCTGCTAATAATGTTCGCTTAGATCCAGGTAAGGATTACAAGGACTTGCGTGTTATTGATCTCTTTGATCCAAATACCTTGGATATTGACTTCAAATACCTAGATCAATACTTTGATAAGAATAACACTCGTTTTTATGCCCCTTGGTACAAATCCTATGAGGTCATTGAAAACTACCACAATTCTGGACGTTCTGCCTTGATTATCCATTTGGATCAAAAGGAATTTATCAAACGCTCCCTAGAGACTGGTGGCAAGGCTAATTTACCATTCATCTATACTAAATTAAAAGGGAAGGCTGATGGCGGAACCTTTACCAACCATATCTATTTGGCTGGGGAAGGACTCTGGGATTTAGAAACTGCTAATCCCGAATAGAGTCGCAGTAGATAGCTATGATTTAAATAACAATGGTTCGACAACGGATAAAATCCCTCATGCGGAATCCAACTATACCATTGTCGCAGCTGAAGGGATCTATGCTCGTAAGTTTATTGCTAAAAACGATGACTTGTCTGATGCTTCAACAGTAACTCGTACCTTTAAACCAGGGGAAACCTTTAATTACAAGTTAACGATTAAAAACAACACAGATAACCCTGTTGAAAATACAGTTATCTATGATGTTCTTCCTAAAGTTGGGGACGTCAATACTCTGGATGCTTCAGCCCGTAAGACAGAATACACCGTTAGTCTTCGTGGGCCAGTCACTGCTCCGGAAGGTTGGACAGTATACTACACTACAGATACTACAGTTACAGCTAGCACCATGGCACAAGCTGCAGATAAAGATATTTGGTCAGCAGATGTCACAGACTTTAGTAAAGTAACAGGAATTAAGGTCGTTGCGAATGAGGGGACCACTATCGGTGCACGTAGCCAAGTAGATGTTGCGGTGCCAGTGGTCAACCCAAGCGAATTGACAGACCAAGTCAAGCAGTTGATGCTAGAACGTACCGAAGATAACAAGGACAATGGTGGCCGTTCAGGTGTTGTTCAAGCCCATAACCAATTCGGTTATAGAGCTAAAGGACATGAAGGAAACCGCGAATCCAACACCGTAACGTCTCAAATCTTTGCGGCGAGCTTCCATGTGAAGAAAGTAGACAAGGATGATACTAGCAAAGGCTTAGCTGGTGCGGAGTTCACCTTGTCAGATGCGACTGGTGCTGTCCTTGCGACTCAAGTTTCTGATAAGGATGGCGACCTTGCCTTCACCACCCTAACAGAAGGAACTTACACTCTTAAAGAGACGAAAGCTCCAAACAACTACAAGTTGGGATGAGACAGAGCATGCAGTCGTTGTGACCTACGATGCAGATCAACAGCTTTACCATGTCACGATTGATGGCGAAGCGACTGGTTCAAAAGCTTCACCAAAAGTCATCGCCAATGAGAAAGATATCCATTATATCGATCTAGAAGCTTCAAAAGTCTGGGATGACCAAGACAACGTCGAAGGTCTTCGTCCAGAAAAGATTGAATTCCAATTGTACAAGAATGGAACAGCAGAAGGCAAACCAGTAGCTCTTTCAGCAGGAAATGACTGGAAAGTAACCTTCAGCGCTCTTCCAGACAAAGACAATGATGGTAATGTGATTACCTATACTGTAAAAGAAGTCAAGGTACCGACTCATTATACAGCTGAAAGTCAAGAAGCTCAGTTCGTCGATGGAAAAGCGACCATTACCAACAAGCGTACTCCTGAAACTACAGAAGTCAGCGTGAAAAAAGTTTGGGATGATGCTCAGAACCAAGACGGACTCCGTCCATCAACCATCACGGTCCATCTCCTAGCCAACGGAGAGGAAGTACAGACGGCTACTCTGTCTGGTGAGGGAGATACATGGAGCCACAGCTTCACTGACTTGCCAGTCTATAAGAATGGTCAAAAACTAGTCTATACGGTAACGGAAGATACAGTTGCCAACTACTCGACAGCTATCGAAGGATCAACCATTACCAACACCTACAAACCAGGTAAGACAAGTGTAACAGTGACCAAGAAATGGACAGATGCAGAAAACCAAGATGGCCTTCGTCCGAAGAGCATCAAGGTCCAACTCTATGCGAATGACCAAAAATCAGGTAAAGAGGTAGAACTTTCTGCAGACAACGACTGGACTTATACCTTCTCTGATTTGGATGAGAAAAAAGCTGGTCAAGCTATTCAGTATACCGTGAAAGAAACAGAAGTTCCAGAAGGGTATACTCAAGCGGTAGAAACGACCAATCCAGGTCAGGTAGTGATTAGCAATACGCACACTCCTTCTAAAACGAAAGTTCAAGTAACCAAGAAATGGGACGATGCCAATAACCAAGATGGCCTTCGCCCAGCAACGATTACGGTCAAACTTTATAAAGATGGAGTTGCTACAGACCAGACCCTAGAATTATCAGAAGCTAACCAGTGGCAAGGATCTTTTGAAAATCTTGATGAAAAAGCAGCCGGTAAGGCCATTCACTACACTGTGAAAGAAGAGAATGTTCCAGAAGGCTATACCCTTTCAATTGATGACAAGGATCCAGCACATCCTATCTTGACCAATAAGCATGAGCCGACTGTCACTCAGGTTAAGGTAACCAAGAAATGGGAAGATGCTAATAACCAAGATGGCCTTCGTCCAAAGAAATTCAAGTTCAATTGTATGCAGGTGATCAAGAGGTGGGCGAGAAAGTTGTCTTGTCTACTGACAATAAGTGGACTCATACCTTTACTAAACTTCCAGAAAAAGCAAATGGAGAGATCATTCACTATTCTGTTAAGGAAGTAGTAGTTCCTAAAGGCTACACCGTAACAGAAGAGAGCCAGGAGAAGGGTGATCTTGTCTTGACCAATACACATACCCCAAGTACGGTGGATATTCCAGTCATGAAGATCTGGGCTGACAATGACAACCAAGATGCCCTTCGTCCGGCTAAGATTACTGTGAATCTTTATGCCAACGGTGAAAAGGTGGCCCACAAAGATATCACAAGCGAGACAGATTGGAGAGAAACCTTTACTGGACTTCCTGAATTTAAGGATGGTAAGAAAATTGTCTACACTCTTCAAGAAGAACGAGTTGAGAATTATTCACCAAGTATTGACCAAGAAAGCTATACCATTACCAATACGCACACTCCAGGTAAGACGACCCTCTCTGTAACTAAACAGTGGGATGACCAAGAGGATAAAGATGGCCTTCGTCCGAAGAGTGTGAAAGTGCAACTGTATGCGGATGGTAAGAAGTCTGGTGACGTCATTGAGTTGTCAGCTGAGAACAAGTGGACTCATACCTTTGCGAACTTAGACAAACATGTCAAGGGCAAAGCTGTCACCTATACGGTGGAAGAAGTCGATGTTCCAACAGGTTACCAAGTGACGAAAACAGATGATGGTCAAGGTAATGTTGTTCTAACCAATAAACATGAACCAACAAAACCAGTTACACCAGAGCCTAAGAAACCAGGTAAGAAGATTGGTTTCTTGCCAAGCACTGGTACAACCATCTCCTTGATTAGCTTGGTATTAGCCTTTGTGGTAGCAAGCAGTGCAGCTTATCTCCTTAAAAAAAGAAGAAAAATAAGCGCATTTCTTGATTAACAATTGTTTAATCAATCGCGAGAATATAAGAGGCCCCTTTAGGGGCCCTCTCAGATTGAGACAAATCATTCTTAAAAAAACTTTCCTTAGGTGAGGGCGGACGTAGCGAACTTCTACGAAGTTCCATTACTTAGTTTTTGAACCTAAAGTTTCAGCTCCCGAGTGCTTGAAACGTAATGTTTCAAGCACTTCTCTCACAGCGGAAAGTTTTTATATCTTCTTAAATGACTCAAGAAAAATAGAAATCATTTTTTGAGAAATTATCTAGCTATTTTTATGTAAAAAATAGTTTGTCTACATTCTAAGAGAGTGGGACGAAATCGGTCATTCGTTAGAATTCGATTTCGTCGTCCCACTCCGCACAGTTGAGTAGGGCTGTAAAAGCTGATGAAATCAGCGTAGTAGAGGCCACTCAACCACTGCGTCTTGCTCGACAATCCAAAGACAATTGAGAGGCTAGGACTTTTGTCCCAGCCTCTTTTTCTGTGTGGTCAAAAATACAAAAAAATTCTTGACAAACTAAAAAAATTAGCGTTATTATTAACTAGTTAATTAACTGCTTAATAAACCGATTAAGAAAAAGAAAGGGATTATACATGTTTGGGAGGAAACTAAGGGCCTTAGGAATAGGATTCATCTGCCTCTTGTTGTTGGTGGCTTGTGGAAGCCAGAGAAGTTCGGGAGCTGATTCAACGAAAAAGGGGCTCAAAATTGTGACGAGTTTTTATCCTGTCTATTCCCTAGTTAAGGAGATTTCAGGCGATCGAAACGAGGTCTGGATGGTTCAGTCAGGCGCTGGGATTCATGATTACGAACCTTCGGCCAAGGAGACAGCCCAGATCTATGACGCGGATGTCTTTATCTACCATTCTCAAACACTCGAATCTTGGGCTGGACGTCTAGATCCTAGCTTGCAAGACTCGAAATTGCGGGTTATCGAAGCCAGCAAAGGAATGGAATTGGATAAGGTTGCTGGATTAGAGGATATTGAGGATACGGCAGGCAAGGATGCAAAAAACTTGTATGACCCTCATACTTGGATGGATCCACTGAAAATTGCTGAAGAAGGAAAGATCATCGCCCAAGAGTTGGGAGACATTGATCCAGAGAACAGAAGTTATTATGAGGCCAATGCTCAAAAACTTGAAAAACGCTGTGAGGCTTTGGTGGCCAAATACCAGCCACTCTTTGAAAAAAAGCGACACAAAAAGACCTTCGTGACCCAGCATACAGCCTTCTCTTATCTAGCCAAGCGCTTTGGCCTGAAACAATTAGGAATCGCAGGGATCTCGCCTGAGCAGGAACCAACAGCCCGTCAATTGGCTGAGATTCAACAATTTGTCAAGGATTATCAAGTTCAGACGATCTTTGTTGAGAAGCATACCTCATCCAAGGTGGCCGATAGCATTGCCAAGGCGACAGGGGCAAAAGTGAAGGTGTTAGATCCTCTCGAAGCGGATCCGGAAAATAATAAAGATCTCTTAGAGAACTTAGAAGAAAATATGGCTAGTCTAGCGAAAGAATTACAGGAGTGAGTAAAAAAGAAATGAAGAAAAAAGCAACAATTGGATTAGTAGCAACCTTAGGCTTGGGTTTATGCGCCTATGCCTTAAGTCAGCAAGCACCAGTCAAGGAAGAAAAAAAGAATCAGAATCAGGTGCAGTATTTACAAGGAGACAAGAAAAAGTCAGCTAGTAGCTCAAACAAGCAGGAAGAAAGCATTGAAACCGTCAACTCGAAGGAAAAGATCCAGGCAGAGCAGATTGTGGTCAAAATTACGGATGAGGGCTTTGTGACTTCCCATGGAGATCATTTCCATTACTACAATGGCAAAGTCCCTTATGATGCGATTTTTAGTGAGGAGCTGATTTTACGTGATCCTAGTTACCAACTGCAACAATCGGATATTGTCACACAGGTGCGAGATGGCTATATTATCAAGAAGGATGGGACCTACTACCTCTACCTAACCAATCCGCAACATACGCTAAATGTCCGTTCGGTGGAGGAAATAGCCCAACAGAAAAAAGGAGAGCTGGTCTCAGGTTCGAAAGATAGCGTCCCAAAAGCTGGACAAACTCGTGACTTCAGCCAGCCGAGTCAGGCTCTACGAGAAGGGAAAACGGTGGCTAGTCTGACAGCAGGAGTCAAGCCTGGCCAAGGTGGTTATCGGACAGATGACGGCTATGTCTTCCATCCTGGGGATGTGATTTCTGATACAGGAGATGGTTTTATTGTTCCGCATGGTGGACACTACCACTATATTCCGAAAAGTGCCTTATCAGCTGGAGAATTATATGCAGCCTTAGCGGTTCTAAATGGAGGAAGAAAAAATGAAGTAAATCCCATTGCTCCAGCTTCTAGCCAGCTAGCTTCATCGGTTAATCCGAATCAGCCAATCGCAGACGCGGTCACTCCAACGATTACAGCATCTGTGCCTCATCCAACAGTGACGAATAAAGGGAAAACCTTGCCGAGCCTTTTTGGAAGAATTGAAAAATACTCCGCTTTCATCGCGCCATGTTGAGTCGGATGGTTCGGTCTTTGATCCAAGTAAGATTACCAAATGGACAGATCAAGGGGTAGTGTATCCTCACGGGGATCATTTCCATTTCATTCCTTATAGTCGCCTTTCGCCTCTAGAGCGGGAGTTGGCACGACAGTTCCAACTATCCCGTACACAAGGTGGAAGTATCACAAAAGAAGAGAGTCCAACTCAACCTTCAAGTCCAGAGACAAAACCAGTCGATCAGAATCCTCATCACAAGCATGATCATGAAGACCATGAAGCCGATCATGATCATCATCATGAAAATGAACAGGCCCATGAGCACGATCATGGTTTCCATGCAGATCATGTCATCAGCAAGGATGACGAGGGCTATATGGTCGCTCACGGAGACCATGCGCATTACTTCTACAAAAAGGATCTCTCACCTCAAGAGATCGCAGCGGCAGAGGCAGTGTTAGCTGGTAAGAAGGAAGAAGACAAGGGTCAACCACTGACAGATGATGTAGCGACCTATTCGCGAGATGCTTCGGATGAAGAAAAAATTCAGTACATTAGCCAGACTTACGGCGTCCCTCGGGAAGCTATCAAGATTTCCAATGGTTTCTTTGTATTTAACAATCCAGACCAAGAATACGATCCAACCCATATCCACCCTTATGCAGTACGGAAGGAACATGTTCGGATTCCGCTTGAAACAGGAAATCCCGAGCTAGACTTTATCAACGAGCTTTATGCAACAGCACTTCGCTCCGGTATTTCGCCATATACGATGCAAATCGAGAACGGCCAGTTTGTCATTCCGCATGGAGACCATAACCACTACATCAAGGTACGCTCAGCAGGATTGGCGGACTACTTGGCTCACCGTCTACCGACCATCCAAGCAACTTACCAGAAAGGTGACTTGGACCAGAAAGCTGTAGAGGACAAGGTCAACCAACTCCTAGCAGAAAGTCGGACTTTGTACGCATCAGACCCTCTGCAACAACGACGGATTGAGTTGAACTTGGGTCAATTCTTAGAAACAGTTAAAAACTTCCCAAGCAATTCGACAGCAGGATACTTGGCGAGTCTTGACCAAGTTGATAAAGAATATATCCATGCGACCCAGGAAGTGAAGCCGAAAGAAGAAACAGCCTTGGATCGTCGCTATCAGGAATTGTTGGAACAGGTTCGCTTGCTTGATACCGAAGCCTTCCAACTCAAGAAAGAAAGCCTTGTTTCTCAATTGCAGGAAGCCTATACAGCTAAAGATAGCCAAGGCTTGGATCAGCAAGGAAGATTGTTGCAAGCTATTCAGGAGATGCAAGATCGGACTGGTGTGACTTCGGTGGATTACCTCAAGTATTTTCACCAAAGTTTAAGCGATGCGCGTTTGACACCTGAATTGCGTGCGACAGCATCAGACCTTGCTTTGAAGCTTTTACCGAGCTCAGGCCTTTGAAGAAGCTAGGGACTCAAAAAGCCCATTTCATGGAACTCTACCAAGCTAAGCAAGCGATTGACCAGCTACTGTCCCAGGATAATGCTCCAACCCTATCCAATCGAAAAAACAGTTCTGGATCAAAAGGGAGGAGATGCTCCGTCCTATAACCTAGCTGTTTACGACTTCCTCAAAGGGGTCTATGGTGACTTGGATGAAAAGACAGAGTCCCGTCAACGCTCTAGTATCTTGACAACCTTTTGGAACAAATCAACTCTCTTTTGCCACAAGTAGAAGAAAGCAAGCGTCCTGCTTTTGAAGAACGTTTAGAACAGGTACGCCAAGAGCCCGATGCTGACAAGGCCTTGACTGCAGGAAAAACTCTTTTGCGTGAAGTTGGTGAAACGATTGAACAACAAAAGCAAAAGAAAACAGAGGAACCTCAACTTGGAGACGTGGCCCTCTATCAAGAGATTTATAACCAGTTGATCGCTCTCCACCAACAATTGGCCGAAAAAGGAGCCAGTGATGCCCAGTTTGAACGCTTAGAAGCTCTCTTTGATCAACTAGCTGATCCAAAGAGTGACAAGAAAGCCTTGCTACAAGCGATCCAAGCTCTTCGAGAGGATTTGCTAGCGGCTCCATCGACAGCAGTGGCGGAAGCAGACAAAGCAACTCCAGCCCCTCAAAGTCCTACCACAAGCGATCCTAGCCAAAATAAGGAAGAGGCTTCAGATCCTGTTCAGACCCCATCACCAGAGTCAGAAAAAACAGAAGCCAGTCCAGTCGCAAGTGAAGAAACGACGGAATAGGAACGATGCAGAAATAAAAGAGGCTGGGACAAAAGTCCTAGCCTCTTAACTGTCTTTGGATTGTCGAGCAAGACGCAGTGGTTGAGTGGGCTCTACTACGCTGATTTCATCAGCTTTTACAGCCCTACTCAACTGTGCGGAGGTGGGACGACAAATCGAATTCTAACGAATTACCGATTTCTGTCCCACTCTCTTTTAAGCCTTTCTCAAAACTTGGAGAAGGGGCCTCAACTTGAATTTTCTCTAAGGTAAAGGGATGGGTAAGCCGCAAGCGGTGGGCATGGAGCATGAGACGAGGCGCTCTTTCTGGGTTATAGAGAGGGTCACCCACGATCGGATGGCCATGATGAGAGAGGTGGACTCGGATCTGGTGGGTGCGACCTGTCTGGAGCTGACAGTTGACTAAGCTGGTGCGTTTGAAAGTCTTTAAGCTGGTCACATGGGTTTCTGCATAGAGGCCCTTACGAGGATCGACAATACGCTTGCGCCGATCGTGGCGATCACGGCCCAATTTGTCCTTATAAACCAGTTGCTTTTTGGGTAAGGTGCCTAAGATTAGGGCCCAATAGTCTCGTTGAATTTTCTTATCTTCTAGCAGCCGATTCAGGACGGGTAAAGACAAAAGGGATTCTTGGCAAAGACAAGAGCTCCACTGGTTTCCTTGTCCAAGCGATGAACGACATAACAGGTCTTCCCAACATAAGTGGAGACATGATTAAGAAGGGCGATTTCATCTGGTTGATTGGCGTGTGTTTTCATGCCTTCCGGCTTGTTTACGATGATGAGGTGCTCATCTTCATAGAGGGTTTCGACCAGGCTAGCATCCCCTGTCAAGAGATCCTTTTCTTCATAATCTTCCGGATCAAAGGTGAGGGTGAGTTGGTCACCCGCTTCAAGCATTGATTGCCAGTGGACGGTCTCCCCATTGACTTGGACATGTTTTTTGGTTCGCAAAAAATGACGAATCTTTCGTGGGATGAGAAAATAATCTTCAAGGGCCTCTTTGACCGTCATAGCGGGCAAGGCGCTTGGTATCGTTATAGTATACTGCATAGTGTTATTGTATCAGAAAGCAAGGGGAAAGAAAAGATGAGAAGGAGGAAAAGGAGAGGAGGAACAAGTTGCTAAAACCCGCTCTAGAGAGGACTTGATGGCAACCTTAAAGAAAACTAAAAGCATCCGTTTCTGCGAAGGTCTTTCTTGTCTAGACGTTAGGAAGGTGATAAAAATAGGGACTATGAATAAATTAAAAGAATTAATGGAGGGAAATGATTCGTCATTTCCAACGAGAAAAAGAAACCTAGGAAGATTGCGGAAGAGGTTGAGTTATCAACGGACGGGGAGGAGCAAGCTCCAACCCTATAGCCGCTCGGAGAGTCACGGAGAAAATCTCACTCTCAACATCCGATCAGACGCTTTTGGCGCAAGTATCACTTGACTAAGATCTTCCTACTGATTGGCCTGACCTTTAGTCTCGTCGTCGGAGGTTATCTTTTCTACATAGCCAAGACGACCAATGTAGCAGATCTGCAAAACGCCCTCAAGGCGACCACGATCATCTATGATAAAGATGGGAACCAAGCAGGTAGCCTAACGGGGCAAAAAGGGACCTACGTTGAGTTAGATGCCATTAGCGAAAACTTGCAAAATGCGGTTGTTGCGACGGAAGACCGGAGTTTCTACAAAAATAGTGGGATTAACTACGGTCGTTTCTTCCTGGCGATTTTGACTGCCGGTCGCTCAGGTGGGGGATCGACGATCACCCAGCAGTTGGCCAAAAATGCCTATCTTTCTCAGGATCAGACGATTGAGCGGAAGGCCAAGGAGTTCTTCCTGGCCCTCGAGATTAACAAAAAGTATAGTAAGAAAGAAATCTTGACCATGTACCTCAACAATGCCTATTTTGGAAATGGGGTTTGGGGGATTGAAGATGCTTCTAAGAAGTATTTCGGTGTATCCGCTAGTGAGTTGACTCTGGATCAGTCAGCTGTCCTTGCCGGTATGCTCAAGGGGCCAGAAATTTATAACCCCCTTTATTCAGTCGAGAACGCAACCAATCGTCGCAATACGGTCTTACAAAATATGGTTGCAGCTGGTTATATTGACCAAGCCACAGCAGATCAATCCGCTGCAGTCGACATTCATGGACAACTGGTGGATGCCTATGAAGGCAAGTCAGAAGATTATCGCTACCCGTCCTATTTTCGATGCGGTTATCAATGAGGCTGTCAACGAATATGGTCTAACAGAAGAAGATATCATCAAGAATGGTTACCGGATCTACACAGAGATGGACCAGAATTACCAAGCCAGCATGCAGGTTATCTACGACAATGTAGATCTCTTCCCAGTTGCTGAAGATGGCACGCGGGCAGAATCTGGTAGCGTAGCTCTGGATCCTAAGACTGGAGGAGTGCGGGCGATTGTCGGACGCGTGGCCAGTGACCAAGATGCTGGCTTCAGAAGCTATAACTATGCGACTCAATCTGCGAGAAGTCCTGGTTCTACCATTAAGCCTCTCGTCGTTTATAGTCCAGCTGTTGCCAACGGATGGTCGACCAACAAAGAATTGGACAATACGACCAGGGTCTACGGCAGTTATACAGTCGATAACTACGGTGGCATTCAAGGTAGCCCGACCGTTCCAATGTACCAAGCCTTGGCAGAATCTCTCAACCTTCCAGCTGTAGCGACAGCCAATGAGTTGGGGCTCAATACTGTCTTTGATTACGGGAAAAAATTTGGTCTCGATATGGACAAGGTGGACAGGTCCCTCGGAGTAGCCCTCGGATCTGGTGTGACGACCAATCCGCTTCAGATGGCTCAGGCCTATGGAACCTTTGCCAACGATGGAGTGATGAACGATGCCCATCTCATTACGAAGATTGAAAATGCTAGTGGTCAGGTGGTGAAAAGTCACAGTCAAAAATCGAAACGAGTACTCAGCAGCTCAGCCAATAAGAAGATGACCAATATGATGTTGGGAACCTTTACCAACGGGACGGGTGTCAACGCAGCACCATATGGCTATACCATGGCTGGTAAAACAGGAACGACTGAAACGGACTTCAACCCCGATCTTTCCGGAGACCAGTGGGTCATTGGGTACACGCCAGATGTGGTCATTAGTCAGTGGCTAGGATTCCCTAAGACGGATGAAACCCATTATTTGACAGGAACCAGTGCAGAGACTGCATCAGTGATCTTCCGAAATGTCGCCAATAGCGTCCTTCCTTATACAGAAGGAACCGGCTTTAATAATGAGGAAAATTCTTACCAGGAAAATGGAATTGCCCCTGTCGGTCAAGAAACAGAAACGGAGAGTCCAGAAGAGGACAAGGGCTTCTTTGATACGGTCAAAGAACGCGCTGCAGGTATCGTAGACGATGCCAAGAAAGCCATCGATGAAGCAGATATTCCTGGAAAAGCGCAAAATGCTTGGGATACCTTCAAAGGTTGGTTTGGATTCTAAAAAATAGACGCTTAAAAGAGGCTGGGACAAAAGTCCCAGCCTCTTAACTGTCTTTGGATTGTCGAGCAAGGCGCAGTGGTTGAGTGCTCAAAGCACTGCTTTGAGGTGGTGGATAGAACTTGCGAAGCAAGTATCCTAAGTCTTTGTTCGCTTTTTAAGCTTCAAAGATGCTATGTTGACGGAAACTATGTTTCTTTATCTACAACCTTCAACAGTCTCCCAGACTGTTGAAGCTGTGCGAGGTGGGACGACGAAATCGATTTTTAACGAATGACCGATTTCTTTCCAACTCTCTCGGGAGTTTTGAAAGCAAAACAGTTTGGGAAACTGTTTTGGCCTGACCCCAGAAATTAAAGAGCGAAGAGATTCAAAACTAATTGAACACGGGCTACGGATTGTGTCAAAAAGATAAGTACTCCTAGAATCGAAAGATTCTGAGTCGAAACTTCCTATTTTGACTTAATCCGTGAACGCCCTTGTATCTTATAAGTCATGGAACTCTTCGAAGTTCGCTGACGTCCGTACTCACCCTAAGGAAAGTTTCTGAGAAAGATTTTTGAATGGAAAAGGATTTTTAAATCATTTTCGTGCTTAGCTAGCTATCGATAAGGTCTAAAAAGCCTTCAGATAATCTGAAAGGCTTTTTGGTTTTAGGGTTTGTTACAAGTCTTTATCAGAGACGCTGAAGGTATCTCCGTGTTCAAAAGTCACCGTATTGGTAACCACGTTTGAACCAGCGCATACGTTGTTCAGAAGTCCCGTGGGTGAAGCTATCAGGAACGGAGTAGCCATAGGCTTGTTCTTGAAGGGTGTCATCTCCCACGGCGTGGGCAGCATTGAGCGCTTCTTCGATATCTCCCTGTCTCCCATGAGGCCTTGCTCTTCAATGTAACGAGCCCACATACCCGCATAATAGTCAGCTTGAAGTTCCAAACGGACATTTGAGGGCATTTTTCTGTCTCACTTTTTCCCTCGGATGGCTTTCTGATAAC